>LFRM01041996.1_pt1 | contig 62391 bp, 50 predicted proteins | sample 618341 | NCBI WGS metagenome assembly LFRM01 (sample SAMN03654438, study PRJNA283298) | anaerobic digester metagenome | isolation source: pool of bioreactors CSTR01a, CSTR02a, and CSTR03a thermophilic anaerobic... | place: Denmark: Kgs. Lyngby | collected 2014-05-21 | reverse complement strand
AATACAGCTACTACTGGAGATGTGACGCCTGGTTATTATTATTGGGATGGTAGTCAATGGGTGCGCTTCGCTACTGGAAGTGGGTTAAATTGTAGCTCTACAAATTACCTTATTAAATCTGATGGATCTAGCGGCGTATGCACAGATATTATAGAAAATAATAATAGAAATATAGGAATAGGTGCTACGCCAAATGATAATTACAAATTATATGTATATAGACCCAGCACTAGTTATGGAGCAAATAAAACTGGTATTTATAGCTATCGTAATGGGGCAAGTGGTAGTACTAATGGTGGTACTTCGTGGTCTAATACTGGAATAGATGCTGCTATTAAAGGTTATTCTTTTTGGGGCAATGAATTCACTGCTGCTATAGCTGGATACAACTATTTAGATTACGTAAATAGTGTAGGTGTCATAGGTTCTAATTCTGGTGGTACTGTGAGAGCTGAGTTAGCTACACGTTCTTATACTTATGATGGATCTACTAGCGATGCACTTTACTCGTTAAAATTAACGGGAGATTTTTATAATCAAGAAATTAGCTATGGACAATCCACTGCTCCTTATTTTACGGGCACATCCCTGCGTACAGTTAATATTACTACCCATGGTACCGGACAAGAAAAAAGTATAGTATGGATACACGGTGAATGTGATTATTTTAAAACAGATGTTGATTCATATGTTTGCTTTTATATTTATAGAGATGGCACATTATTATGCGAGATTAGTGAAATATCATTTATAAATGAAGATAAAACAGTACACATCCAATGGATGGATGAGCCACCGGCCGGCGATCATACCTATGAGCTTAGAGTTTANNGAGCTTAGAGTTTATTATCCTAATGGAGGTATGAGCTACTATGGTCATCAGCTTCACGTTGTAGAATTAAAAAGATAAATATATGAAAAAGTTATTTTTATTAAATGTAATTTTATTTTTGAGCATTTTTTTAAATGGGCAAAATCCAATCAATGACGATGCTAAAGCTAGAATCGGCACCTATTTAAAAATTAATCCTCAAATATTAAATGTCCAAGTGAGTTCAATAGAAGCTAAATCTATTGTTGATATTATAGTTTACACTTATGAAAATTTTCTTGTAATTCCAGACCTACCTCTAAACAATATCACTGATGCTAAGGAAAAATCAGAAATAAATCAATTAATCCAAAGATTAGAAAACTTGACAACTAATCCTCCAAGCTGGCAACAACTATTAACATTGCAAATAAAGAAAAAATCTGCACCTCCTACTCCACCAGTATATGCTGGTGATGATAAAGCTTCGCAGTATTATAATACCAAGTCTAGCAATTTTAATAAAAAATCTTCTCAATCTAAAGCTAATCTGATAGAAATGGAAATTTCTAAAAGTGAACCAACTCCTTTACCTGATAAAACTAAAGAATAATTTTTTATAAATTTATTCGATTCTATAACGCTTTGAGTATGTAAAAATTAGTTTTATCACTAATTAACTTATAAATACTTTAATCTATCGGCCATCAATTATCAATGATCAACTATTTATTTCTGAAATACTAAACTCATCAACTTTTCAACTTATCAACTCTATTATCTATCACTCATCAACTAATCAACCTTATTTTTTTATTTGTGTTCATTTGTGGACAATAACTTTTTTCCAAAATTTCTATTTAAAAAAGATTTAAAATAAAATTTTTTTGTTAGAAAAAAAATTATTACTTTTGCAAACCAAAAATGTTGAAAAATTAAATCAATGGATACATTAAGTTATAAAACGGTACATTTGAATGCTCAGACAGTGAATAAGGAATGGGTATTAGTAGATGCAGCTGGTCAAACTCTAGGGCGATTAGCATCAAGAGTAGCATATGTTTTAAGAGGAAAACACAAACCTGGATATACACCTCATGTAGATTGTGGTGATAATGTGATAGTTATTAATGCTGATAAAGTAGTTTTAACTGGTAATAAATTTCATCAAAAAATGTATTATCATTATACAGGTTATCCACATGGTCAACGTGGAGAATCAGCAGAAAACATAATTAAACGTAAACCTACTTTTTTAGTAGAACATGCTGTCAAAGGTATGTTACCTAAAAATAGATTAGGAAGACAAATTTTTAAAAATTTACATGTTTATGCAGGTGCAGAGCATCCTCATCAAGCACAAACACCTAAAATAATTGATATTAATAAAATAAAATAGTAGAGCATGGATAATAAAATAATTTCTGGTAGAAGAAAAGAAGCTATTGCTAGAATACGTCTGATAAAAGCAGAAGATGGTAAGCAAGAGATTATTATTAATAATAGAGATTATAAAGAATATTTCCCTTCATTATCATTGCATTATATTGTAGAGCAACCATTAAAATTAACTGAAACATTAGGACAATATAGTGTAAAAGGTAGATTGGATGGCGGTGGTATAAAAGGACAAGCTGAAGCTTTACGTTTAGCTATAGCTAAAGCTTTAGTAGAAGAAAATCCAGAATTCAAACCCATATTAAAGAAACATAAACTTTTAACGAGAGATTCTCGTATGGTTGAACGTAAAAAACCTGGTCAACCCAAAGCACGTAAAAAGAATCAATTCTCTAAACGTTAATGCTGATGAAATATCAAAGTTTAGTATCCAAATTATTGAGACTACAAAATTTATATTGTGCTACTCAATAATTGAAATAATTAAGGAATGTAAACAAAAAAAATAATAAATGGAACAATTAACATTTGATCAACTCCTAGAAGCTGGATGTCATTTTGGACATCTAACTCGTAAATGGCATCCTAATATGGCTCCATATATTTTTATGGAAAAAAATGGGATACATATTATAGATCTAAATAAAACACTAGCAAAATTAGAAGAAGCTAATCAAGCTGGTTATAATTTAGGTCGTTCAGGCAAAAAAATATTATTTGTAGGTACAAAAAAACAAGCAAAAGAAATTATAGGCAATGCTGCAAAAAGTGTTAACATGCCATATATTACTGAACGCTGGCCTGGTGGATTACTTACTAATTTTGTTACTATCAGAAAATCTATCAAAAAAATGCAGCAAATTGACAAAATGATGAATGATCCTACTTTTTCTAATATTTCTAAAAGAGAAAGACTACAACTAGCTAGACAAAGAGCTAAATTAGAAAAAACTTTTGGATCAATAGTAAATATGGTACGTCTGCCGAGTGCTATTTTTGTAGTTGATATTGTAAAAGAACATATAGCTGTAGCTGAAGCTCATAAATTAAATATCCCTGTTTTCGCTATCATAGATACTAATACTAATCCTCAATTAGTTGATTACCCTATACCAGCTAATGATGATGCTGCTAAATCTATCCAAACAATTTTAGAAAGTTTCGTAGAATCAGTGAAAAAAGGTCTCAATGAAAGAATAGGTGCTATGGAAGATGCTGAAAAAGAAGATGAAGAATTTAGCGAAGAAAAATTAAAAGAAAAGAAAATTAAAGTTATAGAAGCTTCTGTAGACGCAGAAGAAGAAGGAAAAGGAAATAAACAACGTAGAACAAGAAAAAAGGAATAATTGTATGTCAAACATTAGTGCAAAAGATGTTTATAAACTTCGTGATCTCACTGGGTTAGGTGTGATGGATTGTAAAAAAGCTTTAGAAGAAGCCGAAGGTGATTTCGATAAAGCTATAGAAATTTTAAGAAAAAAAGGTCAAAAAGTCGCTAGTAATAGAGCTGATAGATCTGCCAATGAAGGTATAGTAATTACTAAAATATCTGATGATAAATCTTTTGGTATTATCATGATGCTCAATTGCGAAACAGATTTCGTTTCTAAAAATGAAGAATTTGTTAATCTAGCAAATGATATTTCAAACATAGCTTTACAAAATAAAATAAAATCATTAGAAGATCTTTTGAAAGCAACTATTAACGGTTTTACCGTAGAGCAAAGTATTAATAACTACATGGGAAAATGTGGCGAAAAAATTCAAATTTCCCATTATCAATATATTGAAGCTCCTTTAGTAATTGGTTATAATCACCATAATGGCCGTGTAGGTGCTCTAATAGGACTATCTAAATCTTCTGAAAAAGCTCAAGAACTTGGTCATAATTTAGCTATGCAAATAGCTGCTATGAATCCAATAGCTATTGACAAAAGTGATGTTTCTCAAGATGTTATAGATAAAGAGTTAGATGTAGCTAGAGAATTAGCTAGAAAAGAAGGCAAACCAGAAGATCTAATCGAAAAAATCGCTCAAGGCAGATTAAATAAATTTTACCAGGAAAGTACTCTTCTTAACCAAGAATACATCATGGAAAATGACAAAAATGTTAATGATTATATTAAATCTATTGATCCAGAAATTAAAGTTACTAAATTTTATAGATTTGCTCTAGGATCATAAACTAATCGACTATTTTTTCATAATAATAATTTTTTTCATTAAGAGCCTCATTTTTGAGGCTCTTTTTGATTTAAAGAAAATACTTTTATTGAATAAATTTTAATTAAAAAACAAACTATAAAATTAATTAAATAAATGTTTAAATTAAGTAATGATATATTAATTTAAATAAATTATTGTTTACACTTTTTAAATTGTATCTATTATAAGAAATATTAAATATCATTAATTTTAATAAATATTCGTATAAAATCTTTATTAATAATAGTTTAAACCTTTTAAAAATAAATAATTAAATATCATTAATTATTTTAAACAATAAATATGTTATTTTGTAAAAATGCTTAATATATGATAGATAGAAGATATTTCAAAAAGTTTTCATACAAACATTCATATCTATAAATAAAATAAAAAATTATATTTATAAAAGTGAATTTATTTTTTCTACGCTTTCTTTAGCATCACCATAAAACATAGCAGTATTTTCTTTATAGAATAATGGATTTTCTACACCTGCATAACCGACAGCCATAGATCGTTTCATAACAATAACTCTTTTAGCTTTCCAAACCTCTATTACTGGCATACCATATATAGGGCTAGAAGGATCTTCCTGAGCACCAGGATTCACAGTATCATTAGCACCGATTACTAATACTACATCCGTTTCTGGTAGTTCTGGATTAATCTCATCCATTTCTAGTACAATATCATAAGGTACATTTGCCTCTGCTAATAAAACATTCATATGACCAGGTAGCCTGCCTGCAACTGGGTGGATACCGAATTTTACAGTTTTCCCTTCTTTTCTAAGTTTCTCTACAAGGTCATGAATAGGATACTGAGCTTTAGCTACAGCCATACCATATCCTGGAACGATAACAATAGACTGAGCTTCTTTTAACCATTCTGCTGCCTCATCATGTGTAATTGAAGTAACTTTCCCTTCAATTTTAGCACCAGTTTTAACCTCTTGACCGAAACCACCTGATATTACTGCAAAAAAAGATCTATTCATAGCTTTGCACATAATAATAGAAAGAATAGCACCTGAACTACCAACCAAAGCTCCAGTAACTATCAATAAATCATTCCCAAGCGTAAAGCCAGAAGCTGCTGCTGCCCATCCTGACAAAGAGTTTAGCATAGAGATAACTACAGGCATATCTGCACCACCTATTGCCATTACTAACATTAAGCCAAAAAATGCAGCTATAGCGGTCATTATAGCTAAATAAGGCATACCATCAACTCCTGTAGCTTGTACAAAAAATACACCTAAAACTACAGATACTACTAATAATAATATATTAATAATATCTTTACCCTTATAAACAACAGGTTTGGGAGTTACCTTTCCTGTTAATTTACCCCATGCTATCAATGAACCAGTAAACGTAATAGCACCTATAAAAACTCCAAGATATATTTCTACATAATGAATTGTTCTTTCAGCACTTAATAAATCTAATGTTTTAGGATCTATATATGAACCATATCCTACTAAAACTGCTGCCAACCCAACGAAACTATGTAACATAGCTATTAATTGTGGCATTGCCGTCATCTGCACTTTTCTAGCTACTAATATACCAATTACAGATGCTATTAACATCGCAATAATAATGTAAGCATATCCATGGATATTACCTAATAAAGTAGCTACAACTGCTATTACCATGCCAATAATGCCATAGATAACTCCTCTTTTAGCTGATTCTTGATTAGATAAACCAGAGAGACTTAAAATAAATAATATAGAAGCAAATAAATATGCTGCTGTTTGTATTTCTGCTGATATCATAAACTAAATTATTTTTTAAACATTTTTAACATTCTATAAGTAACTAAAAAACCACCTACAATATTAATACAAGCAATTAATATTGAAATAAAGGCTAAAATAGATTTGGTATCTGTAATATTTGCTTGCATTTGCAGCAGTCCACCAATAATTATAATCCCACTGATAGCATTAGTAACTGACATCAAAGGGGTATGTAATGCATGAGTTACATTCCATATTACATTCCATCCAACAAATATTGCTAAAACAAAGACAGTTATATGCCTCATAAAATCTGGAGGAGCTACCTTACCTAAGAAAAATAAACAAATACCCACAACAATGAGAGAAATTGCATTAGTTATCAACTGTTTTCGTACCTTTTTAGCTTTAGATAGAGACTCTTGCTCAATAGATTTAGAAATAATAGGTTTTTTGGCACTAACTGGTAAGGGCTCTGGAGGCCAATTTACTTTGCCATTATACACTACCATAGCACGCTTGATAACATCATCATCCATATTAATATTAAAATTATCAGCAGTGCCGAGCTCTTCGATAAAATTAATTAAATTATTACCATATAAATAGCTGGCTTGAGTAGGCATCATATTAACTTTTCCTAAAATAGTAACCCCATTATCAGTAGTTATAATTTCATCTTTTTTAGTCAAAACACAATTACCACCAGTAGGAGCAGCTAAATCAACAATCACAGAGCCACGTTTCATAGCATTTACATGATCTTCAAATAATAATTTAGGAGCTTCTTTACCAGGTATTTGAGCCGTAGTAATAATAATATCAACTTCTTGAGCTTGTTTTTTGAAAAGATCTAATTCAGCTTTAATAAAAGCTTCGCTCATTTCTTTGCTATAACCCGATTCAGTAGATCCATCCTCTTCAATATCAACAGTAATAAATTGGGCACCCATAGATTGAATTTGTTCAGCTGTTTCTTTTCTAGTATCAAAAGCTCTAACGATAGCACCTAATGATTTAGCTGTACCTATAGCAGCTAATCCTGCTACACCAGTTCCTATTACGAGCACTTTAGCAGGATCTACTTTACCAGCAGCAGTTATTTGTCCATTTAGGAATCTACCAAAGTGATACGTAGCATCTATTACTGCTCTGTAGCCAGCAATATTAGACATAGAGGAAAGTACGTCCATTTTTTGAGCTCGAGAAATACGTGGTTTTGCATCCATGGCTACAGCATTAATTCCTTTCTCAGCTAATTTTTCTAAAAGCTGCTGATTGAGAGCTGGATATAAATAAGATAATACTAAAGTACCACTTTTCATCAAATTAATTTCTTGGTCATTAGGAGGCTGCACTTTAAAAACAATGTCAGCGATAGAATACAACTCTTCAGCACTTTTAATAATAATAGCACCAGCATTTAAATAATGCTCATCAGTGTATTTGGCTTTTAGCCCTGCATTAGATTGAATATAAACTTCATATCCCAGTTTTTTTAATTTTGAGATATTTTTAGGTGAAATAGCGACCCTATCTTCGTTGGGATCTATTTCTTTAGGAATAATTATTTTCATCTTTTTATTTTGTTAAAAAAAACATCAAAAATAAAAAATTTTTTTAAATAAAAAAGGCTTTGTGCTTTGCACAAAGCCTTTTAATAAAATATTATTTAAATGGATTAAACAAGTCCTTGAGCTATCATAGCATCAGCTACTTTAACAAATCCGCCAATATTAGCACCTTTTACATAATTAACTTTATCACCTTCTTTACCATATTTTAAGCAGGTATTGTGAATATTAATCATGATTTCATGTAATTTATTATCAACCTCTTGAGGTGTCCAGCTAATGTGCATAGCATTTTGAGTCATTTCTAAACCAGAAACAGCTACACCACCAGCATTTGCAGCTTTAGCAGGGCCAAAAGGAATATTATTTTCTTGTATATACTTCATAGCTTCTAGAGTAGTAGGCATGTTAGCAGCTTCTACATAGCATTTAACACCATTTTTCACAATATTTTTAGCATCTTCTATACCTACTTCATTTTGAGTAGCACAAGGTATAGCTATATCACAAGGTACACTCCATGGTTTTTGACCAGCGTGAAATTCTACTTTAAATTTATCAGCATAATCTTGAACTTTATCTCTACCAGACATTCTCATTTCTACCATGTAATCAACTTTTTCTCCAATTACACCATTAGGATCATAGATATAACCATCAGGGCCAGATAGGGTAACAACTTTACCACCTAATTCAGCAACTTTTTTAGCAACACCCCAAGCTACATTACCAAAACCTGAAATGGCAACAATTTTACCTTTAATATCCATTCCCATAGTTTTGAGGATTTCTTGAGTAAAATAAACAACACCAAAGCCAGTCGCTTCAGGACGAATAACACTACCACCATATTCTAAACCTTTACCAGTGAGTACTCCAGTAAATTCATTTTTAATACGTTTGTATTGGCCAAAGAGATAACCAATCTCACGAGCACCTACACCAATATCACCTGCTGGTACATCAGTATTTGGACCAATATATCTAAAAAGTTCATTCATGAATGATTGGCAAAAACGCATTATTTCTGCATCAGATCTACCACGTGGATCGAAATCTGAACCACCTTTACCGCCACCCATAGGTAGAGTAGTAAGAGAATTCTTAAATACTTGCTCAAAAGCTAAAAATTTCATAATACTCAAATTAACACTAGGATGAAAACGTAAACCACCTTTGTAAGGACCAATAGCAGAATTCATTTCTACTCTAAATCCTCTATTTACATGTATTTCACCTTTGTCATCCATCCAAGGCACTCTAAACATTACCACTCTCTCTGGTTCAACCATTCTCTCTAATATTTTGGCTTGTTTGTACTTAGGATGTTCCTCAATGTAAGGGACTAAAGATTCAACAATCTCCCTAACTGCTTGGTGAAATTCATTCTCACCTGGATTTCTGGCTATTACATTAACCATGAAATCATCGACAATCTTTTTATAATCTGTCATAGCTTTTTTATTTTGGTTTTTTTCAAAATTACAATTTTTTATCTTATTATTAAAAACATTTAATTTTTTATTATTTGCCATTTTTACAAATATTATTATATATTTTTTCTAATACATTGATTTATAAATAATTATATTTTTTCAATATTCAATAAAATTATTTTATCATATTTTATATTGTTATATGTTGATATATTTATTGATAAATAACATTTTTTAAATTGATTATATTAAAGTAAATTAATAATTTTTATACAATTAAATCACTATTTATATAATTTTTCCTAATTTTGTTAATAAAGTAATTTTTATCGATTTATAAATGTTAATAGGAATATTAAGTGATACTCATGGTAATCTACCAGTAGAATCAAAAGATTTTTTTAATGATTGTGATGAAATTTGGCATGCAGGAGATATTGGCGACATTAAAATATTGAATGAACTGAGAGACATAGCACCTACATATGCAGTATTTGGTAACATTGACGATAGTAAGATAAAGCAAAGTACCTCTGAAGAATTATTTTTTCAGAGAGAAGGAGTTAAAATTTATATAAAACATATAATCGGCCGTCCAAATAAATATCAAAAAGATATACTAACAAAGATTATAGAATATAGACCAGATCTAGTGATAGCGGGACATTCACATATATTACAAATAATTTATGATAAAAAATATAAATGGCTTTTTATTAATCCAGGTGCAGCAGGTAAATATGGATTTCATCAAAAAATCACACTTGTAAAAATAAAAATAGAAAATAACAAAATAAGCAATGCTCAAATTTTTGAAAAAGAAAAACAATAAAATATTACATAAATATTAAAGGATTCTAATTTTAGCAAATTTAAGAATAATATGTTTTTTGCTAGCATTTTCGAAATCTACAACAGCTTTAGCTTCGGAATTATTACCTTCAATACTCACTATTTTACCAATACCAAACTTATTATGCTCTATGACCATTCCTTCTTTTAATTTTTTAAGTAATTTAATACCAAGGACAAAAGTTTTGTCTTTAGTATCTATCTCATTTTTATCTGGGAGTCTTTTTGGTTTATCATTATTAGATTTTTTAGTATAATTATGATTAAAATTATTTGGTAAACTTTTTTGCTGATATTTACTATTGAGAAATAATTTTTGAGATTGAGCATTGAAATGTTCATTATCCATCTCGAAAATGAATCTACTAGGTTCATTAAAACGTACAACACCTTTGCTGAAACGTGTCATAGCAAAGCTGATATACAATCTTTTTCTAGCTCTAGTAATAGCGACATAAAATGTACGTCTTTCCTCCTCTATAGCTCTAGCATCCATCAAACTATTGAAATGAGGTAAGACATTTTCCTCTACACCAACAACAAACACATTATCAAATTCTAATCCTTTAGCATTATGAATAGTCATGAGAGAAATCACATTATCATCGTCTATATCATCATTAGAAGTAATGAGAGAAATAACTGCTAAATAATCTTGAAGTGTTGGGAACATGCCATCATTTTCTTCCTCGAAATGTTCAGTATAATCCCTAATACCAGATAATAAAGCATCCAAGTTTTCTGCTCTTTCGTGGCTATCAGCTTCAGCATATTTGTAATAACCAGTTTCATAAATAATAGCTTTAGCCATAGTGAAAGCGTCTAGCTGATCCAATACTAGTCTATACTTTTCCATAGAAGCATGAAAGGTTTTTATTCGCAGTTGAGTAGGCTTACTAATATCTAATTCATATTCGTCGATATGCGATAATAATGTGCTAAAAGTTAAATCACTATTGGTATAAAAAGCTTCTTGTAATTTAAGAGCAGTAGTATTGCCAATGCCACGAGGAGGTAAATTAATTATACGTTTAAAAGATTCTAAATCATTGGAATTACAAATAAATTTAAAATAAGCTAAAACATCTTTAATTTCTTTTCTTTCATAAAAAGACATACCACCATAAATACGATAAGGTAAATTCAAACGTCTGAGCTCATCTTCTAGAGCACGAGATAGTGCATTTACACGATATAAAATAACAAAGTCCTTGTAATCATAATGATAATTTTGAATTACCTGAAAAATATTGCTAACAACTTTACGAGCTTCCTCATGCTCATTATCAGCAGTTAATATAGCAATAGGTTCTCCTAACTCATTATCAGTAACGATTTTTTTTTCAATTTTTGCCTTATTGTAACTAATCAAATTATTAGATACATCTACTATACGCTTTGTTGATCTATAATTACGAGTAAGGATAAAAGTTTTCAAATTAGGAAAATCTTGTTTCAGTTGAAAAATATTACCAATATTAGCACCACGAAAAGAATAAATACTTTGTGAGTCATCTCCTACGACACAAAGTTGCTCGTTGAGATCAGCTAATTGCTTCACGATAGCATATTGAGCATAATTGGTATCTTGATACTCATCAACTAAAACATAAGTATATTGATCCTGATAATTTCTAAGTACATTAGGAAAATTATTAAAGATTTTATAGGTAAAAAGTAGCAAATCATCAAAGTCTAATACATTCATCCTTCTACATCTCTGCCAATATTCCAAATAAATATCAACGACATGAGGTTGCCCAAATTTAGTATCATCAATAATCATTTCTTGATTTTCTGCATAATCATACGGGTCTATAAGCATCATTTTAGCTTGAGAAATACGAGTTTGTACTAGATCTGCCTTATGCCTCTCACTGACCCTCATATCTTTAATAATATCTTTTAGTAAACTTCTAGTGTTTTCAGTGTCAAAGACAGTATAACTGCTAGTATGTCCGATTAATTCAGCATTTTTTCTAATAATTTTCGAAAAAACACTATGAAAAGTGCCAGCAGCGATAGCTCTAGCTTTTTTATCACCAGCATATTTATGTATTCTACTCTTTAATTCATTAGCAGCTTTATTAGTAAATGTAAGAGCCATAATATTATCTGGTTTGAAACCATGATCTAATAAATATAAGATTTTATAAGTAAGTACACGAGTTTTTCCACTACCAGCACCTGCTATGATCATCATTGGGCCATCTAAATATTTTACAGCATTTAATTGCTCTTCATTTAATTCCTTTGTATATATATCCGCCATAATTTTAATTAAAATTAATCAATGTTTTTAAAATATTGTCTTTAATAAATGATACATAATTCATAACTTAATTTCAATAAATATAAATCTTTTTTGATCTTATCTATCCCCATTAAAAGCACCCTATTTTTTTAATAAAAAATTAATGCAAATATACAATAAATTATCCAAAAAAATTTAATTAAAAATTAAAATTCACTACATAATTTACAATTATAAAATGGAAGAAAAAGTAAATAAATATTAATAATAGTAATAAGAATAAAAGATAGAATAATACAAAAGAGAATAATAATTAATAAAGGATAAAATAATCGTAGAGGATAAAAGGTAGGAGGAATAAATGAGTATAAAAGAGGTTGATTAAAAAAGGAATGTTAGGTATAAATTATTAATAATTTATACCTAACAAACAAAACTTAATGTTAAACTTTTCATGTTAAATATTTTTATTAATTTTGTAAAAAATATAAAAATTATGGAATATTCAACTGAAAACATAGAAAAAATACTGGCTCTAACAAAAGAGGGCAAACGTGAATTCCTAGACAATCTCCATGAATTCCTCAACGAGAATAGATTGACAGCTCTAGACTATCAGAGAATTAAGATTTTATCAACAGCTCCCATTTGCCCTAGGTGTGATTGCGAATATGTAACTAAAGCTGGTGTGAGTGATGGCAGACAAGTCTATAAATGTAGAAAATGTGGCTATAGATTTAGAGAAACTGCAAAATCACTTGTCTATTATTCGCATAAATACTACCTCTTAATAGATTATATAAAATGCATGTTAGAAGGTAAAAGCTTAAGAGCCTGCGCAAAAGAAGTTGGTATCAGTTTACCAACGAGTTTTAAATGGAGACATAAAATCTTATCTGCAATTCAAGGATTAGAAGGAGGAATTAGTTTCTCTGGAATAACAGAAGCTGATGAGCTATTGATGCAATATTCAGAGAAAGGTCGCAAATACAAAACTCTAGAAGAAAAAGAGCAAGCTATGAATACTGTCCATCCTAATGTTGCTGTATTGGTAATGACAGATAGAGAGGGTAATTTGCTTTTGAAACACATTGGAGAAAATAGAGTTCAGAATAGTCAAATAAAAGATGAGCTAAAACGAAGAGTATCAGAGAAAAATTTGATATGTTTTAAGCCAAATGAAGAGTTCACCCAAGCAGTGAAAGAATCACCAAGCAAAAAAGTATTAGTAAGACGTAAAACAAAGGGATTAGCAGTTTATAGTGTAAATGTAGCAGAGAAAAAGATCACTAATTTCCTAATTTGGATGATGAGATTCAGAGGAGTAGCAACAAAGTATCTGCAGAACTATCTTATGTGGTTTGTAGTGATGAATAAGTATTTGAAAGATAAGGTACAATCAGATATTGGGCGACTATTAAACTTGTCATCTCACGATAGATGGGCATGGGAGCGGTATTTTAGATTGATGAAGTTAAAATATTAAATATCATGTAAAGTTAAACAAAAATATTGTTTATATCTCTGTTACCTCCTTCACCTCCCTTAAAATTTAAAAAAAATGTTTATTATATCCTTACCATTAATCTATCCCATACTTACAATGTGATTAGCATTGTAAGTATTTTTTATCTAATCTCCCCGTTTATTATCACTTTCTCTACTTTATTAGAAGCAAAATGATATGGGATGAAATCTAAATTTTTGACATCAGAATTTAAAATTAGAAAAGATGCTTTTTTACCTTTTTGTATGCTGCCAAGTTGATTTTCTATTTCTAATGCATAAGCAGCATTATAAGTAATAGCATTGATAGCTTCGACAGGTAATAATTTTTGATAAATTGTAGCTAAAGCAATAGCAAATTGTAAATTACCAGATGGGCTAGTACCTGGATTATAGTCACTAGCTATTACTAGTGGTAGACCAGCATCTATCATTTTTCTCGCAGGAGCGAATGGTATTTTAAGGAAAAATGAAACTTGTGGTAAAACTGTTGGTAAAGTGTTGCTAAGTAGCAATGCACTTATTTCTTCATCTTCTATACGTTCTAAATGATCAACAGATACAGCATGGTGAGCTATTCCTAATTGCACGCCACCATTATTACTCATTTCACTTACATGTATTCTTGGTTTTAAGCCATATTTAACTGCTGCATTCAATATATTATCTGTCTCTTCTAATGTAAAAAAACCTTCATCACAAAATACATCTACATATTCAGCGAGACCTTGATCAGCAACGGCTGGTAGCATTTTAGAAATTATTAAATCAATATATTCATTTCTATTTTCTTTATATTCCATCGGTATTGCATGTGCTCCGAGAAAAGTAGATTTGATAGGAAGTTTAGTGTAATCTTTTAATCTTTTAATAACTCTCAACATTTTTAATTCACTTTCTAGAGAAAGCCCATAACCACTTTTGATCTCTAAAGCTACTGTTCCATAATTTATAACCTCATTAATTCTCTTTAATGCAGCATCAAAAAGTTCTTCTTCAGAGGTTGTTTGCACTTTTTTGGCAGAGTTTAATATACCACCACCTTTTTTAGCTATTTCTTCATAACTATATCCTTGCAATTTCATTATAAACTCTTCCTCTCTCCATTGAGCAAAAACTATATGAGTATGGGTATCTATAAAGCCTGGAACAATAAATTGATTTTTAACATCATATATATTATCATAATTATTATAAATTTCTGCAATATTGCCTAAATCATTCATTTGTCCATAGTCAACAATAGTGTCTCCTGCTATAGATAAATAAGCATTATCTAATTTATCTATTCTACTCATTTCTGCTCCTTTTAGTGGCCTTTTAGGATATAAATCGCTAACACCTATTAGTGAGCCAATATTGATATACAAATTTTTCTTTTTCATAATTTTTTATAATTTTTCATAAAATAATAAAATTTAATTTTTTACAAAAGGTTGAATAGCTCGTTTAAAAATACCTTTAGTGTATGCTATTGTCATGCCATAATTAGATACAGGTATGCCAGCATCTATTGCTGGTCTCAATCTTAGTTCCAATTGTTTACGAGTAACTACACAACCACCACATTGTATTACCATAGCATAATTGTTGATATTTTTAATATTTTCTAAACCGCTAACTATTTTGAATTCTAATTTTTTGCCCGTATATTCAGATAGCCATCTTGGTATTTTAACCCTTCCTATGTCGTCATCGCAGGTTACCTCATGAGTACAACTTTCAAGAATAAGAATTTTGTCATTATCTTTTAACTCATCGATATATGGTGTGCCTTTTACATAATAATTAAATTCACCTTTTTTACTGGCTAATAATATGCTAAATGACGTTAATAAAATGTGCTCTGGAATAATATTATTTACAAAAGAAAAAACTTGACTATCGGTGATAACTAGTGAAGGTTCTGGAGATATAGTTTTGATAACTTGTTCAGCTTCAGTCTCTTTACAAACTATAGCGATAGAGTCATTATCCAAAACATCTCTAATAGTTTGTACTTGAGGTAATATTAATCTGCCCTCAGGAGCTTCTGAATCTATTGGAGTTATCAAAAGAATTATACTACCAGGATTTACAATATCTCCAATAACATTTGGAGTTTTAAAAGCACTCTCGGGAATATATAATTTCAATAAATCTATTAGTGACTGCAAATCATCATTTTTAGTAGAGCAATCAATCACAGGTACATGATAGTTTTGCTCGAGTTTATTTTTTAAATCTGGAGATAATGGTTCTATATCCGATTTATTATGTACTATTATAAATGGAACATTACGATTTTTAAATTCACTTATTAAATTTTTTTCTATTTCATCGAAAGTATTATATGCTATTAGTAAGATAGCAAAGTCGATTAAATCTAAAGATTCTAATGTTTTTTGTACACGTAGCTTACCCAGTTCGCCTGTATCATCTATGCCCGCAGTATCTATCATCACCACAGGACCTATTTGAAAAATTTCAATAGCTTTTCTCACTATATCAGTAGTAGTACCAGCTATATCGCTCACGATAGCTATATCTTGTTTAGTGATTTTATTTATTAATGAACTTTTACCATAGTTTCTTCTCCCATATATCCCAATATGAGGCCTCAATTCATTACCTTTTTTCATTTTTTATTTAGCTTATTAATTATTGTCTATTTTATTAATTTTTTACAAATTTACTAAAACTAAAATAGTGTATTATAAAAATGATAAATATAATTTCAAAAATCAATGTAAAGCTGTTAAAATTTTGAATAATAGGATATAATTTATATTATCGAAATAGGTGTTAAGATAATAAAGTCTTTATGAGCTTTTTGTATTAAAAGACTATCTATACAATAATTAGTAAGCTCTCACAATACCGCATTGGGAAATGATTTGTAATAAAACAAGCAAGCCGTGTAGGGTAAAAGGGTTTACACTGTTTGAGCAAGCTAATGCTTGCGAGTTTGTAAACCCCCAGAGGTGATTGCGTAGTTTTATCAAATCATTTCCCCAGCGGAGACTTTTCTTTTGTTACTTTTCTTTGTGTAGTTGACAAAGAAAAGTAAATTAAGTAGAAATTTATTTAAAATCAATTATAGTCATAAGAAATATAGCTATAACCAAGGATTAACCAGTAATAATTTAGTTATTAATTAAATGCCTAATTCAATTATATTATTTAGATTAAGAATTCAAAATATTTAGCTGCCACATACATATAGCAGCTGCAGTAGCCGCATTCAATGATTCTGGTAAATTAGTTACATTCTTTCTAGGAATTTTTATTTTTTTTGTAGCCATAGATTGCAATTTTTCATCTATACCATTGCCTTCATTACCTATAATGAGTGCAAAAGGTCCAGATATTTTTACTTCTCGTATATCTTCACCTTCTGTATCTGTAGCTAACAATGTGTGTGAATAACACAAATTATTGATTTTATCTAAATTTAAATAAATCATATTTATACCAACTACACTACCCATGCTAGATTGTACAACTTTAGGATTATATAAATCTACAGAATTTAATGTAGAAATAATATTAAAATATCCTAGCCATTCAGCCGTTCTTAAAATAGTACCCATATTCCCAGGATCTTGTATGTCATTTAATATCAATAGATTATCACATTTCTGCATTTCATTTAAAGTAATAGTTTGTTTCTGATAAAAAATGCCTAAAATGCTGTTTGGTGTTTTCATTGAGCTAATACGTTCTAATTCCTTTGCTGTGATAATTTCTACTGATGATAAATTGTATAAAAAAGAATAATTTACAGTAGTATATATTTTATAATATTTGTTACCTCTTTGTAATAAATCATTAACAAGGTTTGGACCTTCAGCAATAAACATCCCTAAATCATTTCTTATCTGCCTGGATTGTAAATCTTTGATAAATTGAATTTCTTTTTTTGTAATCATTTAATAATAATAATAATTTGCTAAGATTATATTACAAAATTAAAAAAGTTTTTAAAACAACATTGGGAACTTTATTATAAATTTGTGCAATAAAACAATTATGATGAAAAAATTTAGATATTTATTATTTATTTTGCTATTAGCATTATTATCAAGTTGCAAAATTATGAAACAAGCAGATTGGTTATTCTATGATGGTAAAATATATACTGCTAATGAAAATAACGATTTAGTAAGTGCTATGGCCATTAAAGGTGATAAAATTATTGATATAGGAGATTCTGACACATTACTAAAAAAATGGAAAGCTAAAAAGAAAATCAATCTACAAGGTACTACAATAATACCTGGAATAATAGATTCTCATTGCCATCTAATCGGTTATAGTACTGAAATGGAGCCCATAGACCTCACAGGCGTTAGAGGCGTAGATGAAATGGTGGAAAGAATCCAAATATATCTAAGGCAACATCCCGATATGAAATTTATTTATGGTAGAGGTTGGGACCAAAATTTATTTCCCAATATGCAAATGCCTAATAATAAATTGTTAAATAAATATTTTCCAGATATACCAGTTTATTTGAAAAGAGTAGATGGACACGCAGCATTGGCTAATGATGCAGCCCTGCGTCTAGCTAACATTACCAAAGAAACAAAAATAGAAAATGGTATTATCGAAAAAATAAATAATGAATTAACGGGTATTCTGATAGATAATGCTATGACTTTAGTAGAAAAATACATTCCTCCACTTCCTGTGAGTGCTAAGGTCAGTTCACTACTTAAGCTACAAGAGCAAGCCTTTCAATATGGCATCACTTCTATTACTGAAGCAGGTATTAATTATAATGATATATATCTTTTAGATTCATTACAAAAAATAAATAAGTGGAAACTAAGAGTTTTTGGTATGTTAACCTTAAACAATGAAAATATTAATGAAATATTGACACAAGGGATTTATAATAATGATAAAATTATAGTAAGATCAGTAAAATTGTACGCAGATGGTGCTTTAGGAAGTCGTGGAGCATATCTTTGGGAACCATATTCAGATGATAGTAATAATAAAGGAATTTTTTTATTAAACGAAACTGAATTTGATTCTATTGCTCAATTATGTATTGCTCATAACTACCAAATTGCTACGCATGCTATAGGAGATGCTGCCGTTAGCACTATGATTAATTGGTATTCTAAATATTTAGATAATAACAATGATTTGCGTTGGCGAATAGAACATTGTCAAGTAATAAATCCAAATGATATTCAAAAATTTGGACAATATAAAATAATACCATCTGTGCAACCCATACATGCTATAGAAGATATGGAATGGGCTAAATCTAGACTTGGCAATAGAATAGAGAATGCTTATAATTACAAAGATTTATTTTTGCAAAATAATATTATAGCAATAGGTACAGATTTTCCAGTATCTCCATTAAATCCATATATAAATTTTTGTGCAGCAGTTTATAGACAAAACATTTCTGCTTATCCTCCAGGAGGTTTCCAACCAAGTCAAGCTCTCACTAAAGATATAGCTCTGCGTGGTATGACATATTATGGTGCATATGCTAATTTTTCAGAAAAACAATTAGGAAGTTTAGAAATAGGTAAAAAAGCTGATTTTGTGATCATAAATAATGATATTATGAATGCTACACCGCAGGAGCTAGGCAATACATATTCCATAGCTACATTCATAGATGGAGAAATGGTTTTTTCATTAAAAGGAAATAAAATATTAAAGGGATTTTAGTATCTTAAAATCCCTTTAATAAAATCAATTTATAGCATGTAAATGCTAATATTTAACTTATTTATTTTTATAAAATGGCAAATTAACGACAATAGCTTTGGCTAAAGTATTTCTAATATTTATAAAGATTTCTGTATCTGGTTTTGAGTATTCAATAGGCACATAGCCCATGCCAATAGCTTTTTTAACATATGGGCCAAAGGTGCCAGAGGTTACTTTACCTATTACATTGCCATTATTATCACAAATTTGATATTCATGTCTAGGTATTCCTTTATCAATCACTTCAAAGCCAACAAGTTTTCTTTTTAATCCTTCTTGTTTTTGTTTTAATAAAAATTCTTTATCGATAAAATTTTTATGATCCACTAGTTTCACTATCCATCCTAGTCCAGCTTCTAAAGGTGAAGTAGTATCATCTATATCATTGCCATATAAGCAAAATCCCATTTCTAACCTTAAAGTATCACGAGCACCTAAGCCTACGGGTATTATGCCTTCATCTTTACCAGCTTCGAAAATAGCTTGCCAAATTTGTTCAGCATATTTAGGATTGAAATATATTTCGCAACCACCACTACCAGTGTATCCAGTTGTAGAAAGTAAAACATTTTTTATACTATCTAATGTAACCCATTGCCAAGTATAATAAGGCATATCAGTAATAGGTTCAGCAACAATTTTTTGCATTACTTTCATAGCCAATGGTCCCTGAATGGCTAACTGTGCAGTATTATCTGAATCATTAATTAAATTTTTATTGATTTCTATATTAAATTTTGGAGCATGAGAGCATAACCAATTCCAATCTTTTTCAATATTAGCGGCATTTACTACTAATAAATATTCTTGTTCATTAATTCTATAAACAAGCAAATCGTCTACTATGCCTCCTTTGCCATTTGGGAAGCAGGAATATTGCACTTTGCCATCTTTGAGAGCTGCTACATCGTTAGATGTTACATATTGAGCAAAATCTAATGCATTTGGTCCTTTAATATATATTTCTCCCATATGAGAAACATCAAATACGCCAACTTTTTCTCTAACTCCAATATGTTCCTCCTGAATGCCAGTATACTGTATAGGCATATAGTAGCCTGCAAATTCTACCATTTTAGCTGCTAGGCTTTCATGAATCTTTGTAAATGGTGTATATTTCATATCTCTTGTATTTTTTAGCAAATTTACAATTAATTAATTTAACAAAAAAATAATACATATAAATTAGGTTTTTATTATGGTTTAATGGGTTAAAGGTTAGTAGGTGATTAGTGAGACAGGGTGACTGGGAGATGGGGAGATGGGGTGAGGGGGAGAAAAGGTGACTGGGAGATGAGGAGACGAGGAGACGTGGAGATAGGTTATTAGTGATTAGTGATAGGTAATAGATGATAGATAAAAGGTAATAGGGTTGATAAGTTGATGAGTTTAAAAGTTGAAGTAAAATGTAGAAACTATATTAAACTACTATTCATATCCTTCAAAAAATAGCTAACTTCTTTTTAAATTAGTTGAAAATAATGACATTTTATATTTATTATTTATCCAATTCCATTTACCCAATAATCAAAACATTTTTTCTTATTCATATTTACACTTATATCCCAATAAAAGCTACAACCATCAAATATCATTAAACGAACACATTTCCATTCCGTTTCATAAGCATATTCTCTCCATAAAAAATTAACCTCTAATATTTTTTGACCTTTTTTGTTATAAGTACCATAATATTGACGAACATATTTGTCAAAATTTTGATATATTATCGGACATCCATTACCTTGATTTACTAAATGATGTTTAGATTTTTTTGTTACATATTTTCTAATTAATTTTTCAGCATTTTCTATATCTTGCATTGTAGGTATCCATCTAGGTTCATCTATTGTATCTCCATCTTTTATTAATAGACGTTTTAAACATTTAGGTCCAAATATTACACCTTCATAATCATCTGTTTTTACATATATAGCATCCTCACAGATACTATCATGATTTTTATTTTGCGAAAACAGATTGAAAGGAAAAGTAAATAAAACTATTATAAAAAATAATATATTTTTCATATATAAAATTTTATTAGGTAAAATTAATGAATATTTTTGAATAAATTTTTATATATTTTACTTTTCTTTGTCAACCAAACAGATAAAAGTAACAAAAGAATGGTATACGCTAGGGAAATGATTTGACAAGAAGTTTTTTAAAAATAATAAGTTTAATTAATCTATGGATCATAATATCTCGATGCAAAATACATATAACTGCACTTTTTATCTAGCTCTTTATAATTTGAATATTGATTATTATTCTCTAAATAAAATGTATGGCTTATATAATGTCGAACAATTGCATCTATCATAAAATTTTAATTGTTTATCTTCTGTGTCAATATAACATTTTGGCAGTGAATCAGTTCGTTTAAAGCAATCTTTTGTTAATTCAAAAATATTTAAGCAATAAGTTACATTATTATTATCTATCCCATTATAATCATAAATATTCAATAAAAATTTATTATCATCTTTAAATAACAGTTCAATGCCACCACAAAATGAATTGTATGATAAAACTTTATTATTATTATGATTATTTAAGAAAATTAGACTTACATTGATTATATTAGCACTTAAACCACTAGTTCCCACTGAATAACTTTCAAGAGCTAAAACCTTTCCAAATTCATCTAAATTTAATAGATATGCACCTGTTAAATATGGAGGAATTATATAAAAATCTAATTTAACTTTATTTTTGTCTTGTAAAATTAGATATGTTACATTAGTAGAATCATTAACAAGTTTGATAATATTAACATCATCTAAATATATTAAGTAACCTTCATCTATTTCTTTTATTTGTAATGTATCTTTTATTATAGGATTTTCAAATAAATTTGCATAGCATGAATGACTAATAAAATTAAAAATTAAAAATAAATTAAAAATATATTTTATCATGGCCATGTTTTTTTAGGATAAAGATCTTGATTATATTTCATAAACGGGGTACCTCCAATCTTTGTAGTATAAGAAAATGTATTTTTATTACGATATGATCCTATTGTGGTACCATGTCCAAGTTTATTAAAAAAATTAGTATTATATTTTGTAGAATTTTCTAAATAAATTGAGCCTTCCTCAAAATATGCGCCTTGACTATAATCTAATTTATTATTTCGATTTAGCATACCCATCATAGCTCCTTTTCTGGCTGCATTATGTCGAGAAATACTGTATTCATTTGCATTATATCCTTTACCCTCAGATAAAGCAATATTATAATTTTTGGAACCATAGCCATATATAGCAGTAGATTTATTTATTTCATTTATAGATTTTTCAGATACATTTGAACGATTTTCTAAAACATCATAAACAATATTTTTAATTGCTATTGCTTCAACTATAACATCATCTATATGTTCGAGATGTTCACTTGTTTTAATATCATAATAATCTGTTATTAGCATCCCATTCGGATCTACCAGCACCATTGGATTATCCGCAGTATAGTAATATTGCGATATCGATGGATATTTATCTCTCATCAGATCCACACTCAGCCACCCACTCAGCTCACTATCATAATATAAAGCTCCAATGTATGTATAGTTTGACTCAATATCTAACTCAGTATTCCTTTGGTTAACAAACAAATTAACTTTGAAAATATATTTTATGTTTTGAAAATATTTATATCTCATCAAAAAATACCTTACAATTTTATTCTTCAATAATTGAAATTATTAAAAATTTATTTATAGTATCTATTTGAAATGCAAAACAGGTATCATTAGATTTATTCTGAGGTATATATAACTCATAACCTTTTGAATTTTTTATCCAATTTTTATATTTCAATTTAATTTCTTTTAAAATATTTGTATAGTCATTATCTGTAACTTTTATATAGTAAGTTTCTGAGTAATCATACATTGAAAGACCTGTGTTTTCATATTTACTAATAATGAAAGTATCATCAATACTAATATTTGTTTTATTAATAAAACATCTTTTTAGCTCTTTTTCATTCAAATTTGGTGAATTATAACTTAAAATAAAAATAATAATTATAATAAATATTATAAAAATTATAATCATAATATTGCGTAAATACATACTTTTCATTATTATGTTTTATTTTTATTATTTATATTTACCATACAAATTTATTCATAAATTATTTTATTCTCTGAAAAATCATAAAAAGAAATAGTTTCAATATTAATTTTATTATTAAATACTATTTTAAGCAAAAATATATATCCAGCATCATACACTATAGATGAATGATTAAACTTATTTCGCAGTATGGAGAAATTATTATCATTAAAAAAAACATTATAAATATTATTTTTATTATATTCAGTAAGCAATATTTTGTCCCAATAAAAAACATTGTTCATTAAATCAATATTGAAACTATATGCTACAATATTATCTGCTAAAATATATCCATAATATTTGGTTAAATCCATTTGATTTATAATCTCTGTTATATAAAGTTGTTTATATCGTTTTTCCTCTAATATATCATTTAATATTATATTACGATAATTTTTTACAAATTTTTTGTAATATATGTAATAAGTTTTAGGTGTAACTTTTTTAGTTGTTTAAACTGTTTATTATTGATATTATTAATTGTACTCATATTAGTAGAACAAGATATAATCATGGTAGCTAAGACTAACATAATTATTAAATATTTTTTATTCATGGTTAAAACTTTTTGTAATAAAAATTATCAACTCTATGCTGACCAAAAAACGGATTAAGGATTTGTTGGACGGGACGACTAAGTTTTAAAATAAAAAAGTCTCAATTGGTGCTTCGTTATTTTAATGTTCTTTTGTCTGTACTAATTCTCCTTGCTTGTTATAGTACTTCCACGTTCCAGTTTCAAAAGAATGTATTTGGACATCTTCATCATACAATACTCTGCCTTCTGCTTTTATATAGCCATTGGGATAATAGTCTATTACATAAGATGTAAACAAGGGGGTAATTTCCACGCCATCATCTCGCATTATTGTATATTTAGTATTCTTTTCAATATTCGTTTCTGTAAAAAGAAGAATGCTTGCTTCGTCAAAATAATACCATGTCCCAGATTTCTTGCCTTCGGTAAATTCGCCAAATACAGACAATTTCCCATTTTTACGGTTATAGGCTTTAAAAATCCCATCTTTTAAACCGGCTTTGTAATATGCTTCTATTAATCCATTATTTTCAATCCATAAGCCTTCTTTTTTGCCTTCATCATTTAATTGGTTGATATTATTATTCGTTTGTCCCATTGCACTTATGCTTAAAAGACAAAAAATTATGTATGTTAAAATTTTTATATTCATGGTTTTATCTCCTATATGGTTTTACAACCCTGGTATTACAACCCTGGTATTATCTATCATGTTATTATTTATTGGAGGATCAAATACTGGCGTTGTCCAATTATAATTTAATGGTTTTCTATAAGTCCTGGATATACTAACACTTACTGTATTGTTTTTCTGAGCATCATTATTGAAGTGTCCAATAAAACTACTCCAGTTATTAATATCTATTAAGATACATCCTGCTGAAACGGGCTTTCTATACATGTCAACCCCAGTAAAGTTTTTTTTACCCGCTTTATGAATATTGATACCAGTAGCATAGGTTCTACCATCGCTGTAAGCTGGATTTTCGGTACCTAATTCTATTCTATTATTGCTAAAATCTGTTGTTCCAACATCGCCCATTCTTAAAGCAGTGTAATTTCCATTATGCAGTCCAACTTTGGCTTCATATATTCCTTCTGGCACCCATACATAACCATTTGGTTTATCATCTGATGTTGTAGGTTTCCAAGCCCGGCCATCTGGGTCTATTAAAATTATTGGATTATTCGCAGTATAGCAATATGGCGATAGCGATGGATACTTATCACTCATCGGATCCACGCTCAGCCACACACTCAGCTCACTATCATAATATCTCGCCCCGAAATATGTATAACTGGTCTCGTTGTCTAGCTCCTTGGCGGTGTGCATAAAAAATATTTTTATTATGTAAAATTAATGAATATTTTTGAATAAATTACTTTTTTATAAAGAATAAATCTTATATTTTTAAACTATCCCATATTTTTGATATTTCTCCCCCTCTCCCAGTCTCCAATTTCTCAGTCAGTATATGTTATCACCATAGAATCATAAATAGACCAAAAAACATTTATTTTTACAATAATATCTTTATAAAATAATTTGGCATTAATAATATTATTATCAAAATCTATATTTTCGATTTTAATATTTGATTTCAGAAAAATATTAGGGATATTTAATTTTTTATAAACAGATTCTTTAGCAGACCAGAATAAAGTGCTATAAAAATACAAATTATCAATAGGTAATAAATTAATTTCTTCATCAGTGAGAAATTTGTTTTTATTTCTAAAAGCTTTTTCGGAGAGCCTCTCTACATCTAATCCTCTAATTTCATTAACATTTTCATTTATTAGTACTGCCGAGTAGTTATCTGTATGGCTCACACTAATAGATCTAGGTGGATTTACTAAATAAGGTTTATTATTTTCATCATAATAAATACGATAAATAAAGTCAGTTTGTACTAAAGTTCTGATCAAAGCTCTATAGCTCATCCATTGTTTTTTTCTTTTTTCACTTTTAAAAGAGTATAGTGTAGCAAATTCTTCTTTATTCAAATATAAATATTTAAGCAATTCATCTACACTCTCGGTGATATGCCAAATACCCAATTCTAGTCCATTAGAAATCTTATTATAATAAACTAAAGGCATTTACTCAATTACGATTTTTTCAGTATAAATATTTTGGTCATTATATATGGTCAAAATGTATACTCCTTGATTGAAAGTTATAGGAATGATAAAATTATTTGAATTATTTATTTCTGCATCATAAATTAGTTGGCCTTGTATAGAGAATAATTTTATCGTCAAATTATCAAAAGTATTCACAAAATTAACATTTATAGCGTCACTAGTAGTGTATAAATATGCAATAAAATCATAATTATTTATAGAGGCTGATGGCCCCCAGATGTCATTAACCCATTCAGGATGATCTACAAAAGGATTTCTGTTATGCTGGATTACATAAACAGAATCATTTCTTTTTCTTTCTTTACTACTAACAGGATCGAGCTGATGCCATTGCAGGAATAAATTTTTTGCCCAAGAAGATAAATCACTATTTTGGAAACTTTCACCAGTCCAATTAGCTATTTTGTCCATATATCTAGTAGCCATATAGAAATATATACGTGCTACATCACCTTTGAAGGAATCTATAGGTTCAAAGACAGTGCCAGAATATCCACTAGTTGCAGAACTACCAAGTTTACTACCATTCTCAGAAGTCCAGGTTGCATTTCCTACTTTGCCATAGGGATGATTGCTTCGCATACTATTCACATAACCGTCAGTAGGTAAAACATGAAAAAGATCACTATACATGGGTGAGGCTTCATTAAACCAACTTTTTGGTACAGTGTGTTCTCTATTATAGCAAACACCTTCTCCAGTATAATTACCACATTGATCTGCGAAAAATGTATACTCATATGGTGGAGTGCCATTAGGAATATCACTATAAATGTCCCATACTTTACCATTTGGTTTCTTATCAGTTCTAGGATATGCATCCCATAATTGGTCATAGCTAATAGTTGTTACATTAGTTTTTATAATATTATATAAAGCCACTCTAAGCTCTTGTCCATATTTGCCCTGAGCATTATCATAATATCCATTAGGTATCTGAGTGAAAACTAATATAGTAATGAAATTAAAAAAAGTTACCAACACATATTTTTTCATAATATTATTATTTTTACAAATTTACGAGAAATTTTTTATAAAATAATCACAATATTTAGAAATTGGACAATTAATACATTTGGGAGATTTAGCTGTACACACATATCTGCCATGTAATATAAACCAGTGATGTATTCGATTAACATATTCTGGGGGAGCTAATTCTAATAGAATTTTTTCAATTTTTAAGGGAGTATCTTTGTCTTTAACGAAACCTAATCTGGTGGCTACACGTTTGACATGCGTATCTACAGGTATGGTAGGAGCATCATATAAAACATTTAAAATCACTTTGGCAGTTTTAGGTCCGATACCTGATAGAGTAAGTAATTCTACATAATTCACAGGTAAAATGCCATTATATTTGTCCATCAATTCATCTGCTAATGATTTTAAATATTTAGCTTTGTTATTTGGATAGGAGCATGATTTTATTAGTTCAAAGATTTCATCGATAGTTGCTGATGACAAAGTTTTAAAGTCGGGGAATCTTTTAAAAAAATTTTTTGTAATGATATTTACTCTTTGATCAGTACATTGAGCACTGAGTATGACAGCTACTGTCAGTTGATATTCATCTTTATAAATTAATTCTGTTTTAGGATTAGGATTTATTTTGTCAAAAATTGTCAAAATATTATCTAAAGATTCTTTTTTATTCATAAAAGATTAATTACTTATTAATCCTCTACCAGTTTTATTAATTAGGCCTTGTTTATTATAATCATCTATGATAGCTTGCAAGAGTCCATTAATGAAAAGATGACTTTTTTCAGTACAAAATTGAATAGCAATTTCAATGTATTCATCTATAGAAGTTTTAATAGGAATGGTAGGACAATAAACGATCTCTGTCATAGCTTGATGAATAATATAACGGTCTAAAAGATTTAATCGATGCAATTCCCAATTTTGAGCATGTTTTTGAATCTCTTCATCCCATTTGTTTTTGTTTAGGATAGTATTATCAAAAAGCGTTTTTACAAATTCTTTATCGTCTTCATCACCAATGTTTTTTATTGGTTTAAATGGTTGTGGAGGTAGTTTAGATTCATTATTCTGAGGATTATAATTTTTTAACCACATATAAGTAATCAGAGCCATATTATTCTGATCATCACTCCATGAGATATTGCCAGATTCTAAATAAGATTTTAGTAATGGATGAAAAGCAATAAATTGTTTAAAAAACTTTGAATAAAATTTTTGATAATCTTCTAATGTATAAAAATTTTTAGAGATAAAATTTTGATAAATATACCAATCTTTGATTTTTTTGTATACATCCCAGAATAAATCACTTTCAAAAGGAAAATCTAGAGATAAATTATCAAGACCACTTTTCAAATTTTCATTATGTAATAAATCATTAATAAAAACATTATCAATAATGACAGTGTTAGGATTAATATCATCTTCAGAAGGGAAAAATTTTTCTTTATTTTTTTCGAGTCTTTCTTTATAAAACTTAATAAAATTTATAAAAAAATAAATATTTATAAAAAAAATTCTTACAAGATCATCAATACTTTTAATTAATGAATTTCTAGCAGAAGGTAAATCGTTATTCTCTGATAAATGAAACGCATAGACACTCTGTAATACTTTAATTCTCAAAATTCTTCTACCTATCATAAAATGATATTGTTATTGCAAAAGTAATAAAATATTAGTTTTTATCAAAAAAATTAAACCTAATTTATTATACAACAAATAATTAATTCACAATGATTTTGAGACTAATTATCAATTGAGATCATAATCATCATAATTACTCTCGCCAATGTCTTCTAATTGTATAGACCAGTAATTATATAAACCAAATAATAATCTTTGTTGTTTCTCTTCTGGAGTCATATTAGCATATTTTTCTTTTTCTTTTTGAATAGCTTCACGTTTTTTTTGTTCTTTTAATTCGAGCTCTTTTAATTTTGTTTCATTTTCTTTCTTATATTCTAATTCTACTCTTTTCTTTAAAAAATCTTCGGCTACATTAGGAAAAAGTTCTAGTAGCAATTGTTCTTTTTCATTATTATACAATTTTCTATTACCATATTCAGGAAATTCTTTATTAGGAAATGGCATATATGTACTAGTGTCATAAGGTTTTTCTTGTTCGCTACCAGTAATAAGTTTTCTAAATTTAGGATCTATTGGTACAGGAGTTTTACCATAAGCACCTTCGACTAATTTAATAAATTGTGTATTTTTAGTAGTGTACCATGGGAGATCTTTATTTTCATCTAAGATACAATTGACAGCTTGACTACCAACTATTTGACTTGTAGGAGTTACTAATGGTACACAGCCTGCATCTATTCTTACTTTTGGCACTGCTTTTAACACTCGAGGCAATAAATGTTCTAATTTTAATTGTTGTAATTGTGAAGTCATATTAGTGTACATTCCACCTGGAATTTGAGCATCTCTCACTGCTTCATCAGGAGCTGGGAAATTAAAATATGCTTCTATTTGTTGACAAACTATTAAAGCATCATCAAATTTATTTTTGTAAGTAAGGTTAATAGCATTATCAAATAATTTTTCTACCTCAGCAGGTAAATTAGGATTTTGAGGATCAAACATTTTAGGATAATTATTAGGATATTGATCATAAGCCTTCAACTCTTTGCGAATATCCATCAATATTTCTTGCAGTTTAGGAATTACAGAAATATCAGCTTCTACATCGATATTTAGCTTTTTGCAAAAATGATAAACTATTTCGAAAGATGCTGCTGCTGGTCCACCAGCGAAAGGGAATAAATTAGTATCAATGATATCAGCACCAGCAATAATAGCAGATAGTGTAGAAGCTAACCCATATCCAGGAGTACTATGAGAATGAAAATCTACGGGTATAGATAGCTCTTTTTTGAAAGCAGAAATAATATCATAAGCAGCTTTAGGAGTTACTAATCCAGCCATATCTTTTAGAGTAACCATATTAGCACCCATTGATTCGAAAGTTTTTGCTTTCTTAACAAAATAATCTGTAGTGAAGATTTTATTTTGCTTTCTATGCAATATTTTATCAAAGAAATTTTTAGGTTCTAAAACTGGATCTACTGTATAGCAAATAGCACCATCTGCTATAGCACCATATTTTTTGCAATATTCTACTGAAGATTTACAATTATCTAGATCATTTAATGCATCGAAAATCCTTAAAATATCTACACCATCAGCAATAGCATTTTTGATAAACCCTTCTATAACCCATTCAGGATATGGATTATAACCAAACAAATTTCTACCTCTAGATAGAGCAGTTAATTTGCTAGCTTCACCAATGCCTTCTTTTATTTTTTTTAACCTATTCCACGGATCCTCATTTAAAAATCTCATAATACTGTCTGGAACTGCTCCGCCCCATACTTCCATTGCATAGAAATGTGCTTCTTTGAAAAATGGTAAGGTCCTATCTACTTGTTCTTGACTCATTCTAGTAGCGAATAAACTTTGCTGACCATCTCGCAAAGTTAAATCTCTTATTTTAATAGTTTTAGCACTCATATAACCTAAATTTTATTGAGGTGCAAAAATAATAAAATTTTTTATCTTAACTTTGCAATATATGGAAAATTTTATAACTCTTAAACAGTTGTCTAACCAGATTACTACTATTATTAATCAAAATTTTACTAGTAGCTATTGGGTACTAATGGACATACAGAAAATAAATCTGTACCGTACTGGACATGCATATCCAGAACTTGTAGAAAAAGATGAAACAACAAATAAAATAGTTGCTCAAATGCGTGGTATCATTTGGTCTAGCGATTTTGTGGCTATTCAAAGAAAATTTATGCAAGTCCTGGGCACAGAAATGAAAGATGGCATTAGAGTCTTAGCTAAATGCTTAGTTACTTATCACCCTGTATATGGTCTTAGCCTTAGAATATTAGACGTAGACACCACATACTCTCAAGGTATTCTAGAACAAGAAAGATTACTTACTATTAAAAAATTAAAAGAAGAAGGTATCTATGATGCTAACAAAAAAATCCCTTTTCCTCTTGTACCACAAAGAATAGCAATTATTTCCATTGAAACAAGTAAAGGTTTTAATGATTTCATTGGTGTATTAGCAAATAATGATTACTCATATAAATATAAATACAATCTTTTTCCTGCAATTTTACAAGGTGAAAAAGCTATTGAAAGCATTCTAGAGCAACTAAGAATTATCAGTATTAAAAAAGATTTTTATGATGTAGTAGTGATAGTAAGAGGTGGAGGTGGAGAGATAGGCTTGACGGCATATAATGATTATTCTTTAGCAAAAGCTATTGCTACTTTCCCATTACCAGTATTAACAGGAATCGGCCATTCTACTAATCAAACAGTTAGTGATATGGTGGCACATTATTCGGCTATCACTCCTACAGATCTAGGATATTATATTATAGATAAAACTGCAGAATTCGAAAATAATTTATTAAATATTGCAGATAAATTAACAAATATTATTAACCAACAACAAAAAAATTATGAAAATAGAATTAAAAATCTACAATTTTCAATTTTGCGCAATACATCTGCTCAACTTTATTCATACCAATCAAATTTAGATAAAACTATAAACTCATTTTCTAATATTATTAATTCAAATATTAATAAATCCTCATTTAATTTAGTCAAAATCGTACATAATTTGCAAAATATATTAAAATCTAAATTGGAACAATCCTACAACACGCTACAAAAAAGTTATTTTAATATTTCTAATAATTCAAAAATCTATATTAATTCTATAACTGCAAAATTTTATAATAATACATTAATAATAAAACATAAAACTCCATTTATAATTAAAAATGAGCAAACACAAATCGAAGAAATAAAAAATTTTATTATCTTTAATATAAAGCAATTTATGAATGAGTCTAGGACAAATATTAAAGAAACACAAAAAATCATAGAATTGTCTGATCCAAAGCATATACAGAAAATGGGTTATTTAATTATGAAAAAAGATAATAAAATTATAACAGAAGATAATGTAAATGTTAGAGATGAAGTAATTATAGAAGGTTATAAAAAATACTTCCAAGCAGAAATTAAAAAAGTTGAAAAAAATAGAAATCATGAATAATGAAGAATTAAATTTACCCACGAGCTATGAACAAGCTTTTAATGAGCTACAAAAGATAGTATCAGAGATAGAACAAGGTGATATTACAATTGATTTGCTATTACCCAAAGTGCAAAGAGCAGCAGAATTGATTAAATATTGCAGAGATAAATTAAGAAATACCGAAGAAGAGGTAAGCAAGATCATAAAACAGTTAGAAGATGGAAGTGATGGGAAGGCTGAATAAATGGGAGAGCTATAACTATTAAGTGAAATAAGTTTTAGTGATTTGAGAATAAGGGGAGGGGGTATATAAACAACATTTTTGTTAAACTTTACATGATATTTAATATTTCAACTTCATTAATCTAAAATACCGCTCCCACGCCCACCTATCGTGTGATGACAAGTTTAATAGTCGCCCAATGTCTGACTCTACCTCATCTTTCAAGTACTTATTCATCACTACAAACCACATAAGGTAGTTCTGCAAATACTTTGTTGCTACTCCTCTGAATCTCATCATCCAAATTAGAAAATTAGTGATCTTTTTCTCTGCTACATTTACACTATAAACTGCTAATCCCTTTGTTTTACGTCTTACTAATACTTTTTTGCTTGGTGATTCTTTCACTGCTTGCGTGAACTCTTCATTTGGCTTAAAACATATCAAATTTTTCTCTGATACTCTTCGCTTTAGCTCTTCTTTTATCTGACTATTCTGGACTCTATTTTCTCCAATGTGTTTGAAAAGCAAATTACCTTCCCTATCTGTCATTACCAATACAGCAACATTAGGATGGACAGTATTCATAGCTTGCTCTTTTTCTTCTAGAGTTTTGTATTTGCGACCTTTTTCTGAATATTGCATTAATAGCTCATCAGCTTCTGTTATTCCAGAGAAACTAATTCCTCCCTCTAATCCTCGAATGGCAGATAGAATTTTATGTCTCCATTTGAAACTTGTTGGTAAACTGATGCCAACTTCTCTAGCACAAGCCCTAAGACTTTTACCTTCTAACATACATTTTATATAATCCATTAAAAGGTAGTATTTATGCGAATAATAGACAAGTGATTTTGCAGTTTCTCTGAATCTATAGCCACATTTTTTACATTTATAGACTTGTCTGCCATCACTCACACCAGCTTTAGTTACATATTCGCAATCACACCTAGGGCAAATGGGAGCTGTTGATAAAATCTTTATTCTCTGATAATCTAATGCTGTCAATCTATTCTCATTGAGGAATTCATAGAGATTATCTAGGAATTCACGTTTGCCCTCCTTGGTCAGAGCCAGGATTTTTTCTATGTTTTCAATTGAATATTCCATAATTTTTATATTTTTTACAAAATTAATAAAAATATTTAACATGAAAAGTTTAACATAAATATTAATTAAAGAATAGCAATATTGAAAAATATTGCTATTCTTTAACTTCTTATTCAAATCTCTTCTTCTACAAACTTAATATTAAATTCTTCTAATTTTTTTAATATCGGCTCGTAAATATCAGGTTCTATTGGCAGCAATACTCCTGTCTTTTGTAATTTACCTTGCATAAATAAATCTATTGCTATTGCCAATGGCAATCCTACTGTTGCTGCCATAGCTGTATTAATTTGATCTTTTCCTGTATATGTTAACGTAGATTTGATTTTATGATATTCTCCATTGATTTTATAGCCAATATTATGTTGCATAACGATTAAATCCTTGTCATTAACTTCCAATTTCCATTTTTCCTCGAGTAAATGTTGTAAAGCTTGAGCGGGAGTACCTTTTTGTAAACCTACTGGTTTTTCTGTAAATATTTCTAACCATTCAAATTTATTAAATTCTTGACTATTGCGATTTATGCCAAGATAATCGCAAAAATTGTCTTCGATAGATTTATCCGGAATATTTGGCAGGTATGCGGATATAAGTTCTTTCCATGTCATTTTATCAATATTTTCTATTTCATAGCTATCATCAGTGAGCCCGAGTTGTACAAAGGCATTCCATGATTTGCAATAGCCAGGTCGTCTAATTGTACCTCTTAGCATAGTTTTAACATTTTCTAAACCGTAGATATATCTGTATTTCAGAGAATCTCTATTAGGATAAACTTCGAAATCACCTAATCCAGCAACCTTGATGTTTGTTGTCCATTGAAAAATACGATGATATGGTATATATTTATATTTCCCATTATCTAAATATTTTGCTGGTTCCATACCAGCGAGAACAACATTTCTAGGATTCCATGTAAATTTATAATTCCATGGATTATTGTCATACTCAGGTGCTACTAAGCCTCCCGTAGAGCTTTCAAATTCCAATATTTCACCACCATTATGTTTAATATTATGTATTAATTTCATTGCAGACATATGATCGAGTCCTGGATCTAATCCACATTCGTTTAAAAATAATAAATTTTTTTCTTTTACTTCTTTTTCAATTGCTTTCATCTCTGGTGAAATGTAGGAAGCTGTAAATAAATGTTTGCCCAGTGCCAAGCAATCTTTTGCTATTAAAAAATGAAAACGTGCAGGCACCATAGAGATTATCACATCAAAATTTTTAATACATTCATACCTAGCTTTGTCATCTGTGACATCTAGTTGTATTTTGGGTAAATCAATATATTCTATAGCATGTAAGTTTTGTTCAGCTATCGTTATTTTCCAATCATTTTGTTTAGCTTGCTTTGATAGATAATTTATTAATACTTTAGCAGATAAACCTGCACCAATTATTAAAATAGATTTCATATTTATAATTTTTTTTTTGATTAGTCTGAAATAAAATTTTCCATAAATTTATAATCTGGTGTAAACTGACCCTTATATAATATTATAGATTTCTTTAGTGGATTAGGGAGTTGTAATTTTTCAAATTTTTTATCCCAATTAGCTTTTAGCATTGCCTCTACAAAAGGTAGTAAACATTTAGAAAAATATTGACTAGCATCTAATGGAAGTTCGGCGGGTAATATATCTACTGCCATCACAGGGATACCATCCGAATATAGGTCTATAGTATACTCTTTTGAGCTAGGATTATAAACTAATACAGGAGTATAAATTTCTGTAGCAATTTTAGTTATTTCTACTCCGCCATTAATATCACAAGAAATATCACCTATACCCAAAAGTCTGAAATTAGGTTTTTGCCAATTATCTATAATAAATTGTTCCTCTACTACACGTGGATATCTTTTATCCCAATATGAAGCATGTATTAAAAGATTTAAATAAGGTAAATACTGTTGAAAAATACTCTCATAATTTTCTGGATGAGAATAATAATCGTTTAGATTAAATGGTGTTCCATCTTTTCTCTGAACCATATCTTTTTCATAAAAAACAACTTTGTAAATATTATGTGTAGAATCAGGTAATTGAGAAAAATGGAGTAACTCCTCTGGTAAAATTTCTTTAGTAGGCAAAAAGCTTAGCATTTCTTGCACACCATTGCTTACATTCCCATATCCAGTTATGCCAATAATAAAAGGTGATAAAGAATCTGGTAATCCTTTAGTTAATATATCTGTACCTATTTGCGAAAGTGCTTCCTTAGCTTTTTCGACAGATGAATATTCATATGCACGTTTAATTTTTTCAAATGGATTACTGATACCACTTTTACTTAATCTTTTACCTATCATCCATAGAGTATCTATTAATCCTGCATTGCCAGCAAATTTCCCAAAAAATATTAATCTTTTACCGAAATCATCTACTATTCTTTCATGATCTAATAATGTTGCTTTCTGTTTTATTAATTCCCGTAACATTGGCATATTATGTTTTTGCCCTTTAATAGTATGAGAAAAAAATAAATATATCTTATTTGGATAAATCTCCTCTTCTGGTATCTCTTTAATACCAATTATAATATCTGCTTTTTCTAAAGAATTTACAATCTTGGCACCAACTTTTTCATATTCTTCATCTGAATAAATTCTTTTATTGGAACTTTGTACTAATACTGTATAGCCCTTTTTTATAAGTTGTTCCACATGTTCTGGTATTAATATTACGCGTTTCTCACTTGGATATTTATTCTCTTCTCTTATACCTAATATCATATCTTACTATTTAATTGCAAATATATAAAAAATATAATTAATCGAAATATGTGTTTAAAGCTAATTAGTGAAAAAACTAACCTTTCCTTATTTTTTCTCATCTTCTCCAAGTCACCTCGTCTCCATTTCTCCCAATCACCAAGTCTCCCCGTCCCCCAGTCTCCTTATCACTAATCACCTATCACTCATCACTTATCACCTCGTCTCCCCGTCACCTAGTCTCCCCATCATTTATCACTTATCACCCATCACCTATTCTCCCAGTCACCTCGTCTCCCCATCTCCCAGTCACCCAGTCTCGTCATTAAATATTTATAGCCAGCGTACTAAGTAGAAATCTTGTTTATGAGCTAATAAAGGATGCTGTGGTCTCAATCTAATAGAGAAATTATAAACACCACTTTGCTCCATAGGTATAGTACATTCATAAATAGCTTTAGGACCTTGGCAGCTAACAAAATCAAATGCTTTAGTAAACGCTATATCTACTATACGGCCTTCTTCTTTTTTACCAAAAATTAATTCTATTATTACATCATCTGGTTTTAATTCTTTGAGATCTATTATTAGTTTCACATAAAATTTATCACCAAGAGGCAGATGATGTTTAGAGCTATCAAACATTTCGATATTTTCTAGTTTTATTTCATCCCAATTACGATAAATCTTTCTTTTCCAAGATATAAATCTGAAAAGATTCTGGTAATCATTGTCAGAAAGAGTTTTATAATAATCAAATAAATTATTGTAGAATTTATTATCATACTCTAGGAGCATACGTTTAGTGATGAAATGAGGCGCAATGTGGAAATAAGCATTTTTAATCATTTCTACCCATTTTTGAGGTACACCTTCACTATCTCTTTCATAAAAAGTTGGTACTATTTCATCTTCTAAAATACTATATATCATTTCGGCATCTAATTGATCTTGAAGATCAGGATCATCATAAGTATTTTCTTGTCTGAGAGCCCAACCACCACCAGGTACATAGCCTTCTGCCCACCAACCATCAAGCACACTAAAGTTCAAAGTGCCATTCATAACTGCTTTCATTCCAGAGGTACCACTAGCTTCTAAAGGTTTAGTAGGCGTATTGAGCCATACATCTACACCTTTTAAAAGTAATTTAGCAAATTCTGTATCATAATTTTCAACAAAAATTATCTTACCAATAAATTCTGGTAGTCTAGAAACCTCAATAATTCTTTTTATTAAATCTTCGCCAGCTTTATCTGATGGATGAGCTTTACCACTAAAAATGAAACGTACAGGATATTGAGGATTATTTACGATACTTTCTAAACGCTTCAAATCGATAAATAGCAAATGAGCACGTTTATAAGTAACAAATCTACGAGCGAAACCTATAGTTAAAATTTCTGGTGTTGTATTTAGTTCTTCTAAAGTATGAATTATTTGACCAGGTAATTCTTGTCTCTGAGGCATTTGCTTAGCTAAACGTTCAACAAGTTTATCATAAAGTTCATGTTTCTGATCTGTTTTGAGTTTCCAAATAGTTAAAGGTTTTAGTTTATCAATAAATTTCCAATAGTCGTGATTCTCGTGCATATGCTCGAAAAATTCATTACCAGCAACACTCATAAATGCTTTTTGCCAAGCTCCACACATCCATGTTTTGGGATGCACAGCATTAGTTACATAATCAATAAAAAGTTCACTATTAAAAAATCCTCTATAAAGATCTTTGAACATGTCGCAAGTAACATTTTTATGAATTTTACTAACAGCATTTACATATACAGAAGTTTTAATAGCTAAATGTGTTACAGAAAACTCTTCATCAGTACGTTTTACTCTACCGAGATCCATAAATTCATCCCAACTAATATCGAGTGTTTCTGGTATATGAGCAAAATATGCACGCATTAGATTTTCAGAAAATTTATCATGACCTGCAGGTACAGGTGTATGTGTTGTAAAAATTGATGATTTACGAACTATTTCTAAAGCATGCTGAAAAGGTAAATGTTGCTCTTTAATATAATATCTCAATCTCGCAATATTAGCAAATGCTGCGTGACCTTCATTCAAATGAAAAATATTAGGACTAATGCCCATAGCACGCATAGCATATATAGAGCCAAACCCTAATAAATATTCTTGTTTTAGCCTCATTTCCCAATTTGCATCATATAGTCTAGCTGTTATTTCTTTATCCTCATCTTCATTTTCTTCTATGTCAGTATCTAATAAATATAAATGTATTCTACCTACATTTACTTGCCATAATTTAGCAAAAACATTTCTACCAGGAAATGGTAATTGTATTTTCATCCATTCATCATTACTATCTCTCACTGCTATTATGGGTAAATTAGTGAATTTTTGCGGAATATATTGTGCTATTTGCTCACCTAAACGAGATAAGACTTGTTTAAAATAACCATATCTAAAAAGTAATCCAAAGGCAACAATGGGAAAATTACTATCACTAGCTTCTTTTAGATAATCACCAGCTAATATTCCTAACCCACCACTATAAATTTTTAGAGAAGAATGTATTCCATATTCCATACATAGATAGGCAACTAATTTATCATCTTTTTTGTATGGAGATAAACTCATATAGTCTTTGAATCTTTTATAGATTGCATTTAATTTCTCAATAAAAGATTTATCTTGTGATAAATTAATAATCTCATCATAAGACATCATTTCGAGCATTGCTATTGGATTATAATCAGATTTTACCCAATAGACAGGATTTATGTTTTTCATAAATTCAGTAGCTTCATCATCCCAAGTCCACCATAGGTTTTGCGTTAATTCTACAAGTGGTAATAATGATTGTGGATACTCTGGTTTTACAAAAACTTTTCTCCATTCTGCTACATCTATCTCCTTTGGGCTAGTAACGACATAATCTTTTACAGTTTTGAAATAATATTGAACAATTCTTTTTTCAGATTCTTTAAGAGCTATATCATATAAATCAAAATAATAATTAATAAAATTATCCCAATGAGCCAATTTAGCTATTTGCCAGCATTTATTTCTTAATGAAATCCTTTGCTCATCATTTAGCTGTAAGTGTTCTCTGATGTAATTGGTAATGTTATCCATTACCTCATCATCATTATAATCATTTCTGTCAACGATTCTAATATATTCAGCGGTGTCATAATTAAGTGATTTCACCCAATTACCATAACCTGATAAAGTTGTCGTAAGAGTAGGAATACCAAATGCTGTACTCTCCATAGGAGTGTAGCCCCACGGTTCATAATATGATGGGAAAATTGTTAGGTCAAACCCCATGAGAAATTCATAATAAGAAATATTTAAAAGGCCATCATTACCATCTAAATAGCTAGGAATAAATAATACTTTTACGGGATTATCATCCTGATTGAGTAAACCTTCATTTCTAAAAGCATTAATTATAGGATCTGTATCTTCATCATTTAAATAATGCGAAGTTAAATATTTATGCTCTGAGGTAGTATCATTATTATAAGCATCTAAAACATCATGTATAGGTCCTTGAATTCCTGATGGTATTGCTATACAAGCAAATATATTACGATTAGGATTTTGATTTTTTAATTTACTTAATGATTTAATGAATAAATCTATACCTTTATTGCGCATTTCATATCTACCAGATATCAAAACTAGTAAAGGATTCTCTGCTTGTGCACCTGATGTGGCTTTGAAAAGTCTAATAATTTTTTCACGAGATGTAGCTTTTATTTTGTCATATTCTTCATCTTTAGGTACAACGTCTATATCGAAACTATTTGGGGTAATAATACTTGGTTGTTTGCCTAGGAAATAATTACATTCATTAGCAGTAATAGGAGATACAGTAGAGAATGCATCGGCATTATTAGCTGCACATTTCTCCATTGAATATTTAGAAATAATGTTAAATTGTTTACTCATTTGCTGTGGATCATAATTAGCTAATTCATTGTATAATGGCAAGCCATTACCAGCAATAGTACGCCCTAAAGTGGTAGCATGAGTAGTAAAAGCAGTACCTACCTGTGGAACTTTATCTTCTAAATATAAAATACCAGCTCCAGTAAGCCATTCATGAAAATTAGCTACTATTTTATCCTGAGCAGTTACATGATGTTCATAGAAATGATGTATTACCTTACCAGCTTCATAACCGAATAATGCTGGCTCTATATAATCCCAACCTCCATATAAAGAATCTAATTTATATTTTATCCATAAATCTGTGAATATTTTGTCGCGTTGATCAAATAAATGTCTAAAATCTACTAAAATAGTTATAGGATTACCTTTGGTTTGCCATCTTCCAATTCTGATTTTTAGACCATCCTCTCTAGCTTTTTTTACCCATTTATGATATAATCCATCATCCTGTATAAATAACCTTTCATTTGCAGCATCTTTTACAATATCAGGACCTACCAGAATGTATTGCGAGCCTAGCATAGCTTCTAATTTATATGCTTTGGTAGATAATACAGTATATATACCACCAACTTTATTACACACTTCCCAGCTAACCTCAAACAAAAAATTGGGCACAAGTTTTTTATTTTCCATTTTTTACCTTTATTTTATTCTTTACAAATTTAATATTAAATCGATAAAATGCTTATTTTTAAAAAATAATAAATACAAATATTTACTATTTTTATATTTAATATTATATAATTAATTGATTTATTTAAGTATTTTGTCTTAAAAAATTATTAATAATTTTTCTAGCTCTATGCAGTTTGCCTTTTACAGTTCCTATAGGCAAATTAAGCTCTTTTGCAATTTCATCATATCTTTTTTCTTCAAAATAAAATTTTTCTATTAGAATACGATAGTGAGGTTTTAGCAATGAAATATAATTCCTTATTACCTCTTTTTCTTCTCTATTTATTACTATATTGTCTGGTTCTTTTTTGTTATCTTCTGCTAAATCATTGATGAAACTTCTAGATTCATCAGACAATACATCTGATTTACAATTATGCAATACATTTTTTTTAGCATTACGTATATAATCGATAGTATTATTTTTGGCTATAGTATATATCCAAGTGCTAAAAGCATATTCGAATGAATAAGAAGAAATGTTCACAAATGCTTTATAAAAAGTTTCCATTAGTATATCCTCAGCTTCTACCTTATCTCCTATCATTTTGACAATAAAAAAATACAAACCATCTTTATAAATATTCATTAAAGTAGTAAAAGCTATGCTATCACCTCGTTGTGCATTAGTTACTAAATTATCAATGTATTTTTTATCTTTTTTCATAAATAATTAACAAAATTTACTTCCATTTATTTTCTTTTTTAAAAATACTAATTATATAAAAAACGAGTAATATTCCTGAATTCAAAAAATCTAATATTGGAGCTAAAATTACTAAATTTTTTTCTTTTAAGTTATTATTAATTTTATATAATATCAATATTTGTATTATAGCTTTAAATATGAAAATACTTAATGGGAATAAATATGATTTTAATAAAACTATCTGTAAAATTATCAAAATTGGGAATAATATTTCCAGCAAATGCATAAGACCTAAATATGTAATAGCACCTAATTTGTAATGCGAAGAACTTTTGAAATGACGTTTTTTCTGTATGAAATATTTTTTTAATGTTTGTGGATTTCTAGATACAGTATGAGCTTGTGGGTCTATGCAAATAGCAGTATTCTTTTTGTTAGCTGCTTCTTTAATAAATAAATCATCATCACCAGACATTAAATGCATATGGTTTACAAAACCTTTAACCTTAAAAAATAATTCTTTTTTATAAGAAAGATTTCTTCCTACACCCATGTAGGGGAATCCCCACAATGCTGCCGAGAAATACATAACTGAATGTATAAATGTATCCCAACGAATTAAAATATTCAAAAAACCTTTTCTTTGTTCATATTTACCATAACCAAGAACTAATTCTGTCTGTGGAGCATATGATTCCATCATCTTCATTAACCATAAATCTGAAGTAGGTTTACAATCTGCATCACTAAGCAATAAATATTCATATTTAGAATTTTTTATGCCTATAGATAAAGGGAATTTTTTACCTCTGTATGAGTTTATTATATTATTTTCTAATTTTAAATAATTTAAATTAACATATTTATTTTTAAAATTGCAAATGATATCCTCAGTGTCGTCAGTAGAGTTATCATCTACTACTAATACTTCATATTCATTAGGATATTTTTGCTCACAAATGAATGGTAAATTTTTTTTTAGATTATAGCTTTCATCTTTAGCAACTATAATAATACTAGCAGGAGGATATGTACTATTTTTCTTTGCTTTATAAAATACTAAACGTACAAAAATTACTAAATAATATATAATTATCAGAAAAAGTACAATTAATAAACTTATAGTCAATGGATTAGTTAAATTTATCGCAATCATAATGTGGCAAAATTACAAATAGATATTTAATTGATGATTAAAATAAATTAAAATTTTTTAATTTTTTGTTTTAAATAGTAGTGAGTAGATAGTAGAAAGTAGTGAGTAATGAGTAGATAGTAGATAGCTAATGCTCATAGCTCTTTCTTTACCCCGTGAGATAACTACTATTCCACTAATATAACAAATCCCAGTTCAGACTTTTTTTGTATTTCATGAAAAAATATTAATTTTGTTCGAAAAAATTATTAAAATATGAAATCTAAATTAATTATAATTATGATAATATTATTTTCTGCAATTAGCACACTTAGTTCTCAATCTGTAAAGATAGTAATTCGCACAGAATACGGCGATATACAAGCCATATTATATGACAAAACGCCATTACACAGAGACAATTTCGTTAAATTAATAAAATCTGGATATTATGACAGCTTACTTTTTCATAGAGTAATAGCTAATTTTATGATACAAGGAGGAGATCCTCAGAGTAAAAACGCTAAACCAGGACAAATGCTTGGCAATGGTGGGCCAGACTATACAATACCTTTCGAGTACGTACAAGAATATTTCCATAAAAGAGGCGCCATCGCAGCAGCTAGAATGTCGGATAATGTAAATCCAAAAAAAGAAAGTAGCGGCAGTCAATTTTATATAGTTCAAGGTCGTAAATTCAATATGGATGAATTGAATATGCTAGAACAGAGAGGTTTCAAATTTACTGATGAACAAAAACAAATTTATTCTACTATAGGTGGCTCTCCACATTTAGATGGCCAATATACTGTTTTTGGAGAAGTAATATCTGGAATGGATGTAGTAGATAAAATAGCAAGTTTACCAACAGATAGAAATAATAGGCCTCTGCAAGATGTAAAATTTACAATTGAAATAGTTGAAACTAAGTAACTGCCTTTACATTGCATAAATTATTATTTTATGAAAGAAAAAATTGATAAAATATTTGAAGATATTAAGCAATTAAATGCAAAAGATCTAAATGAACTAGAGCAAATTAGAATCTACTATTTAGGTAAAAAAGGTGTTTTAAATGCACTATTTGATGAATTTAAAACTTTACCACCAGAAGAAAAAAAAATTTATGGTAAGCAATTAAATGATCTAAAAAATCAATTACAAAATTTTATAAATACTAAAAAAGAAGAATTAGAAAGTAAATCACAAGCACCTACATCTAAAATTGATTTTAGTAGGCCAGCCCAGTTGTTTCATTCATCTAGTTTACATCCAATTAGTATAGTCAGAAATAGAATTATCAATATCTTTGCTCGTATAGGTTACGATGTAGCTGAAGATATAGAAATAGAGGATGACTGGCATAATTTCACTGCATTAAATTTCCCACCAGATCATCCTGCTAGAGATATGCAAGATACTTTTTTTATAGAAAAAAATCCAGATATAGTTTTACGTACGCATACGTCTAGTGTGCAGATCAGACTAATGGAAAAAGAAAAACCTCCTATCAGATATATATTCCCGGGAAGAGTCTATAGAAATGAAGCTATTTCATCACGTTCACATGTTTTTTTTCATCAAATAGAAGGATTATATGTAGATCATAATGTATCTTTTGCTGATTTGAAAGATACTTTGGAGTATTTCGCTCAAAGTCTTTTTGATAAAGATACTAAAATAAGGCTTCGTCCTTCATATTTCCCATTTACAGAACCATCAGCAGAAATGGATATTTCTTGTAATTTATGTGGTGGTAGAGGATGTAGCTTTTGTAAAAATACGGGGTGGGTAGAAATTTTAGGTTGTGGCATGGTACATCCTAATGTTTTAAAAAATTGTGGTATTGATTCAGATGAATACACTGGATTTGCCTTTGGATTGGGAATAGAACGCATTACCAATCTTTTATTCTCTGTAAATGATTTAAGGTTATTTTCAGAAAACGATATTAAATTTTTACATCAATTCTCAGTATTAGATTAATCGAATTAGGCGATTAATTGATAACTAAATTGGTTCTATAACGTTTTGAGTGGGTAAAGATTTAAAAGAGTAATTTTATAAAAATAAATTTTATTTGTTATTGGATAGTTATATATTAACCACAAAGTTCTCAAAGAAGGCACAAAGAACACAGAGAATGATAGATTAAAAGATTAAAATGTCACTTTGTGAACTTTGTGTAATATCTTTGTGTCCTTTGTGGTAAAATAATTAATCTAAATAATTTACTAACAATAAACTTTATAGAACCACTAAAATTATTATTACTAAATAAAAAATTTTTTATACCTTTGCAAACAAAAAACTTGAGAACAAGTTTTTCAAGAAAGGAGAAAACATGAATGGAAAATGAAATTAATTATCAACCAGAAGAAAATTTAAACAAGGTTGAACAAACACCAGAAATCACTAATGAAAGTGAGGAAATTAATCCCCAGGAAAATGTATCTACTAATGAAACAAAGGTAGCAAATACAGAAACAAAATCCTCAGAAGATTTTGATTGGGATGCTCTAATAATGGAGACAAAGGACTATCGTGATGACGATAGACAAAAATTAGAAGAGAAATACACCAAGACAATGAATGTACTACAAGATAAGGAAATTATCGAAGGTACAGTTATTGGATTTGGAGAGAGAGAGGTATTTGTAAATATTAATTACAAATCAGACGGTGTGATTCCTCTCAATGAGGTGCGTTATAATCCAGATTTGAAGGTAGGTGATAAAATCGAAGTTTATGTAGAAAGTCAAGATGATGGCACTGGACAATTAATTTTATCTCATAAAAAAGCTAGAATACTTTCAGCATGGAACAAGATAAATGAATTATACGAGGCTAATGCCATTGTACAAGGCTATATAAAATCGAGAACTAAAGGTGGTCTCATCGTGGATCTGTATGGCATAGAATGTTTCTTACCCGGCAGTCAGATAGACGTTAAACCTATTAAAGATTATGATGCTTTTGTAGGTACTACAATGGATTTCAAAATTGTAAAAATTAATCAAGAATTTAAAAATGTTGTAGTCTCTCATAAAGCTATAATAGAAGAAGAAATAGAAGCTCAAAAATCTGAAATTATTTCTAAATTAGAAAAAGGTCAAGTTTTAGAAGGTGAGGTCAAAAATATTACTTCTTATGGTGTATTTATCGATTTAGGCGGTATAGATGGGTTAATACATATTACAGATCTTAGCTGGGGCAGAATAAATCATCCAGAAGAAATTGTACAACTCGGGCAAAAATTAAATGTTGTAATATTAGATTTCGACGAGCAAAAAAAACGTATCTCTCTTGGGTTGAAACAATTGACCCCTCATCCTTGGGATTTATTAGATCCAAATCTCAAAGCTGGTGATAAAATTAGTGGCAAGGTAGTAGCTATAGCTGATTATGGTGCTTTCGTAGAGATTATTCCAGGTGTAGAAGGATTAATACATGTATCTGAAATGTCTTGGTCTCAGCATTTACGCTCTGCTCAAGATTTTCTTAATGTAGGTGATACTGTAGAAGCTATTATTTTATCTATTGATAGAGAAGAACGCAAAATGTCTCTCGGTATCAAACAACTTTTACCTGATCCATGGGTGAATATTCAAGAAAGATATCCAGTAGGTTCTAAACACAAAGCTATTGTACGCAATTTCACTACTTTTGGTGTTTTTGTCGAATTAGAAGAGGGTGTAGATGGCTTAATTCATATTAGCGATCTTTCTTGGACTAAAAAAATCAAACATCCATCAGAATTTTGTAAAATAGGTGATGAATTAGAAGTTGTCGTTTTAGAAATAGATACTGATAATCGTAGATTAAGCTTAGGTCATAAACAAATTGATGAAAATCCATGGGATGTTTATGAATCTATTTTTACTCCAGATTCTGTACATCAAGGTAAAATTATCGAAATGCGTAAAGATAAAGGTGCAGTCATAGAATTACCATATGGTATGGAAGCATATGCACCTGCTAGACAATTAATTAAAGAAGATAAATCTAAAGCAAAAGCTGATGAAATTCTAGATTTTATGATAGTTGAATTCAATAAAGATGCTAAAAAAATTACTGTTTCTCATACTAAAACATGGGAAACTCCTAAACCTAAAAAGACCAAATCTACAAAATCAGAAAATTCATCTACTCATACTACTTTAGCAGATCTAGGTATCTTTGATGATATTAAAGAGCAACTAAATAATAATGAAGAAGATAACACTAAATAGTTTTTTGTTTTCATAATAACTATAAAAGTGGCAGCCTTTTGGTTGCCACTTTTTTTATTTATTATTTTTAATTTTGTTAAAAAATTTTGGTTTTATAACGTTTTATATGAGTAAAGATTAAAAAAGAGTAATTTTATAAAAATGAATTTTATTTATTACTGGACAGTTAAATATTAACCACAAAGTTCTCAAAGGAGGCACAAAGAACACAGAGAATGATGGAATTAAAAGTCTTATAAATGATACTTTGTGAACTTTGTGCAATATCTTGGTGCCCTTTGTGGTAAAATAATTAATCTAAATAAACGTTATAGAACCAAAATTTTTTATGAAAAATATCAAAATTGATAAGATCGTTCGTTCTAAAAGAAAAACTGTCTCTATTCAAATAAAAAATGATGGTACACTAATAGTGAGAGCTCCCCTCACACTAAGCAAAAAAGAAATCAACGATATTGTCTTAAAACATCAACACTGGTTAGAAACTAAACAATCAGAAATCATTGAACGAAATAAAAAAATATTAACTTTCACTGAAGGTGAAGAATTCCTCTATTTAGGTAAATATTATCCTTTAAAAATTGTAGATGATTACGACAATTTACTTACTCTAAATGACAATTTTTATTTATCAAAATATTGCTTAGCAAATGCTAAAGAAGTTTTCACTAACTGGTACAAAGATGAGGCTGCTAAAGTAATCAAATCTAGAGCTGAATATTACGCCCATAATTATAATTTTCAATATTCAAAAATAAAAATTAGTAATGCTAAAACACGCTGGGGATCTTGCTCATATAATGGTAATATAAATATTAATTGGCGGCTAATAATGGCTCCTATAGAAGTTTTAGATTATGTAATCATTCACGAATTCATTCATCTCAAAGTTGATAATCATTCTCGCAAATTTTGGCAACAAGTAGAAAGTATATATCCTGATTATAAAAAAGCTAAAAAATGGTTAAAAGATAATGCTTTTTTACTCCTCCAAATCTGACTTTTTCCTCTTTAATGTTTGTGGAAACACATAAATAGCACCAGCTCTAATAACTGGACTATAATAGATAGAGTTCATATTTTCATTAAGATTCCATAACACTTCTAAATAAGCATAAAAATTAGATGAAATTGGTTGCCTAATGCCAGGACCTATCAATAAATTTTCAGAAGTATACCAAATTTTATTATATGGATAATCTAATGATGGTGCTTTATAAAGCAACTCCTCAAATTCACAGTGCAAATATAACATTTTAAAAATTGAAAAATCTAAAAACACTCTCATTCCTGTCATATGTATGCTTGTAGCTGGATAATAATAATTAGACTGTATAAACCAATAAAACGGATTTAATCCTAAAGCTATAAAATTATTAAAATTATAAGATCCTCTAGCAGACACCATAATACTAGTATTGGTACCAATTGTCAAACCCAATTCACCACCTAGATTAAAGGTCCTTTTTAAATCTGAACCAAAACTCAACATATCTGAATTTTGACTTTTTGCAGTGAAAAATAGTAACATTAAAATAACTAATACAAAAATTTTTTTCATATTTTAAAAAATTTTTTGATTATAAAATACATTAATGCGAAAGTAATTAGATTATGAAACTTGACAAAATAAATCTTTTAAAGTTGAATTATGCTTTTTATAAAGTTGCATTAATTACTCGAATTTAGAAGTAAATTAAATAGAAATTTATTAAAAAATAAAATTACACTCATAAGAAATATAGTTATTAATGTGAATGAACCAGAAATATTTTAGTTATTAATTAAATAATTAAATAAATAAAAATTTTTAATTTTAATAAATGTTTAAATTAAATAATGATATATAAATTTAAATAAATAACAATTTATACTTTTTGTATTTTAGATTATAAAGAAAATGATTAAAAATTAAAATTTTAGAAAATATTTCTATAAAATGTTTATAAATAGTGATAAAAAAAGAATTTAAATTAGTAAATAAATATCATTACTTAATTTAAACAAATAATATATTATTATGTAAAGTTCTTAGTAACAGATATATATAAGTAACAATTTAGTTATTAATTAAAAGCCAAATTAAATTATTTTTATTAAATATTTTTTTATCAATATAAATTTTTAATGTAATTTTGAAGTCAAAATTTTAAAATATGAAATTTATTGTCTCAAATGCTGAATTAAGTAAAGCAATTAATAGTGTTAGCAGTGTTCCCATTGCTAATAATGTAGTGAAAATTTTAGAAAATTTTCTATTTTCTGTAAGTAATAATAATCTAACAATAACGGCAACAGACGGTGATACGAGAGCTAGCATTACTATAAATCTTATTGAAAGCGATGGAGAAGGAGAGCTAGTAATACCATCAAAATTATTACAAGATTATTTGAAAAATGTACCGTCTATCCCTATTGCATTCAATTTAGATACTACTGGTGAAAACAATTACCAAATTACTATATCTGCTGGTAATGGTGTATATCGTATGGTAGGAATGGATGCAGGTAATTATCCTACAATGCCTCAAATACCTGATGCTACAAGCATAGTGCTAAATAGTAGTATTTTATCTACATCTATTGAATACACTCTTTTTTGTGCTGCTCCTGTAGATTACAGACAAATACTTACTGGTATCAATTTTGATTTTAAAGATAATATGCTAAATGTAGTTTCTACTGATAGTCATAGATTAGTTCGTTATAGGAGATTTAATATAGATACTGATGATAATTTTAATTTTGTTTCTAAAAGAAAACCACTGCAATTGCTTAGAAATTTATTAGACAAAGACACAGATGTAACTATTAATTTTAATGAAACCAATGTATCTTTTGAGTTTGAGAATATTATTATTTCTTGCAAACTACTCGAAGGTGTATTTCCAGATTATGATAGAGTGATACCACCTAGTTTCGAAAATAAGCTTTTAATTGGTAAAGAAGATTTTATTGCTGCATTAAAACGTGTTAGTGTCTTCACTGATAAAGCTACTAATCAAGTAAAAATGCATATTGAAGGGCAAGAAATCACTCTCACTGGTAATGACGAAGAATATGCTAATGAAGGTATAGAAAAATTACAATGTACATACGAAGGAGAAGATATGGAAATATCTTTTAATAGTAAAACTTTTATGGAAATGCTGCAACATTTAGACTGTGATAATATTAACATCTTGATGAATAAACCTAATACAGCTATAATAATAACACCGGCAGAAGAAAATGAAAATGAAGACATTGTAATGCTTCATATGCCTATATCTCTTAAAGGGAGCGGTGATTATTAAAACTAAATTTACTTCATAAATATTAAATTTTTTTTCAATTTGGGGGACAAGTAATTTTTGTTCCCCAATTTTCTTTTATAAAACTGCTAATAAATTTTATATTAGAAATTTTCAAAGAAAATACTAAATTACTATTATCACTCTAAAAAATTTTTTATATTTATTTTGCTTTTTTACTTTTGCAAAAAAAATGAATCCTACTCTTTTATTAGTAATTTTTATTTTTTACGTTTTTGTACTATTTTTAGCAGCATATCTGACATCTAGAAAAGCTAATAATGAATCATATTTTTTATCTAATAGAAAAGCACCATGGTATTTAGTAGCTTATGGAATGATAGGTACTTCTCTGACTGGAGTAACTTTCTTATCTCTACCTGGCTTTGTAGGGGAAACTGGATTTACTTATTTAATAGTTGTTGTAGGATATATTTTAGGTTATTTTGTTATAGCTTTTGTATTATTACCAATATATTATAAAAATAATGTTACATCTATATATGAATATTTAAAAAACAGATTTAGCATTCAAGCACAAAAGTCTGGAGCATGGCTTTTTTTAATTTCTAGATCATTAGGTGCCTCATTAAGAATGTTTATAGTTATAGTAATTTTACAAACATTTGTATTAAGTAATTTTGGAATATCATTTTGGTTAAGTACAGTCATTTTTTTACTCATAATTCATGGATATACTTTAGTCGGAGGTGTTAAAACGATAGTGTGGACAGATACTATTCAGACAACGTTTATGATAGCTTCTATTTTATTAACAATATATTTTATAGCTCAATTTATGAATACAAATGTGAATGGGTTATTAGATAATGTTTTTAATAGTAGCTATTTTTATATTATTGATAATAATCCAGCTTCTAAAAACTTTTGGGCAAAATTATTAATAAGCGGCATGTTTATAACTATCTCTATGACTGGTTTAGATCAAGAAATGATGCAAAAAAATTTATCCATTTCTACACTTAAAAATTCTCAGAAAAACATGTTGGTTTTCAGTATAATTTTAGCAATAGTAGATTTCATATTTCTCTTACTTGGTGGCTCTTTATATTTATATGCAGACTACGTAAATATAGGTGCTTTGCAAACCTCTGATTATTTATTTCCCACTGTGTCATTTTATTATATGAATCAATTAGTAGGCATAATATTTTTCATAGGATTGATAGCAGCATCTTTTTCTGGTACAGATGCCGCACTCACAGCACTTACTACTTCTATTACTATAGATTTATTAGATTTACCCAAAAAGATAAAATCAAATAAAAAGCTTAAACAATATAGAATGCTAATACAATGGGGCGTCTCATTAGGAATGTTTATTTTAATAATGATATTCTATACAGCAAATAACAAAGCTATCTTAGATACATTATTTACTATAGCTGGATATACTTATGGTCCACTACTTGGATTATTTGCTTTTGGCATATTAACAAAAGCAAATATAGATGGTGGCAGTATTTGGCAAGTAGTATTATTTAGTCCTTTATGCTCATTTGCAATAATGAAAATATTAAAAACTAATTTTCAATTTTATGTCGGTTGGGAAGTGCTAGTAATAAATGCATTAATTACTTTCATACTTTTATGGATGATCAGGGAGCAAAAAGATTCCCAATTTGAGTTAGCACACCAATAACTTTATTTTTAAATCCAGGAATATAAACAACTTTTTTATTTTTCAAGACTTTTAGAGACTTTTTGGCTACAATATCAGGTTGCATCCACATGTATTTTGGTACAGTAGAACGATCGAAATCTTTAAAAGCTTCTGTATAGTGAAAACCAGTATTAGTAACACCTGGACATAAAGCTTGAATTTTTATATTATACTTTCTCACTTCTTTTTGTATAGCTTTAGAAAAATAAACTAAATAAATTTTAGTAGCTACGTAGATAGCACTACCTTTAAAAGGGAAAAAAGCAGCTAAAGAAGAAACATTTATTATGTAACCATAACCTCTATCCCTCATCACAGGTATCGCTGCTCTGCAAAATCTTGTAGACGATTTCGTATGTACATCTATTATTTGGGAAATTTGATCCTTAGTTAAATTATTAAAATCGCCACGTAGCCCAAATCCAGCACAATTAATAAGTAAATCTAAATTTGGTGTGTTTATAATATATTCTTCTATGCTTTCCATACCTTGTTCAGTAGATAAGTCGGCTATAATTATATTTACATTTATCTCATACTTTTCCCTTAGATCTTTCGCTAATTGTTCTAATTTGTTTTGTCGTCGAGCTACTAATGTAATATCATGTTTCATAGCAGCTAATTCTTTAGCAAAAGCCTCACCTATTCCACTAGATGCACCAGTGATAAGTGCTATACCATTAGATTTTTTAATATCAATAAGCTTCATATAAATTTTATTAGTTTGCAAAATTAATATAAAATATTATTCAAAGGATTAAAAATTATTATCTATTTAATCAATCGTTTTTGGGGATAATCATCTGGAAATATGAGGTTTTAACTTTTTATGAGATGACTAAATAGCAGTTTTATCAAATCATATCTCCAGCGGAAACATTTTTTTTGTTACTTTTCTTAGTTTGATTGTCAATGAAAAGTAAATTAAATATAAATTTATATAAAAATCAATGATACTTATATGAAATATAGTTATTAATGTGTTATTAATATAACGCTTTAATAAATAAAAATTAATAATTCTAATAAATGTTTAAATTAGGTAATGATATATGAATTTAATTAAATTACTATTAATACTTTTTGTATTATAGATTATAAAGAAAATTATTAAAAATTAATATTTTAGAAAATATTCCTATTAAATGTTCATAAATAATGAATTTAAAATAGATAAAACAATTAACTAAATATCATTACTTATTTTAAACAAATAATTATTTTATTTTGTAAATTGTTTAATAACAGACAGATAGAAAAATTTTTAAAAGTTCTCATATATTCCAACTAAATTCAAGTAATTTATGCAACTTTTTCAGGGGAAATAAAAGGTAAAGGAAAATTATCTTTCTGGGCCAAAGCCCATACCTCTTTCTTTATTATTGATAAGTGATAGGTGATAGGTGATGGGGAGACTGGGAGAATAGGTGATGAAGTTGAAAAGTTGATTAGTTGATGGGAGACAGAGAACGAGGTGATGGGGAGAGGGGGTGACGGAGAGAAAAGGATAAATGGAGAATTGATGACTGAGAGAGATAGTGAGGATATGCTTAGTTTTTTCACTAATTAGCTTATAAAAACTTCTCCATTTCACTCATCATCCATCACTAATCACTAATCATTAACCACTTATTACCTCTTTATTGTCTGAACCATGATTTTTGGGATTAAAAGATTTTGGGATTGAATCTATTATTGTTGCTCATTTGGGTGCATTTGTTGACAATAAATATCTAACTCGCAATGTCTATAATTTCATCCACAGATTTACACAAATTAACACTGATGATTTAACTTTTTGAATGAATTTGTTAATTAATTTTCTACTTATATCTCACAAAACTCCTCAACTCATAAACTACTAAACTAATCAACTTTAATTTATAATTTGTGCCCATTTGTGTCCATTTGTGGACTAATAGCAACAATAATTAACCTAAATAATTTACCTATAATAAACATTACAGAGCCTAAAAAATTTTTTTAAACTACTTTATAATTTTTTAATTATCTTTGTAACATAAAAATAATAAATGTCAAAGATAGAGCTTGAAGTTAGTGGGCTAATGCCTAGTAGTCCGTCTATAAATGCTTATGCAATTATATTGATAGAGAAATATGGTAATCGCACTCTACCAATGTTAATAGGTGTGGCAGAAGCTCAATCTATAGCTATTGCTTTAGAAAAAATATCTTATCCTCGTCCTTTGACTCACGATTTATTTATTCAATTAATTAAAGAAATAGATATAAGAATTGTCGAAGTTCTGATCTATAAATATGATGAAGGTATTTTTTATGCTTATTTAGTTATCGAATATAATGGGCAATTAAAAAGAATAGATGCACGTCCATCAGATTGTATAGCTATAGCTCTGCGAGCTAATGTACCGATTTTTGTTTATGAGCATATATTAGATGAGGTTGGTAATATTTTTGAGAATAAATATGAGATACAAAAAAATGAATATGATAGTGACATAGAAGAAAATACTTATGACGTTATTCAAGACTTTTCATTAGAAAAATTTAAAGATCTAGATCCTCAATTTATTAAAAAAAGATTAGAAATATTGTCTATAGAAGATTTAAAAATATTATTAGATAAATGTGTAGAAGGCGAGCTATATGAATTAGCCTCATTGATAAGAGATGAAATAAAAAGAAGAGAACAAAAATAACAAACCATATGTTAAGATTTAGATTAATTATCATGAACTTTTTTCAATTTTTTATCTGGGGTTCATGGCTTTTAACGTTAGGAGCATTCTGGTTTCAATACAAAGGATGGACACCTACAGAATTTGGATTAGTATTCTCTACGATGGGAATAGCTTCTTTATTTATGCCTACTATAGCGGGAATTATTGCTGATAAATGGTTGAATACTGAGAAATTATACGCTTTATTTCATCTTTGTGGTGCTATTTTACTTTTTATTCTACCATCTATTAATAGTCCTATAGTATTTTTCTGGGTAATGTTACTCAATATGTGCTTTTATATGCCGACGATTTCGTTAGCTATCACTATTAGCTATACATCATTAGAGAATGCAAAAATGGATTTGGTAAAGACATATCCACCTATAAGGGTTTTTGGAACGATAGGTTTCATAATAGCTCTATGGACAGTGAGCCTATTGCAAGTAGAAACTTCACCAATACAATTTTACATTGCTTCTGGATCATCATTATTTTTAGCTTTATATTCATTTACATTACCCAAATGCCCTCCTCTAGGCAAAGGCAAAAAAGCAAATCTAACCGAAGCTCTTGGATTAAATGCTTTTAAATTATTCAAAAATACCAAAATGGCTCTTTTCTTCGTTTTCTCATTTCTACTAGGAGTTTCATTACAATTAACTAATGCATATGGCGATACTTTTATACATGATTTTGCTAAAATACCTGAATATGCTAACTCTCTAGCAGTAAAATACCCAGCAATTATAATGTCTATCTCACAGATATCTGAAGCATTATTTATACTTGCTATACCATTTTTTTTGAAAAGATATGGTATTAAAAACGTAATGCTCATGAGTATGGTAGCATGGGTATTGAGGTTTGGATTATTTGCTTATGGCAATCCCACTGATAGATTGTGGATGATTATTTTGTCTTGCATAGTTTATGGAATGGCTTTTGATTTTTTCAATATTTCTGGTTCTTTATTTGTAGAAACTCAAGTACAGCCAGCCATTCGTGCCAGCTCTCAAGGATTATTTATGCTTATGACCAATGGATTAGGGGCATTAACAGGTAGCTTATTGAGTGGTGTAGTTATAGAGAAATTCTTTGTAACAAATGGAGAAATTATGTGGCACCAAACCTGGTTAAGTTTCGCTATTTATTCATTAATAGTTACTATTGCTTTTGCAATATTTTTTAAACATAAACATAATCCAGCAGATTTCGAAAATGTACACGTATAATAATATCATAGAATGAAACAATATTTAGATTTATTACAATATATTTTAGATAATGGAATAGAAAAAAATGATCGCACGGGAGTCGGTACTAGGAGTGTCTTTGGATATCAAATGCGTTTTGATCTTCAAAAAGGCTTTCCATTAGTAACTACTAAAAAATTGCATTTAAGAAGCATAATTTATGAACTATTATGGTTCATACACGGTGATACAAATATTAAATTTCTACATGATAATAATGTGAGTATATGGGATGAATGGGCAGATGAAAATGGTGATTTAGGTCCAATCTATGGGAAACAATGGCGTAGATGGGAAGGAAAAGATGGTAAAGTTATAGATCAACTATCATGGGTCATTAATGAAATAATTAAAAATCCTAATAGTAGACGCTTGATAGTGAGTGCATGGAATGTAGCTGAAATCTCTGAGATGAAATTGCCCCCTTGCCATGTTTTATTCCAATTTTACGTAGTTAATAATAAACTTTCTTGTCAGTTATATCAACGTAGTGCTGATGTTTTTTTGGGTGTACCTTTTAATATTGCTTCATATTCACTACTTACACATATGATTGCACAAGTGACAGGACTGCAAGTAGGTGAGTTTATTCATACTTTTGGTGATGTGCATTTATATCTAAATCATATTGAACAAGCCAAACTACAATTATCTCGTGAACCTTTTCCTTTACCACAACTAAAATTAAATCCTGATATTAAAAATATTGATGATTTCAAATTTGAAGATATCGAAATTATCAATTATCAAGCTCATCCTTCTATTAAAGCTGACGTAGCAGTGTGATTAGGATAAGGAGAGGGGGAGACTTGTTGACTTGGTAAAAAGTTGATTGTATGAAAAAAAAATAAGACAAAATAGGGACAGAGTGAAAGTGTAGCTTGATTAGATGTAATTAAGAAATATTGTAGAATTAATAGCTTAATAATAATTGGTATGGAAGAATTAACAGAAGAATTAATAAATAAATTATCTAATTATCATTGGTCAATAATTGTGGCTCATGACCTTAATCTATGTATAGGTAAAAATAATGACATGCCTTGGCATTTATCATCAGATCTCAAAAGATTTAAGGAAATTACTATGGGCAATCCAATAGTTATGGGCAAAAATACTTATTTATCTCTACCTAAAAAACCCCTGCCAGGCAGACTAAATATTGTATTATCAAAATCATTAAATCTTAATCAAGAAAATTTAATTTCATATCCATCATGGGAAAACTTATATAATAAATTACAAAAAGATAAAGAATATTTCATTATTGGTGGAGCAACTATTTTTAAACAAGCTTTGCCATTTGTCTCTAAAATGTATTTGACTATTATTCATGACATTTTTGATTGTGATACATTTTTACCAGATTACAATAATATAATTAAAAATTGGCAAAAGATAGAACATTCAGACAATTATGAAGAGAATGGGTTGATATTTCATTATGAAACATGGACAAAAAACAAGTTATAATATCAATTATGAATACAAAAATAAAATCAGCAAGAGAAATTAGAAAAAAATTAGATGAAAAAATATTCGAAAAAAATAATTTAGTTATCAATAGGATATTTAGCTTAGACAAACAAGCATACACCGATGGAGCTTTAGATAGAGAAACCAAAGAACTGATTGGACTATGCACATCACTAGTATTGCGTTGTGATGAATGCGTAAAATATCATTTAGAACAATGTTTTGAATTAAAAATCTCAACTGAAAAAATAATGGAAGCACTGTCTATAGCTAACTTAGTGGGTGGGACTATTGTTATCCCACATTTGAGAAAAGCAGTGGAATACTGGGATGAATTAGATATAAATTGAAAAACCCTTCAACATTGATTTATAATTTGTTTGCATTTATGGACAATAAATAACAAACCTTCAATGTCAATAATTTTATACACAGATTTACACAAATTAATACTAATTATTTAGTTTTTTTAGTACATTTGTTAATTAATTTACAACTAATATCTTGCTAAACTACTATACTTATTAACCTTGATTTTTAATTTGTGATCATTTGTGTGCATTTGTGGACTAATAAATAACAACAATTGGACAGATAAATAATTTACTCATAACAAACTTTATAGAATCAAGATTTTATTAATTTTTAAAAATTTTTATAAGTTTGTGAAAAAATTTTACATATGTCTAATCGTGAAAATTTTACTTCAACATTTGGCATAATAGCAGCTGCTGTAGGTTCTGCAGTTGGATTAGGTAATATATGGAGATTTCCTTATGTAGCTGGTCAGAATGGTGGTGGTGCCTTCCTAATAATCTATATTTTAATTGTTTTAATATTAGGTGTACCACTTTTAATGTCTGAAATGATGTTAGGCAGGCGAGCACAAGCTAATGTTATAGGAAGTTTTAAAAAATTAGGACCTAAAAGTTCTATAATAATTGGTATTATTGGTCTATTAGCAGCCTTTTTAATATTAACATTTTACAGTACTGTAGGCGGCTGGACGATTCATTATATTTATGCTAGCATTAATGGAGAAGTATTTCATACAGACTATCAAAATTATTTTTTAAATTTTAAAGATAACAGTTTTTTACCATTATTATGGCAAATAGTTTTTCTGCTATTAACAGCAGCAATCATATTAGGAGGAGTAAAAAAAGGGATAGAAAATTGTTCTAAAATTATGATACCAACCTTAGTGTTAATGTTGATAATATTAGTAATTAGAGCTGTTACATTACCGGGTGCAGGTAGTGGAGTTAATTTTTTCTTAAAACCAGATTTTAGTAAAGTTACAGGAACGACATTTTTGGCAGCAATGGGACAAGCTTTTTTTTCACTTAGCATTGGAATGGGAGCCATGTTAACATATGGTTCATATATACAAAAAAATGAAAATTTAAACTTTGTTAGTACATCAGCAGCCATGACAGATATTATGGTTTCGATATTAGGAGGTTTTGTGATATTTCCTACCTTGTTTTCATTCAATGCAGCTCCTGATCAGGGGCCAGGACTTATTTTTATAACTTTGCCAGCTATTTTTGAAAAAATGCCATGGGGAGCAGGTTTCTCAACAATATTTTTTGTTCTTTTATTAATAGCATCCATCTCCTCTTCGATTTCATTATTAGAAGTAATAGTAGCTGTACTAAAAGAGGAATTGCACTGGTCTAGAACATTATCAACTATATTAACTACAATTTCAGTAATAATTTTAGGCGTTTTTACAACATTATCTTGGAATACTTTTCAAAATATATTTTTAACAACAGCAAGTGGAAACAAAATGTATATCTTTGATATCTTTGATTATTTATCATCGAATATTTTGCTTCCTCTTGGTGGGTTACTAATTATGATATATGTAGGCTGGTATTTGAAAAAAGATATTTTTTATGAAGAACTTTCATATGGTGTACATAAAAAATTCACTTTAGCACTAAGGCCTGTAATTTTCTTTATAGTGAAATATATTTCACCAATAGTAATATTATTAGTATTTTTAAATGGAATTGGAGTTTTTTAATGTGTTAGATTTTCTTTCATTAATTAATTATAAAATATTAAATTTTCTAAATTAAAATAGTTGTATAGATAATAAAGTCTTTTTCAACTTTTCATATTAAAAGAATACCTTTGAATACCTTTTCAATAATTAGTAAACTATAGCATTACCCTAGCGGAGACTTTTCTTTGTGTGGTTGACAAAGAAAAGTAAATTAGATAAATAATCTTTTAAAAAAGTTTAAATTAAGTAATGATATTTTAATTTAAAAATATTTTGATTAATGTTTCTATAATTCTAAATTATAAAGAGATTCTATAAAAATTTAATTTTAAAAAATAATTTCTAAATAATATTTATTAATAAAGGGTTTAAGTATTAAAAAATTATTAATCAGATATCATTAATTAATTTAAACAATAATTTGATAATTTTAAAATCTCTTTGTCAAATCCGCATTTCACCGGCGAAGACTTTGCTTTTGTCACTTTTCTTTGCTGAGTTGACAAAGAAAAATAAAGCAAATAGAAATTTAATAAAAATCAATTATACTCAAAAAAAATATAGTTACAACCGAGAATGAACAAGTAATAATTTAGTTATTAATTAAACGCCTAATTAGATATACCAAATTAATAGACATAAAAAGCTTTTTTATTGTAAATATTTTATTCCCATTCAATAGTAGCAGGTGGTTTAGAGCTAATATCATATACTACTCTATTTACACCTTTTACTTTATTAATAATTTCATTAGCTAGACTTGCTAAAAAATCAAATGGAAAAGCAAAAGGATTTGCAGTCATACCATCTACTGAATTAACTGCACGTAGAGCTATCACATTCTCATAGCTACGTTCATCGCCCATAACACCAACACTTTTTATAGGTAAAAGTACAGCAAAAGCTTGCCAGATTTCATCATATAAATCATTCTCTTTCAACATTTTAATATAAATATCATCAACCTCTTGCAGAATTTTAATTTTATCAAGTGTAATATCGCCAATTATCCTAACAGCTAAGCCAGGACCAGGAAAAGGATGTCTATTGACTAAATCTGAAGGTATAGCTAACTCATTACCAACTTTACGAACTTCATCTTTAAAAAGCATTCTTAGAGGTTCTAATAATTTCAGATTCAACTTTTCTGGAAGCCCACCAACATTATGATGAGATTTAATAGTCTTAGCTGAAATATTATTAACAGCAGACTCTATAACATCGGGATAAATAGTTCCCTGAGCTAACCATCTAACATTATTGATTTTTTTTGCTTCATTTTCAAAAATATCTATAAAAGTTTTACCAATAATTTTCCTTTTTTCTTCTGGATCAATAACATTAGCAAGACGAGAAAGAAATATATCTGAAGCTTCAATCCCCTTCACATTAATTCCAATACGTTTATAATTTTCTAAAACTTCACTAAATTCATTTTTTCTCAAAAGTCCAGTATCAATAAATATCCCATGCAATCTATCACCAATAGCTTGATTAATAAGTGTTGCGGCTACAGTACTATCTACACCACCAGACAGTCCTATGACAACTTCATCATCTCCTACTAGATTTTTAATATCCTCAATTGTCTTTTTAATAAAATAAGAAGGTGTCCAATCATAAGAAACATTACAAATATCTAAAAAATTTTTTAAAACATCTTTACCAATCACACTGTGATACACTTCAGGATGGAACTGAACACCATAAATTTTTTGAGAATAATCTTCGAAACCAGCTATTTTAACATCATCCGTAGAACAATTAATTTTTAAATTTTGAGGAATACTAACAATAGTATCACTATGAGACATCCAAACAATATATTCAGATTTAACATTTTTAAATAATAAACTACTACTGTCTACAAACGATAGCTTACGAGGTCCATATTCAGAAATAGAAGTTTTCACCACTTCTCCACCAAAATATTTTGCCATATATTGAGCACCATAACAAATACCTAGAATTGGAATTTTTCCAATATAATTTTCTAAATTAGGAGTAGGTGCCTGATCATCATTAACGGAATAAGGACTACCACTTAGTATTATACCTTTAATGTTATCAAAAGAAATGATCTCCTCGAACCAAGGTAAAACTTCACAATAAACATTTGCCTCTCTAATATTACGAGCTATCAATTGAGTATATTGAGAGCCATTATCAAGAATTATGATTTTATCCATTATAAAAAATTTATTTACAAAAATATTTAAAAAATATGAGTTGAATTATTGCGAAGGTTGATTTATGGGATATGATAATCATTATTTTATGTTTAAAGTAATTAATGATATTAATATCATATAAAAATTTTTATGTATATTTGCCAAAAAATCAATATTTATGAAGACTTTATTTAATAATATTAATGAACACCTGGGCATGAGTAAGGAAGACTCAAAAGCCTTCTTCGATAATCTCTACGATTTCCTACTACAGAACGAAGCTGACGTAGTAGATTACCAAGGTTTAAAAATTCAAAGCACTCCTCCACTATGTCCAAACTGTCGTAGCAACGATATTGTAAAAAATGGTAAACAAAAAGGTATGCAAAATTATCGTTGTAAGCACTGTGGCAGACAATTCAGGATTACTACTGGCACTTTTGTTTATCGATTGCAAAAATCTCAACTTATGCTCGAGTATATTCGCTGTATGGTTGCTGGCAAAAGTCTCAGAGCTTGTGCTAGAGAGGTTGGCATAAGTCTGCCAACAAGCTTCGCCTGGCGACACAAAATCCTCGCTGCATTAAAGAATTTTGACAAAAATGTTAATTTCTTTGGCATAGTAGAAATAGACGAATTGCTGATGGATTATTCTGAAAAGGGTAGAAAATATTCAAGTGTCAGAGAAATGAAACGAGCAATGAGAAA
>LFRM01222537.1_pt1 | contig 62626 bp, 58 predicted proteins | sample 618341 | NCBI WGS metagenome assembly LFRM01 (sample SAMN03654438, study PRJNA283298) | anaerobic digester metagenome | isolation source: pool of bioreactors CSTR01a, CSTR02a, and CSTR03a thermophilic anaerobic... | place: Denmark: Kgs. Lyngby | collected 2014-05-21 | reverse complement strand
AGTTGAGCTTCAAAATTTAGAAAGTCAATGCCATCTCCTAAAACCTTTAAAATCTTCTCAGTTACCGAAAGGACTTTTGCTTCTACTAAGCGAACTACATCCATGAGGAACCTCTGCCTCCTTTTGGGGGTATTCATCTCGATGTGAGGTTCCTCTTCGCTTTCTTAAAAGATTATCCTTCCAAAAACCTAAAGTAATTTTACACTAACAAAGAAGCCAGCAGGCTCCTGCAAAGCCTGCAGCCGCCCGGATAAGAACTCCGCCTGCTTCTGCAGGTATTCTTTTTCATCGGCAAAAGGGATTCCGGCAAAAGGATGGTGATGTACCGGTTTGCCCCACATGTATGCGAAATGGCGATGCATCCTCCTGCCGCGGCCTCCCCTGCCGCCAAATCCCCTGCCGAAACAACCAAAGCCGGCGAAGTAACCGGGGACATTGCAACCGGCACAACAACCCGCACCTATGCCTGTCATCGGCCCATATCCGGCAGGACCTGTTCCGTCTCCTCTCGGCATTTGCTTCCCTCCTTATCAATCATATCCCGGCCTCTGGCCTATTATTGGCATATGCCCTCTATTATTATAGCCACATTATGGGCATATGTCAATTAATTCAGGAGAGTAAAAACAGATAACTCCCGCTTAGGCGAGAGTTAACCGGACCATGGAGTGGCGGCCGCAGCCTGAATACGGAACGCCCCCCGAAGCAACATGCAAAATAAACAGGTTTTGCGCTTATTTAAATTTAACAGCCGTACCGTAAGCCATGATTTCCGCCGCACCAGACATGACAGCGGTCGAAGCATAACGGATATTGATAACGGCGTCGGCTCCCAGTTTTTCCGCTTCCTGAACCATACGCTTCGTGGCCAGGGCTCTGGCCTCATCCATCATTTCAGTGTAAGCTTTCAGCTCGCCGCCTACCAGGTGCTTGAACATCTGCGTAATATCGCGGCCCAGGTGCTTCGTCTGGATGGTGCTTCCTTTGACCAGGCCAAGCATTTCCAGCTCCTTGCCGGCAATATAATCAGTATTTACCAAGATCATCTTCATCACCACTCCTTATTTCTTTTATACGCTCAATCAAGACATAAATACTGACCCCGATCAACGCCAGGGGGACGGCAATGGCAATAATTCTGCCTACGGGCGGGAGAGTTATCCGGAAGGAAGTGCTGAGCATACCAGTAAAATAAGCAACCAGGCCAAGAGTGACCATCAGGGGAGCTATCAGCTTCACGGCATTTTTTTTCATTGTCGGCATCCCTCCCTCAGATTTAAGATAATAAACACCGCCCGGTCATACCTTTTATTTTGATATTTCTCTCCAAAAACCGGTATTCCCTGCCATCACGGCCGGCCGGTCAGAAAAATACAGGCTGCATATTCCGTTATATTATACTAATACTAAAAATTAATAATACCATTTGGAGGGTACAATGTGAGAGTACCGGAAATAATGAAGCGGAAAATGTGCTTTTCCTTTGAAGTTTTCCCTCCCAAAGCGGATAAACCTTTGGAGCCTCTGCTGGAGACGCTGGAGCGGCTGTACCTCTTTAATCCGGATTTTATCAGCTGCACTTACGGTGCAGGCGGGACAAATGCAGGGCGCAATATTGAAATTTGCCGGGCCATTAAGCAAAGCAAGAAAACCATCCCCGTTACTCATTATACCTGCATCGGCAACAGCAGGGAAAAAATCAGGGCGGAAATGCAGAATTATCTTGCCCTTGGCATAGATCACATTCTTGCCCTGCGGGGAGACTTCCCCAAAGGTTGGCAAGGCACCCGGGGTGATTTTAATTATGCAAATGAACTGGTGGAGTTTATCAGCATTAATTTCCCCGGGTTTACAATTGCCGCAGCCGGCAACCCGGAAAAGCATTTTGAAGCCCCTTCCTTCGAGTCGGACATCGCTCACCTACGCATGAAGCAGGATGCCGGGGCAGAATTCATTATGACACAGCTCTGCTATGATGTGGAACAGTATAAATGGTGGGTGGACAAAATCCGCAAGGCAGGTGTCACCATACCCGTTGATGTCGGTGTTATGCCGGTTCTGCAAAAGGAACCCACCATTCGCATGGCCGTCTCCAACGGCAGCTCAATTCCGCGCGACTTAGCAGAACTTATCGCCAGATACGGCGACAGGCCGGAGGACTTTAAAAAGGCGGGCAAAGAATACACGGTCAGGTTAATACACGAGTTTATCAGTGCCGGCATTGACGGGCTGCATATCTATACGTTAAACAAATGGCAGGATGTAACGGATATTCTGCTTGCCGCCGGCATCAAAAAGCCGCTTGCAGAACAGCCAAACGGAAAGACTGTCCAATAAAGAAAAGCCGCCGGAACAGAGTCATGCTCTGCCGGCGGCTTTAGTATGCGCCTGTTGCTGCTACAGGGCCCTCCAGTTCCAGTCCCTTCCGCCTTTAAACACATTGGCGTTCATTTCCAAGCTCAGCATGCGCAGATTGGCTTCCGGGAAGCGTATAAACATATTGTAGAAAAAGCTTTCCACATCATCGGTTCTTTCAAGCTCTTCATCATTGGCAATTATATACTCCCGGGTAAAGTACACTGAGCTGAGGTCGAAGGGCATGCCGGGTTTCTGGTGCCCGGGGATAATGACCTCCGCACCCATTTTTTCAATGTCATCCAGGGCTTTAAGCCACAGTTTGCGTTCTTCTGCAGTTACTTCGCAGGTAAAGGGGTGCGACTGGTTAAAGAGGACATCACTGCCGTAGAGCGTTTTAATGGAAGGAATCCAAACCATAGTCTGGTTAATCATATCTCCCACAATATTGGGGATGATTTCCAAACGCTCGCCTTCCAGCTCCAGGTAATTCTGGTCAAGCACTTCAACCTTGCACTCTTTCCGGCAGACATTATGGGAACCGATTACACTCTCCCAGTGCTCAAGCTTGCCGAAGAACTGTTTGTTAACCAGTTCAGCAGTATCTTTGAGCGCAACGACTTTGGCATCGGGGAATTCTTCGGCAATGTGCCCGGTACCAAAGTAATGGTCGGGATGAGCATGTGTTATGAAGATATACTTCAGTTTTTTACCGGTCTCCAGGATTTCGGCAACAACACGGTGCGCATTAGAACGGGTCCACTGCGTATCGATCAAAATTGCATCGTTTTTGCCCATCACGATGACTGAAGCCACTGCAAAACCTGCTTCGTCACTAAAAAATACTTTTGTTGCCAGTTTGCCAGGGCCGTGTCCAACAAGTCTTACTTCCATTGAAAATCCCTCCATTTTTTGTTTTGTTATAATTATATCCGGCAGAACAGCCGGCAGCATTACTACCTGTATTTATTCTAACCCGGTACGTCTTTTCCCTTTATCAAAAATCTATATTTTTCATTTACGGTTAATCTCCGGCAAATGCATTTTGGCCAGTTTTTTCCCGGCATAACCGCTGTAAAGCATGACAGCCGGATTGTGCCCTGTAACCCTGTCTTTAACAATAAAAGTAGTAACAGGCGCCTCTGAATACTTCGCAAACAAAATATCATGGCCAATACACAGACCTACTGCAATGTTCAAATCTGTTTTTAAATCATTTAAGACCATGGCCTGCCCGACAGGGTTGCAGATGGCTTCATACACATGGCAGTTCACCTGGACAAACTGCAGTTCCTTCTTGTCAATTCCGGAGAATTTGCAACAGACAGCTTCGACGGCAAAAAAATCCTTCAGCATATCTCGCAACAATTTTGCTTCCCTTGTCAGCCCCACGCAGTGGGCGATACCAATCCGCCTGTAACCCATTTCCCGGCAGAAGGCAATGATTTCCTCGAGCCTTGTATATTCCAGGTAGTGTTCTCCTTCAATACGGGCAGCGACTTCGGCAATCTTATTAATTACGGGATCATCATATTCCCTGCGCGATAAAGGGACATACTTGCTTAAATCCTGCCCCCGCACACACTTTTCACCCCGGTAACAGGGACATGTTGTACAACCGGCACAGTTGACCAATATTGATTCCTCCCCTTTATCCGACCGCTTCTTCCGGCTGCCGGATGCTCGAGTTATTCCAGCCCTTCGTTGCATTCAATAAGAATCTTGGGGTATTTGCCGGTCATCTGGGCGGCATAGGCATCGGCCACCCGTTCAAGGGGATATACTTTACCGGTAAACGGCTTCAGGTCAAGGTGCGGCAGAACCTGCAGCGCCCTGGGGAAAGCATAAGGGGCGACATAGGTGCCGGTAATGGTGAGTTCGTTGTAATAGCAGTATTTAAAGAGGTTCAGGGGCATTTCAAAATCACCTGGATACATGGCTCCATAGAGAATGGTTCCGCCCTTTGCCGTAATTATTGGGATGTTGCCCACTGCCGAGGGAGCTCCGGATACTTCCAGAACCGCATCAAAACCAAGGCCGCCTGTAATACGCAGGGCTTCCTCCACCACATCCTGGTTAAACGGGTCAATAACATGCTCGGCGCCAAAGGATTTTGCCATTTCCCTTCTTTCGGCGATAGGCTCAATCATTGTCAGGGATGTGCCTCCATACATTTTAGCCAGCTGCAGCGCCAGCTGCCCAATGGGCCCGCCGCCGCTTACGGCTACCCGGGCACCCACCTTGTGAGCCATCTTATCCATCATGCGCACCGCAATGGCTGTGGGTTCCAAAAGACAGCCTTCCTTTAGGCTTATGCCGTCGGGCAGTTTATAAACCTGCGATTCATGCCAAACCACATATTCTGCCATTCCGGGCCTTTCGTATTCGGCCGTTTCCGTGCAAAACTGCTGCTGCCCGTTCTGGCAGTAGTAGCAGGTACCGCAGAAGCGCAGGAAATTGGCGGCAACTCTGTCCCCTACTTTAAGCCCCTTTTTTGTGGCTTTTTTACCCAATTCAGCGACAACACCGGAAACTTCATGTCCCAGGCCGATGGGTACTTCCTTGCCGAAGATACCTTCCGCCACATGCGGATCAGAGCCGCAGATGGCGCAGTAAGCCACTTTTATTTTTACATCTTCAGGGCCCACTTCCTGCTCGGGTAAATCCAGTATTTCCACCCTGCCTCTTTTTGCTTCGTCAGGATCGTTTAATCTGCCTATTTTTGTCACGGCAGCCGCTTTCATTTTTTGCGTTCCTCCTTTTTATATTCTCTGCGGATAACAGCATGAGAGCGTTGAGAGTGTTTTACCCGGTTAAAAACAAGTATAATCTTATAGGTCTTCAATAAGCAACCTTTATTCTCCTGCCGAGATAACTACTGCCGGCTGAAAAATGACAAAATGCGATAACAAAACCATCAAATCTTTGCGGCCGCATAATTTGTGGCTAAATTCACTTGCTCTAAAATCAGGAAGTGATATAATAGTTGCTGGTAAGTGTTTAGAATTTTTTAATATTCCAGGATAATCAGTATTGCCTGCAAAACCAGCCATACTCAGGGAATATTGATTTCCGTGATTTTATGTAATAATTAAGGAGGTCCCTGGCCAAATGACAAAACAAATAAAAACCATGGATGGGAACACGGCTGCTGCATATGTTTCCTATGCATTTACGGAAGTAGCGGCTATCTACCCCATCACTCCCTCATCACCCATGGCCGAACTGGTTGACGAATGGGCGGCCCACGGTAGAAAAAATATTTTTAATGAAACGGTGGATGTCGTGGAAATGCAGTCCGAAGCAGGAGCCGCAGGAGCGGTTCACGGTTCCCTGCAGGCCGGTGCACTGACATCGACATATACCGCTTCCCAGGGCTTGCTCTTGATGATTCCCAATATGTACAAGATAGCGGCGGAGCAACTACCGGGAGTCTTCCATGTCAGCGCAAGGGCGCTGGCAAGCCATGCCCTTTCCATTTTCGGCGATCACCAGGATGTTATGGCTGCAAGGCAAACCGGTTTTGCCCTCCTGGCATCCAACAGTGTACAGGAAGTTATGGACCTGGCGGGCGTAGCCCACCTCTCCGCCATTAAAGCACATTTGCCTTTCCTGCATTTCTTCGACGGCTTTCGGACATCCCACGAAATTCAAAAAATCGAGACTATTGATTATGACAGTTTCGCAAAACTTGTAGATTATGAAGCTTTGCAGAAATTCCGGGACAAATCGCTTAATCCTGAGCGCCCCGTTCAGAAAGGCACCGCCCAGAACCCCGATATCTATTTCCAATTCCGGGAAGCAGCCAACAGCTTTTACAATGATTTGCCTGATGTAGTGGCATATTACATGCAGGAAATTTCCAAGCTAACGGGACGGAGTTACAAGCCCTTTGATTATTACGGTGCTCCTGATGCAGAAAGAGTGATAGTAGCCATGGGTTCCGTAGTGGAAACCATTGAAGAAACGGTTGACTACCTCCTGGCTAAAGGGGAAAAAGTCGGCGTAATTAAGGTCAGGCTGTATCGTCCTTTCTCAGACAAATATTTCTTTGCTGTATTCCCTCAGACAGTAAAGAAAATAGCCGTTTTGGACAGAACCAAAGAAATAGGTGCCCTTGGTGAGCCGCTGTACCAGGACGTACGCACCTTATTCTATAATAAGGAAAATCCGCCCGTAATTGTCGGCGGCAGGTACGGCTTGGGTTCAAAGGATACCACCCCCTCCCAAATCTACGCCGTTTTTGAAAACCTGAAAAAAGAAGAACCGAAAAACGGCTTTACCATCGGCATCATAGATGATGTTACCCATACTTCCCTGGCAGAGAAGGTTAAAATCAATACTACCCCCGAGGGGACAATCAGCTGCAAATTCTGGGGCCTTGGTTCAGACGGCACGGTAGGCGCCAATAAAAACGCCATAAAAATTATCGGCGACAATACTGACCTGTACGCCCAGGGGTATTTCTCCTACGACAGTAAAAAATCAGGCGGGGTTACAATTTCTCACTTAAGGTTCGGCAAAAAAACCATTAAATCAACCTACCTTATTGAGGAAGCTGATTTTATATCCTGCTCCACTCAGGCCTATGTCCGTCAATATAACCTGCTTAAAGGCTTGAAAAAAGGCGGTACCTTCCTGCTCAATACCAGCTGGAGCGAAGAGGAGCTTGTAGTAAACCTGCCTGCTGAAATGAAAAACTATCTTGCCAAAAACGACATCAACTTCTATATTATTAATGCTTCGAAAATTGCCGAAGAAGTGGGCTTAGGCAGAAGAACAAATATGATTATGCAGGCGGCATTTTTCAAACTGGCCAATGTCATACCTATTGACGATGCAGTTAAGTACCTGAAAGATGCCATTAAGAACACATACGGCAGAAAAGGCGAAAATATAGTCAAGATGAATTACGATGCCGTAGACCGGGGAATGGATGCTCTGGTTAAAGTAAAGGTGCCTGCCGAATGGAAAGATATCCGCGATGAAGCTGCAGCTGCAAGCAATCATGAGCTGCCTGCATTCATCAAGGATATTCTGATACCCATGAACAGGCAGGAGGGAGACCGGCTGCCGGTTTCAGCCTTTAAGGACATGGCTGACGGCACATTCCCAAGCGGTACTGCAGCATACGAAAAAAGAGGCATTGCCCTGTATGTACCGGAGTGGCAGCCTGAAAACTGCATCCAGTGCAACCAGTGCGCTTTTATCTGTCCTCATGCAGCCATCAGGCCTTTCCTGCTTTCAGACGAAGAACGCAAAAAGGCGCCTGAATCCCTGCAGACCAAACCGGCTTCAGGCAAGCCGCTGGCCGGATATCACTACAGGATTCAGATTTCCCCGCTGGACTGCACAGGCTGCGGCAACTGCGCCGATATCTGCCCGGCGAAAAACAAAGCTCTGGTAATGAAGCCCCTTGAAACCCAGCAAAAAGAAGCCGCACATTGGGATTATATTACAGGCAACATCCCCTACAGGGATAACCTGCTGAAAAAGGATACAGTTAAAGGCAGCCAATTCTGCCAGCCGCTCCTCGAATTCTCGGGTGCCTGCGCCGGCTGCGGCGAAACACCATATGCCAAGGTCCTCACCCAGCTGTTCGGAGACAGAATGATGATTGCCAATGCTACCGGCTGTACCTCCATCTGGGGAGGCTCCGCACCGTCAATGCCGTACACGAAAAACGCAGTGGGCAAGGGGCCTGCCTGGGCCAACTCGCTCTTTGAGGACAATGCCGAATACGGCTTTGGCATGGCACTCGGTGTGAAAAAAATCAGAAACACCATTAAGAATTACCTGACAGAACTTGTGGCTGAAAAGAGTTCCCTTAAAGAAGCCGCCCAGGCATGGATTGACACCATGAACGACGGAGAAGCTTCCCGGGAAGCCTCGGAAAGATTGCTGGAAGCACTGGCAGCTTATCCTGCTGATGACCCGCGGCTTAAATTCATTCTGGACAATAAAGACCATCTGGTGAAAAAATCAGTGTGGGTTTTCGGCGGCGACGGCTGGGCCTATGATATCGGTTACGGCGGTCTGGACCATGTCCTGGCTTCCGGCGAAGACATAAATGTCTTTGTCTTTGACACAGAGGTATATTCCAATACGGGCGGCCAGTCTTCAAAGGCCACGCCAACGGCGGCAGTAGCCAAATTTGCTTCTTCCGGCAAAAAGGTCAAAAAGAAAGACCTGGGAGCCATTGCCATGACCTACGGCTATGTTTATGTGGCCCAGGTAGCAATGGGAGCGGATAAGAACCAGTTCTTAAAGGCAATCAAAGAAGCGGAAGCCTATAACGGCCCTTCACTGATAATTGCCTATGCACCTTGCATTAACCACGGCATCAAAGCAGGTATGGGCAAATCCCAGGCTCAACAAAAATTTGCCGTGGAAACGGGCTACTGGCACCTCTACCGCTACAATCCCATGCTGGCAAAGGAAGGCAAGAATCCCTTCATTCTGGATTCCAAGGAGCCAAGCAGGGATTTCAAGGAGTTCCTCAACAGTGAAGTGAGATATACCTCGCTCCAGGCAACCTTCCCGGAGATTGCCAAAGAACTTTTTGCCAAAACAGAAAGAGAAGCCAGGGAAAAATACGAAACCTACAAAAAGATGGCCGAAGGGAAATAAAATGCCTGGCAAAAAGGCAGGCCGGCAGCAAATTTGCTGCCGGCCTTTTTATGTGCGCCCGCATGACGCTCGTCTTAAAAGAGCAGAGCACTTAATTCCATGAAGACTAAAGCAAGGAGCTTTCAATTCAGCGACATGCCTGAGGTCCCCATGTTGGCACAAGCGCAGGTAACCATTGCTGCCCCGGTCAAGCCGAAATTCGCAGCCTAAAATAATCCAGCCTTCAGTATTCGCCTCTATCCCTGCAGGGCAAGAAAGGCCTTATGAAGTGCTTCGCCCTGATCATCGCTCATAATTAAAATAATCACATTGCCTATATTGTCAACAATAATGTTTTCCGGATCTACACCGACACAAACCCATTTCATCGGGTCGACATTATCTTTAATCTGCTTTTTAATATTCTCAATATCCGCCCCTTCCTTAACGCGCACCAGACACAATTCATAGGCCGACGGCATTATTAAGGGCTCGGAAGCAATGGCTTCCTGAAATTCTATTTCAGTACCCAAATGGTAACTGCAATTTTCCGTTGTTATCTCCTTTGTTTGCAAGCCCGTATCAATATACTCCCTGAAAGAATCATCCAGCTCGGCAGTTTCATATATTTTGGAGAGTATCTCCTCCAGACTGCCGTCAAGGTTGATGTCCGCCCCGCCGCCGTTTTTTACGTTTTCCTTCCTGCAGCCGGTCAGGCTGCCCAGACAAAAGGCAAGCACCAAAAATAAAACCAGTACTTTTTTCATATAAATTTCCCCCTCCGATTATGTTTCTCTCTTATCAAGACGGCAAATCTTGCGTGATTGTTCCCTCCTGCCTCTGACGACAGGCGCAAAAAATTATTTCTGCTCCTAAAATACTTGACAGCATTTGTGTATTAGTGTACTATAGTGTTAAGACACTGGTGCGCTATTTCCGGAGGTGAAAAAATGCACTTTGAAAGCAACCTGCCCATCTACCTGCAAATCATGAACATAATCAAAGACAGAATTGTTTCCGGGAAAATCAACGGAGGTGATAAACTGCCGTCAGTCAGGGATTTCGCCCAGGACCTTAAGGTAAACCCCAATACCGTGCAAAGGGCGTACCAGGAGCTTGAACGGGAAAACCTGGTGTTTACGCAAAGAGGCATGGGGACGTTTGTCAGCCGGGAAGTTGACGTCCTAAACAGCCTCAAAAAGAACCGCGCCCGGGAAATAACACAAAACTTTCTTAAACAGATGAAAAAAATAGGTTTCAAACCCGCTGAGATTCTGGAAATTGTCTCTGAGTGGATTGCGAAGGAGGAGGATAATTCATGAGCAACATTGTGGAAATTAAAGATTTAACTAAAAAGTATTACCTGACAACTGCTTTGGACAGTATCAGCCTGAATATCGAATCAGGTAGAATTGTCGGCATACTGGGCCCCAACGGCAGCGGAAAAACAACACTGATTAAAATCCTGACAGGCCTCTTGCGGCAAACAAAGGGAGAAGTGCGGATAGACGGGCATCCGGTAGGTGTTTATACAAAATCAATAGTTTCCTACCTGCCGGACAGGAATCATCTCTTTAAATGGATGAGGATAAAAGATGCCTGCAACCTGTTCAGCGATTTTTATGCCGATTTTGACCGGAAAAAGTTTGCAGAACTTCTCGACTTTATGGCCCTTGGCATTGATATGAAGGTTGACACCCTCTCCAAGGGGATGAAGGAAAAACTGGTTTTGGCGCTTGTACTCTCCCGGCAGGCAAAGCTTTATGTTCTGGATGAGCCCATAGCCGGAGTCGACCCGGTAGCCAGGGACCAGATTCTCGATGCCATCATTAACAACTACAACAGGGAAAGCTCCATGCTGATTACCACTCATTTGGTCAGGGACATGGAAAACATATTTGATGATGTCATGTTTTTAAAGGAAGGAAAAATAGTTTTATCAGGAAACGCGGAAGAACTGCGGGAAGAAAAGGGCAAAAATATTGACGAGATTTATAAGGAAGTTTTTTCAGGTTAAAGGAGGGCAATGTAAATGTTACGCTTTATGAAGTATGAAATCCGGGGAACATACAGGTATATTACCGGGGTTCTAATCCTGTCGCTGATACTTTTTACTGCTATCTATCACTATGTAAACAGGGGCAGCACCGGCTCCTTGGGAGGAAACCTTTTTGTCACCCTGTGCATACTTTTGCTTTTCGGCACAGCACTGGTCACATTCTTATATATTGTCGGCTCTTTTCGCAAAGAGCTGTACGAGGACACCGGCTACCTTACCTTTACACTGCCCCTGACGGGTTACCAAATCACAGCCTCCAAACTTCTTGTGGCTCTTTTGTGGTTTTTCGTGCTGGGGGTGGCCGTCACAGCTATTAATCTGGTGCTGATTTTTGCTTATCTGCCCCTGGAGATAAGCTTTGGCGAACTGCTTCGCCAAATTGCCGAAATGTTATCTTTCAAGCATATTTTTGTTTTTCTCCTAGATGCCGTTCTCAGCGGAGTTGGATTGCTGGCCCTGATATATTTTTCCATGGCCCTAAGCCGGGTTACCTTTCGCAACAGAAAAATCGGCGGGCTTTGGTTTGCTGTTTTCCTCATACTGGCTGTCATTTTAGGTTACGGCAGGTATAGAATAGCCGATCTGCTTCCTTACTCTCTTGATCTGGGCAATTTGAACGACGGAGCTATGACAACCGGCTATGCTACAAATAATTTTATATTTATGATTAAAGCATCCACTGTAAAAATCAATATTGCCGGCTTTGTTTTCAGCCTTTTAACGGCAGCCGCCCTGTTTTTGGGCACCGGCTACCTGGTGGAAATGAAAACAGACCTGTAAAACAGATTCAGGAATATCAGGACGGTATAATTCCCTTGTTTTAACAATTTAAGAACGGTGCGGTTCACTTTTGCGCAAAGAAGGCTGTTGCAATACAAACGAGCAGTTCATCCGCAACAGCCTTCTTTCTTTAGCCATTTACAGCCACCGGTTTTTCAGTATAGAGCGGTTACCTGCCTTATTCCTGCGGTCGGGCCAAGCTTTTGTCCTCCTCTTCCGGCACAAAAAAACCTTACAATTTATTACCAGGGAAAAAATGAAGGATTTTTTTATTGTTTTTCGAGAAATTACATCTTCAAATATAGCAGAATCAACAAATGCTGTACTGTTTTTTGCTCGCGTTTATTTCTGCTGCCATCCGTCCGGGCGCTGCCCGCTTGTCTCCGGTTAATAATCTTAAAATACTGTTATCCCCGCTTCGGGGTTATTTTATTTAATGAGGACTTTTTGTTATATCTGGCTAAGAAGGTTGTCGCTGGCAGAAAAACAACCGGATATCAGGGTTGCAAACAGCAAAACTGCTATACCTACTAAGAGTCACAGATACAGCAAAAAATGTTGTTAGGGGGCAAACAATGCTTACTTATATTGCACGCCGTTTGTTATGGGGAATAGTTGTCTTGATACTTGTATCATTAATTGTATTCTTTACAATACGACTGCTCCCCGGAGACCCGCTGCTCATCTATTTGGCCGATTCGGACAATCTCAGAAGCATGTCCCAGGAACAACTGGACGGGCTGCGGGCCCAGTATGGCCTGGACAAGCCAATTTTGCTGCAGTATGTATCCTGGATAGCAGATATTTTGCAGGGTGATTTGGGCAGATCCATACACTATAACGAAAATGTGGCAACCCTGATGCTGGAACGTCTGCCAATCACACTGCACTTGGGGCTTATTTCCATGGCAATAAGCCTGCCTCTGGGTGTCATCGCAGGTCTGATTGCAGCACTGCGCCGGGGCAGCTGGATTGACAATATTGTTGTAGTTGCAGCTTATATCGGCACTGCCGTTCCGGTGTTTTTATTTGGGTATATCTTAATTCTCATCTTCGGCCTGAAGCTTGAATGGCTGCCCATTGCAGGCTATACCTCACCCCTTGATGATTTTTGGCTAAGTACGAAAAAGTTGATAATGCCCGTCTTTTGCATGTCGCTTCCCGGCATTGCGGGGATGGCGCGTCAGATGCGCTCAAGTGTTTTAGAGGTGGCAAGCCAGGATTTTGTACGAACGGCCTGGTCAAAGGGCCTGACAGAAAAAGTGGTGGTTTTCAGGCATATGCTTAAGAACAGCCTCATCCCTATTGTAACCATAATGGGGATGAGTATCGGTGCCATTTTCGGCGGTTCTGTGCTGATTGAAAACGTCTTTGCCATACCCGGCATGGGCAGACTGCTGGTAAACAGTCTTTTTGGCCAGGATTATGTGATGATCCAGGCAAGCACTCTGATTACAGCTTGTATAATTGTTCTCTCCAATTTGCTTGTAGATATATCATATGGTTGGTTTGACCCGAGAATTCGCTATGAATAGGAGTGGGAATATGCCTGAAGCAGCAGTTACGAATGGCGAAAGCAGTCAAGTGCCTTATCAGAGAAACGAATGGGAACTTTTTTGCCGGGTTTTTTTCCAAAAGAAAATAGCCGTTCTGGCCCTGTTTATAATATGTTTAACCTTTATTGTCGCTATTTTCGCTCCGTGGATAGCACCTTACGATCCGAATGCACAGGATTTATCCAACTCCATGCAGCCGCCCAGCCGGCAGCATTTGCTGGGGACCGACAGGCTTGGCATGGATACCTTCAGCAGGATTGTCTGGGGTTCCAGAACGGCACTGATAGTAGGCTTTTCCACAACTCTGATTTCAGCCTTCATTGGGACGGTGCTCGGTCTCCTGGCCGGTTATTTCGGCGGCATAATCAATACTGTTATCATGCGCTTCATGGATGCCTTAATGGGTTTCCCCATGATTGTACTGGCTTTGCTGCTGGCAGGCGTACTCGGACCCGGCATGCAAAATATCATTATTGCCCTGACTGTTGCTTCCGTACCGGGATATGTCAGGATAATGTGCAGCATGACTCTTTCCGTTAAAGAGAATGATTATATCCTGGCGCAGCGGTCAATAGGTTCAAGCAGCGCCCGCACACTTTTCCTGCACATCCTCCCCAATGCCGTGCAGCCCATGATAGTAATGATTACTTCCGGTCTTGGCGGTGTTATTCTGGGAGAATCAGGGTTGAGTTTTCTTGGTGTCGGAATTACTCCGCCCGATATCGCCTGGGGCAGCATGGTTGCCGACGGCTTTAAATACCTGAAAACCAATCCCATACTGTCTTTGGCGCCGGGGCTTGCCATTTTGTTGATTGTACTTTCCTTCAACATCCTTGGCGACAGCCTGCGGGACGCCCTGGATCCCAAGCTGAGAGGCGTTCTTTAGGTCTAATTACAGTCCAAAGCAAGACAATCAAGACAAGTTTATTAAAGGGGGTGACCTGCAAAGCAAGGTGCTGTTAAGAAACAAGAAGGGTCAGACCGGGTTCCAGGAATGCTGAAAAGAAATACAGCGTTGTAACTAATCTTACCCGAAACAGAAAGAGAGGAAGAAGGAATTGCTGAAAAAACTGGCATTAAAAATCGGCTGTGTAATCTTGGTATTGCTCATGCTAATGGCAGTAGGCTGCGGCGGAAAAAATAACAACAATAACAATGAGGGGAAAGGGCCGGACGGGCAAAACCAGGGTGAGCCGCAAAGAGGCGGTACACTGAAAATGATTGGCAACGTTTCCGCGCTGAGTCTCGGCCATCCCACCGAAGGCGACTATTCTTCAGTTTTCCCGGCCGTAGAACCACTGCTTGCCGTTTCAGACGACCGGAAACTTGAGGGTGTGCTGGCAGAAGACTGGGAAGAGGACCCGGATGGGAAAACCATCACCTTTTATTTGCGAAAAGGCGTCAAATTCCATGACGGCTCCGACTTGACAGCTGATGTGGTAAAGTGGAATTTTGAGATTACGGCAGAGCGTTTCCGTCTCAGATACGCCGATTTTATAGAAAAAATAGAATGCAAAGATGACCATACCGTTGTCATTCACATTAACAACTGGCATAACCAGATTATTGAAGAATGGGGCATTAAGCAAATATTCTCCAAGCAGGCCTGGGAAGCACATGAGGAAGAATGGTTCAACTCCAATGTTGTCGGTACAGGGCCGTTTAGACTGGAAGAATTTAAGAGGGACAACCACATTTACTGGGTAAGAAATGATGACTACTGGCAGGAAGGCTACCCTTATCTTGACCGCATTGAGATTTATTCTGTTCCCGAGCCCACCACAGCTTCCGCCATGCTGGAAGCAGGCGAAGTGCATGCCTGGGCACTGGCAGATGCCCAGTATTCCCGTGAACTGGTTGACAAGGGCTTTGTACGCAACGAAGGCTGGGCAGGGCTGCAAACAGTTTTGTTGTTTAACAATGCGGAAGGTGAGCTTTTCTCCGACAAAAGACTGCGGGAAGCCGTGGAATATGCAATTGACAAAGAGGCCATCTCCCAAACCCTTGGCTACGGCTTCACTGAACCCCTTTATTCTGTAGCCCCTCCCACTGACTGGGGCGGACAGTATAAGTGGCGGGAGTATAACCCGGAAAAAGCCAAAGAACTTATTAAAGAGGCCGGTTATGACGGCGAGGAAATCTTCCTGATGGCTCAAAGCGCAGGCGGCAGAAATGATATGGCCGAAGCCATCACCAACTATCTAAAGGCAGTCGGGTTCAATGTCACACTGGATCTGGCCGATGTCGGACGCCATGTCCAGTCCCTTTGGAACGACGGCTGGAAACATCTTGCCTTGAGCATTTCCGGACAGGATACAAATTATCTGACTTCAATCCAGCGCTGGTGGGGCCATGACGGTTCTCTTTCCATCAGCTTTATCAGGCCTGATGAATTAATCCGGATGTCCAAAGATTCCCTCCTGGCCAGAACCGACGCTGAGAAAAAGGAATGGGCGGAAAAGATCGTAAAGTATATAGGAGACGAGGCTCTGGTCATACCGCTCGTTAACTCCCCCAGCGGCTTCCTTCATGACGGTACCGTTCATACCAGCTATCCAAACCAGGGATTTACCCGCTGGAAAATGCATGATATGTGGATTGAGCAGAACTGAACGAACAGCCCAAGAGTCAGGTGTTCCGGACCTGAATCATGATAACAAAAGCGGCGCTTCCTAATAAAAAGAAGCGCCGCTTCATTTTTAATTCCCTTTCAGCAGCGGCCAGTAATACTCAATTAATACGGCCAGTATGCTTGGCAGGGCGATAAGCAGCATAAGCAGTGCATACCGGAGGTTTTTTCCCCGCTCCAACCGCCGTTTTGCTGCAGCTTCTGCCGTTTCCCCTTCTTCAATTACGGCATACTTGTCCTCATTCACGGCATACTTGTCTTCATTTTTCTCTTCGGCCGGATTTTTGCTGTCTTTGCTAAATTCTTGTATCTTCCCTGACACATCCGTAGGATTGGCAATGGATAAGGGCGTTATTCTTCTCTTCTCCCTGCGGGGTTTCAATGCGACCACGTAAAAAAACAACGCCGCCACCAGGGCAAAGAAGTACACATAATCACATATTTTTCGAAATACCATGACATTCTTCGTCAACAGGCCTGCCACTACGGCAAAAGCGGCAGCGGCACAGCCCAAAAGCAAAGCATTGCGAGCTTTCAAAATGCAGCATTCCTTCCCGGTCTGTTATTAAGATCCAGTCCTGTCATTTTACTGAATACAATTTGAAGCAGTACAATGCAAACTGTCAGCCATTATAAAGGCCAAAAGCTTTTTTGACTTCCTGGACAAAAATTATACCTTTCCCCGGCTCATCTATTTTTAAGCCATGTCTTACGGAATTCACTATATCCTCAGTCTTTTCTTTTTCCGTAATTATTATAACTATTTCTTTTTCCGGCTCAATATCAATATTAAAAACCTTGCTGGTTTCATGGATGCCGGAACCCCGGGCGTTAATAATTGTCCCGCCTGTAGACCCCGCCTTTGTTGCTTCATCTATTACACTTTCTCCCTTTCCCTTGTCAACAACCACAGTTATAATGTCATACATTGGATTATCCACATCCTTCCCTTGCACGGATCCGCCGCCGTCACGGTGTGTTGAGCTCCGCGCGCCGATTATTTGACAGACAGCTGTAGTAAAGGCTATACCATGGTTCGGCTTTTCAAAGGCAAAAACATTGTTTAATTCAGTCAAAACACGCTCGGCCGTCTTTTCCTCCGCAACCATGAGTATAATTTCTTTTCTTATTTCATTGAGGCCGATAAAATCCAAAATGCGGTTTTTAACCGTGCCCCTGCCCAAACAGACAGTACCGCCGGGCATCCCAAGCTTTCTTGCCTTTTGCATAATTTTACTTCCCATGCCGAAATCAACAATAATTGCTACAAGCTCAAAAGCTGTTTTCCCGGCATTATCATTCATCATTGCTTTCTGCTCCTTCTTTTTTAGATTTTATCTTATAAATAAAACCTAAAATTTGCAGGGCTATCAAAGGGGCCATGGCCACCATGGCTATCATGCCGAAGCCGTCAGTCAGAACATCGGCGCCTTCCATGGCTGCGGCCACTCCATTGGCAAAGGCCAGGATAAATGTTGCCGTCATAGGGCCCGACGCCACTCCGCCCGCGTCAAAGGCTATCCCTACAAATAAATTGGGTGTTATGCAAGTCATGATCATGGCAATTATATACCCGGGCAGCAAATAATGCCAAAGCTGGATGCCCGGGATCATGATGCGCAGCATGGACAGGGCAACTGCGCAGGCAACCCCGATTGAAAGAAAAATCAATACCATGCTTTTTTTAATATAACCGCTTGTCACTTCCTCAATCTGGTGCATCAGCACGTAAACTGCCGGTTCCGCAAGGACTGTTAAAAGGCCCAGGGCAAATCCCATTAAGACCACATATCCTTTATTGCCAATGGCTACTATTTCCCGGCCAAAAACCCGCCCCACATCCAGGAAGCCGGCATTTACCCCTGTCAGGAACAAAAGCAGACCCAGAAAAGCAAAGACAAGGCCGAATATAATTCTGCGCAAAGCTCTGCCGGACAGCTTAAATGAAATTTTTTGAAAGAGAAAGAATACGACTAAAATTGGCAGCAAGGCCAAAGATACTTCACCGGCAATTACAGGCAGCTGCTGCAGGAAGGGGGAAAGCACCGTTCCCGCCACCGCCTCTGCCGCCGGCAGGCTGCCAGACAGCCGGCCCGTATTTGTCAGGACGCCTGTTGCCAGCACCGCCATAATGGCACCTGCCGAAGCCAGCCCGACAAGTCCGAAACTGTCTTCTTCGGAAGACTTGATGTCTTTCTTGAGGACGGATATGCCCGCTGCCAGGGCCAAAATAAAGGGAACGGTCAGGGCCCCCGTTGTCGCCCCGGAAGCGTCAAAGGCAACAGCCAAAAATTCAGGCGTAGAAAACAGCGCCAAAAGCAGGATAATACCGTAAGTAATGGCAAGCGATTTATGTAGAGGATAGTTATAGAGAACTCTTAGAAAACCGAAGGCTATCAGCAGGCCGACTCCGGCTGAGACCACTACCAACAGCAGGTTTTTGCCTATTTTCCCGGCAGAGATATAGTCAACCTGCCCGGCCAGGATGTGCAAATCCGGCTCGGCAATGCAGATAAAAAAACCTAGCAGCAGTCCGGCAACAACCACTATCCAGATCTTATTTGATTTGGCAATTGTTTTCCCCATAGACTGCCCGATGGAGGTAATAGACAAGTCCACACCCAATAAAAATACGGACAAACCGATAATAATGGAAAATGCCCCTAAAAGAAATCTCTTGAATGAAAGCGGTTCAAGCGGTGTGACGGTAAAATGAAAAATAATAACAAGAATTGTAATGGGCAGGACTGCACCCAATACTTCCTTTAGTTTAGCTTTTAGGACTGACAAATATCATTCATTCCCCTCTTCCCAAATGAATGTGGCTGATTTATCTAGTTTTTTTCTTAGGTTATATTTTAGCACAGATAACATCTTACCGCTAGAGTTATTAATTGTCCGGACAAACAAAAAAACCGCCGGCAGGGCCGGCGGTTGGGCGGCATCGTTTTACGGGTGTTGTTTGTTTAGACGCTTAAACGCCCATGTTGAGGCGGCAAACCAGGAAAGGTAAATGAGAAACGGAATAAAGATCTTGCTGTAATGCCAGGTAAAGATATTCAGGTTAGCCAAAACATTGGAGAACATTACAGATGCAGCCGCCGCTGTCAACACATATATTACCATCCAGATTAAATCATCCGGCAGAAAATAAAAAAACATTAAAAACCAGATCGTCCAGGCAATGGGCGGGAAAAAAGGAATGCCAAGCAGTCCGAAAGGCCCGTAGTTTATATATTCCCCTGCTTTGATTATCTGTTTGATAAAAAAAATCACTAAAGCGTCGGCAACTCCGCCAAAAGTTACCGCATAAACAAAAAGCCTTTTAACCGCATCCCTCGGCACCAGGGCAAACAGCACTACTGCCATTATGGCAGTATATATGAAATACAGGCAATATGCCGGCATAATTTTCACTCCCTGCGGCAGTTTTTGCAGAACTATTGTTATATTATAACCGGCCATTGAATCTGTCATTCCCCGCGAAAAAGCGTTTCGCTGTTATTTAAGATAATTGTGCTGTATAAAAAAAGTACATCCTGTAAACCGAAATCCACAAGTTCGCCCAGTTTTGACGCCGCCATGTAACGCAGGTCAATGAGGGTGATTTTTTTGTATTCAGGTATGAGGAGCGGTGCCAGGCTGCTGCCGAAAGAATCTCTGAAAATAATTAATTCCCTGTCCGTCAGGGCACAAGGGTTTTCGATCCTGACCAGCGCCGTGGGACCGGAGAGAAAAAGGTCATAGGAGTCCATACCGCCAAACTTTTCCGTGTCATATACAGTTTGCGGGTAGTCGCCGCCAAAATGGCTGACAGTAGCCTGCTCTATGGTTTCATTGGTCAGATAAACAAGTTTTTCAGGCGGGTGCGGCAGAGCATACTGGCCATAATAGGCGCCATAAAAGGGGTACGTCACTCTTTGCCGGTATTCAACGGCCAAAAAGTCCCGGCTGAAACCCATTTCCCGGGAAATCCTCTCCACAACAGGCCCCAGGCATTCCTGGCGCCAGTGCAAGTCAGTGCGGTAATAATTGTCAAGGGAAAGACAGTCAAAAAGACTGATGTAGTACATCCGCTGCATGTTATTAACCATAATTTCCTCCAACCGTCCATAGTCAAGGGCAAGATAACCGTGTTTTTGGGCGGCGTAATAATTTTTGTCGGGAATAATGGCATAAAAAACTCTCATGCCCTGCAGGTAAGCATCATAAAGATCATTGAATTTCCTTGCAGCCCTGAGAACGGAGGACTCCGAGAGAGGATATTCAGTCTCAAAAATATGGTCGTTAATTTTATAATAGCCGTTGATATCCTTCTGCCGGAAAATTTTAAAACCAATCAGGCTCTTTAGTGTCCTGAAAGCTTCCCTGAAAACAAACTGATCGGCAGCATACTTTTCAAGCCCTGCAAACCAATCACCGTTCAGCAGGGCTTTAAACGAAAAGGGCGGCAGTTGCGAGAGCGCCCTTCTTTCACTTAAAGAAAACTCCCTGGACGGGCTGAAAAGATTACTCAGAAAAAATCCAAAAACAATAACAAAGAACAAGACTACAACAGCTGCATTTTTGCTCCTTTCCATACCCGGGCCTCCTAAAAACGAAAGTACAAAAAGGGATTAAATGAACCGTCAACCAGGTATGCAGTCACTGCCAGCAGCAGGGCTGCAAGGCAGAAGGGTTCCGCAGTCAAAAGCAGCCTTCCGCCCAATTTTGTGCCGCTTAGCGACGCCGTCAACCGGGTAAACAAAGGGGTGGCTCCCATGAGAGCCATAAGCAGTAAAATGGCGTAACTGCGCAGATAGTAGGCAGTAGCCGCATCAGTAAACGGTATCCCGGAAAGCCCGAACATAGCTGCAATGGAGGAGAGACCTTCTTTAACCCCGGAAGCATTAAACATTACAAAGCTTAGCACAACACAAAAAATTACGTAAAAATGCGCTAAAAAAGATGGTGTTCTTTGCAGCAGCTTAAGTAAAAACTGTTTTTCCAGGATAAGCAAAAAGGCAAAAAACAGCCCCCAGACAATGAAGTTCCAGTAGGCACCGTGCCAGAAGCCGGTTAAAAACCAGACAATTATTATATTACCGAAAAAACGCCTTTTCGGTACGCGGCTGCCGCCCAGGGGAATATAAACATAATCCCTGAACCAGGAGCCGAGGGAAATGTGCCACCGGCGCCAGAACTCGGTAATACTTCTTGCAATATAGGGGTAAATAAAGTTTTCCGGAAAATGAAAGCCAAATATTCTGCCCAGCCCAATTGCCATGTCGCTGTAAGCGGAAAAATCATAGTAGATCTGCAGGGAAAAGCTTATTGCGTAGAGCCAGTAGAAGAGAACTGTTTTTTCGGCAGCAGCATTAAAGACGCTGCCCAGTTCGCCAAGGACATTGGCAATGAGAACTTTTTTTGCCAGACCGATAATAAAACGCCTGCTCCCATAAGCCAGGCCGTCAAGGGAATACCGGCGGCTGTCCAAGGCGGCGGCTACCGCCGTATAACGGACAATGGGCCCCGCAACCAGCTGCGGAAAAAAAGAAACATAAAGGGCAAAATTAAGCAAACTTTTTTGTGCCTGCGCTTTCCCCCGGTAGACATCAATGGTGTAGCTTAAGATCTGGAAAGTATAAAAACTGATTCCCAGAGGCTGAACCGGCCGGATAACCCCCAGGTCCGCCCGCAACAAGGCATTGAAATTGGCGGTGAAAAATGCGGCATATTTAAAAAAAGCAAGCAGACCGACGCTTATCGCAACGGAAGAAAGGAAAAACAAACATCCGCATCTGCCGCCCCTGTATTTGTCAATGGCCAGGCCATGCAGATAGCCGGAGAATATGGCAAAAATCATGATTACAATATAATAAGGCTCTCCGTAATAATAAAAGAAGAGACTTCCGGCAAGGAGAACAAAGTTTTTCCACCTTGCCGGCACAAGAAAAAAGATACCCAGAAGGGGCGGCAAAAAAAAATATAAAAAAAATAAACTTGCAAAGACCATCTCCGTCCTCCTCCCCATTAACAGACGACAGAGAGAAGTTTATGTTCCCGCAGCTGTTATTCACAGTTGCCTGCCGGCAGACACCATGCCGGCAAACCTGCCAAAGTTGCGCTGCCGGAAAAATAAAATCCGGAGCATCGGCTCCGGATCATGTAATGGTTACGCTTAATTGGGTACAATAATCTTCTTCCCGTTAACGGTTTCAATAGTTACATCAATGCCGTAAATATTTTTGATGTTTTGTTCAGTGATTACCTCATGCCCGCCGCAAGCGTAAACCAGGCCGTCCTTAAGGAAAACAAACCTGTCACAGTAGCGTACGGCAAGGTTGATATCATGGATAACCACTATAACAAGAATGTTGTCGCTGACTGCAATATCTTTTATAATGCGCATAACTTCATACTGATTATAAATATCGAGACTGCTGGTAGGCTCATCCAGGAGAAGAACTGCCGGTTCCTGCGCCAGCGCCCGGGCCAGCATTACTTTCTGCAGCTCTCCGCCCGAAAGTTCATCTACATAGCGCATGGAAAACCGGCTGAGCTCCAAACGTTCAATTGCTCTTTGCGCTACTTCAATGTCATGTTTGCCGGGATTAAGTTTAATATATGGCTTCCTGCCGAGTAAAACAGTATCAAACACCGTCAAACGCCCGCCTTCACTGTGCTGTTCCACATAAGCCATCCGCCGGGCGATATTTTTACCGTTTAAAGATTTTACATCGTCTCCATCCAGGTACACCGTACCTGTCTTTGGCCTTAAAATCCTGTTTAAACATTTGAGCAGTGTACTTTTCCCCGCGCCGTTATTGCCCAGAATGGCATAACAGCTGCCTTCAAGGGCTGAAAATGTAATATTGTTTAAGATGCTTCTGCTGTTGTCATAGGAAAAGGCAATGCTTTCTACAGCCATCATTTGTGCGACACCCCCCTGAATAATAGATAAAGAAATAAAGGCGCTCCCAGAAAAGAGGTAATGGCACCAATGGGAAGGATAACCGGTGCCGTGGCCATTCTTGCTACGATATCACTTGCAAGCAGCATTAAGGCACCGGCCAGTGACGAGGCAGGAAGTAAATAGCGGTAATCATTGCCGATTACTTTTCGCATAACATGGGGAGCAATCAAACCGATAAAATTGATAATACCGACAAAGGAGACAATTACTGCCGCAGTAAATGAACAGACAATCATACTAAACAAGCGCAAAAAATCAACATTTACCCCTAAGCCTGCCGCCGAGTGCTCGCCGCTTTCCAGGGCATTGTAGTTCCAGCGGTTATAAAGAAAATAGACAAAGGCCAGGGCAGCCACAACTGCAATAATGGCAATTTCTCTCCAGGAAGTACGGCCCAATTCGCCAAAGGTCCAAAATACAACGGCCGCGATCTTTACATCATCGGCAAAGTACTGTAAAAGTGTTGTTCCGCCGGAAAAAAGCGCGCTCAGCGCCACACCTGAAAGAACCATGGCCTCGGGTGTAACTCTGCGGAAGCGGGAAAGCCCAAGGACAACTAAAGTTGAGAGCATGGAACCTGTAAAGGCGCAAATTGAGATTAGATAAGGATTAATTATTGTTATGGCTTCTGCCGTCTGGCTTTGCAGGCCGGCACCCAGGCAGATGATGGCAACTGAGGCGCCAAAGGCCGCTCCCTGGGAAACGCCAAGGGTTGATGATGAAGCAAGCGGATTCCGCAGCACATTCTGCATGACGCACCCGACAGCCGCAAGCCCGATGCCGCCTGCGACTGCTGTAACAACCCGCGGCAGGCGCAAATTCCATACTACTGTATTGGACTGCAGGGTTCCCTTGCCAAACAGGGCCAATATTGTTTCAGTCATTGACAGCCCCGATGATCCGAGACTCACAGCGACCAGCATCATCAGCAGTGTAGCACCGGCAAGCAAAATGATAATTATGACTTTTGAGCGGATGTATTTTTTATAAGTCCGTATTGCTTCATTGCTGCCCATGATCAATTACTCTACTTTCCGATAGTAAGCGGGCCAAAGCCGATACCTGCCTCGGCAAGCTGCCTGTAAAAGGGCCGGCCAAGCATTACCTGAAAAATCTCATCCGCCTTTGCTGCAAAATCAATATCAGCAAATTGCTCGGGATAAATGATTTTGCCTGCATAGTAGGCATCGGCAATGGCTATTTCTATATTGGTCGAATTATAATTATAAGAAACCTGGGAATATACGCGGCCTTCCTTTATTGCCTTAAGTCCGTCATAGTAGCTCTTTCTTTTCTTGTAATCATCATTAATAAGATCCATGTTTGTGGGATTTAAAAAGATAATATCCGGCTGCCAAGTTAAAACCTTTTCCAGGTCGATCTGCACAACGCCGCTGTAACCCGTTTCGTCAACCACATTTTTGGCGTTAATTGCCGTAAACGGCGGGTAATGGCCGTAAGTTCCCTCAAAGCCGAGTGGGCCTTTATAGCTGACACCACCTACATAGACAGCCGGCTTATCTGCATCGGCAACATCCTTGGCCCGGTTATGCAAATCCTCCTGCCATTCCTTGAGCTGTCTTACAAGCTTTGCGCAATGCTCCTCCTTCCCCATAATATCACCAATTAGGATCAAAGCATCATATACACTGTCGGCAAAAATTCCTTCATAGGCCAAGCATACCACAGGAATATTTGTCTTCTCCTGCAGTTTATCGGCAGTATTTTTGTCTTTATTGGCAAAAATTACATCGGGCGAAAGCAAAATCAGCTCTTCTTCGTAGGAAATATCCTTGCTGCCCCCTGCACCCACAGACGGAAGTTTGGCAAATAATTCGTCATTGACAACGGAATAGGGCATATTTACATCATTAGTTTTATCCATCTCAGTAACACCGGCAATTTTATCTGCACAGCCCGCGTAGGTAAGAATTCTGGCCGTACTGCCGGCAACGGCAACTCTTTCGATTTTGGCCGGTATTTCGACCTGCCGTCCAAGCATATCGGTGATAACCCTGACATCCTGGGCACCTTCTGTCTCGGAACCGGACAAAGCACCGGCGGAGCATCCCGCCATAGCAAAACATACCAGGGAGACTGCGGCAAACAGCATCATCAAACGCTTCATTTAAACCGTCCTTTCCTTTTTGTTTGCCTGCTTCCCCTGCAGGCGGGCTCATCAACAACCACGGTCATACGGTTTAAAACAGTCAAGGCAAACCGTTTTCCCGTCCTGCAGGCGCATCTTGTGTTCAGGAGCTCCCTCATTGCAGATCTCGCAGGTCAGCGATTTAAACAGCCGCGCTTTTTCAGGCAAGGCAAACTGCGGAATACTAAAAGAAAACAAGTCCTCAACATCTGATTCAAGCAGCTTTTTCTTCCACTCCTCCCTTCCCATACCGGCATCCCTTTGCGCTTTTAAATATACCCTGATTTTCTCACCTGTCCTGCGGTTAAAGAAGGAAAAGGCCTGTTTTCCCGTTCCACGATATATTAAGTTGCCTTTACCGATAGAACAGCCTAAAATTGCCTGAACTGCATCAACGCCACAGGCATCGTTTTCTGTCACACAGACAATCTCCTCATCCTCTGCCCTGCCAACCCCAAGCTTTTTAACAGCTACTTCACAGGCCTTAAAGCCAATGGCGAGGCCGGGGCACTCATGTCCATGAAAAGCAACGGCTTTTTGCCACAGTTCTTTATTCATAATTTTCCTCCTTTACTTGCAAGAAAAACGCTTCGCTCTTTTCTCAACGGAACACCTTTCCTGTTCTTTAGGGGTTGCCGCCCCTTCGACGGACCTGCAGTTCCGGTCCTGACTTCCAATCCGATGAAAAAAACAGAAGACTCACATAGAGCCTTCTGTCTCTACCTGTAGATACAAGCTACAGTATGCTTTCCTGATATATTTACCTGGCAACAAAGGGATAATACCGTAATGGCAGCATATTTCATATATGCTGAACGTTCTTCCTATCTTAAATATAAAATAAACCGGCCTGACTGTCAAGGGTGGCACGGGATTTTATTTTCCATGCCACCCTTGCTTTAATGTCGTTCCAGTGCACATGTCAGCAAACCGCACCGCTATCGGATTGTGACCTTTCTTCCCACAGTTTGTCGGCAACGGGCGCCCAGTTTTTTGCCGCCTCACAGGTCTTGCCGCACAGCACATCAACATCTTCAGGAGCTTCCATATCCGTGGATCTTGCTCCGGAAGCCTTAACTATGGCGGCCAGCTTCTCAGGATTATCGAGGAGCGGGCAGGGCCGCAGGTGGTTCTCATTAAAAGGCTGGTTTTTCTGGTACTCTTTAAAAAGCGGCGACTGCAAAGCTTCGAGCAAAGATACATCATGGATATTGACATTGGCATAATGAATAAAGGCACAGGGCTCCACATCGCCGGCCGCATTAATGTGTATATAATTCCTGCCGCCGGCTATGCAGCCTTGAGTAAACTCACCGTCATTCCAGAAGTCCATGGCAAAGATTGGCTTTTCAGCCCGAATTTCGCGGATGCGCCTGTACATATGTGCCCGCTGTTCAGGTGTAGCAATTAAATCCGGACGGGCATCCTTGCCGACGGGCATATAGGTGAAGTTCCAGGAAAACAGGCAGCCGCGGTCAATCATGTCGTCAACAAACTCATCCGAGGCAACACTTTCCGTGTTGTAGCGGTGGTAGCAGGTGGAATAACCGAAAAGCAGCTTGTGCTTGCGCATGAGTTCCATGGCAGCAATGACTTTTTTGTATGTTCCCTTGCCGCGGCGCATGTCTGTCGCTTCCTCATCTCCCTCAATGGAAAAAGCCAAAGCGAAGTTGCCGACACGCAAAAGATCCTGGCAGAATTTTTCGTCCACAAGTGTTCCGTTGGTAAAGGCAAAGAAGTAGCAGTCTTGATGGGCTTCACAGAGGCGAATCAGGTCATCCTTGCGAACCAAAGGCTCTCCGCCGGAAAAAATATAAAAATAAATTCCCAGTTCCTTACCCTGCCGGCAGATGGAGTCCAGGGTTTCGTAGGAAAGGTTGTGCTTGCCGCCGTATTGTGCAGCCCAACAGCCTGTACATTTGAGGTTGCAGGCGCTGGTAGGGTCCATGAGGATCGTCCAGGGAATGTTGACGCCATACTTTTCTTTATTGGCACGGGCTCTGGTCAAACCTTCAATGTTGGCGTAGATAAGAAAGTTTACCGCAAACTTTTGTATCAGCTTAAGGTCAACATTTTCAAACAAATTTACAGTAAGCCTGTGCCAGTTGCTGTTTTCGTTCAGAAGCACGTCACGTAAGGCCCGGATTTCATTGGTACGTATTTTCTTGCGGTCAAGCTTCTCTGCCAGGTCGAACATTTTTGGCAATTTCTCCATGGGATTATGGGACATGTAACGCAGCAACATCTCAAGTACTGTCTTTTGGAGACCTCTCATTTTCTCCCTCCTGGTTTCTTGATTTTTCTGTAGCAGTAATTGACCATTCGGTCAAATCAGCCGAAAAATTTTTAGCTTGCTACATAATTATATTTTTTTGCAGCTGTTTATTCTGCAATAATATGTCCCGTCCACAAACAAGTGATGCTGTAAGCATCTGCAGTGAATTCAGAAAAGCATGGCGTAGTTTTTTTGCATTTAAAGCACTTATTTTTTCCAGGTCGTCATAGTAAGCGGCAAAAGTAAACAAGGGAACAGTGGAAAAGAAGAATTTAAAAATTGTCATTTCATCAGAATAATTAAAGTCCTTGCCGTTTGCGAAATTTTTGCCAACCAGGCTTTCAGAATCTTCGTGTCCAAAATTCATTAAGCGCAACATCTCCCTGTGGTATCTGCCGCTGCTAAGCGATTCCAAAAGAAAGATGCGGATTATTCTTCTGTTTTCCAGCACATAATCAAGTACCTGGCGATAATATTTGCCGGCTTTGCGCGAAAAACAGTCAACTGCTTCGTCATCGGTAAAACGGAGCCTGTCCGGCAGAACATCAAGCCGTCCTTCCTTGATCAGACCGTCAATGCTGGCATGGATAAAATCAATGGCAGCTGAATTTATATTTTTGCTCAGGGAGGAGACAAGGCAGTCCAATACATCTTTTTTACTTTTAAAATAGTAGTATATCAAGGCCTTGGTAACTTTGGCTTCCTTGGCAATTTCATTGACACTGGTAGCAGAAAAACCCTTCCGGGAAAAAAGCTTTGTTGCTGCATTAATAATTCTGTCTTTTGCCTTATGATTATCTTTATTCTTCAAAATTAGCCTCCAATTACTGACCATTCGTTCAATTGCTTAATTTTATTATACTCTTTTTTCTCTTTTTGGCAAGGACAAACTACCAATAAATACCTCTTTTATATAGCGGGCAGCTTTAATTCGCGGACAATTTGCTTTTTCCGTTTTCCGGTTTCCGTATACAGTTTGCTTCCGTCTGCACTGCCACTATTCTTGCAGCGCCATACAGTTCCCGGAGCCGCGGTTTTTCTATTTTACCGGTTGGATTGCGGGGTATATTGTCAAATATAACCCGGCGCGGCCTTTTATAGCGAGGCAGCCTACGGCAAAACATGTGGATTTCCTCCTCTGTACAAGCAAATCCCTCTTTCAGTTCGATAATTGCCGCGGCAATTTCACCCAAACGCTTGTCAGGCAGGCCTATAACTGCCGCATCCTTGATTGCTTCATGAGTTCTGAGATAGTTTTCAATCTGAACGGGATAAATATTTTCTCCGCCGCTGATTATTACATCTTTTTTCCGGTCCACAAGGAAAATAAATCCATCCTTGTCCTGCTTGGCCATGTCTCCTGTAAAGAGCCAGCCGTCCCGGATAACAGCGGAAGTGGCGGCAGGATCCTTATAATAGCACTTCATAACCGCCGGGCCTTTGACTGCCAGTTCACCGATTTGCCCGGGCTTCACAGGATTTCCCTTATCATCAACTATTCTGGCCTCCCAGCCATGGCCGGGCAGGCCGATAGCCCCTACCTTATGAATATTGTCAACACCCAAATGAACACAGCCGGGGCCCGTTGCTTCGCTGAGCCCGTAATTTGTATCATAAAGATGGTTGGGGAAATGCTTTTTCCAGCGGCGAATCAGGCTGGGCGGGACTGGCTGGGCTCCGATGTGCATCAGGCGCCACTGGGAAAGCTCATAATCTTCCAGCCGCACAGCACCGCTTTCAATGGCATCAAGGATATCCTGCGCCCAGGGAACCAAAAGCCAGACAATGGTAATCTTTTCCTCAGAAACCGTTTTTAAAATCCATTCGGGTTTGACACCCCGCAGCAAAACCGCTTTGCTTCCTGCCAGCAGGCTGCCAAACCAGTGCATCTTGGCGCCGGTATGATACAGCGGCGGTATGCACAAAAAGTTGTCGTTTCTGGTTTGCCCGTGGTGCTTCTGTTCGGTATAGCAGGCAGCAAGCAGATTGCCATGGCTGTGCAGAATTGCCTTGGGAAAGCCCGTTGTTCCTGAGGAAAAGTAAATGGCTGCATCATCACTGTCGGACAGCTGTACGGGCGGTGCTTCCGATGAGCAGTTGGCGGTCAGGCGGTCGTAGCTTTCGGCAAATGTCGGGCGGTTTTCGCCCGCATAAAACAGCATTCTGACTTTTGGGATATCATGATAGATTGTTTCAATCCTGCCGATAAATTCAGGACCAAAGATTAAGGCGACCGTGTCGGAGAGATCAAGGCAATATTTTATTTCTTCCGCCGTATAGCGAAAATTCAGGGGCACAGCCACTGCCCCGGCCTTTAAAATGCCAAAATAAACGGGCAGCCACTCCAGGCAGTTCATCAGGAGTATGGCTACCTTCTCGCCTTTTTTAATTCCCCTTTTAATTAGCAGGTTGGCCAGCCGGTTTGCTTTCTCGTCAAAAACCTTCCAGGTCATCTGCAGCCGGTATTCTCCGGCAGGATTGTTTTCAATCAGTTCATAATCCAACCAGGTAACATTGTGCTTTTCCTGCAAATCCATGTTTATTTCCGTCAGACAGATTTCCTGCCCGTACAAGCGGGCATTGCGCTCCAACAATTCAGTAATAGGCATTTACCTTCCTCCCGTTCTACTGATTGTGCTGTAAAAATTGCTTACCGTGGTACCAAAATACCATCTTTTATAATTATAATGCTGAATATTTTGTTAAGCAACCTCAAAATACAGGTATTTGCTTGCCTAAACTTTACTTCAGATTTATCATTTTTACCGGAAAAGGCGGAAGGCACAGCTTTTCGGCTGCGCTTTCCGCCTGCAACACATAACATATAAAGCGGTCTTTACTATGACAACAGAACACTGTCCTGGGTAAATTCTTCACCGCTGCTGGCCTGGCCAAAACGCGAAAGCAGTTCTTCCACCGTCAGTTTCTTTTTCGCTTCTCCTTCTATATCCAGCAAAATCCTGCCTTCATGCATCATGATCAAGCGGTTGCCGTACCTGATGGCATCCCTCATATTGTGGGTAACCATCAATGTGGTTAGCTTATTTTCCATAACTATTTTTTCCGTAATCTCAAGCACCTTGACGGCCGTTTTCGGGTCAAGGGCGGCCGTATGCTCGTCAAGCAGCAATAACTTTGGTTCTTTCAGTGTTGCCATCAACAGTGCCAGGGCCTGGCGCTGCCCCCCGGAGAGCATGCCGACCTTCAGGCTTAGCCTGTCTTCCAGCCCGAGCTCCAGGGTTCCGAGCAAGTCCCGGTAAAACCTGCGCTCTTTGGCAGTGATGCCCCAGCGCAAAGAGCGTCTTTTACCGCGCCGGTAAGCAAGGGCCAGATTTTCCTCAATTTGCATGTCGGCAGCAGTGCCAAGCATAGGGTCCTGAAATACCCGGCCAAGATCCTTTGCCCGGACATGTTCAGGCTGCCTTGTAACATCAACACCGTCGATAATGATGGAACCTTTGTCAACGGCATGAACACCGGCAATGCAGTTTAAGAGGGTTGATTTCCCGGAACCGTTGCCGCCGATTAAAGTTACGAATTCGCCTGCGCCAAGGTGCAGGCTGATATTGTTTAAGGCCGTTTTTTCATTAACCGTACCGCTGTTGAAAGTTTTGTAAACATTGTTTACGGCAAGCATCTATCTCCCCTCCCTGATGCCTTTTACCAGCTGTTGGACAGAAGATTTGATGACAGGCAAAGACAAGGCAAAGGCCACCGTTAAAGCTGTAAAAAGCTTCAGGTCGTTGGGTGACATGCCCCTGTCAAGGACAAAAGCAATAATGATGCGGTAGGTTATAGCTCCCAGCACAAGGGACAGCAGGCGGCTGAAAAAACCCCTTTTGCCGAAAAGAACTTCCCCGATAATAAGGGAAGCCAGGCCGATAACAATGGAACCTATGCCCATCTGGATATCGGCAAAACCCTGCTGCTGGGCTATCAGCGCTCCGCTTAAGGCAACCAGCCCGTTGCTGATAATTAGCCCAAGCATAATCATATTGTTGGTGTTTATCCCCTGCGCCCGCGCCATTTGGGAATTGTTCCCCGTTGCGCGAATGGCACTGCCAATTTCCGTACCGAAAAACCAGTAGAGTAAAATAATAATTCCCAAAACACAAAGCGCTGCCGGAATAATTACGCCCATAAAATGGCTGATGCCCCACCCGGCAAAAGCTTTATTCTGGATAAAACTCATTTCTTTGAAAGGAGAAAAAACAGTATTCATGCGCAGCAAAGATAGATTTGCCTTGCCCAGAATGCGCAGGTTAATGGAATAAAGAGCAATCATGGTCAATATACCGGAAAGCAGTGCTGGAATTTTAAGCTTTGTATGCAGTATGCCCGTTGCCAGTCCGGCAGCCATACCGCCCAAAATGGCAAGGAATGCTGCCCAGTAGGGATCGCTGCCGCTGTAAATAGCCTGGGCGGCAATGGCGCCGCCCATGGCTATACTCCCTTCCACGGTAAGGTCGGCAATCCCCAGGATGCGAAAGGTAATATAAACCCCAATGGTCATGACAGACCAGATCAGGCCGAGCATTACTGCCGACATAATCATCTGCAGCATTTTCTTCACTCGTTTCCAAAATTTTATTTTTTCGTATCAGAATTGCAGCTGATGTTTCTTTCCTTATTCATTTATTTGATATTCTTCTACATATTCCTGCAGGTCGGCAGGGATTTCCAGGCCGATTTCCCGGGCTACGGTGCCGTTAATTGTAAAGTCAAATTTATCCTGCGATTCAATGGGCATGGAGGCCGGATCGGCGCCGTCCCTTAATATTCTGACGGCCATTAACCCTGTCTGGTAGCCCAGGTTATAATAGTTGATGCCAAGGGTTGCAAGGCCACCTGATTTTACCATTCCTGATTCGCCGCAGATAACGGGAGTTTTTGACTGGACGGTCACTCCGTGCACAACAGGCATGGATGCGGCAAAAGTATTGTCCGTGGGGATATATATGGCGTCACATTCTTTAACAATGGCCTGGGTCGCCTGCTGTACCTCATTGGAACTGGATACAGTCACTTCGGTATACTTCAGGCCCCTCTCCTCGATAATTTTCTTGGCAATCTCCGCCTGGACAACGGAATTATCTTCACTGGAATTATAAAGCACCCCCACCGTTTCCACACCGGGAACAAGCTTTACAAGCAAATCTATCTGTTCTTTAATGGGATTCATGTCGGTTGTACCTGTAACATTGCCGCCCGGTTTTTCGTTGGATTCCACAAGTCTTGCCGTCTCATAGTCGGTAATTGCCGTCCCCAAAATCGGTATTTCCGTTGTTTTGCCGGCAATCGCCTGGGCGGCCTTTGTAGCAATGGCCAGTACCAAATCCACCTTGTTGCTGACAAAGCGATCGCTGATGGCGGATAAATTGGACTGGTCATCCTGGGCATTATGATAGTCAATGACAATGTTTTCCCCGTCCTTGTAGCCGTTGTCAGCGAGAGCTGCTATAAATCCCTCCCGGGACGCGTCCAATGCCACATGGGACGCCAGCTGGATAATACCGATAGTCAGCTTCTGCTCTTCTTCGACTGCCCCCTCCTTTTTGGAACAGCCGGTAGGTAAAAGAACCATTGCTGTCGAAAAAATAATCAGAATAATAATACTCACGATTTTCTTCACTTTCATTCCCTCCCGGTATATAATTATTTATTGCAGACAGCAAGTTTATTTCCGGCAATAAAAAACGCCCCTGTCTAACAGGGGCGAACTGTTAATTCGCGGTACCACCTTGTCTTCACTGCAAAAAAGCAGCCTCAGCGGGTAACAACCATTACCCCTCCGCTTTAACGGTCGGACACCGGCATATCCTACACGGCTTTTGCCTTTCAGTATGCTGCTCTCGGGATGAATTCACAGCGCCTTAATCCGTGCTTTCCTCGCACCTATAGAAAGCTCTCTGCCTGAATCAGCATCACTGCTACTACTTCCCGGTCATAGCATTTGCGTTCGAGTGAATTTATCAATATATTATGACTTCCGGCGTTGTTTGTCAACCATAATTTTTTGCTCTTTTGCAGACAAAATCAAATTTTTTTCTGCAGGAGTTCATTTTCCGCTCACATTACAGTGATATTGTTGAATATTAAGTAATCATTTTGCGTTGGAAATATTGCAGAACAAAGCAAGACAAGGAGCGATCATTATGAGAAAATGGCTGGAAAACTTGATGCGTGGCAGGTACGGCGTTGACCATCTGGGCAGGTTCCTGACCACATCCAGCCTGATATTGCTGTTTGTCAGCCTGATTGTCGGCAGCACTGCGGGAAGACTGTTATGGTATCTGGCAATTGCCTCCCTGGTATTTGCCTATTATCGGGTGTTCTCTAAAAATATCAGCAAGCGCTACCGGGAGAACACGCAATACCTTGAGTTAAAAAACAGGCTTTTTTCCTGGCACAGCAAAAATGTAACCAGGTTTAAACAGCGAAAAACCCACCGTTTTTTTCGCTGTCCAAACTGCGGCATTACTCTTCGTGTCCCCAGGGGCAAAGGTAAAATAAGGGTCACCTGCCCGCGCTGCAAAAACAGGTTCGTTAAAAAGACATAAAACAGGATGATCTATTATGTTCGGATATGTTATTGCCAATAAAGAAAAGCTTTCCCGGGACGAACTGCTGCACTACCGTGCCTGCTACTGCGGCTTGTGCCGGGCGCTTGGAGAACGCTGCAGCCAGGCGGGCCGCCTGACCCTGACCTATGATATGACATTTCTTATTCTGCTTCTTTCCTCCCTCTATGAGCCTGAGAGCGCAAACAAAAGAGGCCGCTGCCTGCTGCATCCCTTCCGACAGCAGCCATATTGGCAAAACCCTTTCACTGAATATGCGGCGGATATGAATATTGCCCTGGCCTACCACAATTTCCGGGATAACTGGCAGGATGGCGGCAGCATTGCCGCTTACGGCGGATTACTGCTCTTAAGAAAAAAATACCGGGAGCTGAAAAAGAAGTATAGCCGGCAGTGCGGCGCAATGGAAGAATACTTGGAGGAACTTGCGCAATATGAAAAAGAGGGAATATATGACCTGGACGGAACTGCCGGCTGTTTCGGCAGGCTGCTCGCAGAAATTTTTGTCTTTCAGGAAGACCGCTGGGCACCGTATTTGCGCAAGCTGGCAGCGGGTCTCGGCGGTTTTATCTATATCATGGACGCCTATGAGGACCTGCCGCAAGATATGAAAAAAAACAATTACAACCCCCTCCGGCCGCTCTCGAAAACCGAAGATTATGAGGCAAGATGCAAGGAAATCCTGACGCTTTTTATCAGTGAATGCGCAGCAGAATTTGAAAAGCTGCCTCTTGTCCGGGACATAGGAATATTGCGGAACATTATCTATTCCGGCGTCTGGACAAAGTATGCCCTGCTGCAGGAGAAAAGGAAGTAGCGGAAAGGAACTTAGCCATGCATAAAGACCCCTATCGAGTATTGGGCATCTCCGAAACTGCCAGTGACGAGGAAATTAAGCAAGCTTATCGCAGGCTGGCAAAAAAATATCATCCCGATACCCATCCGGGTGATGCGGAAGCCGAACAAAAAATGAAAGAAATCAACGCCGCCTATGATGAGATTATGAACAGGCGTCGCCAGGCAGGAGGCCCGGCAGGACAGGGCTTCTCCGGGCAGGGCAGTTACGGCCCCTTTGGCGGCGGGTACGATCCTTTCGGCAGGTACGGTCCTTTTGGCGGATACGGCGAACAGTACGGTTATGGTGCGGAAGAGTCGCCTTATTTGCAGGCTGCTTTCAGCTATATTGCAAACGGCAGTTTCAGGGAAGCTCTCAACGTGCTTGACGGGATCGAAGAACGGAATGCACGCTGGTACTTTCTCTCCGCTCTCGCCCATGCCGGTCTGGGGAACCGGATTCAAGCCCTGGAGCATGCCCGGCGGGCAGTTGCCATGGAGCCGGACAATTTCGAATACAGGAGTTTCCTGGAATGGCTGCAAAGTCCGATCCGGGACTATGGCAGCTTTGCCGGTCAATACGGCAGACCCGCCATAGATTTGGACAAATGCTGCCTGGGCCTTTGTTGTCTGCGGTTATTTTGCTATTTTTGCGGATGTTAAGGCAATTTCTTGCCATCTTTGGTTTGTAGAGCCCGTTAATCCGTGGTATGATGTTGATATGGTGCTTATGAATTGAGAGAAAGGGATAAGGCAATGTATGAAAACATTCTGGAAACAATCGGCAAAACACCGCTTGTTAAAATAAACAAACTTAACCCCAAACCCCACATACCGCTGTATGCCAAGGTGGAAGGCTTCAACCCTACCGGCAGTATAAAAGACCGCATTGCCCTGAAAATGATTGAACAGGCTGAAGAATGCGGAGCTCTGAAACCCTGGAAAACCATTATTGAACCCACCTCCGGCAATACGGGAATCGGCCTGGCCATGATCGGCGCCGTTAAAGGCTATGACGTGGTAATAGTAATGAGTGAAGCGGTATCCGTTGAACGGCAGAAAATGATCAAAGCCTTCGGGGGGAAGGTAGTCCTGACGGATGCAGCCCAGGGAACGGACGGGGCAATCAGAAAAGCCCGTGAACTGGTTGCCGCCAACCCCGATAAATACTTCATGCCCGACCAGTTTTCCAATGAGTATAACAAACTGGCCCATTATCAAACCACCGCCAATGAAATCTGGGAAGATACGGGCGGCAAAGTAACCCATTTTGTATCAGCCGTAGGCACGTCGGGCACTTTAATGGGTGTGGGGATGGGCTTGAAGAAAAAAAACCCCGCCATTAAAATAATTGAAGCCCACCCTGTACAAGGCCATTATATTCAGGGGCTGAAAAACATGCAGGAGGCCATTGTCCCTGAAATATATGACCCGTCGCAAATTGATAAAAGGGTAATGGTTGAATCGGAGGACGCCTTTGCCATGAGCCGGGAAATAGTCAGGCAGGAAGGCATTTTTGTCGGCATGAGCAGCGGCGCAGCCATGCTGGCCGCCCTGGAATGCATCCGGCAAATTGACGAGGGACTGGTCGTTGTTATTTTTGCCGACCGCGGAGAAAAATACCTCAGCACTACTTTATTTGGCTAGATTAAAACTTTGCACTTGGCTATAGCCGGTTGACTGAAACATCATCACTTGGATGGTGTTTCTCTGTTTGCTGAAATTCTTGTTGTTTTTTACGCCGGGAGTATTGATGCAAACAGCAACATCTTGTTATATAATATCTAAAAGCGTTGTCCAGCCTGCTCCCCCTGTATTGTTCGTCAGCTTCATTCCCGGGGGAAGTAATAATAGCATGGTGGTGCTGCATGAAATTAAAGCTTAAACCTTTTTTCTTGGGGCCCCGTATTATTAAAACGGGCGTTGCCGCCACTCTTTCCGTTTTCCTCAGTCGTTTTCTGCCTTATTCCCTGCCCCTGCTTGCCGGCACGGCGGCAGTTATCTGCATCCAGCCAAGCATCACCGTCGGCGTGCAGAAAGGTCTGGAACGGGCCAAAACTACTATTGTGGCCGGCCTTTTTGGCTTGGCTTTCTACTATTTTTTCGGAGCAAACCTGCCGGTTATGGGGCTGGCAGTAATTGCCTTGATAGTAATTTTTCATAAGCTGGGCTGGGAAGAAGGAATCGTTTTGGCTTCACTTACCGTTATTGCCATTATGTCCGACGATTCCCGCGATCCGTTTTTATATATTTTGGGCCGCGTCACCAGTACCCTGATCGGGATTGCCGTTGCCACATTAACCAATATTGTTGTAGTGCGCCCGCGGCATGAACCGGTGTTCCGCCGGGAACTAAAAGAACTGACAAACATTTTTCCGGAGTTATACGTCAAAGCGGTGGAAGCTTTTGCCGAAAGCAACAGCGACCTTGCGGCGGAAGTCCTGCAAGGTTTGCAAAAACATGCAAAGGATATTAAGAACCTGAATGTGGAACTGGATTACCTGAAAGCAGGTACCGAGTCCCGTTACGGCATCTACCTGGAAGGTGTTGACCTGCAGGCGCTTGTGCTTTATGAACGCAGCATGCAGTTCCTGGATGTTGTTACAGCCAAAATCCGCGATATCGCGGAGGTGGCTGTGATGCGCAGGCAGCATAAAGACAGGATGCTGCAACAGGAAAATATGAAAAAAAGAAGTGTTGAATTTGCCAAACTGCTTGAGGCTGTACAGGAAATGGCTGAAAAGCTTGCCCGGCTGCATAAGAATGTCTTTTTACTGGTAGCGGAAAAAGAAGACTCCCTTCTTCCCGATATTGGCAGGCAGGCAGATGAAATAAAACACCTGAAAGAAGAAGTCAGGGAAAAGCTAAGATACTGGCAGGTGGAACACATCCTGGACCTTGATATTTTTTCCCTGATGACCACCCACCGGATAGTTTTTGACCTGGAGGAGATAGCCAGTGCCCTGAGGAAGCTGACCGCTGCCAGCATCGCTCCGATAGATGACGGCCGGAAAAATAAAGAAGACCGGTCCCCGGCAGGAATAACATAATAATTTGTTTAATTAAGACTGCAGGCATTTTGTCAGATCGCAAGCGGGCGGGAGGCCTATGGATAAATTACTGAATATTCTGCAAAACATAAATAAGGTATTTATCGGCAAGGAAGAAGTAATTAGTAAAATAATGACCGGCATTCTTTGCGGCGGGCATTTGCTGATTGAAGATGTGCCGGGAGTCGGGAAAACCACCCTGGCCAAGGTTATCGCCAAAACACTGGGCTGCAGTTTTTCCCGGATCCAGTTCACGCCGGATCTTATGCCGGCGGATATTATCGGCATCTCCGTCTATGACAAAGGCAGGGACGAATTTGTTTACCGTCCGGGGCCGGTTATGAGCCAGATAGTCCTGGCCGATGAAATTAACAGGACTTCTCCCCGGACCCAGTCAAGTTTGCTTGAAGCCATGGAAGAGGGACAGGTTTCCGTAGACGGTGTTACTTACAAGCTGCCCGACCCTTTTATAGTTATAGCTACCCAGAACCCTGTTGAATTTGAAGGCACCTATCCCCTGCCCGAAGCCCAGCTGGACCGTTTTATGCTGCGTATCACCATCGGCTACCCAGGCTCTGAAGATGAAAGAAGAATTCTCAGACTGCCCGCAGGAAAAAACTTGCTGCAGTCAGTGGAAGCTGTCATTACACCGAAAGAACTGCTGCAACTGCAGCGGCAGGCAAAGGAAGTCCACCTGGCCGGCTCGCTGGAAAGCTATATAATTGAACTGGCCCGGGCAAGCAGAAACCACGCTGACGTACTGCTGGGAATAAGTCCTCGGGGAGCGAAGCATCTTTATCTGGCGGTAAAGGGCCTAGCTTTCATTAAAGGGCGGAATTATGTGCTGCCAGATGATATAAAGGAAATGCTGGCCTTTGTCTTTGCCCACAGGATTATCCTTAAACCGGAAGCCCTGCTAAAAGGGATAACCGCGCTTGATATAATAGCCGAAATCGCAGAAAGAACCCCTGTGCCGGTGATGGTTGATGGCAGATAATAAAAAAACCTGGGCAGTATTTGTTGTTTTACTGTCCCTTGCCGCCCTGCTCGTTGCCGGCAAGTTTCCCTATATGTTTTTCTACCTTGCCCTCCTATCCTGCTTGATTCCCTACTGGCGGTTAAGAGCAAGCCTAAAACAGTTAAAGGGTGAGGTGACGGTCTCTCCCCGGGTCAGGGAAGTCGGAGAATCCTTTTCAGTCAGCTATAAAATCATTAACTCCGACAGCGGCTCCTTCCCCTATCTCGAAGTGCCCGCAATCAGCGGCAGTTTATCGCAGCACAGCCGTTTTCTCTCTCTGGAAGCGGGTGAAATCAGGGAAATCAGCACCGAAATCTACTGCGGCAGGCGCGGTGTGTACAAGTTGGATTCACTGACGGTCAAAACCGGTGATCCTTTCGGTTTTTTCCGTTTGACCAAGCGGCTTGCTGACGGCGGAGAAGTTAAGGTTTACCCGCGTCTTCGTTCTTTCCCCGGGCTTGACCTGCCCGTCTACCGGCAGGCGGGGGAACAAGCGGCAAAAAATACTGTTTTTGAGGACCGCAGCCGTTTTGCCGGACTGCGGGAGTGGCAGGACGGTGACAGCATTAAGCAGATACATTGGAAACAGTCCGCCAAACAGGAAAAAATTATTGTCCGCAAATTTGAAAGCGCCGCTGAAGCCGAATTAATACTTTTTTTGGACATGTTCGCCGAAAGCTATCGCCATGACAGCGGACATTTGCTGGAGGACCTGGCAGTGGAGCTTGCCGCTTCTCTTGCCTACAGCCGGCTGAAAGCCAATCTGCCCGTCACCCTTTACAGCTGCGGGCTTGAGAATTCGCCCCTTGGCGGCAGCAGAATCCGGGATTATGCCAAAATAGCCGATCAACTGATAACTCTTGCGCCGGAAAGGGAAGGCTCCTTTTATTCCTACCTGCAGCAGCAAAGTTTTTACCTGCAGCCCGATGCAAGTCTTTACCTGCTCTCACCCTCTCTATCCCTTGCCGGTGCCGATGTGCTGCTGTCCTTGAAAAGTAAAGGCTTTTCGCTTGTTCTCCTGCAGCTTTGCCTGCAAAAAATAACCGGTAAAGAAGAAGAAATACATGCCCGGTTGCGGGGAAAAGGCGTGAAAACCCACATACTAGCGGCAGATGAGGGAGTTGTCCGGGCATGAAAAAGAACTTTGCCGGTAAGTTCACCTTTATTATAGTCTGCTGGTTCAGTATATCCCTTGCCATACCCGTTACGGACGTCCTTGGCTACCGTTCAGCCGGGCTCCTGCTGCGGCTATTGCTTACGGCGGGAACACTCCTTGTCTTTCTTTTCTTTGCAGCCCGGCCGTTATTTTTACTGCTTGCGGCAGCCGCCGTTTTTTTTCCGGCAGTTGCGGCCTACCTGCTTGACCCTCTGTCATTCCTGCAGTTTCTGCAACAGTTTCTGCAGGCTGCCGTAAATAACAATACTGTAAGGCTGGCCGCTGTTACTGCAGCCATAACGCTGTTTTGCCTTTTGCTTGTAAAATGCAGGAAAAAACTACCCCTGCTTTTGCTTGTCGGGATTTGTATTTTTGTTCCCCTGTGGTATTTGTATATTGATTCCGCCTACCCCGCCGCCGTCTCCTATGCCCTGTGCTGGTTATTGTTGTTAAGCCATGAAAACGGCAGTAGAATCTGGAGCGGCATCCAGGATGAAAGTCCGGACAAATTCCGCCGTACATGGCTTTATTATACGGTTAAAATAATTGCAGGCGTACTGCTTGTTGCCCTGCTGCTGCCCAAAAGCATTCCCCCTGTACAGTGGAAGGCTCTTGAAGACATGGCAGTCAGTGCTTTCCCCTTTCTGACAGAACTGCGGGGCGGCAAAGGGAGCGGTACGCAAAAAAGAAGCAACGAATTTACCCTGGCCATTGCAGGCTACGGGGAAAGGGCTCGTCTGGGCGGTCCAATACTGAAAAATTCGGACGTTCTTTTGGAAGTAAAAGGTGACGGCGGCCTCTACCTGCGGGGAAGCATCAAAGCAAGCTATACCAGCTACAGTTGGATCGACTCCGGGGAGACGGTTAAATGGCGGCCTTTTCCTCCCCCGCAGGACGGTTCTTTGAGGCGCTACCTGAAAGCTGTCAGCCTCTCCGTCAATCACCGGAATCTTCCGGTATCCACCGTTTTTACCCTGCAGTACACCACTGAAATAAGAGGCTTCCCCGCTGACGCAGAGCTTTACCTGACTGCCGGCAACGGCGTCATTTCCTCCTCCGCCGCGAGCGCCGGCAAATGGTATGGTCTCAGGGGAATGACATTGGGCTACAGCGGTGATTTTGCCTCCCTGGAACACAGGGAGGAACCGGCATTTGCCAGCGGCAGTATCTGGCTTTCCCTCCCTGGAGGGCTGCCGGCGCGGGTACGTGAACTGGCTGCAGAAATCGCGGAAAATGCGGAAGGACATTATGCCAAGATGCAGGCCCTTACGGCCTACCTTCGCAGCACATACCCCTACGCTGAAGACCCCGCTCCTTTACCGGAAAACCGGGATTTCGTCGATTTCTTCCTTTTTGAAGAAAAAAAGGGCTACTGTACTTACTTTGCCACAGCCCTGGCCGTAATGGCCAGGACAGTCGGCATCCCTACCCGTTATGTACAGGGGTTTATAATCCCCGAGACGGCAGATGCCGACGGGATTTACCGCCTTACCGGCAGCAGCGCGCATGCCTGGGTGGAAGCTTACATTCCGGGCCTCGGCTGGCTGCCTTTTGAGGCTACACCGCGCTACCCCGCCATGGATACACTGCCATACAGGGAAACTGTATCCCCGCCTGCGGAGACTCAAGCGCCGTCGCAGGTTCTGCCGCCTCCGGTCTCCACGCCCGGCGAAAGCATAATCCCGCAGGCCCGGGAAAAACGGGAATTGCCCGTTTTCTACCGGCGCCTCGTGCTTGCCGCTCCGCTTTTGCTTATTCTTCTGGCTGCCGCCGCATTTACCGTCCTTGTGTGGAGGCGGAAGCGGCGACTGCAGGAATATTTTGCCCGTCTGGAAGAACTGCCGGCAGCCCAAAAAGCAGTGGCCTACTACAATCTTGCCTTAGGGCTCCTGCCGGCCCTGGAACTTGGCAAATCCCCGGGTGAAACGCCCCGGGAATACTGCGCAAGAATCAACCGTCATCTTTTTAACTGGCAACTGGATTTTAAAGATATCTCCGAAGGCATAAATATTGTTCTCTACAGCAAAAGCAGCAAAGCTCCGGAAGGGCTGGCGGAAAAAACCAAAGCTTTTTTTGAAAACATTTATGCCCGCTACCTGACCGTGGCAGGCAGGCAAAAGGCTTTCGTTGAACTTTATATCAGGCAGAAATATTTGCCTGAGATACTCTTCAGAACCCTGCTTAACTAAATAATGGCCGGAAGCTGCATTATAAAAGAAGCTGCCGGCCGGCATGAAAGGATATCAGGCATTGAACGGGATTCGCTTCCGTATAAAAGAAAGAATAGACGCAGCTGAAAAAAATGACACTCCTTTTTGGCAGAGACTCAGCGCCGGCCTGTGGGCGGCCGGAAGTGCCACCGCCGCTGCCCTCGCTTTGGGAATGCCGACAGGCTTGGGGACTTTTTTTGACATTGTTATCTATCTGCTGCTGCATTCCCTTCTTTTTTTGGGAACGGGAAAAACTATTGCCATTCTTTTTTCCCTGCTCCGCCTGCCGGGACCGCGCCGCTTTTACGGCAGCATAGTATACACGGGGGCGTTTGTCTGCCTGATTTTTTATTTCGACAGGACAACATTGCTTTTTGCCTCCCTCGTTTCCGGCTGCTTCCTAGTAGCCGGTATTCTGCTGGGGCTATATATCAACCTTCTGGCCGCCGTTGACAAAAAAGGCAAATTAGTCTTTTTGCTGCTGCCGCTCCTCCTTTTCCTGCTGTTGCGAGCTATTTTCCCGGGAAGCAGGATTCATTATCCGCGCAACAGTGACATAGCCGGCAGCGAAGACAGCCCGGCCGGCAAAGGCCCTTATAATTATTACCATTTTACATATGGCAGCGGCACAGACAGGCACCGCAAGGAATTCGCCGGCGGAGCAGGCCTGATTTCCAGGACTGTCGATGCTTCTGACTACCTGGCGGAATGGCCCCTGCCACGCAAATTATTCTGGGGCTTTGATGAAAAAAACCTGCCCTTAAACGGCCGGGGCTGGATGCCTGAAGGCGAAGGCCCTTTCCCCCTGGTCCTGATAGTTCACGGGAATCATAATATGGAATACTTTTCCGATGCGGGTTATGCCTACCTCGGGGAACTTCTGGCCAGCCGCGGTTTTATCACCGTCTCCATCGATGAAAATTTTTTAAATTATTCTACCTGGTCCGGAACTCCCGGAGACGATATGATACTGCGGACTTGGATTTTGCTGCAGCATATTCTGCAGATTAAAGATTATCATTTCGAGCCCGGCACACCCTTTTCCGGGAAAACTGACCTGCGGAAGATTGCCCTTATCGGGCATTCCAGGGGCGGGCAGGCGGCAGCCATGGCTGCAGACTACGGTCGCTGGTTTGACGCCGACCCTTCCCTTGCGGGCATAAAAGAAACAAGCATTGAAGCTGTTGCCGCTCTGGCACCTACAGACTCGCTTGTTTCAGGCCAAAAACCCTATTTAAGAGATATCTACTATTTGGTTTTACACGGCGCCCAGGACAGCGACGTCAATTATTTTGCCGGCGACAGGCAATTTGCCCGCGCCTCCTACAGTCGAAATTCCGGCCGTTTTAAGGCCTCCCTGTATATAGGTGAAGCCAACCACAGCCAGTTTAACAGTGACTGGGGAAGAATGGACAATTCGCTGCCCAAAGGCCTTTTCCTAAACCGCAGTGATACCATGCCGGCAAACCTGCAAAGAGAAATTGCCAAAGTCTATCTTGCCGCCTTTTTGGAAACTGCCCTGCACGGGCAAAAACAGTATCTTCCCCTGTTTCGGGATTACCGGCACGGTAGCGGCTGGCTGCCTCCGGCATTTTATGTCAGCCGTTATTTCGACGGCAGTTTTGTTCCCCTTTTGCAGTTTGGTCCCGGCAGGGATAAGCAAGGAAATACCCCCGGGGTTGCGGTAAGGGCAACCGGATTCACCAGGTGGGAAACGGTAGCTGTAAGTGACCGCATGGGGAAAAGCAAGGGAGTTTATGCAGCTGCGCTTTCCTGGGATAAAGCGGGCAGCTATACAATTCTGCTCTCCGGTGATTACAGCCACCGGGAATTTAGCACCCCGCCTGAAAAACTGCATATCTCCATGGCCGTAACAGAAGCGGATGACGGCAAAGGCGGCAAGAAAGACGCAGTGCCGCAAATAGACGTGGAAATTACTGCAGGTACAGCCGTCCGCCTGTCCCTCAATGACTTTATGCCGGTTCCCCCTCCTTTTTACACCTGTTATACCCTTTCTCCCCGGATAGATAAGATCTTCAGAAAAGAAAAATACCGGCAGGCAACAGAGCCGGTATTTCAGACATACGAACTGCCCATAGAAGAGTTCGCAAAAAACAATCCTGCTTTTAACCTGCAGGCAGTCACGGAAATAACCTTGTATTTTAACGGCGTCCCGGGGAAAGTACTAATAGACAGCATCGGCTTTATTGATGCCTGATCTGCTGTACTAACGGCTTGCACCGCCGCCGCCGGTACTGCCGCCGCCAAATCCTCCGCCCCTGCTGTGGCCACTGCCGAAAAAGGTGCCGGTGAAAGGCCCCCTGTGATAGCCGCGGGGACCGCCGGTTTTCCTTATGGTAATTAGAAAAATGACTACCACTATGATAATGGGCAGCAGGGCCAGCAGTGACACTTCTTCATCTTCCACGGGGTAATCTTTTAAATGTGCGAAATTTTCATCTTCCAGGTCCAGGCCGTATTCCTTTGCAACTTCGGCTGCGGCAACCATAAATGTGTCCCTGATCCCCCGTGAATATTCTCCCAGTTCAAAGGCAGGCAGCGCATAGGTGTCAAGAATGGCCCCGGCCTTGCCGTCATTTATTGCGCCTTCCAGGCCGTATCCAACTTCAATGCGGATGCGCCCCCGCCTGTTCTCAAGCAAGCTTTCCTTGTTAACCAGGATCAAGAGCCCGTTGTTTTTCTCCTTGTCTCCGATACCCCAGTTTCTGAAAAGTTCTAGGGCATAATCCTCAATTTCCATTTGTGCCAAATCGTTGATAGTAACAACGATTAACTGGGCTTTGCTCTTTTCCTCCAGCAGCTCCGCTATTTTGCGCATCTGCTGTTCGTCTGCATCATCTATCAGACCCGCATAGTCAAAGACATATATATTCTCAAAAGGCCTCGCAGGAACCGGCTCCGCACAGGCAATACCCGTGTTCGCCAGAAGCACAAATAACACCGCTGCAATCAAAAGCCCGGTTTTCACATGCTTCCTTATTATTTTACCCATCCCAATCATATAATCACTGCCTTTAAAATCATTTACCCATCTCTTCCGCTGTTTTCAGTTTTAGCTAAAAATCAACAGACGGTACCTGCCCGGCGCCTTCCGCCGCGTTAAAATAATCCTTCTTCTCAAAGCCGAAAATCCCGGCAATGATAACGGTTGGAAACCTCCTTATCTTTGTGTTGTAAGACTGTACTGCATTATTGTAGTCCATGCGGGATGTGGCTATCCTGTTTTCAGTCCCGGCCAGTTCATCTGAAAGCTGCCTGAAGTTGGCATCGGCTTTCAGCTGCGGGTAGTTTTCCGCAATGGCAATCAATCTCGACAGAGCTCCTGAGAGCTCCCGGTCGGCATCGGCCATTTCCGAAAGAGAACCTGCGCCAAAGAGCTTCTCCCTGGCCCTGGCAACTTCCGTAAATATTTCCTCTTCATGCGCCGCGTAGCCTTTTACCGTACTTACCAGGTTTGGTATTAAATCCATCCTCCTCTGAAGCTGGTTTTCCACCTGGCTCCAGGCGCTGTTTACCGCCTCTTCTGAAGCAACAAGACCGTTATAATTGGAGAAAACAAATACAGCCAGGACTATTACCACTAAAACGACAATCAGGATTCCCCTAAATCCGCTCTTCATAGGGCTTACCTCCCCTCGAATATATTAACCCCTGTGTCTTTCCATACCGTTAAAAGTGAGGTTATGCCATGGTTATCGGAGTACTGACAATAAAAATCTGCGTTCCATGGGTACATTCCCTGAAAGAAAAGCGCAGTGTACTAAAAAGTATTATGTCAAAAACCGGTCATAAATTCAATATTTCCATTGCTGAAATTGATCACCAGGATACCCTGCAGACAATTGCCATTGGTATTGCAGGCATAGCCGCCAATGCTGCACTGGCGGACAGTGTCCTGGACAAAATACTTAATTTCATTGAAAACAACAGTGACGGCGAGATGATAGACATCAGGCGTGAGATTATTTATCTAAATAAATTATAGCATAATTAACGGCTGCGGAGCGATTTATTTCACTTCCCATCTCCCATCAAGCCCCTTCGCTCAAGTATTTATACTGGGCCATATACAACTGGTAATATAAGCCTTTTTGCGCAAGGAGCCGGCTGTGACTGCCCGCTTCCTTTATTTTGCCGTTTTCTATGACCAGAATGCGGTCAGCATTGCGGACGGTAGACAACCGGTGGGCAATAACAAAGGCCGTTCTGCCTTTTAACAGGGTATTTATACCCTTTTGCACCGTTAGTTCCGTTTGCGTATCAATACTGGACGTAGCTTCATCTAAAATAAGTATCCTCGGATCGGCAAGCAGCGCCCTGGCCAGGGCTATCAGCTGGCGCTGGCCGGCGGAAAGCCGTGCCCCCCTCTCATTGACATCGGTATCATAGCCATCCGGCAAAGCAATGATAAAATCATGGGCATTTACTGCCTTCGCCGCAGCTATCACTTCTTCATCGCCGGCCTCCGGCTTCCCGTAGCGGATATTATCTTTAATGCTGCCGGAAAACATAAATGTATCCTGGGTCATAATTCCCATTTGCGCGCGCAGAGATTCCAGCGTAACATCCCTGACATCAAAACCGTCAATCAGTACGGAACCCTGTGAAACATCATAGAAACGGCTGATTAAACTGACAATAGTTGTTTTCCCCGAACCGGTGGGACCGACCAGGGCAATGGTTTCTCCGGGTCGGACATGAAAGCTCACATTTTTCAGGACATAATTATTTTTTTCATAGGCAAAGGAAACATCTTTAAACTCCACTTCCCCCGCAATGGGGGGCATTTCCTTTGCTCCCGGCTTGTTCACAATATCAGGGGAAATATCCATAATTTCAAAAATTCGCTCCGCTCCGGTTAGATTGGTAACCAAATTGTTATAAAAGCCGCTGATATTCATCACCGGCTGCCAGAACATGCCAATATAACCGGTGAAAGCAACCAAATCTCCGATTAATATTTCGCCCGCAATGAGCAGCCTGCTGCCGTACCAAAAAACAATGGCGGAACCGACACCCCAGCACACGGCTACAACGGCCCAGAAGGCATTGGAATATTTAGTGGCTTCTATAAAGGACTGTGCCAATTCCTTTGACAGGCGGAAAAATATTTTTTCCGTTTTCGGTTCCCGGGCAAAACTTTGTACAACTCTGATTCCTGAATAATCTTCATGGACAAAGGCACTCAAATTTGAGCGCTTTTTCCGGAAAGCCTGCCATCTTTTCCGGCTGGCCGTCCTGATAAAAATCAGCAGTACGGATAAAAGCGGCAGCATAACCAAAGCCATTAAGCCCAGCTTCCAGTTTAGGAGCAGCATAATAACAGCCACAGCAACCAGCATCACTGTTTCCGGGATAAGATTGGTGACACTGGTAGAAAACAATTCGCCAAGAGAATTTACATCACCCATTATTCTGGCCAGAATCTTTCCGGCGGGCCGCGAGTCGAAAAAAGTAAAGGACAATTTCTGAATATGCTGAAACAGGTCCTGCCTGATCCTGAGCAGGATTTTACCGGAAACGACGGACATAGTCAGGATGCGGAAGCGCGAGCAAAGCGTCGATGCAAGGTTTATTCCTGTCATGACTGCCCCCAGCACCGCCAGCCCAAGCATATTTTTATTGGCAATATAATCATTGATAGCCAATCTCAAGAGCAGCGGGTTTGTCAAAGAAACGACAATGACCACCGCTATTAAGAAAAGCGTTTTTGCAACTTCCTTTTTGTACGGCTGAAGATAGGAAAACAGCCGAAAAACGGTTTTGATATTAACCGTTTCCCGCAGTTTTTCATCTTCCCGGTATGTGTTTCGGGCCATTAAACCACATCCTTTTGCAGCAAGTCGTAGTCTTTGAACTGCTCACTGTAGATCCGGTAGTACCTGCCCTTTTGCCGCAACAGCGACTCATGGCTGCCCCGTTCAACGATTTCACCCTGATCAATTACCAGAATCTCATCTGCGTCCTTAACCGCCGAAATCCTGTGAGCAATAATAAATTTTGTCACGTCCCGGCGTTTCCGCAAAGCTTTTTGAATCCGGTATTCCGTTTCCATATCAAGGGATGAAGTGGCATCATCCAAAATCAGCACCTTGCCTTTTTTAAGTAGCGCCCGGGCAAGGGCAATTCTCTGCTTTTGCCCCCCGGAAAGCCCAATACCGCGTTCACCGACAATTGTCTGGTAACCGTCTTCCATTTCCCGGATAAATTCCTCCACCTGGGCATCGGCCACAGCCGCCATGAACTCCTCTTCACCTGCATTATCAACACCGAAAGTGATATTTTCAGCGATAGTATCGGAAAAAAGGAAAACGTCCTGCATAACGACGGAAATATTGTCCCTCAGGGCTTTTAGGTCCAGCTCCCTGACATCAATGCCGTCCACGGTTATTCTTCCTTCCGTGCAGTCGTAATATCTGCCGATTAAATTGATGATGGAACTCTTTCCGGCGCCCGTTGCACCCATGATGGCAATTGTCGACCCCGGAGGCGCATTAATATTGATGTTTTTCAGTACATATTCATTATGGTACTTAAAGGAAACATTCTCAAAGACCACATGCCCCCTGAATTCCGCCGGGGAAGCGGCAGCAGGAGGCGAAGCAATGGCCGGTTCGATATCCATAATTTTAAAGATTTTCTTGGCCGAAGCACTGCAGGCAGCCAGCATATTGGTTAGGAAACCCATTGCCCGCATCGGCCAGACAAGCATCATCACGTAACCGTTGAATTTTACCAGTTCACCCAGGGTGATTTGACTGCGGACAACAAACATGCCGCCTACCGATATCACGATAACCATAACCAAATTGGACAGAAATTCAATGGTCGGATGGTATTTGGCCCAGATTCCGGCTACACTTAAATTGCGATTATAGTACCCTTTGTTTTCCCGGGAAAATTTCTCTATTTCATAATTTTCGCGGCCAAAGGCCTTTACAACCCGTACTCCGGCGATATTCTCCTGGGCTACCGTGTTCAGTACGGCCTTCTGGTCACTTAACTTCTCAAAAGCCCGGTGGATTTTTGCTTCCAGTTTTAAGGCCAGCATAAGCAACACCGGCATAATAGTGAGGGCAATCAGCGCCAGTCTCCATTCCGTCATCAACAAAAGCACAGTGGCCGTAACAAAATACAAGATCTGCTCCAGAAAACTCCGGACGGCAAAACTGATTGTGTTCCAGATAGTCTGCACATCTTCCGTTGTCCTGGACATTATTTCGCCGGTGTTTACCTCGTCAAAATAACTGAAGGGCAATTTCTGAATATGGGCAAACAAATCATTGCTGATGTCTACTGCAACCTTTGCTCCCGTGGAATTAAAAAGATAATCCCGGAGATAACCGAAGAGTGCCCTGCCCAGAGTGATTAAGAGCAGAGCCAAAAGCAGCGGGAAAAGCAGCCCATGCCTGCCGCCCAGTATAACCTGGTCAATAATTTTTTGCGTAATGACAGGATTGAACATATCCAGGCCTACGGAAACAAACATGGCAAGAATTGGAACAAGATATAAGTATTTATAACGCCAGACATACCCTAAAACCCGCCTCAATCTTATCCCTCCTGCAATTGAGGTCATCCCTGATATTCTGACAAGCACCTGTTAAAAGTAAAAAGCCACGGGATCCGCCCATGGCTGTTACAGGCTAGGACACAAAAAGCCACGGGTACTTCATAGCCCATGGCCTTTGAGTCACTACGAAACGGTCATATCTACCCGTTTGGGAAGACCGCCGTTCCCTCAAAAAAGGCAGGGCTGTTCTGCAGTAAAACAACAATTTCCGGCTTCTGAAGCAATCTCATTTTCCCCGCCTCCTTTGACAGACAATTAAGACTACAGGTAGTATTCTAACGCAATAAAACAATAAAGTCAATTAATTTTACAGCTTACCCTCTGCTTTCGGGCCATACAAAACTATATGATAATAACGGGGAAAATATACTTGCTTCCGGAAAGAAAAAGGATATTTTCTGCAAATTACACCGGCAGATGCTTTATAATAAAAAGCGGGACTACGCCGGCGGTGAAGGGGGCAGATACCCTTGAAAGAGAAGCTTATTCGTTTCTGCAACTCAATAGACATTGAATGCACAGGCATTGCTCCTGCCGAACGTTACACAGAATTTGCCGGGGTATGGAAAAAACAGCTTGACAGGGGCTATGTAAGCGGCTTTGAGGAACGGGATTTTAAACGCAGGATTGATCCCCGTGAGACTTTGCCGGAGGCAAAATCCGTAATAGTCTGTCTTTTCCCTTATTACACGGGCCGGGCAGACGGCGCAAATTTAAGTGTTTCAACCTACAGCAGGGATTATCATCTTATTGCCGGCGAGAGGCTGGAATTAATCGGCAATTTCCTAAAAAAAGAAATACCCGGATTTGTGTACCGGGCCTTCGTTGACAACGGTCCATTAAGCGACCGCTACCTGGCATACAGGGCCGGGCTGGGTTTTTTCGGGATAAACGGCCACCTTATTACGGAGAAATACGGCTCCTATGTATTTATCGGCTATCTGATAAATAATTATCCCTTTGAACCTGACAAGCCACAGGAGCGGACCTGCAGGCAGTGCTTAAAATGCGTCAGCGCCTGTCCCGGGCAGTGCATCCTGGGCGATTTCACCATCAACCCGCTGAAGTGCAAATCCTACCTGACACAAAAAAAAGGCGCCCTTTCTGAGGAAGAAATGGCAATCATCCGCCGCAACAGTCTAATCTGGGGCTGCGATGTTTGCCAGGAAGTCTGCCCCCACAACCAGCAGGCAGCCAAAACAGCCATTGCCGGGTTTGCGGAAAATTTGCTACCGGCACTCGATTACCGCGAACTAAAGGAACTTAGCAACAGGGAGTTTCGGCAAAAATACGGGGACAGGTCCTTTTCCTGGCGGGGCAAAAATGTTCTTTTAAGAAATTATGAAATAATCAATAAGTTGTAAACAAGCGGCATTTACCTGGGGCCAAACAGCAAATCCAGTATCTTGTCGCCGATTCTGCGTTTTTTGCCCTTGTAAGGGAAGCAATGCATGTGAATGGCCGGATTAAAGTTTAGTTCGATTATGGTACAGTTGTCACTATGGGGCTTTGTCACATCGTCTATGATCACATCTACGCCGGTGATTACGGCGCCAATGGACCGGACAGCCCTTTTCACATATTCTTTATAACTTTCATGCACCAGGTCGGTATAGTCTATACTGTCTCCCCCGGTGCTGATATTGGAATTTTCCCGCAGGAAAACCGTTTCGCCGGGGGCGGGAATATAAGAAAAGCTTTTCCCCTGGGCAGCCAGGAAATTCTTCTCCGTCTCCCCAAGGCTGATCTTCTCCAGGGGTGTTTTGTGTCCCCTGCCCCGCCGGGGATCGGCATTTTTCTCGGCAACCAGTTCCCGGATTGTTTTTTTACCGTCGCCTGTAACATTGGCCGGCACCCTGTGTATGACGGCTGCAACTTCCCCGCCCAGGACTAAAAAACGGTATTCCTTGCCGGAAACAAATTCTTCCACCAATACGGTATCGTCGTAGCGGAAGGCAAATTCCACCGCCTGCCCGTATTCCCCGGCGGAAAAATCAGTTTTAAAAATGGTAATACCCAGGCCGTAATTGGTTGATTTCGGCTTGACAACAATCCCCCCGCCCCTGTACCTGTCATAAGCTTTTATGGCATCTTCCGCAGAATAGTACACCTCTCCCCGCGGCACCCTAAACCCGTGCTCTTTGAGGATTTCTTTGGTAACAACTTTATTTTCCATTACCAGCACAGTACTGTATGTATCAAGCGAGGTCTTTGTAGCCTGCTTGACATATTCGGTTTTTTTGCCGTCAGATAGTCTGAGGAAATTGTCCTTCCTGTCTAAAACGGTAAAGTATATGCCCCTTTTGATGGCCGATTTAATCAAAATCTGAGTTGACAGTTCCAGATCCTCATAACCCAAAAGCTTTGCCTCTGCCGCCCGGCTTAAAGCAAGATATTCCCGGGCTTTCTGCATGTGAAAGCCGACATAACCACTTTCTTTAACGGCCTTAACGACTTTGGCCGCATAGGTGTTTTCCGGGTTTGTTATTTTGTCCCTTGCCGCAGCCACAATTCCTGTGAGATATTCCTTTTTATATCCCAACCGCGCAACCAGTTCCCCCAGTTCATCCAGGACAGACAAAGCTTCCCGGCGAAAGGAAGTGAGCCGGCCGTCTACCGTAAATATCAAGGCGCGCTCGTGCATCCCCGCCACGGACGCCAGGTTGTGATTGAGGTTGGCAATTTTCTGCCGTTTTCCGGTAAAGTCAAAATCCGGCTTCAGCAAAGAATAGACTATAAAAAGATGAATAAGATATAAGTCATCCAGGGTAATTCCACATTTGGCAAAGGGATTTAAGTCAAAAATCCTTAGTTCAACATAGCGGACACCTTCGTCTTTTAAATGATTTAGCGTTCCCGCCTTTCTGCCCGTTTTCAGGCGCACCGGGCAGTAAAACTCCCGGGCGTCCTGAATTTTTCCGGCATCTATCAGCGCCTGAATATCGGCAATATAGCTTTCAATGCTGTCATAACTGACCAGATAATCCTCTGTGTTTTTATAGCCGTACTTGCTGTTACGGACCGAGGACAGCCGCGGGCAGTAGCAGCTTTCACTGTCAGCCCTGCGGCAAAGGCCGGTAAGATCGCTGCTAAAGGTCCGGTGAACCACGGGGCTTGCCCCGGTTAGATAAATCAAAAGCCAGCGGTACTGCAGGTAGTTTTTGGCAACTCTTAAATAGATCCGGTTTTTAAACTCTAAAAAAGGCTCCTCCGGGGCAAATTTTTGCTGCAGCTTCCGGAGCAGCTGTTCACTGAAAGAGAAGTTATAATGAATACCGGAAAAAAGCTGTTTCTTCTTCCCGTATTTGACGGCCAGGTTTTTCCTGTACGCAGTCTGTTCGCTGCCTTCCGGCCCAAAGTCGGCCACCGGTATTTCCTCTTCCTTTGGCAGCACGGGAGGGTTGCTCTGCGGCCAAAGGTATTCTCCCTTCAAAGCCAGGGCAATAATGCCGTCCAGGTTGTTTAAAAAATCGTAAGCTTCCTCGATGCTGCCGCAGACCGGGGTTACCATTTCTACCTGGCTTTCCGAAAAATCCGTTGTAATATACGGGTTTTTCAGCTTGTGCCCGAGTTCATCAGGATGGGGAGTCAGGGCCAGCCTTCCTTCCTCATCAACTCTAAGGTTTTCTTTTTCCAGACCGAATTCACCCTGGAAGACCAGTTCTGTTAATTTGTTGGCAAGCAGAAACTGCAGCAATGCCCCGTCAAATACCTGCACTTAAACACCTCAATCCTTCTTTAATTCTTACTTCCGTTTTTAGACATGCCACTCCAGCACTTTATTTAGAAAATTCCGCAGTTCCGGGGAACGGGGATCTGAGAGCAGCCGGCTGCCGGGACCGCTTTCCCTGATGACCCCGTCGCAGAGAAAAATTATTTTTTCGCAGGCTTTTTTGGCAAAGCCCATTTCGTGAGTAACAATAATAGTGTTCAGGCCGTCATTTTGCAGCTCATCCAGCATGTCAAGCACTTCCGCCGTCAGTTCCGGGTCCAGCGCGGAAGTCGGCTCATCCAAAAGAAGCAGTTTAGGTTTGGTAATCACTGCCCGGGCAATCTGCAGCCGCTGCTGCTGACCGCCTGACAGTTGAAAAGGATACTTGTGCCCCTCTCCAGCCAGCCCGAAACGGCTAAGCAGTTTATAAGCATTTTCATTTGCTTCTTCCCTTGATATGCCTAAAACATGAACCAGAGGCAATGTAACATTGTCCAGGGAGGTAAGATGCTCAAAGAGACCCCTTGACTGAAAGACAAAGCCGATAGTCCGCCGGTAGGCCTGCAGTTCCCTCTCGGAATAAATAATCTTTTTCCCGTCAATATATAGCTCTCCGGCAGTAGGGGCAAGCAGCCCGCCTATTATACGCAGCAGCGTTGATTTGCCCGCTCCGGAAGGTCCGATGACAGCCATTGATTGAAAGTTGTCGGCGAAAGATATGTTATCCAAGACAACTTTTCCGTTAAAACTTTTAGAGATGCCTTGCATAATAATCTGCATGCTTATACACCTTCTCCAGCCGGCGGGTAATCAGGGAAACAACAAAAGTCATGATAAAGTACATGGCACCGAGAGAAAAATAGTTCTCAAAAAACTTAAAATTATGGGCTGAAATCTCCTGGATTGTCTGAGTCAATTCACTAACGGCAATTACCGACAAAAGAGAAGAATCTTTTATTATGGAAGCGAACTGGCCGGCAAGGGCGGGCAAAATGCGGGACATTAAAATAGGAATGGTTACCAGTCGCGCCGTTTTGCCGGGGGAAAGGCCGATAGCTCTTGCTATTTCATACTGCCTGCTGTCAATGCTCTCCAGGCCGCCCCGGATAATCTCGGCTATATAGGCCCCCTCGAAAAGAGAAAGAATCAGAATTCCTGCCAGGTAACGGTTTTCAATGCCCCAGGCTGTTCCGATTATATAATAGAAAAAGAATATCTGCACCAAAAGGGGCGTGCCCCGGATTACCTGCACATAAACCTTGCACAGGTATGAAATTACCAGAACCCGGGAATGCTGCCCGACAGCGGCGAGAGCCCCGATCAAGAGGCTTAAGAACAGGCTGCCGGCAGATATGGCCAGAGTCATTACAAAACCCTGCTGCAGGCGAACTTTAAACTCCAGCAAAGTGGAAAAATCCAGCTTATGGTCAATTCTGAGCAGGGAAATCCAAAGGAAGGCAGCCAAAATAGCTGCCACGGCCGCCATACTGCCAACAATATAAAGTGTTTTACAAATTTTTGTCCTCATTTTCACTCAAAAAACCAGCGGAAGCCAAGAGAATCAAAGACTTCTTTCTCCTCTGCCAGGTATTTTTCCGTTAGCCGCTCAAAACCGCCTTCTTCGCGGTAGTGTCTGATAAATTCATTAATCTGCTGCAATAATTCGCTGTTGCCCTTTTTAACGGCAGCCGCCCATTTTTCACCTTCCTGAAACGGTATGAGTAATGCTTTTGTCTCTTCCGGGTGGAGCTTGCTTTGCCGGTAAATAGTTAGCTGGTCATAAATAAAGGCATCAGCTTTACCCTGGATTACTTCCGTAACACAGGCATTTTCTGAAGAAAGTACTGTCAGATCGGCTTTTTGCAAATTATTTTCAGCATAAATATGGCCTGTTGTACCCATCTTGACAGCTATAACCACACCCTCCCGGTTCAGGTCCTCCACACTTTCGGCGGGAGTTTCCCTGTTGACCAGCAGGGCAAGGTAGGCAGTGGCATAGGGATCGGAAAAATCCACCTGTTTTTTTCTTTCTTCAGTGACTGTCATGGAGGAAATGACAACATCAACCCTCCCTGTTTCCAAGGCAGGAATCAAGCCCGTCCAGTTAATATTTTCAATTTTCACCGGCCTCCCCAAAAATTTGCCCAGTTCCAGAGCCAGTTCAACACTTACTCCGTAGGGCTCCCCGTTCTCGTCTTTAGTCTCAAAGGGGGGGTAAGCCAGTTCCATGCCTACCGTCAGTGTATCCTTTTTGGCAATTGAACAGCCGCCTGTCCAAACAGCAGCCAATATCACCAGTAAGAAAACAGCTGCCAGTTTCTTCATCCGTCCATTTCTCCCTTCAAACAGAAAAAATTATTTTTTTTCTCTGCCAAGGCCAACAGCGCCCGCTGCCCGGCTGTTTTTTAAAGGGTAGTGGTAAAGCCGCCGTCAACGCTGATTGTCCAACCGTTGATATAGTCCGAGGCAGAACTGGCCAGGAAAACAGCAGTTCCCATCAAATCAGCGGTTTCTCCCCATCTCCCTGCCGGAATCCTGCCAGTAATTTTATCATAAAACTCTTTATTTGAGCTGATTTCCTTGTTGACATCTGTCACAAAAAAACCCGGCGCGATGGCGTTAGTCTGGATATTGTATTTGCCCAGTTCATTGGCAAAGGTTCTGGTTATCCCAATAACGGCGTGTTTTGCGGCAACATAGGCCGGGCACATTTTATCTGCGGTAAAGGACAGGGCTGAGGCGATATTGATTATTTTGCCGGATCTTTGCCGGACCATTACTTTGGCAACCCTGTGGCTTAAATAATATACAGCCTTCATATTAACTGCCAGAACCCTATCAAACTCATCGTCAGGAAACTCAAGGAACTCACTGAAATGGTTTGTGCCGGCATTATTGATCAGGATATCAATCCTGCCGAATTTTTCCAGGCATTTCTGCACAATATCATCAATATGTTTTTTATCGGTCAAATCTCCCTGTAAAAATTCGACACGGCGTCCCAGGCCGGTAATCATTTCCCTGATTTCTGCAATGTTGGGAGTCAGGTGAGGTATAAAAATGTCTGCTCCGGCTTTTGCCAGCGCATAGGCATAACCCATGCCCAGGCCCTGATTGGCACCGGTAATGATGGCAACCTTACCCTGAAGAGAAAAAATATCCATTGAAAAATCGCGAATCCGTCCAGTCATGCTTACTCTCCTTTTTCTTTTTGTAATGCTGAGATTATTCTGAACAGAATGATTATTTCCTGCTTTATTATGCCAAACATTTCAGGTGTATTTGCAGAAATGCCCGCAAAGCCGGGCATTATAATTTATCCGCCTGTAATGGTGTGCATTTAATCTTTGTTTACAGTCTTAATGTTCTGTCAAAAGATAGTATATCCTGCTAAAAGCGGATTTTTGCCATGAATTAATTCTCAAGGATTCATTTAAACAGTTGCCGCTTATACAAAACCGTTCAGTTTAATGATATAATGGTAATAAACTATAAATATAATACTTGGCAGCACGGCTGGTATGCCGCCACAGAGCAAAACCTTACTACAAAAGAAAGGTGTGATTGTGCATGAGCAATAATTTTTCTCAAATAACTCCCGAAATTTCTGAACTCGCAGCTCTGTGTGAAAAAAATTGCAAAATTGATCCCACTTTGTATGATAAATATAATGTCAAAAGAGGCTTGCGCGATTTGGACGGGCAGGGAGTTCTGACCGGACTGACAAAAATCTCTGATATCATTGCCTTTAAAATTGTTGACGGCAAAAGGATTCCCTGTGAAGGCAAGCTTTATTACCGCGGCATTGATATTGAAGATATCGTTAACGGCTTTATAAGCGAAAACCGCTTCGGGTACGAAGAAGTCGCCTATCTTCTGATTTTCGGCAAGCAGCCCAATGCAAAGGAACTGGAAGCATTCAACCGCATCCTGGCCAATTACCGTACCCTGCCGACCAGTTTTGTCCGCGATATTATCATGAAAGCCCCCAGCCAGGACATGATGAATACCCTGGCCCGCAGTGTGCTGACCATGTACTCCTACGACGAAAATGCCGACGACATTTCCCTGCCCAATGTCCTGCGCCAGCTGCTGCAGTTAACAGCGCTTTTCCCGCTTTTGTCGGTGTACGGCTATCAGGCCTACTGCCATTATCATGACAACAAAAGCCTTTTTATTCATCCGCCCAGGGCGGATCTGTCCACAGCCGAAAATTTCCTGCACATCCTGCGTCCTGACAGCAGCTATACCGAACTGGAAGCGAAAATTCTTGACGTAGCCCTGGTGCTGCACGCCGAGCACGGGGGAGGAAACAATTCAACATTTACCACCCATGTTGTCACCTCGGCAGGGACTGACACTTATTCCACCATTGCGGCTGCCATCGGCTCCCTGAAAGGCCCCAGGCACGGCGGTGCCAACATTAAGGTAGTACAAATGTTTGAAGACATGAAGAAGAATATCCCCGACTGGACAAACGAATCCCAGGTGGCAGATTACCTGATACGTATTCTGGAGAAAAAAGCCTTTGACGGGTCCGGCCTGATTTACGGCATGGGGCACGCCGTTTACTCCCTCTCCGATCCCCGGGCCAAAATTCTCAAGAGCTTTGTCGAAAAGCTTTCCCTGGAAAAAGGCCGTACCGACGAATACAAGCTCTATTCACTGGTGGAAAGGCTGGCCCCGGAAATTATCAGCAAAAGAAGGTCTATCTATAAAGGAGTCAGTGCCAACGTAGATTTTTACAGCGGTTTTGTCTATAACATGCTGGATTTGCCGCTGCAGCTATACACCCCTCTCTTTGCCATTGCCCGCATTGCGGGCTGGGCAGCCCACCGCCTTGAAGAAATTGCCAACCCCAGCAAAATTATCAGACCTGCGTACAAAGCCGTTGCCAGGCGCAAAAAATACATCCCCCTTGCAGAAAGGTAAATAAGCATCTGTTAAAGAAAGAAAGTGCTGCAAACTGCCAAACAAGCAGTTCGCAGCACTTTTTTTGTAGGCACTTTATTATGGATTTGTATTTAAAATTGAAACTTTTTCCTTTAACCTTCGTCCATTTGGATTGGGAAAGGAGTTGTTTAAATATGAAAAAGACCGCAAGCATAATCGCTTTATCCGCCCTTCTGTTATCATTGGCTCTGGCAGGCTGTTCGACCCCACTCCCGGAAGGAAGCGCCGATGTAGCCGACTTCACAGCCCTGGTAAAGGGTGTATCATGGCCTGAGGCGCCGAATGCCATTGACAACAGACTGCAGAAAGCATTGTTTGACTTCTCCTGGGACTTCTTTCAAGAAGCGGCAAAAAACGAGGGCAATGTGTTCATCTCCCCCGCATCGGTATATCTTGCCTTAAGCATGACTTTAAACGGGGCGGACGGCGAGACACTGCAGGCCATGAAAGAGGCTTTAAAGGCCGGCGGCCTTGCCGAAGACGAATTTAACGGGGCAAACAGAGACTACATCTTAATCCTGCAAACCACAGGCGATAATACCGAGTTGTCCGTTGCCAATTCCATCTGGTACCGGGAAGACTTTAATCCGGACCCGGAATTTATCCAAAAAAATGCCGATTATTATAACGCTGCGGTCCGGGCCTTGAATTTTAAAAGTGCCCAAGCTCCCAATGCCATCAATAAATGGGTGAAGGAGAAAACAAGGGATACAATAGACAGAATTGTTGACAATATCGACCAGGATACCGTCATGTTCCTGATTAATGCCGTTTATTTCAAATCGGTATGGCAGAATCCCTTTAATCCTGCAAATACGGCTAAACAAAATTTCAAAAGCCCTCAAGGAACAGTCCCGGCCGACTTCATGCACCGTACCGGCAGCATGAATTATCTTGACACGGACGGCGTTAAGGGAGTCATTCTTCCCTATGATGACGGACGGTTTAATTTCTTCGCCGCACTGCCCCCGGCAGCTACCGATGTGCGCAGCTTTATTAAAGATTTAAACAGTGAAACATTCTTTAATTATCTTTTGCATGTCAGAAGGGGCAATATAAAACTGGCTTTGCCCAAATTTGAAACCCGGTATGAGGACAGCATCAAAGATGAGTTGGCAGCAATGGGCATGGAAATAGCCTTCGATCCCTACAAAGCAGATTTTTCCCGGATGAATGAAGGGCGGGAAAAGAATCTTTACATCAGCGGAGTAAAACACAAGACCTTCTGCAAGGTTGATGAAGAAGGAACCGAAGCCTCGGCAGTTACTTCCGTAGAGGTAGGAATTACTTCGACCCGGATAGAACCCGAAATCCCCATCACCTTTGACCGCCCCTTTGTTTACGGGATTGTTGATACGACAACCAATGCACCCTTGTTCCTGGGAATCATGGAAGATCCGACAGAGTAAAAGGCAATTAAGCCACCGGCCAAAATCCGGTGGCTTAATTGTTAGTCTTGAACTGCTGTAAAAAGAGATTAAAGCTTATTAATATTATCCAGATCCAGGCCTGCCTCCATGCCTATGGCCTGATTAACGGGCAGGGAAAAACAGATGCCCTTTCCGGGGGTATTCAACCCTACCTCATGGGTTATGCTTTCCATAATGGCATGCCTTTTCTCCCGCGGTGCCAGTATTAAGACAAGGTCTTTCTCCGGCTGGATGGTGATACCAAGATATTTTACCGCTTCTTTGGCACCCAAACCGCGCGCATGGATTAAGGTCCCGCCGGGTGCTCCGGCAGTCTTGGCAGCCTCCATGACTTGTTCAAAATAGCCGCTGTTGACAATAGATATGATTAGATGATAGGTTTCCTTTGCTGTAGCGGTCATTTCATCACTTCCCATCTGAAAATTCTCACCGGCCTGTTTCAGAGCCTGTAAAAGGGCATTGTTGATACTGCTTAAGCTGATTGTACAGGCGATTCCTGTCCCAGGCTTGTTAAAATCAATTTCCTTCCGGAGCCGCTTCAAAATAAAATTTGTCATATCCTTTGTCTGAATACTAAGGGAAATAATTTTTTTAGGTCCGCCATAGCCAAGAATGTCATAAATTGCCGACTTGGCCGTGCCGTACCCGTGAGTAAGAAAGAACAAAGGCATATTACTTTTATTAAATAACTTAATTAAAATATTGCGCAAACCATAATCAAGTATGGCTAGCAGTGCTTCCAGTCTATTCGCTGAACCATCTCCCATTGCTGAACCCTCCTTTTGCTTAATCCCCATATTAACAGGATTTGCAGGGCTTGCCGCTTTATTCAACAGGCTGGCTTCAGTCTGCCTCTTCCGAAGAATATTCCAATTCCACAATGGTATCCTCCGCCTCCGGAACAGCCACTTATCTTTCTGCAAGTCTCAGTTTGACGGCAAAGACCAAACCAAATAATGAAAGAGTGATGACAGGAGTCATGGCCACCAGGGCAACAATGCCGAAGGCATCGGTATATATATTGCCGCCGGCAGCTTCACTGGCTCCTATGGCAAGAGGAAGCATAAATGTTGCTGCCAGGGGACCCGAGGCAACGGCACCTGAGTCAAATGCTATGGAGTTGAAAAGGGGAGGAATATAAAAAGCCAGGATAAGAGCCACTATATATCCCGGAATAACAAAATAAAGAGTGGACAGTCCTTTGAGAACGCGAAGCATGGCCAAACCAACGGATATGGCAACCCCGGCAGACAGGCCGATTCCCATCGCCCTGCCGGAGATTGCCCCTTCCGTTACCTCCTCAACCTGTCTTTTTAAAACAAACACAGCCGGTTCCGCAGCAACAACAAAATAACCTATAACCAGGCCAACAAGAACCAAAGTCAAGGAACTCACATTTTCGATAAGGATGGCTCCCAGTTGATCCGGCATAAAGCCGATATTGGCGCTGGCTAAAAATAATATAAGGCCAAAGTAGGTATACACAGTGCCGGCAGCAATTTTCAATATTTTTTTCGTTTTTAGGCGCAGTTTCCATACTTGAAATACGGCAAAAAGAAGAATCATGGGAAGCAGGGCTACTGCTATTTGCAAAAAATACTCCCCAATATTAGTTCTATAAAGTGCAACTAGATCTGAAAATGATTGCAGCACCGGCACTTCCATGGCGCTGCCGCCCGAGGGGGTAAAAAACAGTCCTATGACCAGTACGATAATAATGGGCACAATAAGTGTAAGGGCAACAAAGCCAAAGCTTTCTTCCTCCGTTGTCTTATCTCCGCGAACAGACGCCAGGCCGAGCCCAAGAGCCATGACGAAAGGCACCAAAATGGGGCCCGTAGTCACCGCGCCGGACTCCCAGGCAATAGAAAGGAAATCAGGCCCGGTAAATTTGGAAAAAATAAAAGCTGCCAGGTAACAGCCAACCAGTATATATGACAAAGGCAACCGAAACAGAATTCTCAAAAATGCCCCCACCAGTGCCAGGCCTACACCAACCGAAACCGTAACAATAATAACGGAGTCCGGGACCCCGCTTATCTGGCCCGCTAAAATAATTCAATCCGGCTCTGCCACAGTGACAAACACACCTACCACAAAAGTAATTATAACTATCAACAAAAGGTTTCTGCTTTTAACTATGGTAGAGCCAATATATTCACCTATCGGAATCAAGGACATATCCACACCCAGGTTAAACAACATTATGCCTAAAATCATTAAAAATGCGCTGGCTAAAAACAGCGCCACTCCACTCCAAAGCGGCATTGGAGCAACTGTGAAATGCAGTATTAGGACAATAACTATAATCGGTATTATGGAAAATGCTGATTCCTTTAGTTTTTCCAACAGCAATTTTGCCATTTCATCACCCCGGCCATTATATAATTAATTAGAGTATCTTCTGGGAAAAGCGGCAATATAAAAAGCTGCCGGTTCAGCTGCATAGAGATTATTCATCCTTGTATTATTATTTATATATATTATTAAAATTTTCTTCTACAATAAAGCCGGATGCTCCCCCGCTGAATATGAAAAAGCAGAGCAATCCCTGCTTTTTCATATATCAACTATCTATAAGTATACGTTAAATTACGCTAAAACACAATATTGAGCAAAAACGGGGATAGTGTCAAGACACTTTAGGTTTTAATGCGAACCTCACACCACTCAAACAACACTACGTTTATTTAGCTCTTTTAATGCAAACCGGGTATGGCT
>LFRM01088332.1_pt1 | contig 63301 bp, 57 predicted proteins | sample 618341 | NCBI WGS metagenome assembly LFRM01 (sample SAMN03654438, study PRJNA283298) | anaerobic digester metagenome | isolation source: pool of bioreactors CSTR01a, CSTR02a, and CSTR03a thermophilic anaerobic... | place: Denmark: Kgs. Lyngby | collected 2014-05-21 | reverse complement strand
TCCGACCGGGCCCCGACACGTTTCGTGGCCAGCTCAAGTGCTACATCGTATTCGCTTTTCCCCGTGCCGTCGTATGCACGTTTCGCCGCCTGATGCGCCAGGTCCGGATCGATCCCCCGACCAGCCAGCCGGCGGGCTATTCCGGCCACACCCCATCGGCTGTCGGCGGCGGCGTTCTCAGCCCAGCGCTGGGCGGCGCTCTCGTCGTCGACGTAGCCCAGGCGCTTCATCTCGGATACGGCCTCGTCCACCTCTCGGGGCTCGTATCCCCTCCTGAGCAGTGCGGCCGATATCTCCTGTTCAGTGCGGGAGGAGTACGCCAGGAGCCTTACGGCCGCTGCGATGGCGCTTTCCCTCTTTCGCGCCGCCTTCGACCGCGGAAAGCGCCTGCCCGCCACGTCAGCTCCGCCCCTTCGGCGCCGCCTCAGGCCTGCCGCTTGACCTATCGGCCACCGCCGCCGCCTCCGCTTCGGCGCCTGCAGCCTCAGCCTGGCGCGGCACCGGGCTCAAGCCCACGGCCTCGCGCACCTTGGCCTCGATCTCAGCTGCTAGATCAGGGTTACTCTTCAGGAACTGCCGGGCGTTCTCCTTGCCCTGGCCAAGCCTGAGATCGCCGTACGAGTACCACGTTCCAGTCCTCGTCACGACGCCAGCGGGCTCACCGACGTCCAAGAGCGAGCCCTCCTTGGATATGCCCTCACCGTAGATTATATCGAACTCCGCTTCCTTGAAAGGCGGGGCAAGCTTGTTCTTGACCACTTTCGCCCTGGTTCGGTTCCCCACGTTCTGCGAGCCCTGCTTCAACGTCTCGATCCTGCGTACCTCCAGCCTCACCGAGGCATAGAACTTCAGCGCCCGCCCACCAGGCGTCACTTCCGGGTTACCGAACATGACGCCAACCTTCTCGCGGATCTGGTTGATAAATATCACGCTGCAGTTGGACTTGGAGATAGCGCCGGTGAGCTTGCGAAGCGCCTGGCTCATCAGCCTGGCCTGCAGGCCCACGTGGGAGTCGCCCATCTCGCCCTCGATCTCCGATCGGGGCACCAGCGCCGCCACGGAGTCAACCACCACGATGTCAACTGCTCCGCTCCTCACCAAAGCCTCGGTGATCTCCAGCGCCTGCTCGCCGGTGTCGGGCTGCGACACCAGGAGGTTGTCGATATCCACTCCCAGCCTCTTGGCGTAACTCGCGTCAAGGGCGTGCTCCGCGTCGATGAACGCCGCGATGCCGCCGAGCTTCTGCGCTTCCGCCACCATGTGAAGCGCAACCGTGGTCTTGCCGCTGGACTCGGGCCCGTAGATCTCGGTGACCCTTCCCCGCGGGATGCCCCCCACCCCCAACGCGAGGTCGAGCGACAGCGCCCCGGTGGGTATCACGTCCACCCTGGTGCCGCCGCTGTCGCCAAGGCGCATTATGGAGCCCTTGCCGAACTCCTTCTCTATCTGGGTCAAGGCCGCTTCCAGAGCCTTATGCTTGTCGCTCAAGGCCTCTCGCTCCTTTCCATGTGCCAGTCAGACTGATTATAACATAACCACCCGCACATATGTTCGATCACGGTTTCAGGGTGGCCTGAGAAAGGACGCGGTATACCGGCCCCGTCGGCCTCAGCGTGCTCGAGTAAAGCGTCACCTGATTGACGCCCAGGGTTCCCCAGCACCGGGTGGCCGAGTCCTTAAGGACGCGCGGCACGGCCGCCCCGGGCTCGCGGCCTCTGAACCTGCCAAGCGTCACGTGGGGCGAAAACGGCTGCCCAGCTTCAGGCGCGAAGCCCGCCTCGGAGGTGGCTACGTGCACCGCATGGGCCAGCCTGCAAAGCTCGTCGCGGCCCTCCCGGACGCCGGCCCACACGACCCTCGGCCTGTCAAGCGACGGGAAGGCGCCGATCCCGCACACGCTCACCGAGAAGCTGCGGAACTCTGAGGTCACATCCTGCAGCGCCTGCGCCAGCCGCCCTATGCGCTCCTCGGCCGTGTCGCCGAAGAACTTCACGGTTATGTGAGCGTTGGAGATGTCCACCCACTTCACGTCAGGGGCCTGCAGCCGCGCCTGCGCCAGAGGTGCCGCGAGGCTCCTCTTCACCTCTACGGACAGCGGCACCGCCGCGAATACCCTGAGCATACCCATGCAGCCTACCTCCAACGAGGTTATTCATCACGCCTCGGCAGTATCCTTCAGAATCCTCGTCATCCCGCGGGATGACTTTTCGACTCCGAACAGGCGATTTCCACGGTCCAGTGCTGCAGAAGGTGTCTGCGCAGCATGTCAATGCATGTCTTCGTCGACCGCAGCCTGACGGAGGTCCTGTCTCCAGGGAACCCCATCCTGGCGCTGACGACGGTGCAGTGCGTCTCGTCGTAAAGGGCAATGTGCACGGTGCCCACTGGCTTACTGGGCGTGCCCCCTGTGGGCCCGGCTATGCCGGTGACCGCCAGGCCTATCCTGGCGCCTGAGCGCGCCGCCGCCCCCCTGGCCATGGCGATGGCCACGGGCCTGCTCACAGCCCCGTGCTTTTCAATGGTCTCCCTGTAGACGCCCAGCTCCTCCACTTTGGACGCGTTGGAGTACGTGACGTAGCCCCTCTCGAAGTAGTTGGAGCTCCCTGCGATGCTGGTGATGGCGCCCGCGATGAGACCGCCGGTGCACGACTCCGCTGTGGCCACGGTGGCGCCGGCCTTCGTCATCAGGTACCCTGTGACGCCCTCCAGGACGTCGTCGTCCACGCCGTAAACCAGCGCGCCCAGACGCCTCCGGATCTCCGCCTCCACCTGGTCTATCATGGCGAGGGCCTCGTCCTTGGAGGGGGCCTTGGCGGTGACGCGCACCTCGCACTCGAACCGACCGGCGTACGTGGCCACGGTGGGGTTGGTCCTGCCGTGGGCAAGGTCAAGGATGCGGCTCTCCAGGGCTGACTCGCCGATGCCAACGGTCTTCAGGATCCGGGAGAGGATCACGCCGCCGCCCTCGTTCCCCGCAACCAGCTGGGCGAGGTACGGCTCCACGTGCCTTTCCACCATGAGCTCCATCTCCCTGGGCACGCCGGGGAGGCACACGACCACCTTCCCGCCCACCTCGAACAGGAGCCCTGGGGCGGTGCCCACCTCGTTCGGTATCAGCCTGCCCTGGTGCGGGTGCGGGCGAAGGGCCTGCTTCCTGTTGCTTTCGGGCATGGGCGTGCCCCTGGCGGCGAAGAAGGCACGGAGCGAGGCGAGCACGCCCTCGTCCTCCACCAGCTCCACCCCTAGGGCGGCTGAGGCGGCCTCCCTGGTGACGTCGTCCTCGGTGGGGCCGATGCCGCCTGTGATGATGACCACGTCGGCCTTGTCCAGGGCCTCCCGTATGGAGTGAGAAAGCCGGGCCAGGTTGTCGCCTACAGCGGTCTTCCTGTAGACGGAGATGCCCAGCCCGGCCAGACGCCGGCTCAGGAATGCGGAATTCGTGTCGATCACGTGGCCCAAGAGCAGCTCCGTGCCGACTGATATGATCTCAGCTATCATCAGGCGTCCCTCTTCAGGCAGCCTGGCAAAGCTCAGCCCTGAAGCTCTCGCCGTCCATCCTCTCTTCCCTGCACAGGAACTCGGCCATCCGGACGATCTGGTCCCGGCGAGCCGAAATGATCGACGCTGCCCGCTCCTGGCCTGCTTTCACCAGGCCTGCGATGATCTCATGGTATCTCTCCTTGGGCATGTCGTCCTCGCTGACGATACCAGCATCCGACAGCCCGCACTTCACGATGAGCCTGGCGGCGTCGAGGGCCTGAGAGATGTCCTGTGAGGCTCCAGTGCTGCCCTCGCCCAGGATCAACCGCTCGCTGACTACGCCTGCCACCAGCACGCAGATACGCCTCTCGATCTGGCCTCTGGTCTCGAGGCTCAGGTCCGACCTGGGCGAGTGCCTGACGTATCCCAGGGCCTTTCCCCTGCCGGCGACGGTCACTGACGCCACCGACCCGGGTTCTAGTACCTCCGACACCACGGCGTGGCCCAGCTCGTGCACGGCCACGCGCATCAGCTGCTCATCGTCGGGCTTGCGCTGGATGCGCTCGCCCATTATCACTTTCTCCATGGCCTCGGAGAAATCCTCGGAGGTGATGATGTTTCTTCCGGCCCTCAGCGCCAATATGGCGGCCTCGTTGGCCAGGCTCTCAAGGTGCGCGCCGGAAAACCCATAGGCCTCCCTGGCCACTTTCGCAAGGTCCACGTCGTTCGCCAGAGGCTTTCGGGCCGTGTGGATGCGTAGTATCTCCAGCCTTCCCTGGGCGTCCGGAAGGTCCACTGACACGATGCGGTCGAAGCGGCCGGGCCTCAGAAGTGCCGGGTCGAGAAGGTCCACCCTATTGGTGGCGGCGATCACCAGCACCCTCACGTCGTCACGGACGGCGCTGAGGCCGTCCATCTCCACAAGGAGCTGGTTTAGGGTCTGGTCGTACTCCATGTGGCTGGCGTGACGGCCCCTGACGGCGCCCAGGACGTCTATCTCGTCGATGAAGATCACCGCGGTGCGGCTTCCCTGGGAGGCCGCGGCGGCCCGCGCCGACGCGAACAGGTCTCGGACGCGCTTGGCGCCCACGCCGGCGTACATCTCGATGAAGTCGGAGCCGGAGGCCGACAGGAACACCGCCTGGGTGTAGCTGGCCGCCGCGCGCGCAAGAAGCGTCTTTCCGGTGCCGGGCGGGCCGGCAAGGAGTATCCCGCGGAGCGGGCGGATCCCCATCCTCACGGCGCTGCGCTCGTTCTTGATGAACTCAAGGGCCTCAACCAGCTCCCTGACGGCCACCTGCTGCCCGCCGATGTCGGCAAAGGACAGGGCCTTCGCGCGGCCGGAATCGCTGTTTCCGCTCAGTATTGTGAATTTTCTGTCGAGGAGCCTGCCCCCTGTTAGCAGCTCCACCAGCACGGCCAGGCCACCCACAGCCAGAAGGGGCCCGACGTCGGCGCCCACGGCCAGCGAAAACAGCACCGCGCCCGACCACGCTCCCATCAGTATGGCCTTCACCATATGCGCACCCCCTCCCTGGAATGCGCGTTGGGATGCGCGTCAGTGGCAGGGGCGCCGGACCTGGGCACCACGCGGTGAAGCTCGACCCCGTCGTTGGCCATGGATATATAGATGTTGTCTGCGTCGATGCCAACGTCGCAGCGCTGGATCCCATTCAACGTCTTGATCTGCGAGGCCGCCCTGGGAAGATGCGTGAACATGCCGGTGGCCAGCGCTTCCTGCACGAAGAAATCCATCTGGCGCATGGCGTTGGCAAGCAGCGGATCCCGGGGCTCCTCTATGCTGAGCCACACCTGTCTGCCCCCTATGGCGGCCACGCCTGATGAAGCCGCCTCCGCCAGCCTGGCGACTGTGGCGGCGAGGTCGTCGACGCCGCTGAGGCTGACCCTGATGCGGGTGCCTCCCTTGACGCCCTGGACCTCGTACTTCCGGACCTCCTCCATCTCGGACAGTGCCCGCTTCATGGGCTCCATCACGCCCAGCTTACGGTATCCGGTGAAACCGGCCGAAAGCAGCAGAACTACAATGGCTGCGGATACCGCAGCCATTCTGACGCTCATATTGTTCGGTAGCCTCAAGGCCAGTCCCCCTCTCGCAAATAGCCTGTAAGCTGCACGAATGATTATAGCATACAGGCTATGGGAACCGTGTGAAACTACCTGGACGCGATGGCAGACAGTGCCGCCTCCCTCAGCCTCCTCACCGCGGCGGCCGGGTCGCTTGACCCGTACACGTGGCTTCCGGCCACGAACACGTTGGCCCCTGCCCTGGCGGCGTCGACGATGGTGGCCTCGTTTATGCCGCCGTCCACCTCGATGTCGATCTGGCGGCCGGAGGCCTGAACCATCCGGCTCACCTCCTCCACCTTGCGAAGAGCGGAGGGGATCATCGTCTGCCCGCCGAAGCCGGGGTTCACGGTCATGATAAGGATCATGTCTGCGATGTCAAGCAGTTCAGACACCATGCACGCAGGGGTGGCTGGGTTTATGCACACACCGGCCTTTAGGCCGGCCTGCTTCACCATCTGGACCGCCCTGTGCACGTGAGGGGTGCTCTCCACCTGAACGGTGATGATGTCAGCCCCAGCCTCGGCAAATGCGGATATGTGACGCTCGGGGTTCACTATCATCAGGTGCACGTCGAAGGGCAGCGAGAAACGCTTCCTCAGCGCCGCCACGACGCCGGGGCCTATGGTAATATTGGGCACGAACACGCCGTCCATCACGTCGATGTGCAGCATGTCGGCGCCCTCCGCCCTGGCGGCGCTGTCCGCAAGGTCGGCGAAATCAGCCGACAGTATCGACGGCGCGATCTTCATTGCCACGTCACTCCTTTCCGGCGGCGACCTGCACGGCTCACCTGTACCTGTCGCGATGCATCTGCCTGAGCTCGTCCAAGAGGACCGTGTAGTGCTCGTACCTGACCGGGTTGATGAGGCCCTCCTCCACCGCCTTCTTCACGGCGCAGTCAGGCTCCGCTTGATGCAGGCAGCCGGTGAAGCGGCAGCCCTCGGCGTGGCGACGGATGTCGGGGTAGACCTGGGCCAGCTCAGGAAGCTCCATAGTGGAGATGTCAAGCACGGAGAAGCCCGGGGTGTCGGCCACGTAGCCGGAGCCGTCCAGCGGCAGGAGCCGCACTTCCCTGGTGGTGTGCCGCCCGCGGCCGATCTTTCGGCTCACGTCCCCCTCCACCAGGCCGTATCCGGGGTGCACGGCGTTGAGGAGGGCTGACTTGCCGGCACCGCTCGGGCCCGCAAACACGCTGGTGACTCCCTGAAGCACCTTTCGCACCTCTGGCACCCCCCGACCGGTTCGGGCGGATGTCACCAGTGTGGTAAACCCTGCGCCGCGGTAAGTCTCCACCAGGTGGGCGTAGTCGCTCTCAGGGGCCAGGTCGGCCTTGGTGAAGACGACGCACGCCTGAAGCCCCTGGTACAGCGCCTGCACCAGGATGCGCTCGACGAGGCTGACGTTGGGCGAAGGCTGGCTAACCGAGCACACGACGACGGCCTGGTCGCAGTTGGCCACGGCCGGCCTGGCCAGCTGGTTCCGCCTGGGCAGGACCTCCTCCAGCACGCCGGTGGCGTCGTCGCCGGCAAGCGACACCATCACCTCGTCACCCACCATGACGCCTTCGGCCCGCTTCTTAACCTTTCCCCTGGCCAGGCACTGGATGGGCTCGCGGCCGTCTCCTGGGTCTGCCCAGCAGAGCCCCCCTGCGATCCTGACAACCTTAGCTTTGATCCGAGCGCCCATGATCACACATCGTCAACCCTTATCAGGTTGCCGTCTACCCATACCTCGATCTTGCCGGAACCGTAAACCTCGACGATCTGCGATATCAGGTCGCCGGTGCGGTGCGACGCTGGCCCGTAAGCGATGCGCTCGCCGAAGGTGTCGATGACCTTGATGACGATCTCCTGCACGTCAGGGCCGTACTCCACGCGGTAGGTCACGGCGAAACGCCTGGGCGTGGCGGTGGAGATGTCGCCTCCGGCATGTTCGGCCAGCACCAGGTCGACGGCGGTGCCGGGCTCCACGGTGATGTAGGGCCTGGGGTTCTGGTCCACCACCGTCCCGGGGGCGTAGATCATGCTGGCCCTGGTGGTGATGTTGCCCACGGTCAGGCCGGCATCGAGGATCGCTTGTCGCGCGCGGTCCTCGCTGAGGCCGATCACCAGCGGCACCTCGGGCGGAGCCGGCGGAGGGCCCGCTGAGAGCACGACGCTGACAGGCGTGCCTTTCGCCACATAGGCGCCGGCATCAGGGTCCTGCGCTATGATCCTGCCTTCGGTGACGGCTTCGTGATAGTCAGTGGTCTGCTCGCCAAGGGCGAAGCCGAAGCTCTCCAGCGCCAGCTGGGCTTCCCTGGCGGTCTGGTTGTAGAGGTCGGGCACTGCGGCCATCTCGGGGCCCAGGCTCACCACCACGCGCACCACGGAGTTGACTTTCCGCCGCGACCCGCCCGGGGGTTCCTGGCTGATGATTCGGTTGTACTCCACGGTGTTGTCGTAGCGCCTGGCGGAGGTGTCAAGCTGCAGCGAGCGCGACCTTGCGGCCGCCTCGGCTTCGGGCACCGTGAGCCCCACCATGTCAGGGACCATTACCTCCTCCACCTGAACCCAAGACTGGAACGCCGACCACAGACCGAAACCCAGGCCCGCCAGGGCCACGAGCAGCACGGCGACGACGGCCCACACTGAAGCCCTCCTTCTCGGCCCGGACGTGGGCTTGGTCTTGGGCTTGGGCTTGTGACCGGTATCTGGTGGTTCGGTTCTTGGCACGTCGCGCTCCCCTCCTGCTTCGAAAGGCCTGGTGCTGTTGAGGTCGCTGGACGGCGGAGGCGAGGGCCTCGGCGTTCCGCCCGTGACATGAGGGGCCGGAGGCGCCGTGTGCGGGACTCCGCCTGGCGGGATGGCGCCCTTGGCCGCGGCCAGAGCGTTCCTGAACGCCCTGGCGGTGCGCCACCTGTCGTCAGGCTTCTTCATTAGGGCTTTCATGATGACCCGCTCCACATTGCGGGGAACCGACGGGCAGATGTCAGAAAGCGGCGTGGGCTCCTCCTGAACGTGCTTGAGGGCTACCGACACGGGGGTGTCGCCCTGGAACGGGGGCCTGCCGCACAGCATCTCGTACAGCACCAGGCCGGTGGAGTAGAGGTCAGACTGGGCGGTGGCGGCATCTCCTCTGGCCTGCTCGGGCGATGTGTAGTTCACGGTGCCCATCACCTTGCCGGTTTCGGTGAGGGCGCTTGCCGATGCGGCCCGGGCAATGCCGAAGTCGGCCACCTTTACCCGGCCGTCGCGGGTTATCAGTATGTTGTGGGGCTTGATATCTCTATGGATCACGCCGTTGGCGTGGGCGTGCTCCAGAGCGTCAAGGATGCCCAGGCCGTAGTCGATGGCCCGATCGACACTGATGCGGCCCTCTGTGGCGATGATCTCGGAAAGGGGCCTTCCGTCTACGAGCTCCATCACGATGTAGTTGGCTCCATCGTGTTGGCCAACGTCGTACACGTTCACTATGTTCGGGTGAGACAGAGCGGCTGCGCTTTGAGCCTCGCGCCGGAACCTCTCACGGAACTCGGCGTCAGACGCGTACTGCGGCCTGAGCACCTTCACCGCCACGACCCTGCCCAGCGCAGTGTCGCGGGCCTTCCGGACCGTGGCCATGCCGCCCTCGCCGATGACGTCGAGCAGCTGGTATCTTCCGCCCAATAGGTTTTCAGCCACGCCCTCACCTCCCCTCGTAGAACGCAAGCAGGGACTGGATTATATCTCTGGCCAGGGGCGCCGCCACGGCTCCCCCTGACCCGCCGTTCTCTATGACTATGCTCAGCGCGGCGGTGCCGGCTGCGGTGCGAACGTAGCCGCAGAACCAGGCGTGCGGCGCGCCGGCTGGGTTCTCGGCTGTGCCCGTCTTGCCGAACACCTGGCGGCCTGGGTTCGCCGCGAGTGACGCCGTGCCCCATTCCACGGCTGACAACAGCCCCACCTCCACGGCACTGACGGCATCGCGCCCAATGACGCGGTGGCCGGCATCTGGGCGCCACTGCCTGACGGTGCGGCCGTGCGCATCGGTGACCTTTCTGATGAGGTTGGGTCGCACCAATACTCCGCCGTTGGCGAAGGCCGCATAGAGCGCCGCCATGTGAAGCGGCGTGACCAGCATGTCGCCCTGGCCTATGGCGGCTTGCGCCTGCCCCTCAGGTGTGTGCCAGCCATCGCCCAGCCTGGCGCGGGCGGTGGGAAGCTGCAGGTCGATGCCGGAGTCGAGACCCATCCGCTCCAAGCGGGCCCTGAGGCGCGCGCCAGCCGAAAGCGCCAGCTCAACGAAGAATGTGTTGCACGACAGCGCCAGCGCTCCCTCAAGCGAGAGCGTGCCGTGACCGCCGGGCACGTCGGTAACGCCGGTGCCTCCGGCCCTGATCCATCCCTGGCATAGCCAGTCGGCCGCAGGGTCAAGCAGCCCCTCGTCGATGGCCGCCGCGGCGATGGCCGGCTTGATGCAGGAGCCCGGGACATACACGCCGCTGAGCGCACGGGACAGAAGCGGCGAGTCCTCCCTGGCCATCACGGCGTCGGTGGCGGCCTCTATCTGGGCCGGGGTCGCCCACGGGCTGGACGCCACCGCCAGGATGTCACCGGTGGCGGCGTCAAGCACCACGGCGGCGCCGCGTCGCCCTGCGAGGGCCCGCTCGCACGCCTGCTGCACCCGGCTGTGGACGGTGAGCACCACGTCGTAGCCCCTGGCGGGAGTTCCCGTCAGCGTGCTGAGGATCCCTGTGCGCTGAAAGCCGTACCGCAGGCCGCTGAGCCAGCCGTCGCAGGCGGACTCTAGGCCCGAAACCCCCAGGGCCGGTATGACGTAGCCCACCACCGGGGCCAGGGAATCCGGCCCGTGCCACAGTCGCGCTCCGCCGGCAAGCGGGGATGAGGCCACGGGATGCCCGTCGCTGGTGAGGATGGAGCCTCTGTGCACGGCCCCTCTGAGCTGCGCAACCCTGGGATTGGCTTGGTCGGAGGCTAGCCTGTCGCCGCCGATCATCATGTGATAGGTGGTGGCCAGGGCGAGCAGCGCACATCCTGCGATCCACGCCGCCACAAGTCGTCCGATCCTCCGCCTCATGCGGCGGCCTCCTCTGGAAGCCCTAGAAGCCCAAGAGGCTCGGGGCAGGGCGCAGCCGCGCATCCCATAAGTATTCCCAGGAGAGCCATGCTTGCGCTCATGGAGCTCCCTCCGTAGCTGGCAAACGGCAGCGTCACGCCGGTGAGCGGCAGCACGCCGGTATTGCCCGCCACGATCACGAAAAACTGCACCGCCAGCATGCTGGCTGAGGCCACGGCCGCCACCAGCCCGGCGCTCCACCGTGCCCGCATGGCAACGGCATATCCCCTGCCCACAAGGAGGAGGAAAGCCGCGATGATCCCGAGGGCGCCGGCAAGCCCGGTCTCCTCCGCGATGGCGGCGAACAACATGTCGGTGGCTGCGGCAGGCACCACCCAGGGAGACCCGACCCCATAGCCCTTGCCCAGCACCCCTCCGGCGGAGAACGCGTAGAGCGCCTGGATGGTCTGGTAGCCGGCACCGGCCGGGTCGGACCACGGGTTCAACCAGATGGCGAACCTGAAGGACACGTGGTCCCAGTAGCGCGAGGCCACCCAGACCCCCAGGCCTGCGGCAAGGGCGCTCCCCACGACTGCGGCCCTGTCGCCTGTGGCCACGTAGAGCGTGGCCACGCAGGCGATGAACATCACCATCGCGCTGCCCAGGTCGCGCTGGGCCACGGTGAGGAGGACCGCCGCCGCCCAGGCTGCAAGAAGGGCTCCTCCGCTGCGGTTGCGCGCGAACGCGATCACAGACTGGCGCTGGTCAGCGGGGGTATCGACCCTCATTCCCGCCCCGAGCACTGCCGCGCCCGCCAGAACGCACCCGATCTTTGCGAACTCGGAAGCCTGAAAGCCAAGCGGCCCCAGGAGCAGCCACGACCGCGCCCCTCCCCGCTCAGCGCCGGCGGCCAGCGTCGCAACGAGCGTCACGATGGAGGCGGCGAGGATGTACAGGCCCTTGCCCACCAGCCTCCGTCGAGATGTGAGCGTCGCTAGGGCAAATAGCACGGCACACCCTAGCCATACGAAGCCCAGCTGCCTTAGGGCCAGGTCAGGCCGGAGCCGGAGCAGTGATGAGTATCCCATCACCGTGATGGCCGCGCATATCGGCAGGAGTGTCTGGTCACCCGAAAACCCCGTGAACACGAACGCCAGGTGAACCAGGACGAAGGCCAGGGCAACCCCGGAGGTGTATGCGGCGTCCGCCCCCACGACCTTGCCTATGCGCCCGATGGACAGCCCGATCCCAGAGGAGATCGCCAGCAGGATGACGATGCCAAGCAGCGATCGCTCGTCTTCCCTGGCTTGAACCTTCATGATGGCCTCATGGCGGCCGCAACCGTGATGTTATCGGGGCCACCGCGCTCTTTGGCCACCGCCACGAGGAACTCGCAGATGGCCTCCGGGCCGTCGCCGGACTTCGCCATCACCGCCTCGAGGATCTCCTGGTCTGACACCACGTCATGGAGCCCGTCGGTACACAGGAGCACCACATCGCCGGGGCCGAAACCCCAGGTGCCCTGGTCCACCTCGAGGTCCTCGACGAAGCCTAGGGCCCGTGTGATGGCGTGTCTGCCGGGGTGTGAGTGGGCCTCGTCAGGCGTGAGGGCGCCGGAACGAACCATCTCGCCCACGACGGAGTGGTCGTCGGTGAGCCTCTGGATGGTGCCCCCACTTACCAGGTAGGCCCGGGAGTCGCCAACGTGTGCCACCTTGATGTCAGCATCGTCCCACACCGCCAGGGTGAGGGTGGTGCCCATGCCCGAGAGGGCGCTGTCGGAGGACGCAGCCTCGAGCACACGGAGATTCGCCTCCCGAACGCACTCGGCAGGCTCCATCTCGCCTGTTTCCAGGAGCGCCGTGTTGGACTCTACGGTCTCAATGGCGATGCTGGACGCCACCTCGCCTGCGTTGTGGCCGCCCATTCCGTCGGCCACGGCGATGCACGAACCGCCCACGAAGTATGAGTCCTCGTTGCGCTTCCGCACAAGGCCTGTATCGCTGGCACACGCCGCCATAACGCCCTTCACATCATCCCACCGCCGTTCTTGCCGTCTGGCCCGTCCGCTCTGTCTACGTTCCTGGCTACCGCCTCAGCCGCCTTGAACAGAAACCAGTACAATACGACAGCGCTGATCACCCGTGCCAACGCCACCCCCAGCCGAATCAGCGCGATCGCCCCCGTTCCTCACCGAGAACCCTGCGCCTCAGCTGGCCGCAGGCGGCCTCGATGTCCGTTCCCAGCTCGCGCCTGATGGTGGTGCTGATGCCGGCCCTGGAGAGGACGTCGGCGAAGGCCTGGACCGTGGCCTGGTCCGGCCTGTCGAAGCCGGCTTCCTCCACGGGGTTGACGGGGATAAGGTTAACGTGGCAGAGGCTGCCTGCGATCAGCTCAACCAGCTTCCGGGCGTGCCTCGGGCTGTCGTTGACCGAGCGAACCAGCGCGTACTCGTACGTAACCCGCCTTCCCGTGACGTCGGCGTAATCACGGCAGGCGGCGATGAGCTCGCCCACTGGATAGACCCTGTTGACCGGCATCAGCCGCGACCTGGTTTCGTCATCAGGGGCGTGCAGCGACACCGACAGAGTGATGGGGATGCCCTCCCCTGCCAGCCGCCGGATGCCAGGAACGATGCCGCAGGTGGACACGGTGATGTGCCGGTATCCGATGCCCAGCCCCTTGTTCCAGTTGGCCAGGCGCACGAATCTCACCACGTTGTCGTAGTTGTGCATGGGCTCGCCTGAACCCATCACCACTATGGAGCTGATCCTAGGGGCGCCCATGGACCTGCACTGAATGGAGGCCTCCAGCACCTGCTCCAGCATCTCGCCGGGCGTGAGGTTGCGTACCAGGCCGCCTATCCCGGAGGCGCAGAAGGAGCAGCCCATGGCGCACCCCACCTGGCTTGAGACGCACACGCTGACGCCGTAGTCGTGCCGCATGATGACGGTCTCCACGGCGTTGCCGTCGGGGTACTCCAGGAGGAGCTTGATGGTGCCGTCGACGGAACGCCTTTCAGCGGCAACGCTGGCAGGGCGCAGCGGAGCTATGCCCTGTAGCTCGTCCCTGAGGTAAGCAGGCAAGTTGGTCATCTGGGAGTAGTCGCGAATCCCATGCCTGTGGATCCAGCTCAGCACCTGCTCTCCCCTGTAGCCAGGCAGTCCGTGCTGCTCGAACAGACGTCGAGCCTCTCCCACGTCCATGCTCATGATGTCCATAAGCTAATAATACCACCCCAAGGCGGAAATTCCTCGACCAACGCCGGCCTGGCCCGCTCCGCCGCGGCTACACGCCTCGCCTGACGTACGGCTTTCCGCTGGCGGCGGGGGCGGTGGACCTTCCGATGATGCCGGCCAGGGCCGCCATGGTCACCACGTACGGGAACATCAGCATGAACTCCTGGGGGATCGCGGTGAACCCCCAGTTCTGCGCGATCAGTTGCATGGCGTCGGCCAGAGCGAACAACAGCGACGCGCCCATGGCGCCGAGAGGCGTCCACTTGCCGAATATCACGGCTGCCAGCGAGATAAAGCCCTTGCCGGCGCTCATTCCCTCCTTGAACAGCGATAGCTCCCCCAGCGACAGTGTGCCGCCTGCGAGCCCGGCCAAGAAGCCGCTGGCCATCACGCAGCCGTACCTGATGAGCGCCACGTTCACGCCGGCGGTGTCGGCGGCTTCAGGATGCTCGCCGCATGCCCTGATCCGAAGGCCCAGGGCGGTCTTGAACAGTATGATGTGGGCTAACACCACCACGATGAAGGCGATGTATACCGGGGGCGTGTTGGTGCCCAGCACTTCCCCGAGGATGGGTATGTCCTTGATCAGCGGTATCGTCCACTTGGCGAGCTTCACGACCCTTTCAGTCTGCCCAGCCCTGTCGAAGATCGCCTTGAGAAGGAAGCCGGTGAGCGCCGTGGCCATGATGTTCACCGCTACGCCCGACACAGTCTGGTTGGCCTTGTACTTGATGCTGGCCAGGGCGTGGAACCACGCGATGATGGCCCCAGAGACGCCGCCCATGAAGAACCCCAGCCACGCATTGCGGGTATAGTAGGAGGTGAGCACGGCCATGAACGAACCGATGAGGATCATCCCCTCGATTCCGATGTTGACCACGCCCGACCTCTCGCTGAACACGCCGCCCGTTGAGGCCAGGATCAACGGGGTGGCCAGTGGCACGGTGGAGGCCAGAAGGTCGATGATGAGCCACTTGATCATCTCAGCGTCGAAGGTCACCGCACGTCCTCCTCCTTTCCTGCGCGATGCCCGAAGGCCTTAGAGAGTACAGGAATGCGAAGCCAGCCTTCGATCAGGCCTTCGGCGGCCACCATGAAGACCACCACCGCCTGGACGATGCCGGCCACCTGCTTCGGCACGTGCGCTATGCCCTGCATCATCTGCGACCCTCTCTGGAGTATGCCGAAAAGCGACGCAGACCCCAGCACCGCCAGAGGATGCCCCTTTGCCACCAGGGCCACAGCTATCCCGTCGAAGCCGAACCCTTCGAAGGCGAAGAGGTCCAGGAACTTGTACTGGATTCCACACACCTGCACGGCGCCGGCCAACCCTGACATGCCGCCGGCCAGCATCATCGAGAGCGTCACCGACCTCGCGACGCTTATGCCGGCGTACCTCGCCGCGTCGGGGTTATGGCCCACCGCCCGAATCTCGTAACCCAGTGTGGTCCTGTAGAGGATGTAGTACACCAGGAGGGCCGCTGCGATGGCGATGAGCAGCCCGCTGTTGAACCGGTAGGAGCTACCGAATCCTCCGAAGAAGCGGGTGAGCTTGGCGGTATTGGCTATCTCGCGGCTGTAAGGGGCCGCGATGTTCGGATCCTTTATCGGGCCTGTCACCAGGTAGTGTGACAGGTACAGGGCGATGTAGTTCATCATGATGCTATTGACCACTTCGTGCACGCCGAACTTGGCCTTGAGGATCCCGGGAACGAAGGCCCAGAGCGCCCCGGCGAGCATCCCCGACGCCAGCGTCAGGGGCAGGTGGATGATGCGTGGCAGGCCGGCTCCGGCGACACCCACTATGGCCGACGCTACCATTCCCACGATGAGCTGGCCCTCGGCGCCTATGTTGAAGAGACCCGCCTTGTATGCTACCGCGATGGACAGGCCGGTGAAGATCAGCGGGGTCACATACACGCTGGTCTCAGACAGGTCGGCCCGCGAACCGAAGCAGCCCCGGATCAACGCCGCGTACGCGCGGATGGGGTTGGTCCCTGTGAGGATCATCGCCAGCGCCCCGAAAAGCAGGCCCACCACGACGGCCATCAGCGGCACTGCCAGCTCCGAACGGACGCGTATAGATCCAGCCTTCCTGCTCATCAGCCGACCCTCCCCGCACGACCGCCGTCGGGCTCGACGGAGGCTCCAGCCATCATCAGGCCCAGCTTCTCCTCGGTGGCCTCGTCGCGGTCAACAATTCCCACAATCTTTCCTTCGTACATGACGGCTATCCTGTCTGCCAGGGCCATGATCTCGTCCAGCTCCAGCGAGACCAACAGCACTGCCTTCCCTTCATCCCGGGCCATTATCAGCCTGCGGTGCACGAACTCGATGGCCCCCACGTCAAGACCGCGGGTGGGCTGTGCCGCCACCACCAGCTCAGGCTCACGCGAAAGCTCCCTGGCGACGATCACCTTCTGCTGGTTTCCGCCGGAAAGCGACCCCGCCCTGGTATCCTCGCCGGGAGTGCGCACGTCGTACTCCTCGATGAGCTCTCGGGCGGTCTTGCGGATGGCGTCCCAGTCCAGAACCGCCCCGCGGCTGAACGGAGGCTTGTAATAGGTCTGCAGGACCATGTTCTCGGCCACCGTGAAGTCCAGCACCAGACCGTGGCGATGCCTGTCAGCGGGAATGTGGACCACGCCGCGCTCGGTGAGCCTTCTGGGAGTCCAGTTGGTCACGTCCATCCCTTTCAGAAGCACCTTGCCCGACGTCGCCCTGCGCATGCCTGTGATGACTTCCACCAGCTCCGATTGGCCGTTGCCGTCAACTCCCGCGATCCCCAGTATCTCACCGCCGCGCACCTTCAGGCTCACGCCACGCACAGCCGGCAGCCGCCGGGCGTCAAGGGCGTGCAGGTTATCTATGACCAGCACATCCTCACCGGGCTTCGCTTCTCCCTTCTCCACCACCAGCTCCACGGCTCGGCCCACCATCAGGCTAGCCAGCTCGTCAACGGTGGTCTCGGCAGTGGGAAGCGACCCCACAACCCTGCCGCGGCGGATCACCGTCACCCTGTCTGAGATGGCGGTGACCTCTTTCAGCTTGTGGCTGATGAAGACTATCGACTTTCCGCGCTCCGCGAGGTTCCGCATTATGGTGAAGAGCTCCAACACTTCCTGCGGCGTGAGCACAGCGGTTGGCTCGTCCAGCACCAGGATCTCGGCGCCGCGCAGGAGGGTCTTGAGGATCTCCACGCGCTGTTGCATTCCCACGGAAATGTCCGAAACCCGCGCGGTGGGGTCCATGGCCAGGCCGTATGCCTGGGATACCTCCTCCACCTTCCGGATGGCCTCCTTCATGTCGAGGAACAGTCCCCCCCTGCGCGGCTCGGCGCCGAGCACCAGGTTCTCCGCCACGGTGAACTGCGGTATCAACATGAAATGCTGGTGAACCATGCCTATGCCAAGGCGCAAGGCGTCGTTGGGTTCGGCGATGCGTACGGGCTGCCCGTTGACCTCAATAGATCCTGCGTCAGCTTCGTACAGACCGTAGAGGATCTTCATCAGCGTCGACTTGCCCGCCCCGTTCTCCCCAAGCAGCGCGTGGATCTCACCCTTGTGCAGGGTGAAGTCGATCCCGTCGTTGGCCAGAACGCCGGGGAACCGCTTGGTGATCCCCTTCATGACCAGCACCGGGGCGCCTCGGGCTTTCTCCCCCATAACTGTCCCTCCATATCAAGGGCTCTGGAAGCCCTCTCCCGTCTTCACACGAGAACGGCAAGCCGAGCGTCCGAAGGAGGGACGCCCGACTTGCCGATGCCTAGTCAACCCCTTGAAACATAACTACTGCAGATCAGCAGCCTTCGCCGGGGGCGTCTCAGGCACCACGTACTCGCCGCTCTTGATCTTCTCAGCCCACTCCTGGGCCTTGGCGATGGCGGAGAGCGAAGCGTTGTTGGACAGGTCGGTGACCATGCCAACGCCGTCCTCGGCGATGCCCATCACCATGGTATGGGCCTTGAAGTCCGGCTCGAGCAGCATCTTGGTCCCCTCGAACACGCCAATGTCCACGCGCTTAATCATGGAGTTCAGCACGTTCTTGGGTGCAAGGTGAGCCTGGTTGGAGTCGACGCCGATGGCCCACTTGCCCAGCTCGGCCGCGGCCTCGATGACGCCGATGCCGGTGGCACCTGCGGCGTGGAACACCACGTCAGCGCCCTGACGGAACATGGACGTGGCCACGGTCTTGCCCTTCGCGGGGTCATCGAAGGAACCGGTGTAGTTCGTCAGTATATCGATGTTCGGGTTGGTCTTCCAGACACCCGCCTTGAAGCCGGCCTCGAACTTCTCGATGACCGCGAACTGCATTCCGCCGACGAAGCCAACCTTATCGGTCTTGGTAGTGAGGGCGGCAAGCACGCCCACGAGGAACGAACCCTCATGCTCCTTGTAGACCACGCCCAGGATGTTCCCAAGGGCTGCGTACTCCTCATCAGTGAACTCGGAGTCGATTATTCCGAACCTGGTGTTAGGGAACTGGCTGGCCACCTTCTTGATGGCGTCGGCCATCAGGAAGCCGATGCCCCATACAACATCGTAGCCTTCGCGGGCCAGCGATGCCAGGTTAGGCTCGTAGTCGGAGGGGGTCTTCGATTCCATGTAGGTAATCTGCGCGCCCAGTTCCTTCTCGAGCCTCTTGAGACCGACGTAAGCTGAGTCGTTGAACGACTGATCGCCCAGACCGCCGATGTCGAACACGATTCCGACCTTCGGCGGGCGCTGCGTCGAGCCGGAAACGGTCAGCCCGGCGACGAGTGCCACTGCTAGGATCAGCACCAGAACACGCTTCATAAGCACGATCCCTCCCCGGATGAGGTAATGAGGTAATAGGGTTCCTTGACGTGTTAATCTTCGCTGCATGGCCTGAAACTCCTTCACCGGCATCATCATCTTTTCGAGGACGTTCGAGGGAGAATAAGGCGCTCGACAGGCAGGAGCACACATCTTTGTGGCGAATGAAACAATGTCTTGCGTTCACAGCTCGATTACTGCAGTTTGGAGGTATCGAAATGGCAGGCAGCCAGTACGAACAAGTGCTAGCTCGTCTCCGCGAGGCCTCGGAGATCCTGAAGCTGGATCCCGGAATCTTCAAAATCCTCGCTGAACCCGAGCGAACTCTGGAAGTCGCCCTCCCCGTTCAGATGGACGACGGCAGGATTGAAGTCTTTATGGGTTACCGCTGTCAGCACTCCACGGCGCGCGGCCCGGCAAAAGGCGGCGTAAGGTTCGCCTTGGACGTCTGTATGGACGAGGTGAAGGCTCTGGCTTCCTGGATGACATGGAAGTGCGCGGTTGTGGGCATCCCGTACGGCGGAGGCAAGGGCGGAGTGTGCGTCGACCCCACCAAGCTTTCCAAGAACGAGCTTGCGAGGCTCACCAAGCGCTACGTCTACGCCATCCAGTCCATCATAGGTCCTGAAAAGGACATCCCCGCCCCGGACATGGGAACCAACGCAGAGGTGATGGGCTGGTTCTACGATGCCTACTCTGTGCTGACCAATACCTTCAGCCCAGGCGTGGTCACCGGCAAGCCGATACCCATCGGCGGATCCCTCGGCAGGCGGGAAGCCACGGGTAGAGGCGTCATGGTATCCGCCAGAGAGCTCCTCGCAAGGGTGGGCAAGTCCGCTGAGGGCATGACCTGCGCCGTTCAGGGCTTCGGCAACGTCGGCTCCGTGGCGGCGGAGATCGCTTACCAGATGGGCATGAAGGTGGTGGGCGTCAGCGACGTCACCGGCGGCCTGTACAACCCTGCCGGCCTCAACATCCCGGCCCTGGTGCGCTACGCGGACGAGCACAGGGTGATCGAGGGCTACTCCGAGCCCGGCGCCAGCAAGATCTCCAACGCGGAGCTCTTGGAGCTCGACGTGGAGATGTTGATACCTGCCGCGCTGCAGGGCCAGATAACCGAGGCGAACGCGGCCAACATCAAGGCGAAGTACATCGTGGAAGGCGCCAACGGCCCCACCACCGCGGGAGCCGACAAGATCCTCGAGGCCAAGGGCGTCATCTGCGTGCCTGACATCCTGGCCAACGCCGGCGGCGTCACCTGCTCCTACTTCGAGTGGGTCCAGAACCTGCAGCATTTCTACTGGTCCGAGGAAGAGGTCAACACGAGGCTGGACGCCATCATGTCGAAGGCGTTCAAGGAAGTGTGGGACTTCGCCAAGGAGCACAACCTCAGCCTGCGCACCGGCGCATACATGCTGTCCATCAACAGGGTGTCTGAGGCCATCAAGATGCGGGGCATCTTCCCATGATGTAGCGTCCGGGCGGCAAGGACCCGGCAAGGATCGCGAAGCTCGAAGGATGACGGGGCGGCGTTGCCGCCCCTTTCCGTTTCGCGTATGCCGGATCTGCCATCCGCGGCGGGGGCTCTATCGTGTCCACTTAACGTTTACGGTCGTTGTGGCTGAAATCCGATCCGCCGGTGGGTCGGCGCCTCCATCCGGGCCGGGCAAGCATACCGAGCCTCCAGTGGAAGCGGAAACACATTGGAGGCCTCCTCAAACGGGCTCGGCTGCGAGATCGTAATCGGCGGCGTCGGTGATGCGCACATCCACGAACTGCCCCGGCCGCAGCGTGGCGTCGCCGACGTATATCACGCCGTCGACGTCGGGGGCCTCCGCGTACGATCTGGCGGTGCAGAGCAGCTCGGACTCTGTGGAGATCCCGTCCACCAGCACCGTTTCCACGGCGCCGATGCGGCTTTCGCCGAAGCTTCGGCTGATGGCGGCCAGTCTCTGCATGGCGATGCCGCGCCGCTCGGCTGCGAGTTCAGCAGGCACCTGGTCTGGGAAGGTGGCTGCGTCGGCGCCCTCCTCGGGGGAGAACACGAAAACGCCAGCGCGCTCGGGCCTCACTTCGTCGATGAAGGTGAGCAGGTCGGAGAAGTCGCGGTCAGTCTCCCCGGGGAAGCCTACTATCAGGGATGTGCGGATCACCAGGCGCGGCACGCGGCGCCTGAGCTTTGCACACACGTCGATCATGCCCTGCCTCGTTATGCGACGGCGCATGGCGCGGAGTATCCGGTCAGAGCCGTGCTGCATGGGGATGTCAAGGTACGGCAGCACCTTGCGGTTCTCGGCGAACACGTCTATGAGCTCGTCGTCGATGAGTGACGGGTAGGTGTAGAGCACTCGCACCCACTTCAGGCCTTCGACGGCGGCCACGTGGCGTAGGAGCTCGGCCAGGCGGGGCCTTCCGTAGAGGGCGCGGCCGTACGCGGTGGTGTCCTGGGCGACGAGGATGGCCTCAACCACGCCTGACTCGGCAAGGCGGCGCGCCTCGGCAACGATGGCTTCCATGGGTCGGTCAGTCTGAGGTCCACGGAGCGACGGTATCAGGCAGTAAGAGCAGCGATTGGAACAGCCCTCCGATACCTTTATGTAGGCGAAGTGCCGAGGCGTGCTCACCACTCGGGCGCCGCCTTCGGGGGCCAGCCAGCCGGGGTCGCCTATGCAGGCGGGGCACCCTCCCTGCTCCACCTGGCTGAACACTTCGACGATCCTGCCGTAGTCCCCGGTGCCGACGAGGGCGTCCACTTCGGGGATCTCCTCCATGATGTCCTTGCCGTACCTCTGGACGAGGCAGCCAGCCACCACCAGGACGCGGATATCGCCGCTCTTCTTCAGGTCGGCATAGTGAAGTATAGTGTCGACGGCCTCCTGGGCGGCGTCGGCTATGAAGCCGCATGTGTTGACCAAGACACCCTGGGCATCCGCGGCGTCGGGCACAATGACGTGCCCGGCCTCCTGAAGCAGGCCGAGCATGTTCTCGGTGTCCACCAGGTTCTTGGAGCACCCAAGGGAACAGACTGCGATCTTGATACGGTGTCACCTCACTGTAGTACCTGTAGTTCGGTAGTGCGTATGCTTGGCGTTTCCGTTCGTGCCACTTGCTTTCGCTTGCCAGCCATGAGCTCCTCGCTCGGCTGCCACTTGCTCTGGCACCGCTTGCTCTGTTACTGGTATTGTGGCTGCTTCCGCGCCCGCTACTTGCCTTTGATGGACGCCAGCAGCTCCGCCGCCTCCTCCTTGTCGAGGCGGGTGCCTTCAGGGTCGTTTGGATTGCCGCTCATGGAGAGGACGTGCTCCAGCGCCTGTCGGGCCTCCTGGTACTGCCTGGTCTGCACCAGGCACTTGGCCAGCACCAGGTGGTGGGAGGTTTCCTCGGGATCATACTTCACCGCGAGGCGCGCCTCCTCCACGGCCTTCGTCTTGTTGCCGATGGAGATGGGCGGACCGGGCACCTGGTGCAAGAGCTCCGCCATGAGATAATGGGCTGACGCATGAGTCGGGTCTATGGCCAGGGCCTTGTCCAGCGCCTCCTTGCAGGGCCTCACCATGAACAGGCTCTGGAGCACGCCCCGGATCTGACCGGCCTGAGCTATGGATACGGCGTGCCAGTAGTGCGCATCAGCGTTGCCAGGCGCCAGTCGCACCCCTTCCTCAGCAGCGGCCTTGGCCTTGTCAAGGATCTGCAACTTCGCGTTTCTGTCGGTGGTGTATCGGGCGGCCTTCCACCAGTACGCTCTGGATAGCCGCCAGAACAGCTCTCCATCAGAAGGGGTCTCTCGCGTGGCCGCTTCCAGTCTCGCGACCATCTCATCCGCCATCCCCGGCTGAGACCGATTGACCCAGTCCTGGTCCGCCATTTCGGCCGTATACTGCGCCGCCGACAATGCCCCGCATGCAAACACGACAGTAAGGCACGCCACGAGCGCGACACAAACCAACAACCTGCGCAACGTGCGATGCACATGCATCTGCCGACACCTCCGAAAACCTCGTGTGGTACCGAATGAGAAGCCACGGTGAGCTCTTGAAAAGGTAGATGGGGCTATCAAAGCCTCCGCAAACTTCCGCGAGTTCAGAACTTGCCTGCCAGAAGCAGCACACCGATGACGACGAAACCGAGGCCTGCGCCCACCCTTATCCAGAGCTCCGGCACGCACTTAGCCACCAGGTCACCTGCCATCACTCCAACCACCGATGACAGCACCAGCGCGAGGGACGCGCCTATGAGAACCGCCATCGGCGACTTGCCCTGCGAAACCAGCAACATGGTGGTGAGCTGGGTCTTATCGCCCAGCTCCGCCAGGAACACCATCCAGAAAGTGCTCAACGCTACTCTAAGCAAAGGACCATCTCCTGTAACCTCAACGTAAGCTCGTAGCCGCAATCCTGCATGGCCTGTTCCTGGTACCCTCCAAGGGGGATGTTGAACGCCCTGCCTTTCGGCGGCTGCACCCGCTGCCATGCCTGATCCAGCAGGGCGGACGCCGCATGCCGCCTGCGCTCAGGACTGAGGCGGCCCGATGCGGCGAAATCCACCACCATGAGGTTTCCGCCTGCCATGCCGTAGACCACGTAGCCCAGGGCCTGACCATCGGCGTGAGCCACCAGCGCCCCGAGACGAGCCGGGAACTTCAATATCGACTCCACCTGGTTCTGCCATGCCGGCAACATTTCGTTGAACGCTCTGCTCAGCCCGGCCACGGAACGCACTCCGACGGCTCCTATCCTCACGCCCTCAGGCGGCGCGACGCTTCGGTTCCTCTCGCAAAGGAACACGCCGACGTCTCTGAAACGAACGAAGCCGAACTTCCTGTATAGCCGTATGGCTCGGAAGTTGGCGTCCACCACCTCCAGCGTCACGTCTCGCAGGTTCAGCGTTGACGCGTTGTGCAGGACGGCGCGCATCAGAAGGTCCCCGATGCCCTTGCCCTGGTGGTCCTGGCGCACTCCCATGCCGCAGATGTACCCGCGCTGGCCGCGCACGGCCAGGAAAGCCACGCCGACGGGCAGTTCCCCCAACAGCGCGACGCACGAACTGGCGGTGTCGATGTCCTCACGGTACACAAGTGTGGACAGGCTTTCCGCGGTGACCTTCAATTCTACATAATACCGGCTGAACGCGTCGTTGAACAGCTCCACTAGAGCGTGGATGTCAACCTCCGACGCAGGCAGCACGCGGGGCGAGCCCTGTATCATCTTACACTTCACCGCGGCAGACCATCCAACGCCGCCAGCGCGTCGAACGCGTCTCGCGCGGCCTCCTCCATTTCCGCGAACGTTTCGGCCTCACCGCGACGGCCCGCCTCTCCCGACTCCGCCGCCTGCAGGGCGCTGCTGAACCGCAACAGGGCTTTCCCGGCGGCGAGCTGACCTGCGTCGTGCGAAGCCATCCCGGAGCAGACGAATGCCATCCCCGCAAGAGCAGGATCTGCAGTGATCCTGCGATTCGCCCCGTCAAGCACCACACTGCAGAGCCTTTCCAACGCCACTTTGACCCTGGAGACGTCCCACATGCCGCCTGCGGCAGCAGCTGTGCTTTCCAATGCGTCGGGTCTGAGCTCACGGCGGCGCTTGCCGCGCTTGCCGGACTCAATCACCATGGCCGAGAGGACGGGCCTGAGCCTGTGCGCTGCCAGGACCGAGGCTGTGCCCTGCTCCAGCCTGGCCGTCACGGCCTTGTTCAACAGAAACGGTATCAGCTCCAGCTGGACCTCTGGCAGCTGGCCGTCGGCCGCCGCTGCGATAAGCATCTGTGCTGTACGATACGCCTGTTCCGACTGGGATGTTCCCGCCTCGCGCGCCGCGTCCTGGCCGGGTTCCCCTGCGCCAGCTGCGGCCCCATGTGCGCCATCAGGCCGTGCCGCTCCCTCGCAGCCACCCCCGCCCTCTCCGCGGGCGTCATCGAGGCCCTCGCCTTCGGCGCCTGCCGACAGGTCCGAGATCTCCGCCCCGAACCACGACGCCGCCACCGTGAGGGTGCCGTTCAGGTCGCCCTCTCGGGCCGCCTTTTCGATGGCTTTCATGGTTTCGGTGGCCATACGCACCAAACCGGCGCCGTGCGCCGCCAGGTAACCCCTGGCCTCGCGGATCAGGGTCTCAGCGGCCACGGCCGGGGCTTTGCCCCGCAACATGCGCAGGACTTCCCTGGGTTCGGGCGCCGCAGGCGCCTGCTCCCTCGACGCGTGCTCCACCGACGACCGTTCATCCGACGGCCGCGTGCCGGGCGCATCCGGAAGCGAAAGCGACACCACCTGGAAGCCATCGGCCCAGCAGGCGCACACCTCGAGCCGCCCCAGCGCAGCCGCCAGGAGCACCCCGGCAGGAAGCTGCGCCAACCCCTGACCTGGATCCCCCGCATCAGCCGCGCCGAAGCCCTCGACGGCCAGCAGCCACTTTCCAGGCCCGACCGCGCTGTATCCCTGCGATTCAATGGCGATGCCGGCCCGCGCCGCGAGGGTCTCGGCATCAGCGCCGTCGAAGATCTTCAAAGCTTCAGCCGCTGCCTTTACAGCGGCTGCCACTTCCGCAAGAAGCGCGCCAAGCTCGCCCTGAAGCGCCCTGGCCTGTCTCGGTGACACAGCCTGGCTCTGGGCCATGTCCGCCGCGGCAAGGCGCACTGCTTCCAGAGCATCGGCCACCCGCATGTCCGGGTCCGCCTCGGCGCGCACCGCCTCCTCCACCTGCGCAGCCAGGCCCTCCACGACCTCGCAGAAGGCCTCAGCCATCTCCTCCCAGCCCTCTACCCTGCCTGCCACTGCGGTCCGGTGTATGCAGTCTGCAAACGCCGCTGACTGCGACCCCAGCACCATCCCTTCCAGCGCGGCCTGGGCAAAGGTAGGATACGCCTCCCTGAACCTCCCGGCCGCCAGCGCCGCCCTGGCGTACAGCGGCCGGGCCCGCGCCAACCACGGCCCGGGCACCAGATAGGTCCGAAGTGCCTCCATGGCCTGCGCCGGCCTTCCCGATGCCATTGCCAGCCGCGCCCTGAGATCCGCATAGTCGTAGCCGAGCGGATCAGCTGCATCTGGCCCGCCGACTCCTGCAGCCGCGCCAGGCCCGCCAGCTTCCCCGGCCTCTATAGCCGCCGCTAAGCACGCCGCAACCTCGTACTCCCCCTGCTCGGCGGCTTTCAGGGCGCGCCTCACTATAGCCTGAGCCGGTCCCAAACCCAGCGCCCACCGCGCCCCCTGCGACGCCAGCGGCGCCGGGCCGAGGTTCACCAGCAGCTCCTGCACCCTCGTCCACTGCCTCGCCACCGACTGACCTATCTTCGCCTTGAGCGCGGGCTCAGCCGACTCCGCAAACGAACGCAACCTCTCAATGGACCTTGCGCCTCTGTGGAGGATCTCGAACACCGTCTCGTCGAAGCGCCGGCCGTCCAGCCTCGTCAAGTCGTCCATCAGCTCAGTTAGGGTACGCAAGCGCTTTCCCCCTTACGCGGAAGGCATCAGCTGCGGAAACCACCCAACTGACCTCCCTGCCAGGTACACCGCTGCCGCCACCGCGAGTATGGCCACCAACGCCACCAGGATCCGCACCAGGACCCTCATGCGGGTGGCCCGCCTCTCCACCTGGGCCCTCTGCATCCGGCCCACGCGGGCGGTGGCCAGATCGTCCAGGGCTCCGGCGTACAGCGAACGTTCAGTGCGGCCGAACCTGGCCGAAAGCTCCGCCCCGTCCAACCCCAACACGTTGGCGTAGTTCCTTATGAACCCCTGGGCGTAAACCTTAGCAGGTATGACGGAGTAGTCACCGCTCTCGATGGCTTCAAGGTATCTAACGCTGATCTTCGTCATGTCGCTGATCTCTTCCAGCGTCAGCCCCTGAGCCTCCCTCGTGCGCCTGAGCAGGTCGCCTATCTCGTTCAAAGCGTTCGCCCCCTCCCGCTCCCGTCAGTCCCGGCCCTCCAGAATCCTCTCCAGTTCCCCCTCGTTCACCAGCACCTTCCTGGCCTTGCTGCCCTCAGACGGCCCGACGATGCCCAGCACCTCCATGGTGTCGATGAGCCTGGCGGCCCTGGCGTACCCGACCCTGAACCGTCTCTGCACCTTGGATATGGACGCCTCACCCGACTGCACCACCAGACGCGCGGCGTCCGCGAACAGCTCGTCGTCCTCGGCTATCCCTTCAGATTGCTGCGATGAACACGACAAGTCCTCAGCCTCGTACACCGGTGCGCCGGTGTTTTTCAGGTGGGCCACCAAAGCCGCAACTTCCTCATCGGAGATGAAGGCGCCCTGCACCCTGATGGGTTTTGGCAGGCCAATCGGGTGGAAGAGCATGTCGCCCTTTCCCAACAGCCGCTCGGCCCCAGACGAGTCCAGTATTATGCGGGAGTCCACCTGGCTCGACACCGCAAAGGCGATCCTCGACGGTATGTTGGCCTTTATCACTCCGGTCACTATGTCCACAGACGGCCGCTGAGTTGCCAGGATCAGATGTATCCCTGCCGCCCTGGCCATGAACGCCAGTCTGGCGATGGAATCCTCCACCTCGTTCTGAGCCACCATCATCAGGTCCGCAAGCTCGTCCACAATGACAACAATATACGGCAAGGCCTTGGCCAGCTCGCCGTTGGCCTGCCCGCTCTCCTGGCCGGGGCCGTGCAGGCCACCGTTTCCGTTGCCCGTCGCCTCGGCCTCGACATCCAGGAAGGCCTCGATGGAGCCTGACCTCACCATCTCGCTGTACTGGGAGATGTTCCTGGCCCCCACCAGCTGGAATAGCTTGTACCTGCTCTCCATCTCCTCCACGACCCACCTGAGGAAGCCCGCGGCCTTCTTGGGGTCCGTCACCACCGGCGCCAGAAGGTGCGGGATCCCGTCGTACACCGAGAGCTCCACGCGCTTGGGGTCTATCATGAGGAACCTCACTTCGCCGGGGGTGGCCTTAAACAGGATGCTGCAGATGATGCAGTTGAGGCACACGCTCTTGCCTGACCCGGTGGCCCCGGCCACCAGCAGATGCAGCATCTTTCCCAAATCGCCCACCACGGACGAGCCCGCGATATCTTTTCCCAGTCCCACTGTAAGACGGGACCTGGAGCGCTGGAACGCCTCCGACTCCAGCACCTCCCTCAAGTAGACCAGGTCCCTGTCGTGGCCGGGCACCTCAATGCCCACCGCCGCCTTGCCCGGTATGGGGGCCTCGATGCGAACGCCCGACGACGCGAACGCCAGCGCTATGTCGTCTGCAAGGTTCACAATCTTCGAGACCTTCACGCCTACACCGGGCTGCACCTCGAACCTGGTTACCACAGGGCCCTGGCTCACCCCCACCACCTTCGCCTCCACTCCGAAGCTGGCCAGGGTGTCCTCGAGAAGACTCGCGAGGTCATCCGCGGAAGAACGGTCGCGCCTGCCCCGCCGCCGAAGCGGCGCCCTGAGAAGCGCCAGCGGTGGCAGGTCACGGAACGCGGAATCGTCTATCAGCTTCAGCTGCTCCATCTTGCCGGACTGCACGCCCTTCGCGACGCGCTCGGCGCCGACATCCATCTCGAGCTCGGCGCGGCCCGCGCGGCCCCGCGCCTCGCCGGTCGAAGGCCCTACCTCAGACCCGTCAGCTCCCAAGGCGTCGAACCCGGCCGGCCTCGCCGCCTGGCCCGGCAGGACCTGCGAGCCCTGCGGGCCCCGCAAGCCCGCCTCCGACGCGCGGCTTCCGGCGCCTATGTCCGCCCCAACGCCCTCGGAAAGCGACGCACCGCCGCGGCGCCGTCCGGCCACGACCGGTTCCCCATCGCATGCCTCAGCCGGGGCCCTGGCTCTCGCCGTGCTAGCGGCTTTCGCGGCCTCCGCCTCGCTGTCGCCCTTCCGCGCGCCCTGAGCCCGGCCGCGCGCCTGGCCGTCCACCTCGAACAGGTACAGTACCATGGCGTCGTACGCGACCCTGATGGTGCGGAACACGAACCCCAGGCCGCGCCCTACGGTCCGAACAACGAACGATGCGGCCACAACGACGGGCACGTTGGTGGCCGTCGAAAGCCCCGCGACACCCATGGCCACAAGCACGATGGCGGATCCCGTGACGCCCACTAGCCTCACCAGCAGCCAGGCCCCCAGGGCCCCCACCCAACCGCCGCCGGCGTCGTGCGGCGCATGTGCCAGGTAGTCTCTGAAGCTCATCAGAGAGCCCAGTGAGCGGTGGAGCGCGATGTCGAACCCTATCACCAGCGCCAGACCAGCCGCTAGAACGCCCACAAGGCGCACCCCGACGAGATAGCCTGTCCGCCTCAGGAGCATCAAGAGGCCTGTCAGACACCACAGCGCGGGCATTGTGTAAGCTCCCCTGCCCAACGCCTTCACCAGGGCAGACGCCAAAGCGCCGCCCAGGCGCCCCTCGGGGCCGCGCGCCAGGGATATAACGCAAACCCCGGCCAACGCCAGGAGGACTATCCCCCAGACCTCCAGGGCAAGCTGCCCGCCCATGGGCTGCTCCGGACGGGGGGCCGCCTTCACCCTGGCGGGACGCTGCGGTTTTCTGGTTCTGGTGTCAGTCGGCAACGAAGTTCACCACCGTAAGTTCATGATTCGAGCCCGTTCACCTCATTCCTCTAGCCCACGCCAGGATAGTGACAAACCCCACAGCCCAGACGTAGTAAGAGAAATACCGAAGCTTGCCCCGCCTTACGAGGCTTCTCAAGACCACCATGGCGACGGCACCCGACACTGCCGCACACAACGCGGCCACCAGTATAGACGGCGCCGCCAGACTCGCCCATCCGCCCTCCGACGTGAACGGAAACAGGATCACTCCGCCCAGGATCACCGGCAGCGACGCGATGAAAGAATATTCAGCCGCGAACTCCCGTCCCAGCCCTGCCGCCAGAGCCCCCGAGATGGTCAGCCCCGACCTGGAGATGCCGGGAAGCACCGCGATGGCCTGAGCGATGCCCACCACCGCAGCCTGGGGGTAGGTAACGCTGCGCGCTCCCCCGCCCCCTGATCCGAGGCGCCCCGCACCCACATGCGCCCTGCCCTTGCCCGTTTCTACCTTCCACAGCACCGCACCTGTGATGAGCAGGCCCACGCCGACGAACGCAGGCGACGCCAGCGCCCTATCGACAACGTCCTCCGCCAGAAGCCCCACCAGCGCAGCAGGGATGCTGGTAACCACCAAACACCCCGCCAGCCTTGCGCTACCGTCGCGTCGCAGGATTCCCCTGACGAAACCCCGGATGATGCCGACTATCTCCCGCCAGTACAGCGCCACCACCGCCAGGGCCGTTCCGAAATGCACGCCGATGGCGACGTCGAGGCCCGTTTCAACCCCGAGAACCCACCCTGCCAGCACCAGATGGCCTGAACTCGACACCGGAAGAAACTCTGTGAGCCCCTGGACTATGCCGAGGGCCGCGGCCTGAAGCGTAGTCATGTGCACCCTTCTTTCCACGTCTACTGCCTGCGCGGCGTGCGGTGCCTGCGCTACCTGGGCTACCTGCGCTACCTGCGCCGAACATGGCCATCACCGCGCGGCAGAACGGCAGGACAGCTGCGGCGGTCGCCACATTGAAGACCATGTGTCCAGCAGCCAGCTGCATGCCAGGAGCCGGAACCCAGGACCTGAGCCAATCTGCAAACGGCCCCAGCACGGGCAGGAACGCCAGCGAGCCAGCGAGGTTAAACATGGTATTCGCCACCGCCAGCGCTCTGGCCTTCCGCCCCGACGGCACGGATGCCGCAAGCGGTGTGAAGCAGGTTCCAACGTTGCTTCCGAGCATCATGGCCAGCGCCGCCTCAAGGGGCAGCGCCCCCTGGTTTACCAGGTTAACCAGCATCACCGTCACGAGGCTGCTGCTGTGCACGGTGGCCGTGACCGCCGCTCCGCCCACGAACCCCGCCAACGTGTTGGCACTGGCAAGGCTCAACAGCCTCCCGACGTTGTGCGACCCGAACGCCACCTCCGAGCTTTCGGCGATCACTTCGAGCCCCAGCACGGTCCCGGAGAATGCGAAAAGCGCCAGGCCCGTCATGGCCTGTCGCAACGGCCCATCGTACCTTGCCTGCCGTTCGCTCCCGCCCCCGCGCCGATGCGCCGCCACCAGCACCACCAGCCCCGCTGCTAGCGCCGCCCATCCCAGCACCGTAGGCCTCAAACCCGCCAGCCCGGCCGTGACGGTGGTCCCCACGTTGGCCCCCACCACCGCGGCGAAGGCGGGCCCCATCTCCATCGCCCCCGCCTCCACCAGGCTCAACAACACAACGCTGACCAGCGTGGAACTCTGCACGGCGGCGGTGGCGGCGGTGCCAACCACAAACCCCGTGGGCACCGAAGCCCTGTATAGCCTTGATCGGACCGCCCCCCTGATGACGAAGCCCATCGCCCTCGCCAGGGTCACCGTGGACATCAGGAACAGGGCCATGCCGCCCATAAACGAAATAGCGGCAATCATCGCACACCTCCGAGCACGACAACATACGGTCATTCGACCCTATGCTGCCGTTACCGGCGGTATGCTGTGCGTCAGACCCTCTGGCAGCGCTGCGCCCCGTACACGGTGCAGCCAGGGCACAGATCCGGCCTGAGGTAGTGGGCTGGATCTGTCGAGAGCAGCCTCTCCACCCTCACACCACCGTCCGGCATCGCGTAGCCCAGCACCTCGATGCCGGCCACCATCACCTGAACCGGGATGTTCGCATCCGCCACTTTCCCGCTTGATTCGGCGCCCGGCCCGGCACCAACCCCCGCACCGAACACCACTTCCATCGGCATCACCGTGTACAGCATCAGTGCACCGCCTCAGCCGAGCCCGTCCCAATGCGCCTCCTGATCGAGATGAGCTCATTCAGCTTCTTCAGCCCGTCCGAGAGCGTACCCACCGCGTCAATGAGCCCCGCCTTCACCGCGGCCTCCCCCACCAGCACCGTGCCTACATCCCTCAGAAGCTCCCCGGTCTTGAACATCAGCTCCCTGAAGGCATCAGGCGTACACCTGGAGTGCTCCGCCACGAACTTGATGACCCTCTCCTGCATGCGCTCGAGGTACTCGTAGGTCTGCTGAGTGCCGATGACCAGCTGCCCGGCGAGCCTCAGCGGGTGGATCGTCATGGTGGCGGTGGGCGCGATCAGCGAGTAGCTGCAGCTAACCGCGATCGGAACCGCAATCGAGTGCCCGCCCCCCAGCACTATGCTGACCGACGGCTTCGTCATCCCCGCAAGCAGCTCAGAAATGGCCAGGCCCGCCTCTACGTCACCGCCCACGGTGTTCAACAGGAGAAGCAGGCCCTCAATAGACGGATTCTGTTCTATAGCCACCAGCTGCGGCATCACGTGCTCGTACTTGGTGGTCTTGTTCTGCGGCGGGAGCACCGTGTGCCCCTCGATCTGGCCGATGATGCTCAATACGTGGACGTTGCTTGACGGCGCCGGTGCCGGCTCCACCTGTCCCAGCTCACGGATGGCCGCACCCACCTGGGCGCTTCCCCCCTCCACCTGCTCGGTACCTTCCTCGCTCAAATACCACACCTCCACAGTCGTGTCCACACTTCGCGTGAGGTTAGTATTTGGGCTACAGACGCCGAGCTATACGTCGACAGTGACAGGGATGACCATGGGGCGCGTGCCCGTCCGGTCGTAGATGTACGACGAGACCGAATGGCGCAGCCCGTCCTTGAGGCTCTGTATGTCGAGACTGCCTTCCTCCTGGTGCCTCTCCGCCACAGAGGCCGCCACCTTCCGGATCTCCTCGATGAACTCCTCGCTCTCCTTCAGGTACACGAAGCCCCTGGACACAACCTCCGGGCCGCCCACCACCATGCTCCTGCCCCTGTCCGCCGCCACGACCACCATGACGATGCCGTCTTCGGCGAGGAGCTTGCGGTCGCGGAGCACCACGTTGCCCACGGTGCCCACGCTCAAGCCATCCACGAGGAGGTGCCCTGCGGGCACTCTGCCCACTATCTCGACCCGGTCGTCGCTGAGCTCCAGCACGTCGCCGAGCTCCGGCAGGAATATGTTTTCCCTGGGGATGCCCAGTTCCTGAGCGAGGCGCGCGTGCTTCACCAGGTGACGATACTCGCCGTGCACGGGAACGAAGTACTTGGGCTTGACGACGTTCAGCATGAGCTTGAGCTCCTCCTGGCTTGCGTGCCCCGACACGTGAAAGCCGGAGAACGCCTCGTACTTCACGTCAGCCCCCTGTTTGAACAGTCGGTTGATCGTGGACGAGATCATCTTCTCGTTCCCCGGCACCGCGCTGGCGGAGATGATCACCGTGTCGCCCGGCACGATGGAGATCTTCCGGTGGTCAGACCGGGCCATCCTGGTCAGCGCCGACATGGGCTCCCCCTGGCTTCCGGTGGTGAGGATCACCACCTGGTCCGCGGGCAGGCTGTCCAGATCCTCCACCTCCACCAGGAGGCCGTCGTCACACGAGAGGTACCCCAACGAAAGCGCAAGGCTGACGTTGTTCTCCATGCTCCTGCCCACAATCGCCACGCGCCTTCCGGTGATCTCGGCGGCGGTGAGCACTTGCTGTATGCGCTCAATATGCGACGCGAAGGTGGTGACGAACACCCTTCCCGGGGCGTCGCGGAACGCGTCCCTGAACAGCTCCCCAACCACCCGCTCACTCAGGGTGTAGCCTGGCGTGTCAGCGTTGGTGGAGTCCGACATCATCACCAGCACTCCCCTGGCACCCAAGTCGGCGAAGCGCCTCAAGTCCATCACCCTGCCGTCCACAGGGGTCTGGTCAAACTTGAAGTCTGCGGTGTGGATTATGATCCCTGCCGGTGTGGTGATGGCCAGAGCCAGGCAGTCGGATATGGAGTGGCTGACGTGGATGAACTCCGCGCTCATAGACTTGAAGTTCACCACATCGCCAGCGCTCACCACGTTGGCGCACCGGTCGAACCTCATGCCGTGCTCCCTCATCCTCAGCTCCACCATGGCCAGCGTGAGCCTGGTGCCGTACACCGGAACCTCGCCCACCCTCTTGAGGAGGTAGGGTAGCGCACCTATATGGTCCTCATGGCCGTGCGTCAAGAGCACTGCCCGGATCCTATGGCGGTTCTCCTCCAGGTAGGTGAAATCGGGTATGACCAGGTCAACCCCGAACATGTCATCTTCGGGGAACATAAGCCCGGCGTCGATCACCAGGATGTCGTCGTCGTACTCGACGACCATCATGTTCTTGCCGATCTCGCCTAATCCCCCCAAGGGTATCAGGCGGACCGGCGCCTCAGGTCTACTATTTGCTATGGACTATTACACCTCCACATGTATTGCATCACTGCTGCCGCCGGCACCCTCCCCGCGCTCGACACGAGGGCATGACCACCGGCGGCCCGTTCCCAAATCCAAAGCCCAGATTACAGCAGATCTAGGCTCTCCATTACCTCACGTATGCGGGCCTTCTCCGCCTCGGTTGCCTCCACCAGCGGGGGCCTCAGGCCGCCCACGTTGAACCCCCTCATCGCCACAGCCGCCTTCACCGGCACGGGGTTGGTGGTGACGAACATCACCTTGAACAGCGGCAACAGCCGCCGGTGGAGCGCAGCGGCCCTAGCGACGTCACCCGCCAAGAACGCCCGGATCATGCTCTGTATCTCGTCGCCAGCGATATGCGACGCCACACTGACTATACCGTCGCCTCCCACCGACATGATGGGAAGCGTAAGATTATCATCTCCTGAGTATATCACAAATCCCGGCCCGCATCTGGTTCTTATCTCGGCCACCTGGTCTAACAGGCCGGAAGCCTCCTTCACAGCCACCACGTTGGGGTAATCCTTCGCCAGCCTGGCCAGGGTATCTGGAAGCAGGTTGCATCCGGTTCTGCCAGGCACGTTGTAGATCAGGAGCGGAAGATCCACCTTGTCGGCCACCGCGGCGAAATGCCGGTACAGGCCCTCCTGCGGCGGCTTGTTGTAGTACGGAGTAACCAGCATGGCGCCGTGCACACCAAGCCTCGCCGCAGCCTGCGTCAGCTCCAGGGTGTGCAGCGTGTTGTTGGACCCTGTGCCAGCCACCACCAGAGCATCGTCTCCCACCTCATCAAGAACGGCCTCAAACAGCCGAAGCTTCTCGCTGTCGCTCAGGGTGGGCGATTCTCCTGTTGTCCCGCACACCACAAGGCCGTCGGATCCGCTGTTCACCAGGTGTCTGGCCAGCCGACGCGCCTCGGCGTAATCCACTGACAGGTCGGGCGCGAACGGCGTGATCATCGCCGTGATGACCCTTGCCAGTCTGCCGTCAAACCTCATTTCACATACCTCCCAGGCCGAATTGAGCATGCAGTGCCCTGGCTGCAGTCTCCAGTTCGTTCTCCGGCACCAGGCAGGAGATGGAGTAGTGCGAGTCCGAAGTCTGCAAGATATCCACTCCCGCCCTGGCCAATGCCTCGGCCAGCTTGGCCATGATCCCGGGGATGCCGCGCATTCCCTCGCCCACGATGGACACCTTGGCGCACCCTTCCACTATCTTGGCCTCGTGCCCCAGCTCGTCAAGGACCCTCTTGACCACGGGCAGATCCTGCATGGCCACTATGAAGGCCGCCCTGTCAGGGAACACGTTGATCATGTCCACAGATACGCCGGCCTGCGCCATGGCGGAGAATACGCCCAGGTCGTGGGCGGGCACAACCACCTGCGCCCTCCCGGCGGTGGTGGCCACGGCCGTCACTGGCTTCGGCGGCGCGAAGGGGGCTCCGGCGCCGGCGAGATCGGTGATGAGCGTGCCCGGCTCATCGCTGAAGGTGCTCCTGATGGCCAGCGGGATCCTGGAGTGCATGGCTATCTCCACCGCCTGCAGGTGCACCACCTTGGCTCCCAGGTTTGCCATCTCGATGACTTCAGTGTACGTCATCCTGTCCTGCCACCTGGCCTCAGGGACGATGCTCGGGTCCGCGCTCATCACGCCCTGCACGTCCGTGTATATCTCCACGAGGTCGGCGCCTAACGCAGCGCCCAGGGCCGCGGCCGTGGTGTCGCTGCCGCCGCGTCCCAGCGTGGTGACGTCTCCCTTGGAGTTGACCCCCTGAAAGCCCGCCACCACGGAGATCTTGCCGGCCTCGATGTTGTTCTTCAGCCTCTTCGTGTCGATATGCAGTATCCGGGCCTGCCCGTGACAGTCGTCGGTGATGATCCCGGCCTGGGCTCCGGTGAGCGACTCCGCGTTCAGCCCGGCCTTGCGCAGCGCCACCGTCACCACCACGGCAGATATGATCTCCCCGCAGGCGGCTATGGCATCCAGCTCCCTGGCGTCCGCGCTGCCCTCGCACGGCACGAGGCCCAGGAGCGTGTCCGTTGCGTACGGTGCAGGGCACCTGCCCATGGCGGAGACCACCACCACCACGCTGGCGTTCTCAGCCGCCTTCGTCACCTTTTGAACCAAGTGCTCCCTTCCCTCAGGGGTGGCCACCGATGTTCCGCCGAACTTCTGAACGATGATTCCCATGCTGACGCCTCCTAACCGAACAGTCCCAGCGCGATCTGCACCGCGTTGGTGGCCGCTCCCTTCAGCAGCTGGTCGCCGACAACCCAGAGCCACATGGAGTTAGGGGAGCTGGGATCCACGCGTAGCCTTCCGACGTAAACGTCGTCGGTACCCGACGCCTCCAGCGGCATGGGGTATCGGAAGCGTCCGGGGTCGTCAACCACCTTCACTCCGGGCGACTGCTCCAGTAGGGCTCTGACCTCATCCAAGGGAGCGTGCTCGCTGGTCTCGATGTTGATGGACTCCGAGTGCGACCTGTAAACAGGCACACGCACCGTCGTCGCGCTGATCTTGAGGTCAGGTTCGTTCAGGATCTTCCTGCACTCGTCCACCATCTTGTGCTCTTCCTTGGTGTAGCCGTCAGGCAGGAAAACGTCCACGTGGGGCACCACGTTGAAGGCTATCTGGTGGTGCACTTCCGCGGCCTTGTATGGGATCACCGTGGGAACCACCTCCGCGCCCTCCAACGCTGCCTTCGTCTCCTCAGTGAGGGCCTGCATCGCTGCCCAGCCGGCCCCCGACACCGCCTGGTAGGTGGACACGATCATCCTCTTCACGCCCCACCTGCGATGTATGGGTGCCACCGGCATCAGGGCGATGATTGTGGAGCAGTTGGGATTGGCGATTATCCCAGGCCCAGGCTTCACAGCGTCAATGTTGATCTCCGGCACCACCAGGGGAACGTTGGGATCCATCCTGAAGGCGCTGGAGTTGTCTATGACCACCGCGCCTTTCGCCACGGCCTGTGGCGCCAGCTCGCGGCTGACGGCGGCGCCCGCCGCGAAGAAGACCACGTCCATGCCCTCGAAGCGCTTGGGCTCCGCAAGTTCCACCGCAACTTCCCCGATGGGCGTGTCCACTATCTTCCCTGCGGAACGCTCCGACGACATCAAGACGAGCCTGTCGATCTTAAGGCCCAGCCGGAATACTGCGGACGTTATCTCACGTCCCACTGCTCCAGTGGCTCCAACCACCGCTACGTTCATGAACCCGATCCCTCCAATCAGCGCTCAACGCTTCCAGCGTTCAACGAGGATCGGCTGCATCTGCCGACCGTCGAGCGCCTCTTCTATGGCTTTCTCCAGGTCCGACACCCTAAACACCAGCGACGTGGGCTTGCCCACGGGGTCGTCCTGGCCGAAGGGCACGAAATACACGTTCTTCCTGCACAGCAACGTGGCGATGTTCCTGGCCGAACCGGACAGGCCATCATTGGTGGAGATCCCTATCACCACCGGCCGGCCGTTCCTCAGCTGGGCCTTGGCAGCCATGGTCACCGGGGTGTCGGAGATTCCCAGCGCCAATTTGGACAGGGTGTTCCCCGTGCACGGAGCTATCGCAAGGCAATCGAACATGCGCTTTGGGCCGACTGGCTCCGCCTTGGCAATGGTGTCGATGGCCCAGGTTCCGGTTATCCTCTCCAGGCGCTCGCGGACGTCGTCGGCCCTGCCAAACCGCGTGTCCGTCGTCGCCACCGAATGAGATATTATAGGGGTGACTATGGCCCCCGCCGCAACCATCTCTTCTATGACAGGCAACACTTCCGGAATGGTGCAGTGCGATCCCGTAAGCGCGATTCCGATGGTTCTGCCTTTGAGGCTCATGAGGGGCACCTCCATCATGGCATTGCTGATGGCAGTATATGCCCACGTCATGAGAAGGTACCGGCTCAACCAGGCTGTCCCAGGCTAGCCAGCCTGGCCGCAGGCCGCACCGGCCCCCACCATCCCAGGCCGTTTCGCCGGGCGGGCCAAGCCCGCCAGCTCACCCGCCCGCGCGGCCCGCCGCGCCCAGCCTTCTTGCCCCTAGTCTAGCAGAGGATCAAGTCCAAGCACCACGTGGTTGAGGGTCATGACCTTCCTTACCGCCAGCAGCACCCCGGGCATGAAGGAGTCCCTGCCCATGGAGTCATGCCTGATGGTGAGGGTCTGGCCGGGCCCGCCGAAGATCACCTCCTGGTGCGCCACCAGTCCCGGTAGCCTCACGGAGTGGACAGGCACCCCCTCAACGTACGTTCCGCGGCCGTCGTGTCCCTTGCCCACCGAGTCTCCACGGCCCGAAGCTACCTCATGGGCGGTGGCTTTCGCCGTTCCGGAAGGGAAGTCCACCTTGCCGTCGTGATGCAGCTCGATGATCTCGCATGCCGGAAAGTACCTCGCCGCCGCCCTGGCGAACCTCATCATGAGGACAGCGCCCAGGGCGAAGTTGGGCACGATGGCCCCTCCGATCCCGGCGCCCTCGGCCCGCCGCACCAGCTCAGCCACGGCCTCGTTACTCATGCCCGACGTGCCAACCACGAATCTGACACCGTGGGCGATGGCAGTTGAAACGTTCTCGTATGCCGCCCGGGCCACAGTGAAGTCCACGAGCACGTCCGGACCGGAGTCCGTCAACGTCGCCGCAAGATCAGTAACCACCTTCACTCCGTTGGCGCCAACACCCGCCAGCACTCCAGAGTCTCCAGCTTCCTTGGTATCAACTGCTGCAACCAGCTGCATATCGGAGGCGCCCGACACGGCGCGGACCACCTCTCGTCCCATCCTGCCAGCCGCCCCTGTAACAGCCACCCTGATCGATGCCATGAAAAGCTTCCTCCCGCCGATGATACTGACGATACGCCATTTCAGACGATTCCGACAAACTCTCCCCTATGACAGCGACCGGCCCTATCGCCACGGGCCGGCCGCACACTTCGCCGCTGTGCGCGGTCTCGCGGTCTAGTGAGTCTCCACGTGGGATGCGCCGTGCCTTCGCATGATCTGCGCCGCCCTATCCACCTTATCCGACGGGGCGTCCACCACGGCCAGGACCTTGCCGCTACGGACCTGTCCTTCATAGAACTGGCTTCTGTCCTCCGGGATCCCCATGTCCACCAGCCCGCCGATGAGGCCGCCGCCCACTGCCCCGGTGAGGGTCGCAGCTATGGGGCCGGCCGCCACGATGGGCCCGAGGCCCGGGATCGCCAGGGCGCCGATGCCCGCCAGCAGGCCCGCTGCGCCGCCTATCAGGCCTCCGGTGGCAGCGCCGCCCATGCCCGTATCTCTCGAGCCTTCACCGCCACCGCCGCCTCCCCGTCCTGAATCGTCCCGCGCCACAACCGACACTTTCGACGACGAGAAGCCCTCGCTCCTCAGCTCGTCGATGCATGCCTGTGCGGAGTCTCTGCTAGAGAAAGTGCCCACAACCTTCGACATAACTCCACCTCCGTTGAAATCGCTCAGCGTTGCGCGGATGCCGCTGAGTTATCTTCCCCCTGGAGACGGAGATAATACAACCAAGCTGCCCTTTACTGGGAAAGCTGATCCCTCAGGCGAATGTACTCGACAATGAGGCGATCGAGCCTTTCAGATATGGAATACGTCGACTCAGAAGGTTTCAGGGTGCCCTCTTCCATCACCGAACGCCGCAGCTCGCTGCGCATCTGCTCGATCTGGGCAGCGAGTTCCTTCACCCGTTCGCTCACCATGTCAGCCACGGTCTTTCTCCCCCTCGCAGCCTGTGCCAGTGCTGCCGAAGCCGCACTGCCCCCTCTCTGTGTCGCTCAGGCTATCGGCGGCCACGAAGCGCGCCTGCACCACAGGGGCGATCACGAGCTGCGCGATGCGGTCGCCGTGCCTTACAGTGAAAGGCTCCTTCCCATGGTTCACCAGGATTACGCTGACCTCGCCTCGGTAGTCTGAATCGATGGTACCAGGAGCGTTCAGCACCGTCACTCCATGCTTCAGTGCCAGCCCGCTCCTGGGCCTAACTTGCCCCTCGTATCCCCTGGGGATCTCCAAGCGGATCCCCGTGGGTATGAGCTTCCGCTCCCCTACACCTATAACCACGTCGCGTTCCAGGCACGCCGTGATGTCGGCGCCTGCGCTATCAGGACTCATGTATTGTGGCAGCCTGCTGCCGGGCGAACGTAATACCTTCACGGTGCAGGTCAAGGGCACTCCTCCACAGAGCGTGATATTCGGTTCTTATTCTTCTCGTGTGCATGATTTCCTGCACCGCAGCCCACGGCGGACCACGATTCCGACGGCATTCCACGTACTCCCATTCGCCCATCTATTTGCTTGAAGGATGAATCACGCCTAGGTCGAAATCCCTGTCTAGCTGCGCTGCGGCATACGCATTACCAGACTCGAACGCTCAGGAAGGAGGGGCGCCTGGTGCAGCCTAACGCAACAGTCACAGCACTCGTCGTCCTCTTGTACATGGCTAGCTCGCTGTCGGGTATGCGCACTGGAAACCAGGGCACCCAGGTGCCTTCGCCGCCTGGCATCAACACAACACAGCCCACCCCCCAAACAGAAAAGAACGTAATAGCAGACCTCGCAGGCCGCAGCGCAGCTCTGGCAAAGAATGCTAATGTTCGGACCGGCCCGGGAGAGAACTACCCGGTGCTGAAGGTGCTGCCACAGAACACACCCGTGAGGCTCATCGCGCAAAAGGGTTCATGGTTCCAGATTAGCCTGCCGAGCGGCGGGTACGGTTGGGTCGCGTCGTCGCTGGTGAACATGGGCTCGTCCGTCCCTGCGTCAGGCTCCGGCCGTGCCGTCGTCGGCTACTACACCGTGAACTACTCAGGCGACAAGTCTTCGTATAACGTCCTGAAGGCACAGTCCAGCGTACTCACAGCCATTGCTCCGTTCTCCTATTCGGTGGACCGCAGCGGCAAAGTCACAGGAAGCCACTTCGCCGACGCCATGGAGATCGCAACTAGCAAGGGCCTGAAGAACCTGGCACTGGTGCACAACATGGCGGGCTCCAGCTTCAGCAAGTCCGAGGTGAGCGCGCTCCTGAACTCGCAGTCCGCAAGGGCCGCGGCGGTGAAGAACATCGCCAGGATCGTCGCGCAACGTGGCTATGACGGCGTCAACATCGACTTCGAGAACGTGCCTCCGGCCGACAGGACGGTCCTCACCAAGTTCATGAAGGAGCTGGCCGCGGAGCTCAGGCCCAAGGGGTATCTGGTGACCATGTCAGTGCCTGCCAAGCACACCGACTCCCCCAAGTCGGCTTGGATCGGCGCATTCGACTACCACGCACTGGGACAGATATGCGATCAGATAATGCTGATGACCTACGACGAGCATACCTCCGGCACCAGTCCCGGTCCGGTGGCGTCGCTACCCTGGGTCGAAAAAGTCATCAAGTACGCCACGAGCCAGATCCCAAAACACAAGGTGATCATGGGCGTGGCGGCCTACGGCTACGACTGGAACACCAAGACCAACAAGGCCAAGGGCGTGTCTTACAGCCAGGCGATAAGCACCGCGGCAAAGCACGGCGCGAAGGTGCAGTGGGACAACGTGGCTCAGGTGCCCTACTACACGTACAAGTCTGGCGGAGTGACCCACAAGGTTTACTTCGAGAGCACCGAGAGCCTCAAGATGAAGCTAAAACTCGTGGACCGGTACGACATCGGTGGAATAGCCCTTTGGCGGTTAGGTCAGGAAGATGACAACAGCTGGAAGGCCATCGAGACCGCGCTCCGGAACTGAACATCAAACCCAGCATCAACCAGGTTCTGAGTGGCTGACGCCGGCCTTGCTTTGCCGTGCTGATCGCGATCCCGTAGTCGCCCCCGGCCCTCCGGAACCGGGGGTTCTCCTCGTCTTGGAGGAGCAAGTCGGTAGTCACCCCTCCGAATCGAGGAGTACCCCCTGGAGTGCTCCTCGATCTGGTGGAAATCCTCTCGACCATCTCTCCAACGTGCCGCCTCCGCCCGACCAGACATGGCCCCCACCGTCTCTGACTGTGCCTTAACGAGGGCGGCGCTGAGCGCCCCCTGTACTTCTTTGCCGTACTGACCTCATCATGGTCTCGCACGTTGCGGAACCGCGGGTTGACCTCCTTTCGTAGGAGCAAGTGGGCGATAGCCCCTCCAAACCGAGGAGCACCCCGGCGACTGCTCCTCGATCTGGTGGAGATCCTCCCTATCGCCTCCCCAGTCCCCCATGTTCGCTCGAACGGACATAGCCCCCACCGTCTCTAGCTGTGCCTTAACGAGGGCGGCGCTGAGCGCCGCCACTACTTCTTTGCCGCACTGACCTCATCATGACCTCGCACGTCGCGGAACCGCGGGTTGACCTCCTTGCGTAGGGGCAACTGGGCGATAGCCCCTACAGATCGAGGAGCACCCCGGCGACTGCTCCTCGATCTGGTGGAAATCCTCGTGATCGTCTCTCCAGCGCCCCAGGCTCGCTCGAACGGACATGCGCCGCCACGCTTCTAGCTGGGATTTAGCGTGGACGACGGCTGGCTGCGCCCGCCCTCGTTTCGCCCGTCCCATCTCATGTTCGCCCTATGCCCCCTGAAACCGGGGATTCTCCTAGTTTCGGAGGGGCAGCAATACAACAGCCCCTCCGAATCGAGGAGCACATCGGCCAGTGCTCCTCGATTCGGAGGAGGGCTACTAGATCCTCCATCACGCACCTGTCAGCGGCGCTTGCGTGGTCGGGCACATCAGCATGGCACCCATAACCTCCCGCAAGCGCGGTGCAGCCCCGCCTCGATGGCAGGGGCCGCTCGACACTTGGGCTTGGGCTCCAAGACCACCGATCCGCCCGCCAGCTGCAACCGACCCGGCCAACTCCAGTCAGCTAGGTCAAGCCGCTGCTACCCGTGGCCAGCTATGGGGCCGAGCAGTGCAGGCCGCAGTCTAACTGTGGCGGGCCTTTCCAATCTTCAGAAGCTCCGACACGGTGACCATGGAGTAGCCTTGGCTCCTCAGCTGCTCCAGGATGCTTCTGAGTGCCTTCGCCGTGGGGTCAGTGGGATGCATCAGGATGATGTTCCCGGGCGCCAGCTTCGACAGGGCACGCTCGGTCACCACCTCAGGAGACGGCAATTGCCAGTCGATGGTGTCCACTGTCCACATGATCGTGGTGTATCCCATCCTCGCCGCCACTGACGCAATCCTCTGGTCCACCTCTCCGTAGGGCGGGGCAAACAGCACTGTCCGCACGCCGGTGAGTTCCCTGATGAGCGCCTCGTTGTCGCCGATGAGCCGCTCCAGCCCCGAGTCCGACATGGCCTTCGGGTGGGCGTGGCTCCAGCCGTGGTTGGCCAGCTCGTGCCCGTCCTCGTGAATGGCCGACACAAGGTTCGGATACTGTCGCACCCACGTGCCCGTCAGAAAGAACGTGCACTTGGCTCCCGCTTCCCGCAGAGCCGACAGGATGTCGGGCAGGTATTCCTCACCCCAAGCCACGTTGAAGACCAGTGAGACAGCAGGCGTCGAAGTGGTGACGCCATGGACCGGCTTCAGCATAGCAGCCGTAACCTTAGGGGGTACCTCCCTCAGGGACAGTTCCACTTGCGCCCCTTTGGGCGCAGACATCACCGCCTCCACGGTACCGTCAACATCTAGCGCGACTCCAAGCTCTTCGGGGATGATCTCGCCGGTTTCGGAATGGTACATGGCGTCCCTCGGGTGACGCTCGATCTGTGACGAAAGGCTGAGTACCACACGTCTCACCTCGTCAGGGTACAGCCCTCCCAGGTCTTGCCCGGCCAGCGTCACGCCGCGTCGAACCCCAAGCACCCTGCGCCTGGCAGACGGCGAGGCCACCACCACCGCAGCAGTGAGCACCATGAGTCCCAGGGCCACCAGAGCCAGCGCCAGCCTCCGATTCCTCACACTCACTACCAGCACGTGCTCACCTCCGATCTCAGCCTGGTCCTGGAAGCTGACCAGGGGACGGGTCTCCGGTTCGTCCTGGGGACGTCTCCCCGACTCATCGTCTTCCGTGCGCGCCTGCTCTTCGGAGTCCCCAGCTGGCTGCGACTCAGGCGCCGCCGGCTTCGGCGCAGCCGGCCGTTGCTCGCCCGTGTTGCGGTTGATGTACGTATCCCCCTTCAAGAGCAGCTCGGAGACGGTAACCAGCGAGTATCCCTCAGCCTTAAGCCTGGGGATTATCTGGGCCAGCGCTGCCGGCGTGTTCTGGGCGGCGTTGTGAAAGAGCACGATCGCCCCCGGCTTCATCCGGCTCATGACCCGCTCCACGATCTCTGCAGTCGTGGGGTTCTTCCAGTCGAGGGAGTCGATGCTCCACTGGATCGTCTGCAGGCCCATCCTGCCGGCCTCGGTTATCAGCGTGTTGCTGTAATCGCCGAAGGGAGGCCTAAACACCTTGGGTGCAACTCCGATGAGGTCGGCGATGGCCCGTTGCGTCCGCTCCAGCTCCTCCCTGATGCGCTCCACAGGTAGGGAGCCCATGTTAGGATGAGTCCACGAGTGGTTGCCCACCTCGTGGCCCCGAGCGGCGATCTCCTTCACCATGTCAGGGTAATCGGTGATCCAGTGGCCTGCGAGGAAGAAGGTGACTTTGACGGCGTGTTGGTCAAAGAGATCCAATAGTTGGGGGGTGAAGTCGGCGCCCCACGTGGCGTCTACGGTAATGGCAACTGCCTTGTCATCCCTGGCCACGGAGTAGATGGGAACCAGCCTTGCATCGGACTGGGCCGCCACGGCGTCGTCACCGAGCATCCCGATCCCCATGCCCGTCAGGATCAGCAGCGCCAGGATCCCGATCGCCAACGCGGCCATGTGTGAGCGCCTACTGACAACGATCAGTACCACTTATACAAGCCTCCCCGCGGCGATTTCCATAGTACATATGCGGGCCGGCTCTCCTGTTAGAATTCGTCTATCGACAAGCCGAGCTCATGTGCCTGCGCAAAGCCAGTCTCTCAAGGCCGCTGCTAGTTCGCTCACAGGTCCCACGGCCTTTGAACAGTCAGGCAGAGATCTTATGAAATGCCGCCCGTATCTGCGAGTCACTATCCTGGGGTCCAGCACAGCCACTGCACCCCTATCGGTAGAGGTTCGGATCAGCCTGCCGAATCCCTGCTTGAATTTGAGCACCGCCGCCGGAAGCGCAAGCTCCCTGAAGGGATCGCCGCCCCTTGCCCGAACCGAATCAACCCTGGCCTGAAGAAGGGGTGCCGTAGGCACAGCAAATGGCAGCCGTGGAATGATCACGCACGACAGCGCCTGGCCGGGAACGTCTACCCCTTCCCAGAAGGAGTCCGTCCCGAAAAGCACCGAGCCAATGTCGGACCTGAACTCGTCCAGCAGGGCCTTCCGCGGCTTGTCGCCCTGCACCAGAAGGCGCATTCCGTGCTGTCGCATGTACGGCTCGATCTGTGATGCCATGGACTTCAGCAGCTTGTATGAGGTGAAGAGCACGAAGGCCCGTCCGCCGGAGGCGTCCAGCAGCGAGGCCAGCGCCTCCAACAGCCTCGGCTCCCAACCAGGCGAGTCGGGAACAGGCATGTCGTCTGCGCAAAGAAGCAACGCTTGGGATGCGAAATCGAAGGGAGACGGCGCCACCACGTACTGCACGCAGTCTGGCTCCAGTGTATCGAGGCCCAGAGAGTGAGCGGAGTACTCGAAACTGTTGCCGACGGCCAGGGTGGCCGACGTGAACACCGCCGTGTCGACGCCTGGAAGCAGCGACTGGACTATCTCAGGGCCCGGCTCTATGGGCGCCGCGATCAGCCGCACATTGGAACGCCTCCCGCGGCCAGATACCTCCACCCAGTACACGAAGTCAGGTGAGTCAGCCTTCACCGCAAACCTGACCGCCTCAGCCAACGCGACGGCCCTGGCCGAGTAGGCGCGAAGCTCCATGAGCAGGGCGGCGCCTGAGGGGTCGGCTCCGTCGGCGTCACCTGACCCGTCAGCGGCATGACCGAGTCCATCGGCTTCCGTGCACCCGGCGTCGTCATCGCCTCTGCCTCTCAGCGCCTTGGCCAGCCGGGATATAGACTCAGCCAGGTCTTCCAGGGCCGCAGCGAACCCCTCGTGGGCTGGGTATACTCGCCGGTTCCATGCGTCGTTCTCGGTCAGCTTGCGGTCTATCCTGACCTCGCGCTCGTTCCTGCTTGCTGCGTCGGTCCACTCTCCGGCCTCCTCAGAGGCCGGGCGAGACAACATCAGTGTCCGCAGCTCGGAAAAGAAGTTCTCGCAGGAATCCCTGCATCTGATGGCTGCGGGTATGGCCTCCATATCCAAGATCTCCACCGCCGCCCTCAGCGACGCCTCGCGCTCTCTGTCACCCCAATGGCGGAAGATGTACGCACGGGCTCTCGCCAGCGCTCCTCCGCCTGAATCCGCCTGCTCCGAGCCCTGCTCCCGCGCCGCAGGCCTCGACTCCTTCCTGAACACTTGGTTGAGCAGCCTGACTGCGCCAAGGCGCGACGCCTGCATGCCAAAATACTCCGTGGCCACGTCCGCAGCGTTGTGGGCCTCGTCCAGCACCACGGCGCGGTATTTCGGCAGCACCCCTTTGGCGGCACGCTGTCCCATCTGCTGCCTGATGGCTGCGTCAGCGAACAAGAGATGGTGATTGGTCACCAGCACCTGCGCGGACTCCATGTTCCTTCTCGCGGCGAAGAAGAAGCACTGTGCATAATAGGAGCAGCGCTGGCCGAGGCATAGATCCGGCTCCGCGCACACCAGCTCCCACGCCTCGGGCGAAGGCTCGAAAGGCATCGTGGACCTGTCGCCGGTGACGGTGGTCTGCGCCCAGCTGACGATGGGGGCAAGCTCGTCCGAAAGATAGTCCTCCGCGAGCGCGGTGTCGAGCTTCCGAAGGCATAGGTAGTTGGCTCTGCCCTTCACCAGGCATGCGCGAACGGGCTCCCCCAACGCCTTCGCCAGCGCGGGGATGTCCGAGGCAATCAGCTGCTCCTGCAGGTTAATGGTGTTTGTGGACACCACCACACGCGCCTCGTTCCTCTGCGCCCAGAGCACGATCGGAGCGAGATACGCTAGCGACTTGCCCGTGCCTGTGCCGGCCTCAACAACAAGGTGGGACACGGTGGAAAGGGCCTCCGTCACTTTCAGGGCCATCAGCAACTGTCCCGGCCGTGGCTCGTAGTCAGGATAGCCTTTCGCAAGGAGGCCGTGATCGGAGAAGAGGTGCTCGATGTCGGCGGGGGCGATGACGATGGAGCCGGAGGCGTTGGTCATCGGATCGGTTACGGGACGGATCCTCTGCACAGCGTTGTCCACGATCCAGAAGCCTATGCCCTTCTGGGCCAGGGCTGAGGCGACAGCAAGGTCCGCATCGGACGGCATCAGCTGACCTGACGGGTGGTTGTGCAGGACAACCTGCCCACGCATGAGGGCGGCCGACACCACCGGCGCTGCGCTCATATGACCCACGGACAGCACGTCCACATCGATCACAATGTAGTCGCGATCGCAGCGTCCGACCGCGAACACCTCAGCGCCGCCCGCCTGCCTGATGGCATCGGAAAGCTTCCGTCGGGCCTCTTCAGACAGATAGTTCTGAACGGCGCCCTCGTGGTAGGTCTTCATGGAACGCACGACCTGATGGCCGCCAGGTCACGCTCCTGGTCTTCGGGGGAGTTCACAGGCGTCTCCAGTATGAACGGAAGCCTCGCCATAGCGGGCCGCGACAGGATCTCGGTGAAGCCTCGAAGACCTATGTTCCCTTTACCTATGTTGTGGTGCCGGTCCTTGCCGGAACCAAGGGTGCCCATGGCGTCGTTGGCATGCACCATCTTTACCCGCTGCAGCCCGACAGTGCTGGATATCTCGTCCAGGGTGGCGTCGAGCCCCTCAGGCGTCGCCACGTCGTAACCTGCGGCGAAGGCGTGGCATGTGTCGAAGCACACGCCCAAGAGGTCGCCGTGGCGACAGGAATCGATTATCTGCTTAAGCTCTGCGAAGGTTCGACCAACCTCGGTTCCGGCTCCTGCCATGTTCTCGATGCACAGCGTCACCTGCGAATCTGACTGCTCATATGCCCTGTCGATAGCTGCGGCTACGCGCGTGATGGCCTCATCGATGCCGGTTCCCAGATGGTGCCCAGGGTGCATCACCACGATGTCGGCGCCGATGGCCTGCGCCCGGGCCAGCTCATCGCCGAGAACGTCGCACGAAAGGTCGTACAGCTCCTCCTTGGGCGTGGCCACGTTCACCAGGTAGTTCACGTGCACCACCACCGGCCACATCCCGGCCTCCTCCCGGGCATGTCGGAAGGCGGCCACCTGCTCGGGCTCCAGCGGTTTGGCCCTCATGGACCGGGGATTGCGAGCGAAAACCTGAAAGCCGTCGCACCCAAGCTCGATGGCGCGAGTGACTGCCTTAGGCAGTCCTCCCGCCACCGAAAGGTGCATTCCGAATGCCGTCATCCAATGACCTCCAAAGAGTCTACCTGCGGACGCGGCTCAAAGCCGCCGCTCGATACATTTATCCTGCGGTGCGGGCGTGGAGCACCTTCACGAACAGGAACATCGCCGCCAGCGACACCAGCAGCGTCAGGAAGGCCATGGGCCAGTGGGCGATGCCTGTCGGGGCCACGAATCCGTAGAACACGTAACCTATGGCGCACGCCACCGCGCCCACCGTCGCATAGGGTAGCTGGGTCGAAACGTGGTCGATGTGATTCACCGCAGCGCCGGTGGAACTCAGGATGGTGGTGTCGGATATCGGCGAGCAGTGGTCACCGTAGACCGCACCTGCCAGAGCCGCCGCCACCATGCCCAGAGTCAGCTGCGGGGCCAAGAGCACCGCGAAGTCGATGGCTATCGGCACCATGATTGCGAAGGTCCCCCACGACGTGCCGGTGGAGAAAGCTATGAGGCAGGCCAGTGCGAACATGATCACAGGATACTCTGCAGGGTTCAGATGCTGGCCGACGCGGTGGGCCAGGAACTCCCCGGTGCCCAGCTCGCTGACGACGCCACCGATGGTCCATGCGAACATGAGTATGGTGATGGCCGGCAGCATCGATTTGAACCCGCCCCAAGCGGCCTCTGGCAACCGATTCACCGTGACGACGCCCCTCGGCAGCATGATTGCCAGAGTCAATGCCACGCCCAGGAAGCCCGCGTACATCAGCGCCGCTGCGGAATCGGTGTTCTTGATGGCGTCAAGGAAACTGATGGGCTCACCGCTCCAGTAGCCGCCTGTGTAGGCCATCATCAGGATCGCGAATACGATCAGCCCGCCAACCGGCGCGACCAGATCCCAGACGGTCCCCTTGCCACTGATGCTCGGCTGATTGCCCGCTGCCGACACCTTGAGGGCTCCGACGTCTCCGGTTTCCCTCGCGATGCGCTCGAACTTCGCCATGGGGCCGAAGTCGAGCTCGTAGAGGGCCATCAGCGCCACCATGGCGAGGCTAATCCAAGCGTACAGGTTCAGAGGAAGGGTCTGCAGGAAGGCAACGAAGGGCTCCAGCCCAACGATGCGCCCAACTTCAGGCGCCAGCATCATCCCTGACTGGCTCACTTCCCTGAACTTGTCGCCCATGGTAGACATTATGGTCACGACCCAGCTTGACACCGGGGCTATGGCGCACACTGGCGCCGCCGTGGCGTCTATGATATAGGACAGCTTGGCTCTGGAAACGCGGTGCCGATCTGTGACAGGCATCATCACAGTGCCCACTGTGAGGCAGTTGAAGTAGTCATCGATGAAGATCAGGATCCCCAGCACCAGCGTGGCCAGCTGCGCGCCGGTACGGCTCTTGATGCGCTTCACAGCCCATTCGCCGTATGCCCTCGCGCCACCCGCTATGGTCACGAGGTAAGTGAGTATTCCCAGGCACACCAGGAAGACGAGTATCGAGAGATTCCACGTGTCTGTTATCTTGGCCCATAGTGTTCCGAACGCGATCTGGAACATGCCGAGCACGCTGAACTCGGCCAGGATGAGCGCCCCCGCGAGCACACCGATCCCCAAGGACAGGATGACCTTCCTGGTGATCAGCGCCAGCGTGATGGCAACCAGGGGAGGGACTATCGTCCACCAACCGTACTGCATTGTCTTCGCCCCCGATTCTTGCAATGGAATGGTCCGGTGCTTCTTGCTGCGAACTACGTGGTGTGCTACGAAACGTCTGAGAAGTCCACAAGAACCTTGAGCGAGCCGCGGCGCGAGGCCCTCTTGAAGGCAGCAGCTATCTCGTTGGCCGGGTACACCGCCTCAATTAGGGGGGCGACATCGATCGCGCCGGTGGACAAGAGCTCGATGGCATCCCGCATGGAGCCTCCCCTGGAACCGATGCATGTCAGCTCCTTGTCGACGATGGGGGTGAGATTCAGTCTGCCTGTATCATGATACAGACTTTTCACTACCACCACGCCCCTGGGTCGCACCAGGTCGATGGCCTTCAGCAGGCCCTCGGGGCTCCCGGTGCAGTCGACCACCACGTCAGCCATGCCGGAGTACTCATCCACGAAGCCACACTCTATTCCCATCTTAGACACGCGAGCCAGCTTGTCAACATGTTTTCCCAACACTGTCACGTCGACGTCTCGAACCTTCAGAACCTGCGCAGTCAGGAGGCCCAACTTGCCGTCACCCAGCACTATCACGGAATCCTCTTGGCCGATGGTGGCCAGCTCCAGTATCTGCAGGGCAGATGATACCGGCTCTGCGAACGCAGCCACCATGGAAGGCACGTTATCCGGCACCACCGTCAGGTTGACCTCCGGGAGCACCACGTAGTCTGCGAGGCACCCCTGCCAACGGTCCATACCCATGGTCATCCGGTTCGAGCAGTAATTCGGCATGTTCATACGGCAGAACTTGCAGCCGCCGCACGGGACATCGATTGATCCCACCACGCGTTTGTCGACCAAGTGCAAATCGTCGGACTCCACCACTTTGCCTACGAACTCATGCCCGAGGATACCTCGGTAGTTCGAGTATCCCTGGGTGATCTCTATGTCGGTGTTGCAGATACCTGCAAGCTCCACTCGGATAAGAGCCTGTCCTGGAAGCCTCTGAGGTTCCGGCACATTCTGAAGTTTCGGGTTCTTGGCGTACACCAGCGCCCTCATGCAAGCCCTCCTCGCAATGGAATACATGGAATCATCGTACAGTAACTGGCACCCATCGGATAATCGAGAACACTCATGACATTATACGGCATAGACTAGAATTATCCTGCAAGGAGGAAGCTGCATCTGGAACACTATTCTACGTCCACCACCCTCAGCGCCAACAACTGAGGCTGGGTCGCGCTGGTTACGACCGCGAAATGATGCCCGTCTCTGCTCCAGGTGGCTCCCGAGCGCGGATCAGCGCGGCTGGCGCCGATCTCCGTGCCGCTACGGGCGTCAATGACGGTGGCGGACCCGTCCTCCGTCAGCACCAGCAGCATACTGCCAGGGTAGTTCCAGTCGATGGACTTCACGGCAGCAGGCGGCGCCCACAGGACCCTATCAAGCTTGCCGGTGCGGGCCTTCCACACCACGATGCCGTCATCGCACGCTCCCGCGATCTCCGATGAATCCGGCGACCAGGCCACGCGCTGGATGGACCCACTGTGCCCCTGAAGAGACCACTCTTCGGCTGGCCCGTCATCCACCTGAAACACGGTCCACGCCCCGCCCGCCCCTGACTGCCAGGTGGCCAGCTTTCCATCGGGAGACGGCACTAGCTGTTGCTGTCCTATGGACACGAACTGGGTTTCAATCATCTGGCCGGTATCCCGATGCCAGCCGGTGAAATACTCCTCACCGTTCCACGTCACCACCTCATCCCGGCCTGACCAGCCCTTCACCTCGTATATCTCCCCCGCCACCACACGGGCGGACTCCCTGCCGTCAGAGGCACGCCACACCCTCATCTCGCCCCATGACGCCGCAGCGATGTGCGTGGAATCCGGGCTCCATGCGAGGGACGTGGCCGCCGCGCCGTGCTTCAGCCTCTGCACCACGTCACCGGAGGCGCGCATGAGGATTACGTCTCCCGCAACAGATGCGACCGCCAGCACTGAGCCGTCCGGGCTCCACGCCGGTCCCGCGGAGGCGCCGCCTTCCAGGTCCACAGCGGCCACCAGCTCCACTCTTACCCCTTCGGCAACTGGGGGCTCAAGCCGCTGCCTAACGATGTACGCCGCTGCCAGCAGGGCTCCCAAGAGGAGCACGGCAGCGAAAACCGGACGGTAACGCCTTGGCTCGATCTTCCTCACCACCCTTTGATGGAAGCGACCAGTACGATAATATTGCATTGCGCACAGTGACGCATTCAAAGGAGGCGATGACCTCATGCCGGAGCACGCCAACGCCCTAAACGACGTGCTGGTGAAGCTGTTCAACAGGATACTATCCATCGAGGAAGAGGCCATCACCAAGGCGAGCGCCCTGGGGCTCACCATGTCAGAGATCCATGTCATTGAGGCCATCGGCGACATGGAGCCCAGGTCCATGTCGGAGGTTGCTGCGGACCTTGGGGTTACCATCGGAACCCTGACCGCGTCGGTGAACAGGCTGGTTCACAAGGGACACGTGACCCGATCCCGCCCGGAGAACGACCGCCGGGTGGTGCTGGTTACCCTCACCGACAAGGGAATGGTGGCCTACAGGATGCACGAGCGCTTTCATCAGCGAATGATCGACAGCATCCTCAAAGGCCTCGATGAGGATGAACAGAAGTCGATCCTGCATGCTGCGGAAAAACTCTATCAGTTCTTCCTTCGCGTCAAGCCGGAGGACCTGCTTCGCGAGGGCATAGAGCCCAAACGGGGCGATCTATCCCAGCGGTAGCGGTCTGACACCAACTCCCAGCTCAAAGCGCCCTTCGCCTTCTCCACACTGAGCGCTCCGATGTTGTTGTTGACATGGGTCGATCGGCGGCATATACTTTGAGGCGCAAATATTTTGACCTCCAAAGTAAGTTCCTACGGCATCGGAGGCGTGACCCGTGTTCTCAACAATTATCGCAACCGGCAGCGCTGTCCCGCAACGAGAAGTAACCAACGCCGAGCTGGCTCAGCTGGTTGACACATCGGACGAGTGGATAGTGACCCGCACAGGCATGAGCCGGCGTCGGATCGCTGTGACGGAGACCACCTCGTCGTTGGCCGCCGCCGCTGCGCGGCGCGCCCTAGACGGCGCCGGCCTCTCGCCCGACGCGGTCGACCTCATCGTGGCGGCCACCGTTACCCCTGACAACTTCACGCCGACGGTGTCGTGCCAGGTTCAGGCGACCTTGGGCTGTGCCCGGGCCACCTGCTTCGATCTGTGGGCAGGCTGCAGCGGCTTCGTCTACGGCGTCAAGGTTGCCGACGCCATGATCCGCAGCGGCGCGGTGAGCCGGGCCATCGTCGTAGGCGCCGAAACCCTAAGCCGCGTGGTGGACTGGACCGACCGCGGCACCTGCGTGCTCTTCGGCGACGGCGCTGGAGCTGTGCTCATGGAAGCCTCCCCTGCCCCGGGAGTCATGGCATGCGTCACAGGATCCGACGGCACAAGGGGCGGCTTCCTCAGGATCCCCGGACTTCCCATACGGAATCCGTGGGCCGATGCCACTAGCAGCACCTCAGGCGGCGCCTCAGGCGCCTCGGCGGCCGAGCCAAGCGTGATAAGCATGGACGGGCAAGAGGTGTTCCGCTTCGCCGTTGGCGCCATCCAGTGGTCCATTGAGGAGGCCTCGAAGCTTGCGGGGGTACCCATCGGCCGCATTCGCAGGATCGTCCCCCATCAGGCCAACAACAGGATCATCGATGCGGTGGCCTCGCGCATGCGCCTTCCGAGGGAGGTCTTCTATACCAACCTCCAGCACTACGGCAACACCTCTGCAGCCAGCATTCCCATTGCCCTTGACGAGATGAACCGTCAGGGGTTACTCCATAACGGCGACCACCTGGCCCTTGTGGGCTTCGGTGGCGGCCTCACGTGGGGCGGCGCCATGGTCAGGTGGACCGCTTCCGCAACGCGATTCCCTGGGTAGACCCACCAACACATGAGGGGAGAACGGACCATGTACGAAGAGCTGAGATCGCTAATAGCGGACCAACTGGGCATAGACGAGGATCAGATCACTCCCGACTCCAAGTTCGTGGCTGACCTCGGAGCCGATTCCCTGGCCATGGTGGAGATGGTCATGGCCATTGAGGACAAGTTCGGGGTGCGCATCTCGCAGCAGGAGATCAAGGACCTGGCCAGCGTCGGCGACGCGCTCAACCTGCTCAAGGCGCGCCTGGGCGGGGCCGTGTGATGAGGACCCGCTTCACTGAGCTGGTGGGCATCACTCACCCGGTGGTGCAGGGAGGTATGGCCTGGATCGCCGACGCCGGGCTGGCGGCCGCGGTTAGCGAGGCCGGTGGGCTGGGCCTCATAGGCTCAGCCCACCTTGACCCTGAGCAGCTTCGTGCCGAGATCAGAAAGGCGCGCGAGCTTACCGGCAAGCCCATCGGCGTGAATATCATGATGGCCGCGGGCAACGCCGCCGAGAAAGTCGCCGTAGTGTGCCAGGAGCGAGTGGCCGTGGTCACCACCGGCGCCGGCAGCGCAGAGGAGTTCGTGCCCGAGCTGCGCCGCTCCGGAGTGCTCGCAGTGCCGGTTGTGGCCTCAGTGGCGTCGGCCAGGCGCGCCGAAGCGGCCGGAGCTGACGCCATCATAGCTGAGGGCAGCGAGGCGGGAGGCCACATCGGCGAGCTCACCACTATGGCATTGGTGCCGCAGGTTGTTGACGCCGTTAAGGTGCCCGTTCTGGCCGCCGGCGGCATCGCCGACGGGCGGGGCCTCGCCGCCGCCCTGTGCCTGGGAGCCTCCGGCGTGCAGATGGGAACTAGGTTCCTGGTCGCAGACGAGTGCAGCGTTCACGAGAGCTACAAGGAGCGCGTTCTGAAGGCGTCTGATGTTGACACCGTCGTCACCGGCGCGTCCGTGGGACACAGAGTCAGGTCCCTCAGGAACATGTTCACCAGGGAGTTTGCCAGGATGGAACGGGAGGGCCGTCCGCCTGAGGAAGTCATGGAATTCGGAATGGGCCGGCTGGCAAGGGCGGTGCGCGAGGGCGACGTCGTGTGGGGCTCGGTGATGGCAGGCCAGGTCGCCGGCATGGTCCGAAGGCGAGTTTCGGCGTCGCACATCGTGAATGAGGTGGTCTCCGAAGCCGAAACCATCCTCAGAGCTGTGGGAGGTGACAGGTGATGGGCGTGGCCTTCATCTTCCCCGGCCAGGGTGCGCAACGCATAGGCATGGCGCAGGATGTGCAGAGCGCGTTTCCCGTTGCCAGACGCGTCTTCGAGCTGGCGTCTGAAGCCGTCGGGTACAGCATGGAGCAGCTATGCTTCGAGCCCAACGACAGGCTTGACCTGACTGCGTACACGCAGCCTGCGTTGCTTATGGCCTCGATGGCGCTGCTTGAAGCGTTCCGCTCAGTGTCGGCACTCCAGCCAGTGGCCGCAGCCGGCCTCAGCCTCGGAGAGTACTCGGCGCTGGTGTGCGCCGGCTGCCTGGACTTGGAGTCCGCCGTGTCGCTGGTGGCCCTCAGGGGGCGCCTGATGCAGGACGCCTGCCCTCCCGGCGTTGGGGCAATGAGCACCATCCTGGGTCTGGGCCACGACGGAGTTGACGCCGCGTGCGCCTCCGCCTCCCACTTGGGAGTGGTGGTGCCGGCGAACTACAACTGCCCCGGGCAAGTAGTCATCTCCGGCCACGCTCAGGCCGTGGAAGCGGCGTCGGCCGCCGCGATGAAGATGGGCGCAAGGCGTGTGATCCCGCTGAAGGTTTCAGGGCCGTTCCACAGCCCTCTCCTTGAGCCTGTGCGATCCGCCCTCTTGGAGCGGCTGGCTCAGACGCCGATGGAGAGGCCGGCGATTGACGTTTACTCCAACGTCACAGCCCAGCCCGTCCGGGAGCCAGACGATATCCGGCGCCTCCTGGGCGAGCAGGTGTGCTCGCCGGTGCTGTGGGAGCAGACCATATCGAACATGTCCAGCGCCGGGATTGACACCTTCGTCGAGTTCGGACCTGGCCGCACGCTGCAGGGCCTTGTCAAGCGCGTAGTTCCGTCTGCGACTACGGTGTGCGTGGAGGATTGTCAGTCTCTCGAGGAGGCGGCCAGGATTCTTAGTTGAGCTTGAGGTAAGGAGGTCCAGTCTCCATGGATGATATGGAAAGGAACCGCACTGCGCTGGTGACCGGCGGGGTGCGCGGCATCGGGCTGGCCGTAGCGTCGGCCCTGGCAAGTCGGCGAATGCGCGTGGCGCTGGCTTATGTGGGCTCCCCGGAGGATACTGTGCAGGCCGCCGTGGAGCGCGTTGACGCCGCGAGGCCAGACCGGAAGGAACCCCTCGATGGCCGCACGTGGGCGATGCGTGCGGACGTTTCCGACGAGGATCAGGTTAAGGCCATGATCGAGGAGACCCTCCACCGCGGAGACGGTCTGGACGTGCTGGTGGCCAACGCCGGGATAGTAAAGGACAACCTCAGCGCCTTCATGACGGCGGACGACTTCAGATCAGTTCTCGAGGTGAACCTCACCGGCGCTTTCCTGTGCGCCAGGGAGGCGGCACGGGTGATGATGAGGCAGCGCAGCGGGAGGATTATCTTCATGTCGTCCGTGGCGGGCCTCGATGGCAACTTCGGCCAGGCCAACTACGCCGCGAGTAAGGCGGGGTTGGTGGGGCTGGCCAAGAGCCTGGCGAAGGAGCTGGGGCCCCGGGGCATCACGGTGAACGTGGTGGCGCCGGGCCTCATCGAAACGGACATGACCGCCCACCTGTCGCAGGAGCTGCTACAGCAGTACGCCGCCAGGGCTCCGCTGCGGCGCCTGGGGCGGGCCGAGGACGTGGCCGCGGCCGTGGCGTTCCTGGCGTCGGATGCGGCGTCGTTCATCACGGGACAGGTCATTCGGGTCGACGGGGGCCTGTGCCTGTAGGGGCACCGTGCGGCAGCGTCCGCCATCTCGCCCCTACTCTGAAGACTCTGGAGCGTTTCAAGNNGAGCGATTCAAGGAGACTGATCCCGCAGATGAGAAGCGTAGTAGTGACAGGCATGGGGGCTGTGACCCCCATTGGCATGAGCGTGAGCCAGATGTGGTCCTCGATGGTGCAAGGTCGCTCGGGCGTGGGCCTCATCGACAGGTTCGACACATCCGGGTTCTCCGTGCGGATAGCGGCGCAGGTGGGACCGGAATTCGATCCCGGAGCCTTCATGGACCGCCGCGACGCCAAGCGCATGGACCGTTTCACCCAGTACGCAGTGGCAGCGGCGCGACAGGCCATGGACGACGCTGGCCTGGTGGCGTCGACAGGTGGCCAGGGGGCCGGGGCCATCTCCCCCGAGCGTCTCGGGGTTTGCATCAGCGCCGGCCTTGGAGGCCTCGAAACCCTCGAGGAACAGCACAGCAGGCTGTTGGGGCGCGGTCCTGACTGGGTAAGTCCGTACTTCATACCGATGATGATACCTAACATCGCTGCAGGCCACATATCCATACTCTTCAATGCCCAGGGCCCCAGCACGTGCGTTAGCACCGCATGCGCCGCATCGGCCCACGCCATAGCAGACGGCCTGCGGCTCATTCGCGAGGGCGCGGCTGACGCGGTGATCGTCGGCGGCGCAGAGGCCGCCATCACGCCCATGGCGCTGGCGGGGTTCGCGAAGATGCAGGCGCTGTCGCATGCCAGCGACCCTCGGTGCGCTCCCCGCCCCTTCGACGCCCGCCGCGACGGGTTCGTCATGGGCGAGGGCGCCGCGGCGATGGTGATCGAGGCTGAGGAGTTCGCGCGCCAGCGCGGGGCCAGGATATACGCGCGGCTGGCGGGGTACGGCATGACCACCGACGCGCACCACATCACCGCGCCGGCCCCGGGCGGAGCCGGCGCAGCCCGGGCCATGGCGTCGGCGATCCGCGACGCCGGGCTTTCGCCGAGCGACATCGACTACGTCAACGCCCACGGCACAGGCACCCCCTACAACGATGCCACAGAGACGACGGCGCTACACTCGGTGTTCGATCCCTCTGGCCATATGCCCCTGGTGAGCTCCACCAAGTCCATGACCGGGCACATGCTGGGCGCGGCCGGCGCTGTAGAGGCTATAGCCACTGTGTGCGCGTTGCTGCACGGGATGGTGCCGCCGACGATCGGGTTGGAGGAGCCCGACCCCCATTGCGACCTGGACTACGTGCCGATGGTGGCGCGGCCCGCGAAGCTCAGGGCGGCTATGAGCAACTCCTTCGGATTCGGTGGCCACAACTGCTCGCTGGTGTTCACGGCGGCACGGGAGGAGGCGAGGTAAGTGACTGGCATACGCGACGCACTCGATGGGCGCAGCGCGTGCGAATTGCACGACCTATGCGGCACGCGCGAGGCGCGTGAGGTGCGCGACTTGCTCCCTCACAGACCACCTTTCCTCCTTGTAGACAGGATCGTCGAGATGTGCCCCGGTTCGCGGGCTGTGTGTGAGCTAGTCATCACTGGAGACGAGTTCTGGTGCCAGTGCCACTTCCCCGGGTACCCGGTGATGCCTGGCGTGCTGCTGATAGAGGCCATGGCCCAGACCGCCGCCCTGGCTGCGGGAGGGGTCGCCGAGGGAAAGCTGCCGCTGCTCACCGGGGTGCGGAAGGCCAGATTCGCGGCGCAGGCACGCCCGGGAGCGGTCCTCACCATCGAGGCGGAGCTGGGCAGGTCGCGGGGGCAGTTCGGTACCGCCTCAGGCAGAGTTCTGGCTGCCGATGGCTCCAAACTGGCAGAGTGCGAGTTAACTTTCGCCCTGCTGCCGCAGGAACAGGCTCAAGTGAACGCAAGAGCATAGGCGTGCGAACACCAGGACTAGAGCGATGATGATCCGGGAGGGCATACCTTGGGGGGTATGCCCTCCCGCATCATGAGCCGTAGCTCGGGCGGCACTGGCCCAAATCCTATGTTCTGTGGAGTCCAGATGCTGACATCCACGATCCTGTGGATTTCGCCGCGTGGGCTCCCCAGAAGTTCTGTGGACTCCAAGCTCCGAAACCCCCTGTTTCGTGGATTTGGCGGGTTGAAATCCTCAGTTCCGTGGATCTGAGGTTCCTCGCCCGCCGGGCATCCAGGGCCATGGAGGATGCCTTCCTTTCCCTTGCGCTCCCCTGCAGCCAGAGCCGGCGATAAGGACGCGTGCGGGATCCACAGGTTTCTCGCCGCCGCTGGGTCCGCCGCATCCGAGGCTGAGGTCCTCTGGCCAGTGGATTCCAGGAGCCGAGATCCACGGATCTGTGGTTTTCACGGCGCGAGGTCCTACATTCTGTGGCTCTCGCCCTCCACCGCCTCGGCATCCACGCCCACGAACCATCCTGCACCGCTCCCGCTCACGACGATAGAACCCCGCTCTCCGCCTCCGCCCTCACCTGCGCCTCTGCTCTGCCCTGGTCGCCACCTGTTCTTGCCGCAAGCAGGAATTGCATCTGGCCACTAGAATACAAGTTTGATGGGCCATTCTCCGGCTTGGCCTCGAAATGCCATCGCCGATAGTCAGGGGGCGCTACATTGACGCTGGGCGCACTGCTTCTGGTAATCGTTTCGGCCTTCATTCACGCCACGTGGAACATGATCTCCAAACGCTCACGTGGCGGGATCGAGTACGTACTCATCGTCGGAGGTTTCGCCGCGCTCGTATGGGCGCCTGTCGGCCTGTGGGTCTTGCTTGCAGGTAATGCTGTTGATCCGGGCACTTCGCTTGCCGTTGCCCTGCCCTGCGTGCTAGTGAGCACCGTATTCCACGGCGCTTACTTCACCTGCCTGCAGAAGGGCTACTCCATCGGCGACATGTCCCTGGTCTACCCGCTGGCACGAGGCACGGGCCCGCTCCTCTCGACGGCCCTCGCCATGCTTCTCTACGGAGAGCGTCCATCTGTCACCGCACTGGCAGGCGCGGCACTAATAGGGTCAGGGGCTTTTCTGCTCGCTCGTTCATCCTCTACGCACGCGAAAAACCAACACGAGGATAGCAGCCAGGATGCGTCCGAACCGACCCCATCGTCCGGCATACACACCGCCGTAGGCTGGGGCCTGCTCACCGGCCTCTTCATCGCAGGCTACACCATATGGGACAAGTTCGTGCTCAGCGGTGTAGGCGTAAACCCCCTCTTCCTGGAGTGGGGTACCACCGTTGGCCGCGTGCTCCTTCTGGGGCCCGCCCTGCTCCTGCCCGTCCGTCGCCGACAAGTGGTAATCCAGGCGTACCCCGGCCTCTGGAAGACAGCCCTGCTGGTTGCCATTCTCTCGCCGCTCTCTTACATGATGGCCCTCACCGCCCTCAAGATATCACCGGTGAGCTATGTTGCGCCGCTTCGCGAGATAAGCATTCTCATAGGCACGCTGTTCGGCTCTCGCCTGCTCGGCGAGGGCGACCCTCAGTCCAAGCGGCTTCGCACCATCGCCGCCAGCGCCATGGCCCTGGGCGTAGCCGCCCTCGCCCTTGGATAACTAGAACAGGAGGCGTAGCGACAGTGAAACCCGATCGGAACGAAACGCCGACTGCCACTGCCAACTTCGACGCCAGCCTCCCGCGCCTAGAAGGCTTCCCCGAACCCGAGAGCCGAGTCGAGCTCGACGTGTGGCTTGCCTGCCGCAGGATGGCAATACTCTATGTGGAGATGGCCCGCGCCCTCACCGACGCCCTGGGCGAGCAGCGTGGCCGCGATGCCATTCTTGCTGCCATACACAGGTTCGGTCGGAAGTGCGGCGATCTCGTGTTGGAAGACGTCAAGCGCCTGGGGCTGGAACCCACCGCCGAGAACTACTCCAAAGGCATGGACCTTCCCAGCGTGGGATGGAGAGCCCACACTGAGACCGCCCCAGACGGCACCCCCATAATGGCCATCGACTTCTGCCCTTACGCCGCGACGTTCAAGGCGCTCGGCGAGGAACGCCTGGGGCGACTCTACTGCGAGGTGGATCCCGCCAAGTACTCGGCGTACAACGAGGACCTCACCTGCGCGCACTTGACCAACGTCCTCGACGGCGCGGACTGCTGCAGACTTCACGTTCGCCGCCGCGGCTCTCGGTAGCCGCCGTGCATGGCGGCCACCGCTCGTAGCAGTCGCCGCGTGTAGTAGCCGTCGCTCTGTGCCGTCGCGGTTCTCGCTAACCGTGAATGGGTTGTAGCCCCGGAGCAGTCGTGCGATAATGTGAAGTGCTTGTTACCCGCCTTGAAGGGAGTTGACATCTGTGGACCTGAGACTGCCGAATCATGCTGGAGTTGCAGTAGTCGGCCTGAAGACCGGCTTGATCATGCCCACCGACGACATCGTCGCCATAACTGTCGACACGGTGAAGGGCACGGTCGAGGATGGCGACATCGTATGCGTCACTGAAGCTGTAGTGGCAAGGTCCCAGAACCGCTACGTTACCTGCGATGAGCTGGCCAATGACCTACGCTCGAAGCTGCCCATACGGGAGGACAGCACCATCGCGGTGGTGAGCCCCATCGTGAGCCGCAACCGCTTTCAGCTGGTCCTGTCCGCGATCGCCCGCGCCGTTCCCAAGGGCAAAGTCATCGTCCAGCTGGATATTCCGTACGACGAAGTGGGCAACCAGGTGATGACGGAGGAGTTCGCCAACGGCAGGCTTCGCCTGAAGAAGGTGCTGAAGAGCCTCCTGGAGGCCAGGGGCAACACTCCCCAGATGAACGTGCTGATCAGGGAGATCATCGCCGCGCTGAAGTTTCAGGAGATGGGCTACTCCGTGCTGGCCATCCGCAAGATCACCGGTCGCGGCGTGGCCGACATCACCCTCGCTGCGCCGGACAGGCGCATACTGGCAGCTGAGGTCACCTTCGAGAACCTCGCCGCCACCGCCCACAAAGTGATCGGGATAGCGTCCGACATCAACGCCGATGGCGCTCTGGCCGTCGCAGTCGACCTTCAGACCAAGGAGATCACCATAGTCGATGCCGAGCAGTACCTGGCCGGAAAGGCCGAGCCCCAAGTCGTCAGCTACCGCGAGGAGATGGCCCTCTATGAGGCCGCCGACGTCATAACGCTGAAGGAGATCGGCGACCGCCAGTTCCCGCACCCCATCACCGGCATCGACTACGCCAGGATGTACGCCAAGGCGGTGGAGGCTGAGGGCGCCAGGTGCGAGCTGCTGTACACGCCCAACCCGCTTACGGTGTTCAACTTCGGCCACATCGACGCCATAATCATCGGCGCAGTCCATGCCAGGGAGTCACTGAAGAACCTGTTCCAGTCCTTTGGAACCAAAGCCCCTGTTCTGACCATCAAGGACGTGGGCCCCGCGCCATGGGGAGTCATCGGCTCCAACGTATCCGACCTCAAGAAGGGCATCCTCAAGCTCCTGCCCGATAACGCCGACGAAGTGTGCGACACCATCGTGCGCGCCGTCAGGGAGACCACAGGTAAGAGCATAGAGGTCCTCATATTCGGCGACGGCGCGTTCAAGGACCCCGACACCGGCATCTACGAGCTGGCCGACCCGTACCCCGCCATCGGCGCCAGCGAGGGCCTGCGTAAGGCCGCCCTACGCCAGGGCAACAAGCTTAAGCTCCTAGTTGAGACCTACTACCGACAGGGCCTCACCAGGGAGCAGATCGCCGAGACCATCTCGCACAAGACCGCCTCCCAGGACGAGCTGGGCACCACGCCTCGGCGGATCACGGGCATCCTGGCCACCATGGCCGATCTGGCGGCCGGGTCAGCCGACGCCGGCACGCCTATAGTGCTCATACGCAACTTCGCCCTTTAGTCTAGTACTCACACTTGGAGACTGGGGTTCGCGCGTGGCGCGAACCCTTCCTTATTCATGCAGACCGCCGCCCCGGCCAAGCCGGTCCAGCGCCGCCAGTGGTGGGCACGCCTCTATCAGACTGCCTATGGAGACGAACTCCGACAGCACGTTGAGGAGCGCCATAGTCACCAAGAACAGGTAAAGCCTTGTCCCGGGCATCTCCAGCGCGCTGAGGCCCACCAGGGCGCCAAGGGGATTGGCTCCGGTGTCGCCAAGCATCGCCTCCTCCCGCAGGTCATACCCGACGTATCCAACGGCGGCCCCTATCGCCAGGGCCGCCACACCCGCGTTCCCGCCGCCCGCAGCGCTGGCTGCGGCCAGCAGCACGGCCCCTTTCACCGCCCTTCCAGGCCTGGTGTCAAGCAGGTTCACCGCGTTGGCCGACGCGGCCAGGGCCAGCGCGTGCACCACAAGTGTCGCCCAGCCAGCAGACGGCGTCTCCCTGGCTAACGCAACCGCCACGCACACGAGGGCCACCACGCCCATCTTCACCATGCCCGTGCTGAGCTCGCCGCCTGCCAGCGCCCGAAAGTGACCCTTGAAACCGCGCCTTTCGCCGGAGCCAGCCATGTCGTCGAACAGGCCCGCGCTGGCGGTGCCCAGGCACAGCGCCACGATGGCCAGGAGGTCCGATCTCACCATCGCGGCCTCCGCCCCCTGCCCCGCCAGCGGCTCGACCAGAGTCGCCGCCGTTGCCCCTGCACCTGTCTCTTATACACATCT
>LFRM01290673.1_pt1 | contig 63542 bp, 63 predicted proteins | sample 618341 | NCBI WGS metagenome assembly LFRM01 (sample SAMN03654438, study PRJNA283298) | anaerobic digester metagenome | isolation source: pool of bioreactors CSTR01a, CSTR02a, and CSTR03a thermophilic anaerobic... | place: Denmark: Kgs. Lyngby | collected 2014-05-21 | reverse complement strand
AGCGAGCCTGCCGTCTGTCCGATCTCTGCCGGGTCGGTGATGAGCGTGGGAACAGCGTCGTAGAGGTCCACTCCCTTCTTCACTGCCAGCACGGCGTCAACGATATTGTTCTCCAGGGCATACTTGAGAAGCCCGGTCACCGCGCCGCCGCACTCCGCCACCTCGGCGAGTTCGGGGCTCGTTGTCCAGGCGTATACCATATCTCCCTTTGCTACCATCTCACTGCACCCCCGTGATCTTCTCGACCTTCACAGCGCTGTGCTTCAACTCCGGCATCTTGGAGAGCGGGTCGAGGGCGGTGTTCGTCAGCTGGTTCACAGATCCAGCCCCACCGAAGTGCATCGTCATCATCAGCACACCGGGCCCGACCTCATCGGTCACCCTGGCAAGGGCCTCTGCCTGTCCGCGCCGGCTTACGAGTCTGATCTTCTCACCATTCAGGATATTCAGCCGCGCAGCGTCCTCCGTGTTGATCTGCACGTAGGCTTCCGGCACCTCCTGGTGGAGGATCTTCGCCCGGCCGGTCTGGGTCCGGGTGTGGTAGTGGAAGAGCAGACGTCCGGTCATCAGGGTGAACGGATACTCCTCGTCGGCAACCTCCGCAGGCGGTCGATATTCGATGCCGAAGAAGTGTCCGAGGCCGTCGGGGTTAGCGAACTTCTCGCGGTGCAGGATGGGCGTTCCAGGGTGGTCCTCGGATGGGCAGGGCCAGTGCACAGACTCCGGTTTCTCCATCCTTGCGTAGGTGATACCGGCCATCGACGGGGTGACACGCCGCATGTCGTTCCAGATATCCTCCGGCGAGTTGAAGTCGAAACCGTTGAGCCCGAGTTTGTGGGCAAGTTCGACGAAGATCTGCCAGTCTTCCTTTGCATCGCCCGGAGGCTCCACGGCCTTGCGGATACGGTTGACACGCCGCTCACCGCTGGTGAACGTACCATCCTTCTCGGCAAACGATGCGCCGGGCAGGATGACGTCGGCATATTGCGCCGTCTCGGTCATGAAGATGTCCTGCACGACAAGGAAGTCGAGTTTCTCAAGCGACTGCATGACGAGGTTCGAATCCGGATAAGAGACAACCGGGTTCAGCGCAAAGATATACATTGCCTTGATCTGGTCGCCGCACTGCTTGATCTGCTCTATTAATGTCGCGCCGTACTCTTTTGCAAGTCCGGTGACGCCCCAGAGTTCCTCCATACGCGCCCTGACGGCATCATCCTCGCACTTCTGGTAGCCGGAGAAGACGTTCGGGTAGGCACCCATGTCGCAGGCGCCCTGCACATTGTTCTGGCCACGGAGCGGGTTGACACCAGTTCCGGGTCTCCCGACGTTGCCGGTGAGCATGGCAAGGTTTCCAAGCGACCGAACGTTGTCCGTGCCGGTCGTGAGCTCCGTGATGCCGAGGCAGTAGATGATCACTGCGTTCTTTGCACTGGCGTAGATCCGGGCAATCTCCTTGACCCGCTCGGTGGGCACACCGGTGATCGACTCAACGTCGGCGTACTTCTCCACGGTCTTCTTCAGTTCCTCAAATCCAGTCGTCCTCTTCTCGATGAACTCCTTGTCGTGGAGATCCTGCTGGATGATCCAGTACATGATCGAGTTGATCAGGGCGATGTTCGTCGAGGGGTTGTAGCGGACGTACTCGTCGGCCAGACGTGCCGTGGGAGTGTACCGCGGGTCGCAGACGATGATCTTCTTCCCCATCTTCTTTGCCTGGACAAGCCGGCGGCCAGCGAGTGGGTGTGCCTCAATAGTGTTTGCACCGATAAGGAAGATGACATCGGCGTTTAAGGCGTCCTCGAATGGGTTTGTCGCGGCACCGGAGCCGAACGAGAGCGAGAGTCCGGCGACGGATGGTCCGTGGCAGATACGGGCACAGTTGTCTATGTTGTTGGTCTTGAAGGCGACCCGGGCGAGTTTCTGCATGATGTAGCACTCCTCGTTCGGGGTCCGGCACGAGACCTGGAAACCGAGGGACTTAGGCCCATATTTCTCATAGATCTCCTTGAACTTCGAGGCAACGAGATCGAGCGCCTCATCCCAGGTCGCTTCTTCAAACTTGCCGTTCCTCTTGATGAGAGGCTTTGTCAGCCGATCCGGACTCTGGACAAACTCCCAGCAGGTTGCCCCCTTGGGGCAGAGTTTCCCTTCGTTGATCGGGGACCTCTTGTTGGGCTCAACCCCAACAAGCTTGCCGTCGTTCACCACGAGGTTGAGCCCACACCCTACACCGCAGTATGGGCATGTCGTGGGAACATAGCGCAGTTTTCCATTGGTTTCAGCCATTCACATTCTCCAAATTGTTGCGTTCAACGTCGGTCGCCGGCATGTCCAAAGAGAGACATGCGCACACCATTAGTTTTACATTTACTACGTAGTATATAAATTTAAACTTACTCATTTAACGTCGATCGAAATATTATGGCGTATAATTGTTACAGGCAAGTTTAAATTTAATTCTCAGGTTGCTCATGTGGTTTAGGCGCCATATCAGGTTTTATGGCAAAATAAAAGGAATAAGTCATATTTATATATATTTTGTTAATTGAACAAATTTTACAGATCCAAAATATTTACAAATAACCTTGACCAAACATTATCCCGTGCAACCGAGACTGACTCACACATGGGACGACATCGAGACCAGGCTCAAATCAAAAGGTACCTCTCCAGAGTTGATTGAGCACTTCCGGCGATGTATCGACTTTCATACCTATGCAGCTCCCGGACTCCTGGTCGGGGTCTACATGGTGGACTACGCCTTGGAACTCCTGAATCCACCCAAGGGCGAGAAGATCTACGCTGTCTGCGAGACCATGAAGTGTCTGCCGGACGCCCTGCAGGTGATTGCCCACTGTACGATCGGCAATCACCGTCTCCGGGTGCTCCCGATCGGAAAGTTCGCCCTCACCATGAACGGACCTGCCGACTCTCCATACGTAAATGGAATCCGGGTCTTTGTCGACGGCGATAAGATCGAGCAGTATCCAACGTTTGCTCTCTGGTTCACGAAAGACCCGCTCTTTGACCCGAGAGAACGGGGTGCAGCGTTGATTGACGAGATCCTCGATGCAGGGCGTGCATTCATCTCCGCCGAACGGGTGCGGGTGAAAGTACCGCAGAAATGGCCGTGGAAATCTGCAATCTGCTCCATATGCGGTGAGATGGTCCCCGACCACCTGCTCGTCGATGGGGCTTGCTCAGACTGCCGATCCCAGTCCTATTACGAAAAAATAGCATATTGAACGTGAGCTCCTCCCCCTTTTGGGGAGGTATAAATCTATTGAGATAGAAGGCACCGCATGGAGCTCTCTCCTATCGGATTCGTGCATTCGAGTATTCACTCTCGCAGTGATATGCCGGTCCAGGGCGTCGACGCCGAGATTGAGATACTTCCCCAATACTCCGAGGGGCTCGCAGGTATCGAGGAGAACTCACACCTGATCCTCGTCTGCTGGATGCATGAGGCCGACCGCGACGTCCTGCGGGCAGTGGCCCGGAAGGTTTCGAGCGACCTGCCGGAGAAAGGCGTCTTTTCCCTTCGTTCTCCTGCCCGGCCGAACCCTCTCTCAATCTCGGTGGTTCGACTGATCGGCATCCAAGATGGACGATTTCTCGCGCTTGCAAACGTCGACCTCATCGACGGGACGCCGGTGATCGATATCAAGCCCTACCAGGCAGGATGGGACTGCGTCTTCTCTGCGACCGGCCACGACCGGACGGAGAAGATCCTGAAGATGAGTCCTGCAGAGTACCGGGCCGGCCTCATTCGTGAGGCCATGAACTATCACGGGGAACTCTGCCCGGGCGTGGCGGTTGCGGTGCGGATCGCGGAGGCGGCAACCCGCGCCCTCAAAAGCGACCTACGGGCGCCGCAGATCTCAGTCGTGCTCGGCGCTGACCCTTGCATCTCCGATGCACTCATCGGGATCACCGGCGCAAGCCGGGGAAACTGCCGGCTCCGATACTCGAAAGATGATCGCTATAGCGTATCCAGTCCACAAGAGGAGGTAATCTTCCACCTTCGTGCCGTGCCCGAGAGCGTCGATGAAATTCTTGCGTGCCCCGAAGAATCGCTATTAGACTGCGCCGTCTGCTCTCCGGCGCAGCCGCTGGAGACATAGTTTCTGGAGTCTAATATGCCACGCCGGTACCTGAACCTTACGCCACTTTCGGAAGCACTTGCGGCTATGCGGGCGGCATTTCCTCCGGAGGAGCATGCCGAGACCGTGCCGTTGCGCCAGGCTGTCGACAGAGTGACGGCTAAACCCATTTATGCAGCATATTCGGTCCCGGAGACCGATATAGCAAAGTTCGACGGATACGCGGTGAAGAGCAGGGAGACGCTGGGAGCACAGGACCAGCGGCCGCTGCCTCTCACTGAGTATGCTCGGGTTAATACCGGGGATTTGATCCCTCCATCCTTTGATGCGGTTGTCATGATCGAGGATACCTGGGATGATGGCGGCATACCCTGGATCAGGAAATCTGCCTCATCCGGCCAGAACGTCCGGCATGCGGGCGAAGATATCCGAGCCGGTGAACTGGTACTCCCAAAAGGTCATCGAATCCGGTCGTTCGATATCGGTGCGCTCGCGACCTACGGAATAACCCGGGTATGCGTGAGATCGGTCAGGATCGGCATTATCCCAACGGGGAGCGACCTCGTCCCGCTCGGTGTAGCACCGGCGCCCGGCCAGACAATCGAGACGAATACCCTCATGGCGGAGGCCTACCTCACCCGGATGGGAGCGACCTGCTGCCGTTACGGTATTGTTCCTGACGACCCTGATCTGATTCGCCCGGCATTGGAGAAGGCCCTCGTTGAGAACGACCTTGTCATTCTCTCGGCGGGGTCATCGGCCGGCACCCGCGATTACTCCCGGGAGGTCGTCGAGGCGCTCGGAGAGATCATATTCCACGGTATCGCCGTTCGACCGGGAAAACCGGTGCTGCTTGCGAGGGTCAACGGCAAACCGGTCATCGGGATGCCCGGGTATCCCGTCGCGGCACAGACGATTCTCCGCGAGGTCGTCGGGAACCTGCTTGAATGGTGGGGGCTTTCAGCACCTCAGGCCGAGGAGCTGGACGTCCGGCTCTCACGGAGATTGGCGTCCGATCTTGGATTTGACGAGTTTATTCCGGTCTCGATCGGGAGAGTCTCCGGCACCTGCTGGGCGACCCCGCATCCCCGGGGCGGGGGTATCCAGATGGCGGTTGTCCGGGCGAACGGCTACCTTCACATCCCTGCCGATCGAGAGGGTATCGAGGCAGGCGAGGAGGTGCGTGTCCGGCTCACCGTTCCTCCGGCCACGATCGCCCGCACGCTCATCTGTGTCGGTCAGCGCGATCTTGCTCTCGGCGAACTTGGAAACTGCCTTGCGGATGCCGGTTACCTGCTCCACTGCTGCAACGCCTCGACGATTGGTGCGGTGCTGGCTCTCCGGGGAAACACCTGCCATGCGGCAGCGGTCGCTCTTCCGGAGACCAGATCGGCCTGGAACGACCATGTCCTCAGGTTCCTGCCCGACGTGGACCTCCTGCGACTTCAGGTAGCCCGGACGGAACTCGGGATCGCCTCGACCGGGCACCTTGATCCCGCCGATCTTGCATCGTTGCGGTTCGTCAACCGTCCAAAGGGAACGCCGGCACGAACACTCTTTGATGAATGGCTGGACGGGCAGGGTCTCGATGCCGGGGGGATCAGCGGGTATGGTCACGAGATACGAACGCATAGTGCGGTTGTTGCTGCTATCAGCAGTGGGAACGCAGACGCCGGTGTCTGTACGGCTCATATGGCCAGGGAAGCAGGGCTCCGGTTCACCCCGCTCGGTTACGAGTCGTACGATCTCGTGATCCGGAAGGAACTCGCTGCAGACGACGGCGTCGCCGCCCTCATCCGGGCTGCGCATTCCCCGGAACTCCGCGCGCTCCTCCGTGCAGCAGGGAGAGCACCGGTGGACGGAGCCTCTGGCGACGTGCTCCCGGCCTGAAACAGCACATCTCCTCGAAACGAATATCTCTCTTTTGACAGGACACCTCTTCATGCGTGTCAGTGAACAGACACGGAACCAGATCATGGCGATGCTCCAGCGAATGGCGGAGGCCATCGGGAGAAAAGACATCGAGGGCATCATGGCGCTTACCGACCCTGATTTCCGGGGTTTCGGAATCGGGGTCGATGAGAGGGTTATCGGGAAGGAGGCTTACCGCAGGCACATTGAGCGCGAGTTTGCGAAGACTGAGGCGATCTCACTTGAGCTCTCCGGGATTCATATCGGAGCAGAGGGGACAATCGCCTGGATCATGGCCGATATGACCTATCACTTCGTCGTAGACGGCGCTCCGCAGACCTTAACCGGGCGGATGACGGCGGTGCTCCGCGGGACAGGCCACGCATGGGTCTTTGCCCAGATGCATTACTCCCTCCCGGCAGAAGGGCGGTCATATCGGCGGGTATAGTATCCGGGCTGCTTTGAAAATCCTCCTCACCAGCAGGCACAAGAAGATCCTGCTGTCGATGACCGCGAGCGTATTTCGACGATCTGGTAGCAGGGTTATCGTTCGGCCGAGAGCAGTGGTCCGGTCTTTGGCCCCTCTATCCGCGAGAACACGAGCAGATTTCTGCCCGACGGACCGGAGAGGATCAAAAGGTTATCTTCAACGCGGTAAGAAGCGGCCGCAACAAGGAGTTCGCGGTACCGGCTTTCCTGCCGGGCAAAGTCCTGGGCTATTGCGGGGTGGGCCAGTGCGACGTCGCCTGATTCCACCGTGATGGTTGAACCATTGATTCTGTAGGAGGCGGAGTAGGGATTCCCCCCGGCCAAACCCGAGAGCGTGCCGTCCTCGCTGAAAGCGATAAGCGGTTCCGTTCCGGGCAGGGGTGCAATGATCGAGCCGTTATCCGCACAAAATTGAGTGAGTTTCCAGGTCGTCCCCCCGAGTGGTTCGGCGGCCCGATCAGCATCGTTATGGGGCAAGGTTGTTGCGCCGGAGTAACTGGCTGAGATGAGGCACGTCACCGCGATGATCAGGAGTGCAGCCTTTGCGAGTGTGTGGTGTCCGCCTCTGCCCATCTATACCACAGGTAGGCGTTAGGGAAACAGAATTAAAAAGTAATCTATTTTTATCGAGATTCTCTCAATTCCCTTTCATTCTGCTGAGATGAGGTAACGGTCCCGATCCCGGTGTATCGCTCTGAGCATCCTCTGGCAAGGGAGACGGATGACCAAATGTGATGAATTGGAAAAAGCAAGGCAGGGACTGGTTCATGAGATACGATCCCTGCCATGGAGGATAAGAGCGGATCAGGAGCGATCCGCGCTCTCTGCCCGATAGGAGAGGAGGGTCTCTCCAGCCTCATCGAGGAGTTCGAGCCGGTCTCCATCGATGCGATAGCCCGCTACCGACGTAAGGAGGTTAAGGTATGTGCTCTCCTGCTTCATGATGCCTTCGGGCTCTTCGCAGTACATCTTCGTGCTGATAGGCGCATCAATGGTGAGGCTCATGCCGAAAAGTCGGTAGCCAGCCCCGTAGGAGTTGCACCCGGCATTGCCGGAGACGTTCCCATCGGGCGAGAAGACCGCAGTGATCGTGGTCCCGGCGATAACCGAGGAGACGGCCTCCCCACCAAGGCTGTATGACTCAAGCGTCCACTCCGTCCCGGTGAGGGGTGCCGGAGGCACTTCCGGCGCCTGTACGAAGAAGAGGATCTCGTTACCCTCCGCATCCGCGAGGATCAGCCGGTCGCCCTCGACCCGGTAGGAGGAGACGTTTGCTAGGTGGCCCATGAACGCCGCTTCCTGCTCCATGACCCCCGGCGTCTCGCAGTATATCAGGGTGCTGTAGAGCGAGGCGACCGTGAGGTTTGCGCCGTCAAGGCTGTACTGACCGCCGTAGTGGTTGCACCCGGCATTCCCGGTGACGATCCCATCGGCCGCGAAGTTCGCGGTGATGGTCGTGCCGGCGATCACCGAGGAGACTGCACCTCCACCGGTGCTGTAGGCCTCAAGCACCCAGTCTGTCCCGAAGAGCGGGAGGTCGGGCTTCGGGAGGTCGAGCTCGAAGACCAGGATGTCGTTGCCCTCGCTGTCCGTGAGGGTCAGCCGGTCGCTCGTCGTCCTTGAGGAGACATAAGCGCTGAGAGGGATCCTCTCGCCGTCCGCCATCACGCGCTCAACGCGGTAGGATGCGGCGTCCGCGAGGAGAGCGAGGTAGCGGTCCTCCTGCTCCATGAGGCCGGGCGGCTCGCTGCAGTACATCTCGGTTCGTGTGACCGGTTCGATCGAGAGGTTCGCGCCGTTTGCGGTGTAGCGTGCGCTGTAGTGGTTGCACCCGGCGCTGCCTCTGACCTTCCCGTCAGCGTCAAAGATCGCCGTGACGGTTGTGCCGGCGATGACCGGGGCCAGGGTGCTGTTTTCATCGGCGAGGCTTACGAGTTTCCAGGACGTTCCGGGGAGCATCACGGGTACGAAGGAGTCCTGCACGAAGACGAGCACGTCGGTGCCTGCCGCATCGGTGATGACGAGCCGGTCGTTCTCCATCCGGCAACCTGCCGCCGAGCCGAGGAGATCCATGAACCTTGACTCCTGCTCCATGATACCCGCGGGCTCCGTGCAGAGTTTCAGTGTCTGGACGAGTGAGGAGATCGAGAGGGTTGTGCCGCTCTGGAGGTAGTTGCCGCCGTATCCGTTGCACCCGGCGGAGCCGATGATTTTGCCGTCGTTTTCGAACCGTACGGTGATCTCCGTTCCCGGCAGAACCGAGACGAGGGAGCCGTTCTCGGCAAGGTAGGAGTAAAGTGACCAGGAGGTTCCAGGGAGCGCGACAGCCGGGCCGGGGGTCGACGTCCCTGATATACATCCTGCGGTTATGATGCACGCCACAGCGATGACGAGCAGTGATGCCGCCGCAAGGATCTGGTTCCTGTTCCAGTTTCTATTCGGTGCCATACAACAGCATATGGGCGGGAAGAAAAGATAAATGAATTGTAAGTTACGAAAAAAATCGAACCTATATGCGACCGATTTCCAAAACCAGGTGATTATATTCGACATTGAGATCGGATCACTCTGTTGCCCCACCGTACTTTCCTATTGCCCGGGTGCGGGAGATGCTCCCGTGGATCGTCTTTTTGGGTGATGCATAGGGTTTATGGGGAGGCAAAAACCACCCTCGGGCGGGAGATGACTGGAATGGTCGAGTTAATCCTCTTACGGCACGGCGAGAGCCTCTGGAATAGGGAGAACCGGTTCACGGGCTGGACCGATGTGGGCCTCTCGGCGCAGGGCATCAAAGAGGCCCACCGGGCGGCGGCGCTCCTTAAGGAGGGTGGACATACGTTCCGCGTCGCCTACACATCCGTCCTGAAGCGGGCCATCCGGACGCTCTGGATAGTCATGGACGACCTGGACCTCATGTACGTCCCGGTGCACCGGTCGTGGCGGCTGAATGAGAAGAGTTATGGCGCCCTGCAGGGTCTGAACAAACAGGAGACCGCGGAGCGGTATGGCGCAGAACAGGTGCACCTCTGGCGCCGGGCCTATGACGTGCGGCCGCCGCCGCTCGCATGGGACGACCCGAGGCACCCGCGGTTCGACCCCCGCTACGCGGACCTGGACCCTGCAAGCCTCCCGGCGACAGAATCCCTGCATGACACGCTCAAGCGGGTCCTCCCCTGCTGGGAGAACCACATCAAGAGGGATCTTGCGGCAGGCAAGCCCGTCCTGATCTCTGCCCACGGCAACAGCCTCCGCGCCCTGGTCAAGCACCTGGATAACATTCCGGACGACGAGATCGCGGACGTAAACATTCCCACCGGCTATCCTTTAATCTACGAACTGGATGATGGGGACTTAACGGCGGTCGGGCACTACTACCTGGGCGACCCACAAGAGGTCGCGGCGGCCGCCCGCGGCGTGGCCCGGCAGGCCGGGCCAAGATAGCCCCCTCCCCGGGACCCATGGGTTGGGGGAAGAATCATATACTCAACCCATAGAGGGGGTGGTCCAGCCTCACAGGGGGAAGTCTGATGAAGAAGGTTGCCATCAATGGGTTTGGGCGGATCGGGCGGAAAGTTCTCCACAACTACGTGATCGACCCGCCAGAGAATATCGAGATCGTTGCGGTGAACGATCCAAACCCGACAGACCAGCTTGCTTACCTGATGAAGTACGACTCGGTCCACGGGCGGGCACCCTACCCGGTCGAGGTCAGCGGAGATACCATCCGGGCCGGCTCGAAAGGGGTCCGGGTGCTGCACGAGAGAGATCCTGCACGCCTCCCATGGAAAGACCTCGGCGTGGATATGGTGCTCGAGTGCACCGGGCGGTTCACCGAGCGGGCGGCCTCCGCAAAACATCTGGATGCCGGGGCATCACGGGTCGTCATCAGTGCGCCGTCGGATGATGCGGACCTGACGGTCGTCCTCGGCGTCAACGAGGGGTCCTACGATCCCGCAAAGCACGTCGTCATCTCGAACGCATCCTGCACGACCAATGCGCTTGCCCCGGCGGCGAAGGTCTTGAACGAGACGTTCGGCGTCGAACGCCTGATGGCCACGGCAATCCACGCCTACACCGCCACCCAGGCGCTGGTGGATCGGGCCGCAAAGAAACCGCGCCGGGGGCGTGCTGCTGCCGTCTCGCTGATCCCGACATCGACCGGGGCCGCCGTCGCCACCACGCGGGTCCTCCCCGAACTCACCGGGAAGATGGATGCGATAGCCATCCGGGCCCCCATCCCCGATGGATCGGTCCTCGATATCGTTGCGGAGCTCTCGCGGGACGCAACGGCGGATGAAGTGAACGCCGCGATGAAGCAGGCGGCGGAAGGACCGATGAAGGGGCTTCTCATGTACACCGATGATCCCCTCGTATCCGCCGATATCGTCGGCGACCCGCACTCCGGGGTCGTTGACGGGCAGTCCACGAGCGTCGTCGGCGGGCGGATGGTCAAGATCCTGGTCTGGTACGACAACGAGTTTGCGTATGCTAAAAGGATGGTCGATATCGCCTCCTACATGGCATCTCGTGAATGAGGAGGTTGAACCATGCCAAAGCTGGTCTTCTTCGGCCTCGATGAGCACGAACAGGACGTGATCTGGAGAGCGTTCGCCGGCCCGAGCGGCTATGAGATTGCCCTGCACACCGAACAGCTCACAATCGAGAACGTATCGCTTGCCCGCGACGCTGACGGCATCGGTATCTTCGTCCTCTCGCGAATTACCCGAGAGGTCCTCGACCGATTGCCGAACCTCAAGATGATCGCCACCATGTCCACGGGGTTTGATCATATCGACGTAGATGCCTGCCGGGAGAGAAATATCGCCGTCTGCAACGTGCCGCGCTACGGCGATGCCACCGTGGCGGAGTTCGCGTTCGGGCTCATCCTGGCTCTAGTCCGGCGGTTCAGGCCGACGTTTGAGCGGGTGGACCGGGGCGACTTCTCCCGTGCCGGGCTGCAGGGAATGGATCTCTCCGGCAAAACCCTCGGTCTGATCGGGACCGGGCGCATCGGCTCGCACCTCGCCCGGATCGCCCATGCAGCGGGGATGAAGGTGATCGCCTACGACACAAGACCGAACCCGGCCCTTACGGAGGAGTACGGCGTCCGCTACATGGATCTCAACGACCTGCTTTCCGAAGCAGACGTCATCAGCCTGCATGTCCCCTACACGGAGGCCACCCACCACCTGATCAATGCCGAACGGCTGCGACTGGTCAAACCCACTGCTCTCCTCGTCAACACCGCCCGCGGCGGCGTGGTGGATACGAGGGCGGTCGCGGATGCCCTTCGCGAGGGTCGGCTTGCGGGGGTCGCGCTCGATACCTTCGAGGGGGAGCGGGTCTGGATCGAGGAGGAGTTTGCCGGGGCTGATGAGGCGCCGGCGGACGAACTGCGGGACGCGCTTGAGAGTTTCTCCCTCCTGCACTCGGATCGGGCGATTCTCACACCGCACAACGCCTTCAACACGCGCGAGGCGGTCGAGCGGATCCTCGCGACCAGCATCGAGAACATAAAGGCCTTCTTTGCCGGGAACCCGCAGAACGTCGTCGCCGGGACCTATCGGATGCCGGCAGCGGCACCGACCGGGGGCAGGGGAGCATGAGACAGGATGCGGCCTATATCCGCTGGTTCGCCGATATCGGGTCAGAGGACACCGCCCTCGTCGGGGGGAAGAACGCATCAATCGGCGAGATGTACCGCGAACTGACGCCGAAGGGCGTAAAGATCCCCGACGGTTTCGCCGTGACCGCAGAGGGCTACTGGCACGTCCTCTCGTCCGCCGGAATCCTCGATGACCTCAAAGAGACGCTTAGGGGTCTTGATCGGAACAACGTCACCGATCTCGCCAGGAGAGGGAGGCGTGCCCGCGACCTGATCCTCTCCGCCGGGGTCCCGGATGACCTCTGGGACGAGATCCGGGCTGCGTATGATATGCTCTGCGACGAATACGGGCCCGATGCCGACGTCGCCGTCAGGAGCTCCGCAACCGCCGAGGATCTCCCCACGGCGTCGTTTGCGGGCCAGCAGGAGACGTACTTAAACATCCGCGGCTACCAGGCCCTGCGAGAGGCCTACACGCGGTGCCTCGCCTCCCTCTTCACCGACCGGGCGATCGCCTACCGGGTGGACAACGGCTTTGACCACTTCAAGGTCGCCCTCTCGGTGGGGGTCATGAAGATGGTCCGCTCCGATCTCGCCTCAAGCGGGGTCATCTTCACGCTCGATACCGATACCGGTTTTCGGGACGTCGTCCTCATCACCGGGTCCTACGGCCTTGGCGAGATGGTCGTCCAGGGCGCCGTCAACCCCGATGAGTTCTACGTCTTCAAACCGACCTTCAAGAAGGGCTACCGGGCCGTCATCAGGAAGAACCTCGGTGAGAAACGGGTGAAACTCGTCTACGCTCACGGAGGTGAAAAAGAAGTCACCCGGAGGATCGATGTCCCGGAATCGGACCGAAGGAAGTTCTGCATCACCGACGACGAGATCCTTGCGCTCGCAGGATACGCCCTCACGATCGAGGACCACTACTCGATGAAGGCTGGTAAGCCGGTCCCGATGGACATCGAGTGGGCGAAGGACGGCGAGACCAATGAACTCTTCGTCGTCCAGGCCCGGCCCGAGACGGTGCATTCGCAGAAGGTGCGGGACGTCCTCGAAACCTACGTCCTTGATGAACGCGGGCCGGTGCTTGCCGCAGGTAAGAGCATCGGCGATAAGATTGCCGCCGGGAAGGCCCGGATCATCACCGACGTCAGCCGCCTCCCGGAATTTAAGCCGGGGGAGGTTCTGGTCTCCGATACCACGACCCCCGACTGGGAGCCCGTCATGAAGACGGCCGCCGCCATCGTGACGAACCGGGGCGGCCGGACATCCCATGCCGCGATCGTCAGCCGGGAACTCGGCATCCCTGCAATCGTCGGCACGGGCGACGCGACCGAGAAGATCCCGACGGGCCGGGAGGTGACGGTGAGCTGCGCCGAGGGGGAGGAGGGGTTCATCTACGAGGGCAGCCTCCCGTACCATGTCGAAGAGATCCGGCTCTCCGACCTGCGGCGGCCCAAGACCGAGGTGATGATGAACCTCGGGAATCCCGATATGGCCTTCGGGCTTGCAATGGTCCCGAACGACGGTATCGGGCTTGCCCGGATGGAGTTCATCATCAGCAGTTACATCAAAATCCACCCGATGGCGCTTCTCCACCCCGAGCGGATCGAGGATACGGCCGTCCGGGAGGCGATCGCCGACTTCGTCTATGGATACCCGGACGGGGAGGAGTACTTCGTCGAGAGACTGGCCGAAGGCGTCGGGACCATTGCCGCCGCGTTCTACCCAAACCCGGTCGTCGTCCGGACAAGCGACTTCAAGACCAACGAGTACGCAAGCCTGCTTGGTGGGGCCTACTTTGAGCCGGAGGAGGCAAACCCGATGCTCGGGTTCCGCGGGGCCTCCCGCTACTACGATGAGCGCTACCGGGAGGGGTTCGGCCTCGAGTGCCGGGCGCTCAAGCGTGTCAGAGATGAGATGGGGCTTACGAACCTGATCATCATGATCCCCTTCTGCCGCAGGGTGGAGGAGGCAAAGCGGGTCATTGAGGAACTCGAGAAGAACGGTCTTCGGCGAGGCGAGAACGGTCTGCAGATCTATCAGATGTGCGAGATCCCAAGCAACATCGTTGAGATCGACGCGTTCAGCAAGTACTTCGACGGGTTCTCGATAGGCTCAAACGACTTGACCCAGCTCGTCCTCGGGATCGACCGTGACTCGGCGGTCGTGGGGGAGGCCTTCGACGAACGCGACCCGGCCGTCAAGCGGATGGTCGCGATGGCCGTAGAAGGATGCCGGCGGAATGGGCGGCACAGCGGGCTCTGCGGCGAGGCGCCGAGCACCTACCCGGAGTTCGCCGACTTCCTGGTGGAGCAGGGGATCGACTCGATATCGGTCGAGCCCGACGCACTCTTAAAGATCACTCTTCGCGTGGCTGAGGTCGAGGAGCGGTTAGCAAAGGAGAAGGAGGCCGTTCCGGTGCCCCGGTGAGGGACGGGATCAGGAGGTGCGATCCCAAACCGTGAAGTGTGATCGGGGTTCGTCCTTACTCCCAAAAATGGGCTAAAATGGAATCAGAGCGGTGATAAAGCACATCTTCCATCCGGGAGTCGCGACTGTCGCGCCCTGTAACACAATTGTTACAACTCCCTCAAAAATGTTACAAATCTGTTACAACCCCGGCCAAGTCCGTTACAGATCTGTAACAATTAAATTTCGTCCCGGAAAATCTTCTTTCTATGTCCAAGGTCGTCCGGATCGACGAGGAGGCGCTGGAGGTCGCCCTGAAGTACGGGAAGAACCTCTCAGCCGGGATCATGAAGATGGAAGAGCTCTTGAAGAAGCAGGAGAAGGCGAAGCGCGACTACACGGCCATCGAGGAGATGATCCGCCGGACCATCAGGGAAGAGCTTGAGATGCTGACGTCGAGGTATTGATTTGGTCCTCAAACTGTCGGACATCATACTAGAGCGATATAAACAGAACCTGACTCTTCCCTGAAGTGCCCAATACACTGGACCGTGAGGATATCGCGCTGGGGGGTGGGGCTGACGGGGAGTGCGACGGTCCGAAGGACCGGAGCTCGAGCACCGCTAGGTGCGAGGCGCGAACGAAAGTGAGCGTGAGCACCGCTAGGTGTGAGGGGGGATGCTCCCCCCTCGAAACTCTTCGAGTTTCTCAAGCTCGCTTCGCTCGCACTCCCCTGTCCCCTCCCCCCTGTAATGCGATGCCCAGTGGGAATCCGTATCCGGGTTGCTATGGGGAGACTTTTCCCATTGAATGTCTTCTTTCTTTTAGCCGATAGCATCGTTGCATTCAAGTTGCTACTCAACATCTAACCCGACATTTCGAAATAACCCCTGGGCAAATCCGCACCACTGCAGATCACCCCCGCCCGGTGAGTTCCGTCAACCCTCGCAGCCACTCGAAGGGCGCACCGGCGAACTCCTCCGGCGTCATCCGCCACACCCAGTTCCCTTCGGTGGTCGATGGATAATTCATCCTCGCTTCCGATCCGAGCCCGAGGAGGTCCTGCATGGGGATGATGCAGACCCGTGCAACCGATGTCATCGCAAGGCGGATGAGCTCCCGGTGGACCTCGTCCGCCCCCACCTTTCGCCCGATGTAGGCGAAGAACCGCGCCTTATCCTCCTCCGATGCCTCCTCTTCAAACCACCCCCGGGCTGTGTTGTTGTCGTGCGTCCCGGTGTAGCAGATGAGGTTTGGGACATAGTTGTGAGGGATATGTGGGCTTTTTTCGATCCCCCCGCCGAACGCGAAGAGGAGGATCTTCATCCCGGGCAGATCGAACCGGTCGAGAAGAGCCTGGACGGCCGGAGTGTTCGCCCCGAGGTCCTCGGCGACGATGGCAAAGCAGGGGAACCGCCGGGCAAGCGTCTCAAAAAAGTCGGCTCCCGGCCCGTCGACCCAGGTGCCGTGCTCGGCCGTCGCATCCCCCGCCGGGACCTCGTAATAGTCGGCGAACGCCCGGAAGTGATCAATCCGGAAGAGGTCGTAGAGCTCTCCTGACCGGGCGATCCGACGCACCCACCAGTCGTAGCCCAGCTTTTTGAGCACAGGCCAGTCATAGACCGGGTTCCCCCAGAGCTGCCCGGTCTTGCTGAAGATATCGGGAGGCACCCCTGCCACCACGTTCGGGCGGAGGTTCTCGTCCAGTTTGAATATTCCCGGATTCGCCCAGACGTCGACGCTGTCGTATGCGACATAGATCGGGATATCGCCGATGACCTGGATGCCGTGCCTCGCGCAGTGCCGACGGAGGGCCGACCACTGCCGGGCGGCGACGTACTGAAGGAACTTCTCCTTGCGTATCCGTTCCTCAAGCAGTTCGCGCATCTCCTTGAGAGCCTCCGGCTGCCGGCTCCGGATCTCCTCCGGCCACCGGTCCCAGGCCTCTCCGTGGAAGTGGTCTTTAAGCGCGACAAAGAGCGCATGGTCGTCGAGCCACCACCTGCTTGCGTCGCAGAATGTCTCGAACTCACGATCCGGCCCCGAACCGCGGAACCGCCTGTACGCCATCGAGAAGAGCCGTTCCCGGTACCACGCGGCCGCCTTGTATGCCGTCCGCCGCTCCGAAAACTCTGGAGCTGGCTCCAGTTCACTCTTCCTGAGGAGTCCGTCCCGGACGAGCATCTCGGGGCTGATGAGGAGGGTATTTAGGGCAAACGCAGATGGGCTGGAGTAGGGAGAATGAGCATATCCGGCCTGTGTCGGGTTGAGCGGCAGGATCTGCCAGTAGTGCTGCCGGGCCTGCTCCAGCGCCTCCACGAACCGGTATGCCGCCGGACCGAAGTCCCCGATGCCGTACTCTGACGGCAGGGACGTGATATGCAGGAGTATACCGCTCCCCCGCACCTGGATCATCCACCACCCCCTGAGTTGGTGCGCAAGATTGGATTCGATCCTTTTATACCCTTGGACCGGGCAGAACCCGTACTCGACCCCGTGCCAGGAGGCGATCGAGTATGCCTGAGGAGGTACTCAAGCCCGGGCATCCTGGCCGAGACGGAAGGGGTGGTGATGAAGAGTCAGGGCACCGACATCCGCCCTTCTGCCGCCAGCCTCGTGAGGTAGGCCTCGCGCCGGGCGATATAGACATCCGCCTGCTCTCCGAAAGGCACGTATTCTGCAACTGCCCTGCCAACTTCTGCGAACCGAAGTTTCGTCTCGTCTGAAAGCCCCATGAGAAACGCGAACTCAACCACTCCGGTCGTATCCTCGAGCAGCCACGCTACCAGATCCGGGTCATGGGTTCCGGCCGAGAACGGCACGCCCCGCTCGAGGAGTCCCGCTGCAAGCGCACGAAAGCGCTCCCGAACCTCGCTTGGGTCGTCGGTATCCCCGGGATAGACGCCTTTCACCAGGCGGGGCCGGATGCCGTGACGGACGATGCGCTCCAGGTCGCCCGGAGTACGGTCGAGGGAGGCCTGGAGAGCGAGCGTCACCGGCACCCCCTCCCGAGCGGAAGCGATAGCGGCCTCGACCGTCATTTCCACAAATCCCCGCCCCTCCATATCCGCCTCAAACCCGATGCCGCGTTCATACGCCCCGCGGGAGAGCCGAAGTAGGAGATCGCGGGCAGCGTTCCGGTCGATGAGGGCTCCGAGCGCGGTCATCTTCACGGTGAGGGATGCGTCCAATTCCTGCTCGTCGATCGCGGCTATCGCGGCAAAAGAGCGCTCCAGGTTCTCCCTGACCTGCCGCTCGCTTCTCGCATACTCGCCGAGGGGTGCGAGGATGCACCGGATACCCCGGTCGTTCTGCATCCGGCAACGCTGAATCGCCGCATCAAGGTCGGGCAGCGTCCACCGATCAGTCCTGCCTGCGGTCATACCCTACGGCTTCCCCGCGAGCAGCCACGCGCGGCCGACGAGCCCCCGGTCGGCCGCCATCGCCCAGAGGTCAAGCCCTTTCAGGGCATCCTTGTATGCCTCCTCCCCGAAGAGCCCGACGATGCTATCCCTCAGGTCATTCTCGAGCCTCTCCCGGATCTTGCAGATCTTTTGTGTGGAGTCGCCGGGGAGATCGCCCAGGTCTATGATGGAGAATCCATTCCGCTCAAGGAGTCCCGCGTAACTCTCGAGGGTCTCAAAGTAGGGGAAGGCCCGGAAGGTATTCTGGGTGTGCCACTCTTCGTCGTTCATCGGCCCGGTCTGCACCCAGTCGGCGAACGCAAGCGTGCCCCCTGGCTTTAAGACCCGATAGACCTCGCGGATCATTCGGTCTTTATCCCTCACGTAGCACCACGCATCCTCGCCCCAGACTGCGTCGAAGATTCCGTCCTTAAACGACATTTCAAGAGCGTTCCCCTGCTGGAAGTCGACCAGGGCGGCAAGACCGGCCTCTTCATTCTTTTTGACCGCCAGATCGACCATCTGCGGCAGCGCGACAAGCCCGATCACGGTCGCACCGTGCTCACGCGCAATATGCCTGGCAGGGCCCCCCGGGCCCGGGAGGAGGGCGAGCACCCGGGTCCCCGGGGCCAGTCCCGCCCGTTCTGCAAGTACGTCGAGATCTCCGTCGGCATCCTCGCCCGCGAGCATCTCCCAGATGAGCCCGACCGGCCCCCCGTAGACCTCCTCTACCTCGCCGGCATGGGCATCCATCATCTTCATCCATTTCCGGCGGACAATATCGCCCATATGAGATTCACCCTCACCGTGCTGGCGCTGCTGCCTCCTCCCGGAGGACGAAGAGGTCGCGCAGGGGGTCCTTAATGCAGGCCTCAAAGATATCCCGCACGTGCGTGTGGGCAATCTCCAGCCAGTCCGCGACCCCGTCCAGTGGGATGCTCTCTCCCTCTGTCAGGTAGTAGTCGATATTCAGGAGGAAGGCATTGTTCTCCGTCGACTCGGGCACAGCGTCGGTAAGTTCCACCCGGCAGTTGTCGCGGTTGTCGTGGAACGCGAACTCGCACCCGGTGATGAACCCCGCCGGGACCCGTGGCAGCTCCGGTGGAAGGGTCGGGTAGAAGGCGAAGTAGTCCGAGAGTGTCACCTCGCGTTCGGGGATCTCTATGAGGTTGACGTAGCGCAGGTTCATCGTCCCGATAGCATCGATACTGATGACCTCCCGGAACCGGTCGAAGCCCTCGAGGATCTTCTCCGAGAATGCCTCCCAATGGACGTACGGCCTCTGGCAACTCACCGAGAGGAGGCGGGGGCCGACCTGGACGGCACAGCCCTCGTCCTCGGTAAGAAAGATCGACCGTTCGCTGACGACAATCTCCTCGCGGAGCCCCTCTGGACCAAGGAGCATGACCACCTCGCGCACGTAGCGCTGGTCCCGTTTTGGGTATGCGTCTTTTAAGTGGGCATAGAGCATGCCGGGATAGGTCATATCCCAGGGGAGATCCTCGGGAAACCGGAACTCGCATATCACTTCGGCGGCGGGCGGGTTGACGTACTTTCGTATTTCTGCCATCTTCTTCACCCTCAAGGGGATGTAGGGTAGATGGAGATCTCATTAAAGTGACTGTTCCCGGCGAACAACCGGAGACCTGCACGGTGTTCGTCCTCCGCGGCTGCAATCGCGGTGAGGTGGATGGACTGCTCTGGAGACGAGCCGTATCCGCGGGAATGATCACGAAACCGGGTTCATCTCCGAACTGCAGTATTCCCACTTGCGGTTCGCCCGCGGGCGCTGGACAGGACCGGACGGCATGGTCGGGCTGTGTGGTCCTGACGTGGGGTATAAGGTTGTGACAGAAGAATCGGGAATACCAAACTTAACCCAGTACACTGGACCGTGGGGGCTATCGCCATGTGGGGGTGGGGACAGGGGAGGGGGGGCGAACCCCCTTCGCACCTAACGGTGCTCGAACTCAGGGCGTTCCGCCCTTCGTTCCTCGAAACTCTTCGAGTTTCTCAAGCTCGCTTCGCTCGCACCTCGCACCTAACGGTGCTCGAGCTCCGGTCCTTCGGATCATCGCACTCCCCGTCAGCCCCTCCCCCCAATTGCGATGCCCCCTCGAAATCCGTACACAGACCCATCACCTGCAGACACATCTAAAAGAAAGACGTAGCGTTGTGCTGCAGAACGACCTAACAAGATTTGCTGGCCCTCTTATGCCCCCACATCAGAATTTAATCCCCTTTCTCCGGAGTTCCTCCGACTTCCTCTTCGAGCACTCCTCGCACCGGAACTCGGGGGCGGGATCTCTTGTTTTGTCGTAGTTCTCCGCCTTCACCAGGCGGTAGCCCCGGGCAACCTTCCCGCAGTCCACGCACCGGACCTCCTCCTTGACCTCCCACTGTGCGGCGAGCGACTCGGAGGTGAAGATGAACCGGTCGACCCAGAAGAAGATGAGGCCGCCGATGAGGTTTGCAATGATGGTGGCGGCAAGCGCCCCAAGGCCCCCGAGCAGCGCGAGCACCCCGGCAAGGATCGGGGTCGAGAGTTGCCACCGGATGAGGTAAAGGCCATAGCGTTTAAAATTTATTTCCACGTATGAAGTTTGCCGGCCCACCTCATAAAAATCAGGGTCGGCACCGTCACGCAAGCACCAGGATCCGGCGGGTCAGGCTCTTGTGGACCCGCTGCTCGTGCTCCTGCAGGACGGTGAAGTGGCGGGCGGCGATATCCGTGATATCGCGATGCGTGACGACGATCGCGCGCCTCCCGGGCTTGAGGATCCGCCGGATCTCCGCGAGCGAGCCGTCGTAGAGTCTGTCCATGCTCTCGGCCCGGATCCGGACGGACTGACCGTAGGGGAGATCGGTCACGACCGCGTCGATGGCATGGTCGCAGACCGGGACCGCGGTGGCGTCGGCGATCAGCACATCCGAGTTCGGGAGGTTCTGCCGGTAGCCGGCAACCATTGCAGGGTCGAAGTCGCTCCCGAGTATCCGGGCGCCGATCTCCCGGGCCTCAAGGAGGATCCCGCCGGTGCCGCAGAAGGGGTCGTAGACCCAATCCCCAGGGGCAGCAAGGGAGATATTGACGAGTGCCCTGGCCATCCGGGGCATCATGACGCCGGGATGAAAGAATGGCCGGCGCATGGGATTCCGAACATCAAACGCCCCCCGATCGATCCGCATTATGACGCGGCCGAAGTAACAACGGTCCTCCGATACGACGGCGCGGTACTCCTCGACCGGCTCACGAAGCGACACCGGGCCGACGATCAGGCTCCCGATCAGCCGTTCCACCTCGAGCCGGGCGACATCCATCCGGCTCCCCTGGATCATCTTCACCCGGCCGGCAAATGGTTTCTCGGTCTGGATGGCAAGATCGCGGAGGAGAGAGACAAATGCATCATGGGTGGGCTCGCACTCCCCAAGGTACTCCATCACCACATGCGTCAGGGCAAGTCGTCGGGCGGCTCCCGGGTCCGGACATTCGGCAACCGCGACCTGGATCCGCCGGTCAAGCACGGTGCCCACGCACTCCAGTTCCGCAACCGGAAGATCGGGGTGCTCACCGGAGAGTTCGAAGAGCAGTTTCATCCAAAGGATATTGGCCCTATAGGGCGATAAAACGGGCGGGAAGATACGTAGGCCGATCACGCCCGCTTCATTTGAGCGCCGACCTTGAACCCGATCCCCTCAAACGAGGCAACAGGGCGGCCGTCTGAGTAGACATCCACGGCATACACTGATGTCCTCTCAGTCTCCGCGACCCTGCGGGCGACCGCCTCAAGCGTCCCCCCTGCTGGCGGAGAGAAGTAGCGGATATGAGCCGAGAGCCCCGTCTCTTCCACCTCATCCAGGTTTCCGGCGATGCCGAAGGCATGGTCAGCGATGGCAAAGATTGCGCCCCCGTGGACTGTGCCGTGACCGTTCTTCATCCCTGCAGTCGGCATCGTCACCCGGACGCACCCATCGGCGATCTCGGTGACCACCATCCCGAGGCGGCGGGCAAACTCGCAGTTATCGGACCGGTGCACCACCTCAGCGAAGATCTCAGGGATAGGTCGTTTGGTCTCCACGCTTACTTATACTCCCGCCGTGAGTAGGTCGCACCGCTTGCCTCGCCGCCGCGAAGAACGATATACAACCACTCCCAGAGCGACTTGATAGTCCCGAACTGCTGGTAGCGCCGCATCGAGAACCCGACCTTCAGGCGGGGATCGAGGTAGACCTTCCCGAGTTTGCGCATCCTCTGCGCGATCTCAAGGTCGTCCCCGGCATCGATGCACCGGTACATCCCGGCCTGGAAGAACGCATCCCGGTCGAAGGCCGTGTTGCACCCGAGCGTGAAGTATATCGTCCGGGTGTAGTAGCCGAAGCGCGAGAAGGCGTTTGCGCCCATGAGTGAGAGCCGGTTGCGGAAGGTATCCTCGATCGGATAGACCGTACCGTAAAGCTGCACGATCTGGCGCTCCGCAAAGTTTCTCTCGATCCGCTCTATCCAGTCTCGGGGAAGGATGCAATCGGCATCCGTCGTGGCGATAATATCGCCTTTTGCGGCCATTGCCCCATCGTTTCGCGCCCCGCCGACCCGCTTGCTCGTCTGGATAAAAACCTTATCCGCAAGAGGCTTGGCCAGTTCCCGGGTCCTGTCTTTCGAGTTTCCGTCGACGACGATGATCTCGTACGTCTCCCTCGGCACCGTCTGGTCGGCAAGGGACCGCAGGCAGCGCTCGATGTTCTGCTCTTCGTTATAGGTTGGAACGACGACGGAGATCATCCCTCGATCAACTCCTTGTATAACTCTTGATGCCGTTTTGCTATAAGCGTGATGTCGTAGCCCTCGGTTGAGGCACGGGCTTTCGCTGCACAGCGTCGGAGGGTTGCATCGTCAGTAAGGAGGTCCTGCGCCTCGCCAACATCGGAGAAAAAGAGGACAGAATCCCCAAATATCTCCCGGAACTCAAAGATATCTCTGGCGATGACCGGGAGACCGGCCGAGAGAGCCTCGACGATCACAAGACCGAACGTCTCGGCATGGGACGGCATGAAGAAGACGTCCGCCCCGCTGTATGCCCGGGAGATGTCATCGATGACCCCGGTGAAGATGACATTCTCATGGCAGTGGGTCTTGAGCATCTGGATCTTCGCATAGTCCTTTGAGAGCGTCCCGTAGGGGAACCCGCCCACCCAGACCCAGGTCATATCAGGGTGCTGGTTGGCAAGTTTGAGGAAGTCATAGATGCCCTTCCGCGGGGTCTGCTGGCCGACGGAGAGGACCACTTTCTGGTCGGGATCGATCCCATACTCATTGCGAAAGAGTCTGCGCTTTTTGTTGTCCCGTTTGAAGTACTCCCGGTCGATGCCGTTTGGAATGAGGGTCTTTGGGATCTCGGGGACGAGCTGCTCGACCTCCCGGTGGCAGGGCTCCGAGATCGTGATGATATGGTCGAATTGCCGGTAGATTTTCGGATATACAGTGTTGATCCTCTTTGCGAAGGCGACATTCCCGTCATTCAGGCGAGGGGTTGAGTGAGCGGTCAGAACCTTTACGCCATTGGTGAACTTCAGGTGATACATCGCCCAGGGCCCGAAGGTATGGTAGTGAGTCAGGTCAAAATCGCCGAGATACTGGTTTCGGGAGACCTCCATATCGGGGAGACGGGCAAGGTGGTTGTACAGCGTCCTTGCAGCCGTTGCGCACCCGATATACCGAAGAAACCGGAAATCTTCGACGAATATATTGACCTTCATCGGTTTGCCCCCACGAAGTCAATCGCGCTCCTGATGCAGCCATCCATGTTAAGGTATTCGAACTGCGAGAACCGGCCGACGAGGTTGATGCCCCGCTCCCGGCAGAACTCCCGGACAATCGCGATGTTTCGGAGGTAATCGATATCATAGACGACGTAGGCGAACTTCTGTCGCTCAAGACCGGTGTAGACGACCGCATCCTTCGAGGGGATTATCCCTGCGGCTACAAGGGAGGTGACGGTATGCTCGATGATCTCGGCATCGGACATCCTCGAGACCGCGTCCCCGTCGTTGTAGGTGATCTCGGCGAGGATCGAGGAGTGGCCCGGGGGAGCGACTTTAGTACTATAGTTTGAGGGGAACGAGATCCGGTTGAAGAGGCCCGTCGCCGGATCGGGGATGTAAAGCCACGAGATATCCGGGACCTCCCCTGCAAGCCCGATGAAGACCGAGCATAGCGAGTTATAGCGGAGGGCGTCGCAGGCCGCCTGTACCTCGGCCGGGACGTCCGCTAGACTGGGGAGCAGGTTCTGGAGCGGGATGGTCGATATCAGGCGGTCGGCGTGGATGACCTCGTTGCCATCGCTGATAGCAAATCCCCCGTCTTCTTCACGGATTGAGGCGACGCGAAACCCTGTCCGGACGGCCGGGAGGATCGGTTCTGCAATGGCCCGGACCAGCGCCTCGATCCCGCCTTCGATCGGGTAGGAGAAGACCGCCTGATGAACATAGCCCTCGGTCTCGATCCCGATGGCTGATTTGATGATATCCTCGACCGGAGGGCGGGGTATGCGCCCCTCAACCCAGTGGTGCGACATCCGATCGGCCGGATAGTTCCAGATTTTCTGATTGTAGGGGAGCATGTAGCACTCGGCAATCCCCCGGCCGAAGGTATAGGTGATCCACTCGGCAAAGTTCGTGGGCGGCGGAACCTCGCCCTTCTCGACGGCGATGAGGTTTTTGACGAACTCGTTGATGCAGAAGAAACGGTCTTCGTCGGGCAGTTGGTAGAGACCGTTCTCGAAGGGATACTTTACGTAGCGGTCTTTATAGAGAATCTTTGTATTCCGCTTTCGTCGATCGGCGTTCTCGCCGAGGACCGAGAGCATGAATGAGAGGACTTCCGTGTCACGGGAGAAGATGATGTGCGAGCCCCCAATGTCAAACGTGAAACCCGACTCACTCCTCGAGCGGCAGAGCCCCCCGATTGTTACATTCTGTTCGAGAACAACCACATCCTCGCCCTGTTCATGGAGCAGGCGGGCCAGCGTAATCCCGGTGAGACCGCCACCCAGTACCGCCGTTTTCACGCTTATAGGGTTTACTGCCGATGCCATATATGGTTGACCATCTGTTCTCCGCGATTGCTGCATATTGGGCTGAAAATTCAGTGAAATTAGGCCGGGAACGCGGGGTGAGTGTTCGGGTGTACCACCGGTTCTGCAGTGGCCGGAGCATGTGCGAGGGTCTGATCTTTGCCAGAACATGGTGGTGATGGCGAGGGGGGCATATCCCACCGGTCGAGATCATGCCGCTGGCCAAATAGAATGGAGCTGACGGCAGCAGAACGAATAGGGATTATGCACGGGGTTCGCTCCCCGCCTGTGCCTGTATATCCGCAACCGTGATCTCCAGGCGCCTGTAGCGCCTCCTCACCTCGGTGCGGCACCCCGCTGGATCCGGCCAGCAATTGCACCATGTTCTGCATCCGCCGCGGCGAGCCGCCGCATCGTCGAGGTTGTGAATAGCGCTTGAACTTGGCTAAAAAAGAAAGCGGGGATGCGTTCCCCCGTCACTGCCGGCGGGCTGCGTCCCGGTCGGCAAACCAGGTCTCTCCGGGGCTTGCGGCCTGTGACGGGAGGGCTGGCGACTGGATGAACCAGCCGGTCCGGGTGCCGTCGAGTACGTCCTCGGAGTTCCGGGCGGTCATGAGGCTGACGACGACCATGGCGAGAAGCGAGCAGATGAGCGCGTAGAGGCTGAAGTGCACGGGGAGCTTCGCCACGAACTGGTGCCAGTAGCCGAAGATGCCGGAAGAGACGAGCCCGACCGCCATGCTCGCGATCGCTCCCTCTCCGGTCGCGCCGCGCCAGTAGAGCCCGGCGAGCAGCGGGACCGCGAACGTCGCGAGCATCACCCCGATGCCCATCCAGATCAGCCAGGCGAGCATCTCAGGAGGATTGATAGCAAGGATGAGTGTACCGCCGGCCCCGAGGACGATCGCGACCTTCGAGACGAGGAGCACCTCTCTGTCGGACGCCGAGGGGCGGAGAATGTTCTTGTAGACGTCCCACGCGAACGAGGTGCCGACGGTGAGCATCAGCCGGTCGGTCGTCGACATCACCGCCGCAAGGACGATCACCGCGAAGAACGCCCAGAGCGCCACGTTCGGTATCGCGTACTCGACGCCGGCGATGAAGGCGAAGTCCTGGGCGTTCACGGAGTCCGGGAGGACGAGCGTCTCCTCCTCAACGAGCGAGCGGACGGCAAATCCGGTGAACTTCACGAGGAACATGATGACCGCGTAGATGGCGAACGCCACAAGGGGCGCCCACTTGAAGTAACGTGCCTCTTTTGCAGCGAGGACGTTGTTGATGACGTGCGGTGCGCAGGCAAGGCCGACCATCAGGAGGATCGCAAACGAGAAGAGGAACTCCGGCGTCGTGTAGGCGTATGAAGCGTAGGCAGTCGGGTACCAGGGCTCGACGAAGTTCGGGTCGATCCCGGTAAGAACTGTGTTGATATGCTCAAGCCCGCCGGCACTCATGATGACCGGCGGCGCCATCAGGAGGACGCCGAGGATCAGGATCCCGCCCTGGAAGAGGGTCGTCCAGGAGACCGCATAGAGCCCGCCGACGACCGTGTAAGCGGTGATGATGACCCCGGCGATGAGGAGCGCCTGCCAGTGCGGGATACCGAAGAGCCAGACCAGCACGATGCTGATCGCGGCGTACTGCCCGACGAGGTAGATCAGCGAGACGACGATCCCGGAGATGGCCGAGAGACCCCGGAGCGCCCGCGGGCTCTCGAACCGTTCGGCGAGATAGTCCTGGACAGTCAGGTAACCCCGCTCTTTTCCAATGGCGTTGAGCTTCACCCCAAAGAAGATGATGCAGAACGAGGCTGCGAGCGGGACAAAGATCTGTTCCCATATCCCCGGCCAGCCTGATGTGTACCCAAAGCCGCTCACACCGAGCAGGGTCATCCCGCTGCAGATCGAGCAGACGATCAGGATCGTGAAGACCCAGAACCCGAGCGATCTGCCTGCGAGGATGTAGTCCTCGGTGTTGTGGATCTTCTTCGAGGCCCAGTTCCCGATGCCGATGAGCACAATAAAGTAGAGCGCGATCAGGACGAGCGTTGCTATATCCGCCATTCAAGCGGCCTCCCTGAACCGGAGGCCCCAGAGGGTGAGCAATACGACGGCAAAGAGAGTCGCACCGCCCACGATGAGGGCCGTATGAGTAGGTAACCCGAAGAACATGCTATGACACTGTGTGGCGTGCTAACATATAACACGATCGCCGGGGAACCGGGAGACTACCCCGATGGATGGTCAGTTCGATCACATCAAAAAAGGAGTCATTTGGAACTCTTAACGGTCTTTGCACCCCGGAGGAGTGCGATCTTACCAGTGCGGACGAGTTCTTTGATGCCGTACTGGCGCAGGAGTTTCTCCAATGCGTCGATCTTCTCCGTATCCCCGGTCACCTGGAGGATCAGGGTCTTTGACCCGACATCCACGACCTGGGCCCGGAAGATATCGGCGATCTGGAGGATCTCGGCACGGGATGTGCCTGATTCAGCAGCAACCTTGATGAGCGCAAGTTCCCGCTCCACGCTCTCGCGCTCCGTCAGGTCCGAGACCTTGATGACGTCGATGAGTTTGTTGGTCTGCTTCATCACCTGCTCGATGACGCGGTCATCACCGTTCACGACAATCGTGATCCGGCTCATGTTGGGCTCCTCGCAGGTCCCGACGGCGAGACTCTCGATATTGAACCCCCTACGCGAGAACATTCCGGCGACCCTGCTCAAGACACCCGCCCGGTTCTCGACAAGGACGCTCAGCGTATGCGATTTCATCCCTGCCTCACCCCGATCATCTCGTTGATGGCGGCACCCGCAGGAACCATGGGGAAGACGTTCTCCTCCCGCTCGATCCTGAAGTCAAGGACGAACGGCCCGTCGGTGGCAAGCGCTGTCTCGAGTGCCTCCCGGACGTCGGCCTTCTCCTCGACCCGGATCCCCTCGACGCCGTAGGCGTTTGCGATCTTCACGAAGTCCACCGGCGGGAGCTCCGTGTAGGAGTAACGGCGGTCGTAGAAGAGCTCCTGCCACTGACGCACCATCCCGAGGTACATGTTGTTCAGGATCACGACCTTGACGGGGATGTTATACTGCGCCACCGTCCCGAGTTCCTGGATATTCATCTGGAAACTCCCGTCGCCTGCAACATCGACGACCGGCGTATCCGGCCGGGCGAAGTGAGCGCCGATGGCTGCCGGGAAGCCGTAGCCCATGGTCCCAAGGCCCCCCGAGGTGATCCAGGTCCGGGGTTTCTTGAAGCAGTAGTAGAGCGCGGTCCACATCTGGTTCTGGCCGACCTCGCTTGTGATGATACCCTCGCCGTTCAAGATGTCGCTGAGTTCCTGGATGACGTACTGCGGGCGAAGGTGGCCGTCATCGCGGTAGCGGAGGGGGTACTGCGTCTTCCAGGCGCTGACCCGACTGACCCAGCCCGCCGTATCACCGCGCTTCTGCATCCGCTGGAGGATCGCCTGGAGGACAGCTTTGACGTCACCCACGATCGGGACATCGACGACCTTGTTCTTCCCGATCTCGGCCGGGTCGATATCGATATGGATGACCGCCGCGTTCGGCGCGAAGGACTCAATCTTGCCCGTCACCCGGTCATCGAACCGGACGCCGATGGCTATCAGGAGGTCGCACTCCGTCACCGCGTAGTTCGCGGGCTGGGTGCCGTGCATCCCGAGCATCCCGAGGTTGAGCGGGTGATCGCCGGGGACGGCGCCGAGCCCCATCAGGGTCGTCGTGATGGGGATCCCTGCCGTCTCGATGAACTGCAGGAGTTCGGCAGATGCCCCCGAGAGGATCACGCCCCCGCCGGCATAGACGAGCGGGCGCTCCGCTCTTGCAATAAGGTCTATCGCCTTGTCGATCTGGCGGATATGCCCCTGATAGGTGGGCTGGTAACCGCGGAGGGAGACTGTCTCCGGGACGGGTTTGCTGTTCCTCACCTCGCTCGTGCTGACGTCTTTGGGGAGATCGATCAGCACCGGACCGGGCCGTCCGGTCCGGGAGATGTAGAAGGCTTCCTGAACGATGCGATCGAGATCGTTGGCATCTTTGACCAGATAGTTGTGCTTCGTCACCGGCATCGTGATCCCGGTGATGTCCGACTCCTGGAACGCATCGTTCCCGAGGAGGCCGGTGGGCACCTGACCGGTGAGCGCCACGATAGGAATGGAGTCCATATACGCCGTCGCGATCCCTGTAACCAGGTTGCACGCGCCGGGGCCGGAGGTGGCAAGGCATACGCCTACGCGGCCGCTTGCACGCGCGTACCCGTCGGCCGCGTGCGCCGCTGCCTGCTCATGCCTTACCAGAATATGCCGGATCGACGAATCGTAGAGTTCATCGTAGATCGGCAACACTACGCCACCGGGGTAGCCGAATATGGTGTCCACCCCTTCACGCTGCAGCGCGTCAATCAGAGTCCTGGCTCCGGTTTTCATGCTCTTCCCTGAGTAGTCTGTTCATTCCGGCGATAACTGCTTCGACGCTGGCCATGATGATGTCGGTCCGGGCACCCCGCGAGGTCACGGTCTTCCCGTTCCTGCTGAGTTTGACCGTTACGTCAACGACGGCATCTGTGCCGCCGGTTATGGCATCCACGCGGTATTCGTCGAGTCTTATGTTTCCGACCGCTGCAACCGATCGCTGGAGCGCGCGGATCGCCGCATCCACCGGCCCGGTCCCGACTGCGGCTCCGGTGATCTCGTCGCCGTGAACCAGCATCGTCACCGAGGCGGTCGGCATCGCGTTGCTCCCCGAGACGATGGTGAACTGGCGCAGTTCGATACAGGGCTTAAACTCGATCTCCATCACCGTATCGGCGATCGCCATGATGTCTGCGTCGGTTATCCGCACTCCGGCATCCCCGATCTGCTTGATCCGGGCAACGATCTCGGCAAGCTGCGCCGCATTCGGGGTATACCCCATGTCATGGAGCGCGGCCTCGACCGCCGCCGACCCCGAGTGCTTCCCGAGGACGATGCGGCGCTTTCGGCCCACCTGCTCCGGCCGGATGGGTTCGTAGGTGCTTGCGTCCCGCATCACCCCGTGGGCATGGATCCCGCTCTCGTGGGTGAAGGCCATCTCTCCGACGATCGGCTTGTTGGTCGGGAGCGGCACCCCGGTCAGCCGGGAGACATGGGTCGAGAGGTGGTAGAGTTCTTCGGTCTTAATCCCGGTATCGACCCCGTAGAGAACCTCGAGCGCCATCACCAGTTCCTCGAGAGAGGTGTTCCCCGCCCGCTCGCCGAGGCCGTTGACGGTGACGTGGGCAGCGGTCGCCCCCGCCCTGAGGGCGGCGACGGTGTTTGCGAGCGCAAACCCCAGGTCGTCGTGGCAGTGGATCGAGAGCGGGGCAAAGCAGAGCGGCGGTATCATCGCGGCCGCCCGCTCGGGGGTGAGGAGCCCGACGGTGTCGCAGAAGCAGAGCCGGTCGGCACCCCGTTCCACTCCTTCGCGGAAGACCTCCGCAAGAAACGCCTGGTCGGCGCGGGACGCGTCCTCCCCGGAGAGTTCGACGATGAGCCCGCGCTCCTTCGCGTACTCGACGGCGCTCCAGGCCATCTCGGAGACCTCGTCGCGGGTCTTTCGAAGCTTCTTGCTGATATGGAGGTCGCTCACCGGTACAACGAGGTGCACAGAGTTGGCACCGGCATCGGCGGCGAGATCGATGTCCCCGGGAAGAGCCCGGACGTAGGTGCAGCACTCGGCCGAAAGCCCGGCGTCGGCGATGGCGCGGATGGATTCGCGCTCCCCGAGAGAGGCGGCCGCAGAGCCGACCTCGATGACGTGTACGCCAACCTCGGCAAGGTGCGTCGCAATCTCAAGCTTTGCGTCCGGCGTGAGAGAGACACCGGGTGTCTGTTCGCCGTCCCGTAAGGTAGTGTCAAAAAAGCGGATCGATTCACCAAATAAAACAATCACTCATAGTGGGTTCCACCGCCATAACATTTGGCGACACCGTTACTTAAATGTTGGGCATTTGGAGGACAAGAAAAAGAAATGAGAGATATTACACCGGCGCCGGGGCGCTCTCATAGAGGAGAGCGAGGTAGCGGGAGGCGAAGATGATAAACGCCGGTGTCAGGAGGAAGAAGAGGAGCCAGCCGATGATCGGGATCAGGGATAGGATGACCTGCGCAACCGTGATGACGACCGTCAGAACGAGGAGAGCGACAAAGACATTGAGCCACCCGATCCTTTTTATGTGTGCAAGGATGGCCCTGAACCTGAAGGCCTCGCGCATCCTCCCCGTGCGGGCGAACCGGACCACCGCAAACGTCGCAAGAATGCCGAGGACGATGACGGCGAGGATACAGATGACGAAGAAGGCGAGAGCCACGAAGATGCCAAGCCCCGGGTCGATGAGCCCGCCGGAGCTCGCCCCCGCCGGGGTCGTTGTCGTCGAGACCGGGGTGAGGTAGAGCACCAGTGGAAGGAGCATGAGGATTATGAGCGGGATCGAGTAGACGATCGATATGACGAGCAGTTTGATGCCGTCGATAAAGAGCCTGATCCAGCCTTCGAACTCGGGTTCAGGCTTTGCGCCGCTCATGACCCGTACGCTGTAGCCGTAGATGAGCGGGAATATGATCGAGGCGATGAGCAGGAGGAACCAGCGGATCCACCTGCCCCAGAGGGCTTCCTTCGTGTAGTCGAAGGAGGCGCTGAGTAGGCGCATGCAATCCATGTGTGTCACCGGATATGACGATAGCGTCCTACTGTTTTGGGGAAAAACATGCCGTTTTGTTCGTAAAAGGTGATGACGGAATGAAAGACTGTTTATAACGGTGAGTGGTTGCAAGTGACCTGCCCCGGCCTGATCGCGGCCCTGCAGGCGGGGAAAAAGAAAGGGTTCCTCCGACTTACATCGGAGCAGATGTCTCTTCGTAAACCAGGGCAAGGTACCGTGCGTAGAAGACGGTAAACGCCACGTTGAGGAAGAGGACGATGAGCCACCCGATCAAGGGTATCATGGAAAGGAGGCCGACCACAAACCCGTAGATGAGTGCGATGATGAGAAGGACGATGACCGCGATGATCCAGGTTCCCCACCCGAGTTTGCCGATGTGCGCAAAGATTGCACCAAAGTTGAACGCCTCACCGAGGCTGTCCGTGTGGGCGAACCGCATGATAGCAAACAGGGCAATGAACGCGAGGATGATCGCGATGAGCGCTGCAAGCAGGGAACCCCCGAGGAGACTCAGCACTGCTGCCGTCGGGTCGCCGCCGGTGGCCTCGTTTGCCGCGGCACTGATGATAGCAAACCCGCCGAATACCGCGAAGATGATGATCGCCGGGAGCATATAGATCAGCGCGATAATGTTCAACTTCCATCCGTCGATGAAGAGTTTGCCCCATCCGTCGACTTCAGGAGCCGGCGTCTTCCCTGCAAGCACCCGCACGGCGTAGCCGTTAAGGAGCGGGACCAGAGAGAGCGTAAGCCCCTGCACGATTGACAGGACCGCCAGGATGACCCACCGCATCCATTTTCCCACCAGGGCATCCTTGGTATACTCAAATGACCTGGAGATTGCAGTTCCGTAGTCCATAGGATTTACCTACGAGTAGATGTGAGAATACTGTATATAAATATGCTGGATTTATCTGGTTAGATATCGTTCGTTTCTGAAGAAGTATGCAGTAATCCTTGTATAATCACTCAAATGCCGAAAGATGATATCCGGACGGGGCTAGAGCGCCCCGGTATGTCCGTTCATGGCGGGGATGCTGGCCTTGGAGCGTGCCTGCCGGGAGCTCCCGGTCAGGCAAAGGGGAGGTTCTGCCTCAAGACTGCGAAGTTCTTACGGAGGAGGGCGATAGATGAACGCCAATTTGAGCGGGATTTCACAAAAAAAAGAGGATTGTTTAGGCAGGTGCTGCCGCGCTGTCATAGATGAGGATGTAGTACCTCGTCACGAATACTGCTGCAAACGGTTCGACGAGGATTGCCGCGACGATGGCACCGATGTTGAATGCCTCTCTGAAACTGTTGGTCCTTGAGAAGCGTATCAGAGTCATCAGAGCGATGATCTGGAAATACAGAGGAGACGCAGTATGTGACCGCAGTCAAAAAAGAATAGATTTTTACGCCGGTGCCGGGGCGCTCTCGTAGATCAGGGTCATATACCGTGCCGCAAAGATCGCCCAGACCGGGAACAGGAACAGTGCGATCAGTCCGCCGATGATCGGGATGAAACTCAGCAAGGCGACGATGACGCCAAAGACAATCCCGACGATCCAGAGGACGATGAGGGCGACGATGTAGTTCACCCAGCCGATCTTTCCGATGTGCTCAAGGATAGCGCCGAAGGCAAATGCCTGGCCCATGCTGTCCTTTCGCGCGAACCGGATCATACCGATCGCCGAGACCAGCGTGATAATGATTCCTACGATGAGCATGACGATGAGTCCGATGCCCAGCGACCCGAGGGCGAGCATGGCGTCTCCGCTGTCAGCTGCCATGAATATCGGCACCATGAAGATGGCCATGACGATGAATATCGGGATGGCATAGATGATCCCGATGATCCAGAGTTTCAGGCCGTCTATGAATGTCTTCACCCAGTTCCCCATCTCGGGAGCCGGCTTCACACCACTATAAATGCGGACCATATATCCCATGATGAGCGGGAATATGATCGTGCTGATGATAAGCAGGATCCACTGGACCCACTTTCCCCAGACTGCGTCTTTTGCATAGCCGAACGAATCGCTCAGCATGTTTCCAACGTCCATAGGTATAACCCCTATGATTTACCCTGAGACAGGATGATATAAAAGTGTTGCCATAGCCCTCTCCATTATGCCAATTTTTATGGAAAATGAGCAATATTTTCGGTTCAAATTGGTCAACTGAGGTGCAGAAAAACTATCCCGAAATCACAGCGAGGTGGCGTTTAGAGCCTAGGACAGGGCGGAAGTTGGGTTGAAGGGATTCTGTAGGCCGTCCCGGTCGCGATCCAGGCGACCCGGCCAGAACTGGCAGCATCGTTCACCAGAGGAGTCTAGTCATCGCCGCAATTCTGTCCTTATTCCTCTCTGGATTTGGTCAGATGTATCATGGATAGTTTGGACGTGCCCTGTACTCTATCACTCTTTATCCCGATCGACTTTCCGGCGGCTCATCGGGAACGTCGATGCATGCACCTCTGCCACAAGGATGAATACCGGCGAGGATACCTCCAGGTTCATTGACTAATTCTTTTCATGAATCGGTAAATGGTGCAGTTCTCCCTGCAGAGGAAGACCGATATTGCACCAAAAAATGTAATCTTATCCCGGCGCCGGGACGCTCTCATAGGCCTCAACAAGATAGCGGGCATGGAAAATGCCGTAGGCCACCCCGAGGAAGAGGTTGATGATCCAGCCGAGGATGGGTATCGAGGTGATGAGCCCGGTTACAACCGCATAGACGAGGCCGATGAGGGCGAGGATGATGACCACAAGGATCCAGGCACCCCATCCTATTCGCCCGATATGAGAGAAGATCGCCCCGAAGCTGAACGCCTGGAAGAATCTCCCCGTGTGGGCAAACCGGACGACGGCAAGCATGGATATGAACGATATAATGATCCAGAGGATGCTTGCGATCACGATCCCGGTGACGGCTGCCGCGACGGCCGATGCCCATACATCGGGGTTATCCAGCCCCTTTGCCGCTATGGCTGAGATGGCTGCAATTCCCCCAAAGACGGCTAGGACCAGGATTACCGGGATCAGGTAGATCAGAGTGATGATGTTCAGCTTCCATCCGTCAACAAAGAGCCTGCCCCACTGGTTCACGTCCGGGGCGGGCCGCCGGCCGGAGAGCACCCGGACAAGGTAGCCGCTGTAGAGCGGGACTAAAAAGAGCGTGAACGTCTGGATGAGCGATAGGATGACCAGGAGCACCCACCGCCACCATTCGCCCCAGAGGGCGTCTTTTGTGTAACGTAACGACCGGGAGATGATACTACCATAGTCCATACCACATCACCTTCGGCCGCAAAGAGGGGGCGGGGAATATAACAGTTTGGAATAACTCAAAAAAAGTGTTTAATGCCGGAAGTGCCGCACACCGGTAAAGACCATCGCGACGTTCAGCCGGTTCGCCGCGTCGATGACCTCCTGATCCCGGATGGAGCCGCCCGGCTGGACGAGCGCCGTTGCGCCCGCCGCCGCCGCGACCTCCAGGGTGTCGGGGAAGGGGAGGAAAGCGTCCGAGGCGACCGCTGAACCGGCAAGGGACTTTCTGGCCTTCTTGACCGCGATCTCTGCGGACTCGACCCGATTCATCTGTCCGGCACCGATCCCGATGACGGCTTTCTCATCCGCAAATATGATGGCATTGCTCTTTGTGTGCTGGCAGACCTTCCAGGCGAGTTGCATCGCCCGCATCTCGTGGGCTGTGGGTTCCCGCTCCGTCACGACCTGCCAGTTCTCCTTATAGGGCTCCGTCCGCTGGACCAGCACGCCGCCGTCGATGCTCCGAACCTCATCCCGCACCACCGGCTCGGGCAGACGGAGCACCCGCATGTTCTCCTTGACCTTCATGATCTCAAGCGCTTCAGGCGTGTAGGACGGGGCGATAACGACCTCGACGAAGGTCTTTGTGAGTTCGCGGGCGACGTCTGCCCCCACCTCTCGGTTCATCGCGACTATCGAGCCGTACGCCGAGACCGGGTCGACCTCCCGCGCAGCGATGTAGGTCTCAAGAAGGTTCTCGCCGGTCGCGACCCCACAGGGGTTGTTATGCTTGACGATGACGACGGCGCACTCCTCGAACTCCCTGAGCAGGCCGACTGCAGCGTCGACGTCAAGGTAATTGTTGTAGGACATCTGCTTTCCCTGGAGGGGTTCCTCCCCGGCGATGCCGGCATCACCATAGACTGCAGCTGCCTGGTGCGGATTCTCACCGTAGCGGAGTGGTCTTCCATTCTTGAACTGAAGAGTGAGGACTTCAGGGAACGGCCGGTCAATGCCGGTGAAGTAATTCGTGATTGCGCCGTCATAAGCCGCTGTCCGGGCGAACGCCTTTGCGGCGAGGGCCAGCCGCTCTTCTGCTGTAAACCCGCCCCGCCGGACGGCATCCGCGACCATGGGATAGTCGGCCGGGTCAACAACGACCGCGACGTACTTATGGTTCTTCGCCGCCGCCCGCACCATTGCCGGACCGCCGATATCGATGTACTCGATGATCTCATCGAGTGTTAACCCCGCATCCTTCATCTTCTCGAAGGGGTAGAGGTTCACCACGACAAGATCGATCGGCTCGATCCCGTACTCCTGCATCACAGCGTCATCGATGCCGCGGCGCCCAAGGATACCTCCGTGGATCTTCGGGTGAAGGGTCTTCACCCGACCGTGCATCATCTCAGGAAACCCGGTGTAGGTGGAAACATCTGTGAACGGAACGCCCGCCTGCTCCAGCGCGGCTCCGGTGCCGCCAGAACTCAGGATCCGATAACCATGCTCTACAAGCGTCTTTGCAAGATCAGCGATGCCTGCTTTATCCCAGACTGACAGCAGTGCCCACTTCATGGTTAACACATGAGCGGGATAGGGAGATATATTTGGCGCCGCCCGCGGATTTGGGGGTATTTCATCCCGCCGGCCTGTATGCGGGGTGAATCAGACGCTATTTAGCCAGAGAGGCTTCAGTTGCCTCATTCGGGACTGCATATCGGTGAAGGAATATTCTCGAAAGAGCGCCCAATCGAAAAATCGACTCATTATAGAACCCAGATTCTTGCCCTATCCACCAATATTATATAGAACTACATTACAATATATTCAAAAACGAGTAGTTTACATCATTCTCAAGCAGGTAAGGCGTATGCAGGAGAATACATCCGAACCAAACGAGAAGCAACAAGATCTCGATGAAACGACGGATGCAGCATCTCCGACGCTTGAAGAGTTGCAGAAGGCGTATGATGACCTTAACGACCGTTATCTGCGCCTTGCGGCAGATTTCGACAACTACCGAAAGCGGATGGCCCGGGAGCTCGACGCTCGTACAACATTTGCCATCGAGGAGTTCGCGGTGGAGTTGCTCGACGTCGTAGACAACTTTGAGCGGGCGGAGAAGGCCGACGGTGCGGGTCTCAAGGAAGGAATGGAGCAGATCAAGAAGCTCTTTATGACCATTCTTGAACGGCATGGGATCAAGCCTATCGAGTGCCGGAACCTTCCTTTTGATCCCGAACGGCATGAGGCTATCGCCTACGTTCCTTCAGAAGCAGAAGAAGGGACCGTGATCGACGAGGTCATCCGTGGGTATTGTATGCAGGATAAGGTCATCAGGTGCTCTAAAGTCGTAGTGTCTAAGGGAATGGAGGAATAAGCAGATGGTTTCAGAGAAAGTCCTTGGCATCGATCTCGGAACAACGAACTCGTGCATGGCAATCATGGAAGGCGGGCGGGCGACCGTCATCGCCAACGCCGAGGGCGGGAGGACTACCCCCTCGGTCGTAGCCTTCACCAAGGAGGGCGAGCGGCTGGTCGGGACCGTCGCAAAGCGGCAGGCGATCACAAACCCAAGCCGTACCATCCAGTCGATCAAGCGCAAGATGGGCACGAGTGAGAAGGTCACGATCGGGGATAAGACCTACACGCCCCAGGAGATCTCTGCGATGATCCTCCAGAAGCTCAAACTGGACGCAGAGGCGTACCTGGGCGAGAAGATAACAAAAGCCGTCATCACAGTTCCCGCATACTTCAACGACGCTCAAAGACAGGCAACCAAGGACGCAGGAACAATCGCCGGTCTCGAGGTGCTCCGGATCATCAACGAGCCGACTGCAAGCGCCCTCGCCTACGGTATTGACAAGGAAGGCGAGTCTACGGTTCTCGTCTACGACCTCGGCGGCGGTACGTTCGATGTCTCCATCCTCCAGCTCGGCGACGGTGTCTTCGAGGTCAAGGCGACCGCAGGGAACAACCACCTTGGCGGTGACGACTTCGATCGGCGGATCATCGACTACCTGGTCGATGAGTTCCAGAAGAAGGAGGGCGTCGACCTCCGCAAGGATCCGGTCGCCATGCAGCGGCTACGGGACGCAGCCGAGAACGCGAAGATCGAACTCTCTACGGTCCAGAAGACCAACATCAACCTCCCCTACATCACCACGACGGATAGCGGGCCCAAGTTCCTCGATATCGATCTTACTCGTGCAAAATTCGAGCAGCTCATCGCCGATCTCGTCGACTCAACCATCGGACCGGTGAAACAGGCGCTCTCTGATGCTAAACTGAGCCCCGGCGATATCGACCACGTCCTTCTTGTCGGCGGATCGACCCGTGTACCGCTCGTGCAGGAGACCGTGAAGAAGATCCTCAACAAGGAGCCCGACAAGGGCATCAACCCCGACGAGTGTGTCGCCCTCGGCGCCGCGATCCAGGGCGGCGTGCTGACCGGCGAGACAAAAGACGTCCTGCTCCTCGACGTGACCCCGCTCTCGCTCGGGATCGAGACGCTCGGCGGTATCGCGACGAAACTGATCGAGCGCAACACCACCATCCCGACGCGCAAGAGCCAGATCTTCTCCACCGCTGCCGACGGCCAGACCTCGGTCGAGATCCACGTCGTGCAAGGCGAGCGGGCGCTCGCAAAGGACAACTTCACTCTGGGTCGGTTCCAGCTCACCGGTATCCCGCCGGCACCACGGGGTATCCCGCAGATCGAGGTCACGTTCGATATCGATGCAAACGGCATCGTCCACGTCTCGGCAAAGGACCTCGGCACGGGCAACGAGCAGTCGATCACCATCAAGCCGCAGGATTCCCGCCCCTCCGAGTCCGAGATCCAGCGGATGATTGATGAGGCAAAGAAATACGAGGAAGAGGACAAGAAGAAGCGCGAGGAGATTGATCTTCGGAACACCGCCGACACCGCGATCTTCACCGCCGAGCGGGCCATAAAGGACGCCGGGGACTCAATCGACGCTTCGGAGAAGGAGAAGATCGAGACTGCGATTGCCGACCTCAAGAAGGCTCTTGAGGGTGACGATCTTGAGGCCATCAAGCAGAAGATGGATCTCCTGACCGAAGCGGTATATGCGGTCACGACAAAGATGTACCAGAAAGCCCAGGCCGCCGCCCAGGAGCAGAAAGCGGCGGGAAGCGGCGCAAAGAAGGATGATAACGTCGTTGATGCCGATTACGAAGTCAAAGAGTGAGGTCGATGGGTCCGGACAGCTACTATGATATCCTCGGCGTCGCGAGAGACGCCGACGAGAAGGAGATCAGGAAAGCGTACCGGGACCTGGCACGAAAGTATCACCCCGATGTCTGCAAGGAGCCGGGGGCCGAGGAGCGGTTCAAGAAGATCAACGAGGCCTACAGCGTCCTCTCCGACGCCCAGAAGCGCGCTCAGTATGACCGGATGGGGCATGAAGCCTATAGCAACGCGTCCCGCGGTTCGTACTCCGGCGGCGGCTACTCCGGCGGGTTCAGCGCCGACTTCTCGGGGTTCGGTGACATCTTCGATGCGTTCTTCGGCGGCGGATTCGGCGGGGGCAGGCAGAGCGGCCCCCGCCCCGGCGCCGACCTCCTGATGAATATGCGCATCACGCTTGAGGAGGCGGTGTTCGGAACGGAGAAGGAGATCTCCGTCGATCATGTCGAGCCCTGCCCTGTCTGCGATGGAACGGGGAGCGAGACGAGGAAGTTCACCACCTGCCCGACGTGCGGCGGAAGCGGACAGATGCGCCAGATGAGCCAGTCCATCTTCGGGAGTTTCGTCCGGATGACACCTTGCACCGCCTGCGGGGGACGGGGGAGGATGCCCGAGGCCCGGTGCAAGACCTGTGGCGGGAGCGGGCACCGGCGCGCCCGGCAGACTGTGAAGGTCCGTGTCCCGCCGGGCGTGGACACGGGCATGCGCCTCCGGATGGAAGGTTACGGCGACGCCGGAGAGTACGGTGCGCCGCCGGGGGATCTCTACATCGAGATCAGTGTTGCGCCGCATAAGTCGTTCGTCAGGCGGGGTGACGACCTGGAGACGACCGTCGATATCACCCCGGCCCAGGCGGCGCTGGGCTCCGAGGTCGAGATCAAGACGATCGACGGGCGGACGGTCGTATTGAGTATTCCGGCCGGTGTGCAGCACAACACCGGGTTAAAGATTGCAGGCGAGGGTGTGCGGTGGCAGACGAAGCCCGGCGATATGCTGGTGCGGGTGCACATCGTCGTCCCCACACGCCTGACAGACGAAGAGCGCGATCTCTATGGGCGCCTCCTTGAGATTGAGGGGAAGAGGCGCCCCGCAAAGAAGAGCAAAGGCTTCTTCCAGGACGTCGTCGACAAGATGAAAGAGTCGGTGAAGTAAAGGGGGACCTCCCTTTACCGACGATCCCGTTTCTTCTCGAACCACTACATAATCCTGCAGTGTCCGCCGCCCCGTTTTGCGAAGTACTGCTGATGATACTCTTCGGCACGCCAGAACGTCCCGGCGGGCTCGATCGCGGTGACGATAGGGCGCCCAAACCTACCCGAGCGTTTCATCTCCTCTTTTGAGGCCCGTGCCTCCGCTTCCTGCTCCGGGGTGTGGTAGAAGATCACCGACCGGTACTGCTCACCGATATCGGGGCCCTGCCGGTTCGGCGTGGTCGGGTCGTGAACGTTCCAAAAGACTGTGAGGAGATCGCGGTATGAGACCTCGTCAGGATCGTAGGTCACCTGGACGACCTCCGCGTGCCCGGTTCTCCCGGTGCAGACGTCACGATATGTCGGGTTCTCGAGGGTGCCGCCCATGAACCCCACCGCCGTATCGACGACGCCGGGCACGCGCCGGAACGTCTCCTCGACGCCCCAGAAACACCCTGCGCCGAAGGTAGCCTTCTCGGTACGTTTCTGTGCCATGGCAGTCCCGCCTTTCGGTCGACGTTTGGAAAAAAGTATCGATGCCCCGGGGAGTTGGGCATACCCTTATTTTTGGCAGGTCCAACGTACTCGTATGTTCTCTGATTCAGACGCTGTTAAGATGGTTGCCGGATTGATGGCGCTGTCTGCACGCACAGCCCCGAAAGCACGCGGGATCGACGTCATCAAGACGATGGTCGTCGCCGGCGAGGAACTGAATACGCTTGCAGAAGCTATGCGAAAGTTAGGCAAGCAGTACAACGCGGCGTTCATCATCAGGGATGCGGAGAACGTCGCGTCAAGCGACGCGTGCCTTCTTGTCGGGTCGATCTACAACGACGCCGTAGGTCTCGACTGCGGCGCGTGCGGCTACGCAACCTGCGCGGAGATGCTTGCCGCACAGAAGCAACCGCAGGCCGCCCCCTTCCGCGGCCCGAACTGCGCTGTTCGGATGGCTGATCTCGGGATCGCCATCGGTTCTGCGGTGAAGACCGCAAGCATCCACAACGTCGACAACCGGGTCATGTACTCGGCCGGGATCGGCGCTCTCGCGCTCGGGTGGCTGGACGGCTGCGGCGTCGCCTACGGCATTCCGCTCCGGGCATCAGGAAAGAATATCTTCTTTGACCGCGCACACTAACTGCAACATGCCCACCATGAAGATCCGGGGAGGGGATCTGGATCTCGTCGAGTACGAGTTCACCTCCTTCTCACCCGGCGAGCATATCCGCCCGTGCGGACTCATGAAAGACTACCGGCTCACGCCGGTCTCCGGGACCGTCGTCGTCCGCGCTCCAGCGCGGATCCACCTCACCGTGCTCGACATGAACCGGTTCTCCCCGGACCGCCCCGGAGGCGGCGGGATCGGCTTTGCGATCGGGGTCTACTGTACCGCCGAGGTCGAATGCACAAAGTCCGGTATCGAGATCGACTATGCTCGTGAGCCGATCATTCGGCATTTTGTGGAAGTCTTCCGGAAGGTCGTCGGTTATGAGGGCGGTTTTAGGATCCGTGCACGCGACCACCAGCACGAGCACGTGGGACTCGGATCGACGAGCACCATCCTGGTCGCCGTCGCGAACGCCCTCAATACCGCAGTGGGTTCGCCGCTGAGCCGCGACCAGCTCAGGGTCCTCATCGGCAGCAACTACGTCGAGGAGACGGAGATCGGGAATGTCGCGTTCGGGTTCGAGACCGGTGTCGGGCCGGCCGCGAGCACGTACGGCGGTATGGCGGTGATGGGCGATGAACTGACGCTTATCTACCGGCATGCGTTTGCCGATGGCAAAAAGGTCTACATCGTCATTCCGACCTCCACGACCTCATCGGCGGGGGAGAAGGAGTTCGATCTCCTGATGAACAAAGCGCGGACTCTCGACTACCGTGACCGCGAACTGAAGTCCTACCTCATCCTGATGGACCTCATCCCGGCGCTGGAGCGGGGAGATCTCGCAAAGATCGGCGACGTCATCTGGGAGATCGAGTTCCGCGGCTCAAAGCGCGCAGAGGTGGAGCACCACGGGTTTGAGATCTACCGATACATGGCGGCGCTCCGGGACGCCGGCCTCGAGTTCGTCGGAATGAGTTCGGTCGGCCCCTCCATTGCGGTCATCACCGACCGCCCCGAGGAGGAGGTGACGGAGATCCTGGAGAAGGCCGGCCTCCGGGTCGCGATTGCGACGACGGTCGACAACGAGGGGTTACAGATCCGGGTGGAAGAAAAGAGGGGTTGAGAGGCCACCCCTCCTTCTGCTCAATACTCGCCTTGTAAAAATATCCTGTTCAGATGCTGTTCTTCCGCCAATCGTACTCCCCGCTCGCGATCCGCTCCATGACGGTCTCCCCGATGGCGGCGAGCCGGCTCCCGGCGAAATACCCCGACGAGACGCTCGCACCTCCAGTCGATGAGAGCATATACACCTTCCCCCGCGCAACACCGAAGTGTCGGGCGAGCGGGCCTCTTGTGATCCGGACCATCTGCACCTTGTCGTAGTTCATCACGACGGTCTCGCGGTCGACGGCGCCGTTCACGAAGACAAAAAGGTCGCTGCCGGCGCCGAACCTGGTGATCCGGTACGAGACATGGGTCGCGTAGAAGATCGCGAGGATGGCAAGCGCCGTGGCAAGGGGCAGCGCGAACGGGAGGACGGTCCCGGCGAACCCATCCATGGTTCTCGTCTCGCGGTAAATCCAGATCGATGGATAGATCAACGCCGCGGCGAGCGCGAGAGAGGCTATAGCCGCCCGGATCAGGAGCACGCTCCGTGCACCCTCGGGCTGCTTCTCCAGGCTCGTCTTGTGCATAAACTCCGGCACCAGTTCCTCAAGGAGCCGCTGCTGCGTCGCATCGTCCTTCAAGAGACAGAGGATGGGACGGAGGCTCTCCCCGCTCCCAGACGCGAGCCCCACTACTTCGGCCTCAATGCACGACCGGTGCATGAGCCTGGCGATAAGCGTCTGTTTTACCCGGATGGCATTGACCCTCGAGACTTCAAACGATGTCTTGTAGGTTCGGAGCAGACCGTGCTCCAGGTATATCGTCTCGCCCCGGCGGTAGACCCGGTAGTTGTAATAGCGGAGTATGAGCGATATCGACGGTCCTACCTGGACCGCAACGAAGATCAGCAGGGAGATGAGAGCCTTACCGTCGGCCCCAAACCCCGTGCCCATAGAGGTATACAGTTCAAAGACCGAGTAAGCCAGGAAGAGCGAGCCGACGAAGGTCTGGTAGGTCGAGACGCTGAAGAGGCCGTGGATGATCACATCCACCGGTGAGAAGGATACGAGGGGCTCAACTGCCTTGTCCTCGTCCGGTGCGATCTCCTGGCCGTAGAGATGCTCCGATATCGTGGACCGCAACTCGTCCGCCAGATCCCGGCGAAACGTCAGGACCGCTTCCGGGACTGTTGCGCTGCTGCCGGAGTTGATGTTGATCTGCAGCCTCGAGGTTCCAAAGAGCCTGTTTATGATGCCCCGGTTCACGTTGACCGATGCAATCTTTGTATAGGGGAGGGTCTTCTTCATCTTAAAGAGAGTGTCCCTCTCCACTACGATCTCTGCTTCATTGAACCGGATTGTCGTCAGCTTCCACTGTCTGTAGTAAAAGAGCAGCAGCGCGACGATTGCGGCCAAAAGGACGGCCGCTACTGGAGTCCCTTCAAACCGTGTAACGAGGAACGCGAGGAGCACGACTCCCGAGAGCGACCTCTCCACGATGATGCTTGGGTGGCATCTGATCTTCTCGCCGGGCACGACCATATGTTCAGTCACCTGCAGGCCCGGAGAGCGAGGCCGGGGTCGCCGATAGTCTCTCCCTGAGCATCCTTCCAACCAGGCTGTTTAACAGTTCAGCAACCCGCTCCGCCTCTTCGACCTCGAGGTAACTCAACGTTGCAACGCCGCCGGCGGTGGTTATGGTGACCTCCGCAAGGCCAAGGATGCTGTTGATCGGGCCTCGAGAGATCTCCACCTGGTGCACCCGCTCGATCGGCACCAGGATGTGGCGCAGCACGAGGACCCCTGAGCGCACGTCAATCCGGTCGTCGGTGATCCGGTAGCGGTAGCGGACGTAGAAGACCGGCGGAGCCGCCATCGTGTAGACCAGGACGATCGCAAGGAGCACGGTAAAGGCATACATGACGGGCTCATAATAAAAGCCCAAGAACCCCTGCGCATGGGATCTCACAAGGATATAGGCTGCAAGGAGGAGGAGATACAGTGTGGCATGACCGATGTACATCGAGAGCATGCACTTCCAGTTCAGCCGCCGGTAACCGTTCGCGGCTGAATTCGTCCCGGAAGCCGGGGATCCCTCATCGGCTGGAGTTCGTCTGCTCACCAAGCCGGGATACGTCATGGTTAATGTAATGCCGTTCTGCTCACTTTAACCTATGTCCGAGATGGCGTGCATTTCTGGGAGCGCCGGATAATTTTACCGGAAATTCTCCGGCAGAAAAAAGGTACTGACCGACTAAAAGTCGGTCATAACCCGGAATTGATCGATCTCTTCGGTGTTCAGTTCCTCGAGGAACTCTTCCGCCGCATGCCGGATGTTCTTGCTCGCGGTGATAGCCCGACCGACGACCAGGATGTCCGCACCGGCCTTGAGCGCGTCCTTCACGACGTCCTGCCGGATACCGCCCGCGGTCGCGACCAGCAGCCGCTCGCCGCCCGCCTTCTTGATCGCCGGGATGTCTCCCCAGGCGTGAGTAGTCTCCTCGATATCGATACCGCGGTGGAGCTCCACGACATCCGGCTTCACTTTCAACTGCTCGATGACGGCGCGGGGATCCTCGACGTTGAGCATGTCGACGACCGTATATATCCCGGTCTTCCGGGTGTCCTCGATCGCCTTCTCGATCGTCGAGAGCGGCGCAAGGCCGGAGATCACGACGGCGTCGGCACCGGCATCGGCGGCCATCCGGGCCTCAAGATTGCCGGTATCAAGCGTCTTTAAGTCGGCGACTATGAACGCATTCGGCCGGATCTCGCGGATCTCGGAGATGATCGAGAGCCCGAACTTCTTGATCAGGGGTGTGCCCGCCTCGATGATCAGGTGGTCGTTTTGGGGCAGCGACTCAAGGACCTTGCGCATGTGGTTCTTATCGACAAGGTCCATCGCGACCTGGAGGTACGGTGGGTCCCAGAGGCGCTGGACCTTGAAGCCCATGACCGCGTGGGCCGCCCGGTCCTTCTCGTGCATGAGCGTCTCGACGTCAGGGAACCGGTCGAGAGCCCGGCGGATCGCGAGTTTCATCGCGCCGTAGTTGAACCGGTAGATCTTGTTGTAGTCCTGTGCGGTGGGGTGAAGGAAGACGCTCGCCAGGATGACGGTGTCCTCGATATCGATCCCCTCAAAGACGCCCTCCTCGACCGAGTCGGCGACTGCCTTCGCGACCGCCGCCTGGACGGGTCCGAACATCTGGTTTACCTGATACTCCTTCTTTAGAGTGACCTTCGGGATGATGAGCGTCGAGGGCTTCGTCAGCAGGTTCGGCCTGACGACCGCAAGAAGCGGTGTGTGCCCCTTTGAGAGTTGTGAGAGTGAGTTTGCAAACGCCTGCCCTACCGCGCCCTCTTTGTTCCCCATTATCAGATCAATGTGCGCAAGTTCTGCGCCGTCTCCAACCAGTGCTTCACCGATGAGATACATATGCATGCCCTCAAATAGTGCAGAAATATTAGTGGGACTCCTATTAAAGACCTCCCGGTTCCCCTCCTGAACCAGCCCTGCAAGGGGACATTTCGCGAAGAGGAATGAATAGAGCGGAGGTTCCGCCCCAAGGAAAGGCGGTCGGGTGCGGCCTGTGAGGGTGACGAAAGGTATAATCCATCCTCGCTCTCTTGCGCCGGGCATGTCGGAACTTTTCACCCTCCAGACGCCGCTCCTTGAACTCATCCTCCGGGCGGCGGTAATCTACTTCTTTCTGTTGCTTGTCATGCGGCTCATCGGCAGGCACGAGTTCGGGCAGCTGACCCCCTTTGACCTCATTCTCCTGCTCATCATATCTGAGAGCATCGCAGAAGCGTTCACTGCCGGTGACAGTTCCCTGCTTGCCGCTCTGGTCAGCGCCTCGACACTCCTCGCCCTCTCAGTACTCGTATCCATCGGGCAGTACAAGAGCCAACGAATCCGCAAGATTGTCTCCCCTGAAGCACTGAAAGTGATCGAGGACGGGAAGATCATCGAAAAGAGCCTCAGGCGAGAACTGATGACGCATGATGACCTCCGCGAGCGGCTCCGTGCACTGGGTATCGCCAGTATCGAGGAGGTGCGGATCGCCTACATCGAGAGTGACGGCGACATCTCAGCGCTGACCTATCGCGAGACCGACCGAAGCCGGGCAGCGGCAGTTGAAGAGAGAAAGAAGACGGAATGATTTAACTCAGGAGATAGGGCATGGGCTCACGCGGGGGTGCGAAAGGAACCGCCAGCGCCTACTCTATCTTCAGATACGAAGCAAGTATCCTTGGATTCAGTCTGAAAAAGTTCCAGGAAGATACCCCACAGTATCAGGCAAAAGATCGAAAGAACGTGGGGTCGGTGAGATTTGAACTCACGATCGACGGGTCTCTCCGACATGCATCAGTGCTCCAACGGGTCATCATCTCGTATTCAGGAGACCCATTGTTCATCACGTGCAAAGACCGCTGGAGCCCGTCGCCATTCCGGACTAGGCCACGACCCCTTTCCTCTATATCGTCGACGTCATGAAACATAAGGATTGCGCTGGAAAAACCAGTAAACCATATAACGATATGCTGACCCATTTATATAGAATGGTTGAGGGCAGTTACGCGTGTGGGAACTCGCAGATACCTCTTCTTGGCATCACCATCGGTGAGATGCTGAACCGAATTGCAGCAGCGCATCCGGATAACGAGGCGCTCGTCTCCGTCCATCAGAATATCCGCTGGACGTATGCGGAGTTTCTCGAGCGCGTCGATACCCTTGCGCGCGCCCTCATGGCGCTTGATGTGGAGCGCGGTGACCGGGTTGGAATATGGGCGCTGAACTATGCGGAATGGGTGCTTGTCCAGTTCGCCACGGCAAAGATCGGCGCCATCATGGTGAACATCAACCCGTCTTACCGGACCTATGAGTTCGAGTACGCCATGAAGCAGGCGGAGATCCAGACGCTCATCATTCAAGGGAGGTTCAAGACCTCCGACTACGTTGGTATGTTCTACGAGGCCTGCCCGGAGGCATTCGAGGCAAAACCCGGTCGGATCCACAGCGACAAATTCCCGTTCTTAAAAAATGTCATCTTCCTTGGGGATATTCCCTACAACGGGATGTACACCTGGGACGAGCTCATGGAGAAGGCCGCGCTCATCAGCCCCGACGAACTCAGAGAGCGGGAAGAGGCGCTTGACTTCGACGATCCGGTCAACATCCAGTATACCAGCGGGACGACTGGGTTTCCGAAAGGGGTCATCCTGACTCACCACAATATCTTGAACAACGGCTTCATCATCGGCGAAGGGATGAAGTTCACCCATAAAGACCGGCTATGTATCCCGGTGCCGTTCTACCACTGCTTCGGGATGGTCCTCTCGAATATGGCCGTCGTCACTCACGGCGCCACGATGGTCCTCCCATCGCCGATCTTCGACGCCGAAGCGGTCCTCCGTACGGTTCAGGACGAGCGGTGCACGGCGCTCCACGGCGTGCCGACGATGTTCATCGCGGAACTCTCCCACCCGAACTTCCCGAAGTATCGTCTCGATACGCTCCGGACCGGGATCATGGCCGGGTCGCCCTGTCCAATCGAAGTGATGCGTGAGGTCAACAAGAAGATGAATATGTCCGAGATCGTGATCGTCTACGGACAGACCGAGACCTCACCCGGCGTCACAATGACGACGACCGACGATCCGCTGGAGCGGCGTATCACGACCTTGGGAAAACCCTTCCCCCACACCGAGATCAAGATCGTCGATCCGCACACGAAGCGGATCGTTCCCCGCGGCGAGACCGGGGAGATCTGCGCCCGGGGTTACTGCGTGATGCGCGGGTATTACAACAACCCGAGCGCCACCCGGGCGACGATCGACGAGAGCGGCTGGAACCACACCGGCGATCTTGGCGTGATGGACGAGGAGGATTACATCAAGATTGTCGGGCGGCTGAAAGATATGGTGATCCGCGGTGGAGAGAACATCTACCCGCGCGAGATTGAGGAGTTCCTCCATAACCATCCAAAGATCGCCGATGTTTATGTAATCGGGGTGCCCGACAGGAAGTACGGCGAGGAACTGATGGCCTGGGTCAAACCCGTCAACGGTGCGACCCTTACGGAAGATGAAGTGAAGGAGTTCTGCCGCGGCCGGATTGCGCACTTCAAGATCCCACGCTACGTCAAGTTCGTCGATGACTTCCCGATGACGGTATCCGGGAAGATCATGAAGTTCAAGATGCGGGAGATGGCGATCGAGGAGCTCGGTCTTGAGAACGAATCAAAGATCGAGACCGCGTAAACCTTTTTTTGATCCAAAAAGGCGCTCAAGAATAGAAACTCCGGAAGACTTCTTCAGGCATCATCATAACTTCATTTTTATACCATGGACGTTACCCCACCCCGGGGGAGATCCATGGATCATCGACTCCTGTATCTTGTATGTATCTTTATTGTAGCGTTGGCGGCCGCTGCAGGTGCGGCACCGGTCGGGGAGACCGGTGCAGTCGCCCCGGTGCAGGTGACGACGAACCAAAGCGACCAGATCTCCGCAGCGATTGACGGCGAGAGGATCGTGTGGGTGGATGGACGGCACGGCGGCGCCGACATCTACCTCTATGATATCGCCGGCGGCACAGAGACTAGGGTCACCGACGGGAATGCCATCGCGCTCTGGCCGGAGATCTCGGGGAACCGTATCGTCTGGGAGGACAGCCGTTCAGGAACACCGGAGATCTGGCTCTATGATACGACAACCAGGACGGAGACCCCGATCACCAACGGAACCGGCGGAAATGTGCCGGCAATCGATGGAGATACGGTCGTCTGGCTTGATGGGCGGGCCGGAGACGATGGTGGCATCTATGCCATGAACCTGACAACTCAAGAGACGACGCGGATTTCATCCGGCCCGGTGCAGGGGGATCCCCTGATCATCTCGCCCGATCTCTCGGGCGATACTGTCATCTGGGCTGACCAGAGCAGCGGGAACTATACCGTCTTCGTGAGTCAGGGAGGAGGAGCACCGGTATCGCTTGCAAGCAGCAGCGCGATGCAGGGGTTCCCGGCGATCTCAGGAGACCGGGCCGTCTGGTCCGAGGTGGGGAACGGTTCGTCGTCGCTCGTCATCCATAACCTCACGTCTGGTGAGGAGCAGCGGATCGCCGGCGGCCCGCCGGGGCTGGTCACCTACCTCGATATATCAGGGGATCTAGTCGTCTGGCAGAACGCCACGAGTCAGGATACCGATGACATCTACCTGTATGAGATCACCACCGGGGAGATCCAGCAGATCACGAGCGACAACGCTGCGCAGTATCTCCCGCAAATATCAGGCGATCGGATCGTCTGGATGGATAACCGGTCCGGGAACTGGGATATCTACCTCTATACTCCTGGCGCATGACCGGTTCGAGGGGAGGGGGCCCTGCCCTCCTCCAGACCTGATCAGGCCGAATTTTTTGCCCGCTCGATGAGCGACCGGGCTGCCGCAGCAGCCTCTTGGATGATCTCTTCTTCGCCCGGCACCGTCCGTTCGTGCATCAGGACCCTGCCTCCGCAGAGGACGGTCATGACCGCACCGCCGTTGCAGGCGTAGACGATGTTAGAGTCGGGGTTGTAGAGCGGGGTGTTGCAGACCGCCCGGGCATCGAGGAGGACGATATCGGCCGGTGCGCCCACGGTCAGCGTCCCCGGGCCAATACCGAGCGCCCGGGCGCCCGCCGCGGTCGCCATCATGACAGCCTCGCCGGCGGGAAGCAGGGTCGGTGAATTCCAGGCAAACTTCTGGAGCAGCGCGGCAAACTTCATCTCCTCAAAGATATCGAGGTTGTTGTTCGAGGAGCAGCCGTCGGTCCCGAGGGCGACGTTTGCCCCATACTGCTTCAGCCAGTGGTAGGGCATCGCCCGGTTGACGGCGAGCTTCATGTTGCTTGCCGGGTTGTGGGAGGCGGAGACCCCGCGCTCTCCAAGGAGCCGGCACTCGGCCTCGTCGAGCCAGCAGCAGTGCGCGGCGACGGTCCGGGGGGTGAGGCAGCCGTACTCGTCGAGAAGGTACGTGGGACGTTTGCCGAACTGCGCGACGCAGTCGGTGACCTCCTTCTCGGTCTCGGAGAGGTGAACGTGGATCCCGATCCCCTGCTCCTTTGCGTACTCCGCACACCAGGAGAGACCCTCGGGGGAGACGGTGTAGACGGAGTGGGGACCGACGGCCGCCTGGATCCGCGGGTTATTGAGCGATCTTATGTGATCAACGAGGGCTTCGGTCGCCTTGATCTCGGCCTCGCGCTTCTCTTCCATCCCAAGGTCGATGAACCCGTAGGCGAGCGTCGCCCGCATCCCCATATCGTCAACCGCCGCTGCAGCCCGATCCATAAAGAAGTACATGTCGTTGAACGCGACGGTACCGCTCTTGATCATCTCCAGACACGCGAGTTTTGTCCCGGCGTAGACGTCGTCGCCTGTAAGGTGTGCCTCAAGCGGCCAGATCTTCTGCGAGAGCCACTCCTGCAGCAGCATATCGTCTGCATACCCCCGCAGCAGGGTCATTGCGGCGTGGGTGTGGGTGTTGACAAGGCCTGGGACGGCAAGCCGGTCGGAGCCGTCGATGACGATATCGGCGTCGATCGCCCGCCGGGCGTCCTCCCCGATCGCGGCGATCGTTCCGGTCTCGTCGATCGCGATGTCTGCAGTCGATCCGTTGATGGAGGCCCCGGCGATCAGGACCGAGCCCCGGGCAGTAAAGATGTCATCTAAGTCTGTCATGCAAGTCGTTCCACAATTTTTTCAAGGATATCCCCTGTCCTTTTGGCATTCGCCCGAGAGGTCGCGAGGATGTGTTCGTAGGTCAGGGTCTCGCTCCCGAGACCGTTTGCATAGTTGTCCACGGTGCAGAGGGCGGCAAATCGCATTCCTAGTTCCAGGGCGAGCGTCGCTTCGCTTGCAACCGTCATCCCGACGATATCGGCAACCTTTGAAAGCCCCTTGACCTCGGCGACGGTCTCGATCCGGGGTCCCCGGGTCTGGGCGTAGACGCCCCCTACACGGGCTTCGGGGACGAGTTCGCCGAGGGTGCGGATGAGGTCCGCGTCGAGTTCGGGGCGGACGTGCTCGATGCTGCACTCATAGATGGACGGGATGTCGGTGAGGCTTAAGTAGTCGGTCGGGATGACGATCGAGCCCGGCGGGATCTCGGGCTTTAAGGAGCCGGTCGAGCCGATGGCGACGATCCGGTCCACCCCGAGGATGGCGAGTGCCGAAAGACACGCGCGGTAGTTGATGCGGTGCGGGGGGAGACTGTACTGGTGGCGCAGGAGGAGGGCAAAGGCTCCTGTATACACTTCCGCCTTTCCATAGGGTGTGGCGACGGTCGTCTTCTCGAGGGGCGGCAGGTCGGCGAAGAGGAGGCTCGTGCCCCCGATGATCCCGAGCACTAGGCCCACCCCGCGGCTCTTTTAGCCGGCATAGCGGCATACACTTCTCCGTGCGTCATTCCTGTCTATCGGGTCGACGTCTTATGGGAAAAAGCCCATCTTTTCGGTGCAGGAGAGACGCGGTCCAGAAGGGTTTACATCTTCGGCGACAACCTGGATTCATGGGCAGGATTCTCATAGTCGGCGAAGACGCCATTCGGGCCGGGCAGTGCACGGACGTCTACTTCCAGCGGGTCGTGGAGGTCATGGAGAAGGACGGCGTCAACCCGGAGGTCACGATGGAGGTGACCGCCGCGGTCCTCCCGGATCCCTGGGGAGTCTTCTGCGGCCTAGCCGATGTCGTCGAACTCCTTGAGGGTGTTCCTGTGAACGTGGAGGCGATGCCGGAAGGCTCGATCATTCACCAAAACGAGCCCGTCCTCCGAATCTCCGGGCGCTACCGGGACTTCGCGGTCTATGAGACCGCCATCCTCGGGTTCCTCTGCCATGCTTCGGGCGTGGCGTCGGCGGCGGCCCATATCCGGCTCGCAGCTCAGGATCGCCCGGTCTACTCCTTTGGTTCGCGCCGCCAGCACCCGGCGATTGCCGCGATGGTCGAGCGGGCGGCCTGGATCGGCGGGGTGGACGGGGTGAGCAATACCTGTGCGCCTGAGGGGATCCCGCTCGCGGGGACGATGCCGCATGCCTTCGTGATGTGCTACCCGGGGACGGAGGAGACCTGGTCTGCGTTTGCCCGGGGAGCGGGGCCGGAGGTGCCGCGGATCATGCTCGCCGATACGTTCGCCGACGAAAAGATGGAGGCGGTGAGGGCGGCGGCGTGCGGGGCGAAGGCGGTCCGGCTGGACACCCCGCGGTCGCGGCGGGGGAACATGCGGGCGATCATCGAGGAGGTGCGCTGGGAGCTCGATATCCACGGCTATCCGGACGTCAAGATCTTCCTCTCCGGGGGGCTCACCCGCGCCGACGTCGCAGCCTACCGCGATATCGTGGATGCCTTCGGGGTCGGGGGGGCGATCGCGAACGCGCCGGTGATCGACTTTGCAATGGACATCGTCGAGGTCGAGGGGAAGCCCATCGCAAAGCGCGGGAAACGAAGCGGCGTAAAGCAGGTCTACGAGATGCCGGACGGCCGGCGGGTCACGCTGCCCCTCGCCGCCCCGGCGCCGGAGGACACAGTGCCGCTCCTCGTCCCCTTCATCAGGAACGGCACCGTCGTCGCGCGCCCGGAGATGGATGATGCGCGGGAGCGGGTGCTCTCCCGGCTATCAGGCCTCGCGGACGCGTGATATGGAGGTGAGGGGCCGGAATCCTTTTTATCTGATGACGATCAACATAGTAGGGTAACAGGGGCCGATAGATCAGGGGGAGATCGCTACCTTGGCATGGTAGAGGCCGCGGGTTCAAATCCCGCTCGGTCCATCTTGTTCTTTTAAGCATATTTTTTCTGTAAGATCCACCGTATCACCTATCGTTTCTACCAGATAAACCAGCACCTCTCCTGCTCAAGGATCTCTTTCCGGAAGCGAAGATACTGTAGTCTGTTGTCGTTCCTCCTGCCCAAGCGCCGCTACGCATAGACTGGAATTGAGATAGTGCCGATCCTTCTGCTCCCCTGGAAGCAGACCTATCTGATGAATAACAGATTTGTTATGTAACAGGTTTGTCATACACTCATCCAGGAGGGGGTGTCTGCGGGGTTGAGCGTTGGCAGCAACTGCTGCAAACATGCTGCAATCTGCTGCCAATGTCAGGAGTATGAAGAGACTGAGTTCAATACTGGGGGACACCTCGGCAGGCCACGCTGAACCTATCCCGTATAACTGGATAATGTTTTACAAAAGATCCTCAATCTCTTCCCGCTCAACCCCGGCTTGCTTGGGGATCTCAAGAAGCGTGCCGATCGGAAGGTCCCGGCCATGCACCGGGACGGTGACCCGGCGTTTTGTCTCCGAATGGTAGAAAATGTGATGGCTTCCCTTCACCCGGTCCAGAACAAACCCTTTCTTCTCAAGAATCTTGATGACCTTCTGGGCCGTGAGTGCCGGAAGTTCAGGCATGGGCTTCGACGGTGAGGGTGTATTCCAGGAGTCCTTCTTCTGTAGGTATCTCCTCGCCCTTCTCCTGGAGATGCTCAATGTAGAGTTCGATAGCCTCCCGTGCCATCTCTATCGCCTCGTCAATGGTCTCCCCATAGGTGACGCAGCCAGGAAGGGTCGGTACGGTGACGGTGTACTCGCCTTCTGGCTCTTTCCTGAGGAAGATACAGTAACTGACTAGTCTCATCGTATCGCACCCTGCTTGCAGCCATAACCCAACGATGTAAGAGGGTCCATGCGGACGCTGCCTCGCCCTACTTACTCGTCGCGGAATGGATTTACGACCTCAAGTGCGCAGATCCCAGAAAAATCACTCTCGTTTCGGGTGACAAGCGCACAGTCGTGGGTGAGAGCAGTGGCTGCGATGACCGCATCGGGGAGTTTCATTCCACACGTTCGGCGCAGGTGGATGGCACGGTCGGCAATCATATCAGTCAGGGGATACACTTTGGCAGAGCGGATGAAGTCCTGAGCCAGTGCATACCCTTTCGGAGTATGCTTCTTCCAGCCGAGAAACTCGATCTTCGTGACGATCGAGACCCGAAACGAAGAGGTGAGCATATCTTCTATCTCGCCCACCCGCTCTGGCGGAATGGCATCTGCTAGGTAATAGATGAGAATATTCGTATCGAGCAGGTACCGTTTCATACCCGGTCCCACTCATCCCGCAGGATCTTGGCCTCGGCCTCCAGGTCGAGATCCAGGTCCCGGTACATGCCCCGGTATCTCGCTGGCTCGGCAACCCCGACAGGTCCGTCAGCAGGTTTTCCGGCGGTCAGGCTCTCCCAGAGGTCAATGGGCACGATAACATCGGTCTTTCTGCCTTCTGCATCACAGATGTAATGCACTCCCATGCCGCACACTCCAAGATATGCGTATATGGGTGCTTCAGACGGATTATAGTTGCCTTTTCCGAACCATTTCATTGAGGGGCTACCACTGAGCAGCCGCAAGGCCTTTGAGGGGACCCGGATTTTCAGCGTCAAATGCCTGCAGACCCCATATCTCTTGGATATTCACAGCACTCTATCTCATCCGTGAACAAGAACGAGATAACTTCCAGATATGGAAAGAGATCGCAGACTCAATCCTCACCTGCTCCATCCTGTTCCCCCTCCTCACACTCCAGGACAAACGCCCCCTGGTACCCGCACTGCTTGCAGTGATACAGCGTCGCATACAGGCCGCGGGCTTCCCAGTAGATCTCGGTGCTCCGACATACCGGGCAGCGGATAACTCTCCTGGCTATCCCGCTCATACGGATCTCCCTGGTCGTCCGGGATTTTGAGAGTTTTGTATCACCTCCATTCGACGCCAATCATATTGGCCGGCATCCGGCACAGCACCCGGACGATCATGGCATGGGGCAATGTGTACAACTATAAGTATCCCGCAGACCCAGATACAGGTGTAAGAAGAATTGGCCATGAAGATTCACAAGGAGATTCTCGAGACCTTCCCCGGCCTCTCTGTCGCAGAAGGCAATGTTGGACCGCTCTCGATTCAGGAGAAGATCCCGAGTCTGGAAGCTCTGAGGGACGAAGTCATCCGCTCGGTAAGAGAGCAGTTCACGCTTGAGCGGGTAAAAGACGAACCGATCTTTAGAGCCTACAGAGACTTCTTCTGGAGGGTGGGTGTCGACCCGACAAAGACCCGGCCTGCCTCGGAGGCCCTGGTCCGGAGGATCCTGGCCGGGAAGATGCTCCCAACGATCAACACCGCGGTGGGTGCCTACAATCTGGCCTCGATTCGCACGGGCATACCCATCGCCGCGTTTGACGCCGATACTCTTGCCGGAGACCTCGCTATGCGGTTTGCAGAGGAGGGTGAAGAGTTCCTCGGGATCGGGATGGCGGCGCCCGTTCTTCTTCATAAGAACCAGGTCGTTCTGGAAGACGGGAACGCGATCGTCGCCGTCTATCCCTACCGCGACTCGGATGCAACAAAGATCACCCTCGCTACGAAGGTCGTGCATATTGTGGCCTGCGGCGTGCCGGGGGTCGAGAGCGGGAAGGTGCAGGCGGCGTACGAACTGGCTGCCGAATATCTGCAGAGATACGCTCCAGGCATCCTGTGATGCGATGGATGCCAGAATCACGGGAGAATCATGGATCATAAAGCAAGGTTTGCAGCTCGTTCCCTGCATAAGCACTACCCTGAGCCGGAACGACTCCCGGTAGATGCATCCCTGGTCTTTGTCCGCGGCGAGGGGGTCTGCGTCAGAAGAGGCAGCACACCAACCATCTACAATGCGCAACCCCCGGACCTTCCAGAATGTCTGCAAAAGAGCGCCCAGTACCTCGGCCACCGGGGAAGCACACCCTGCTACGCCGTCGAGGTTCCCGGCGACCAGCCCCTGCCCGAAGGACTGGCATACTTCGGCGTACGCGAACTTGCCGGCCTCATCCCGGACGAGGAGCTTGCCGTTGCCGGGCTTGCAGTCCAGATAATCGATTACGACCGAAACACCCGATTCTGCGGGAGGTGCGGTACGCCGACGAAGCCCGCACGCATCGAGCGTGCCAAAGTCTGTCCGTCCTGCCACCGGGCTATCTATCCCCGACTCTCCCCGGCGATTATAGTACTCGTGAGGAAGAACGACTCCATCCTCATGGTCCGGGGGGTGAGGGCGCCGCCCGGCAGGTACAGCCTCGTCGCCGGATTTGTCGAGCCCGGCGAGACGATCGAAGATGCCGTACACCGCGAGGTCCGTGAGGAGACGGGAATCTCGATCAAGAATCTCCGGTACCTTGCAAGTGAACCGTGGCCGTTCCCCGACTCACTCATGCTCGCGTTCGTTGCCGATTACGAGAGCGGAGAAGTCACCCCGGACGGCGTCGAGATCGAGAGTGCCGCATGGTTCGACCGGGACCACCTCCCGGACCTGCCTCCAAGACTCAGCATAACCCGGGCGCTCATCGATGACTGGGCGGGGTCGGTCTCCAGGGGCCAGGAACCGTAATAAACTAAAAGAGATGGTTTGAGCCTGGCGTTCAGGGACAACCAGCTGCCGAAACAGACATATGGCTCCCTGGATATGTGATGGCTATGAAGATCATACTAACCAGTATATTTGTGGACGACCAGGAGAAGGCTCTGAAATTCTACACTGAAAAATTGGGCTTTGTAAAGAAGAGCGATCTTTCTGCCGGAGAATACAGATGGCTTACCGTCGTCTCTCCCGAGGATCCAGGTGGCACTGAGCTTCTGCTTGAGCCGAACGAGAATCCAGTGGCACAGGCATACCAGAGAGGAATATTCGAACAGGGCATCCCCGCCGCGTCCTTTGGTGTCGAAGACACCCATGCGGAGTATGAGAGGCTCAAAAGCCTGGGCGTGAAGTTCACGATGGAGCCGACAAAGGTCATCGGTCAGGTGACAATAGCAGTCTTCGAAGACACCTGCGGCAACCTCATCCAGATTCAGACAATGCAAAAATGAACTAATTCACCCGATTTATGAAAAAATCAGGCAGAAGGCCCTTCACTTCAGTGGAGGGGTGAATACCGTCTACCGATTACAATATTTAAGTCAAATCATTCAAAATCCAGTACAGGAGATATGGATATCTTTGATACAGTCTACCAAGGCACGCCGCCCTGGGACATCGGCCGGCCCCAGCAGGCATTCATCGACCTCGCGGCGGCAGGGGAGGTTACGGGCTCCGTCCTGGATGTCGGGTGCGGGACGGGGGAGAACGCCCTCTTCTTTGCAGAGCAAGGCCACGACGTCCTCGGGATAGACACCGCCGCTCTCGCGATCCAGAAGGCCGAGGAGAAGGCCGCCCAGAGGGGGATTGGGGCGCAGTTCCGGGTCTGGAACGCGTTCGACCTTGCCGGGCTTGGGCGGACGTTTGATTCCGTCATCGACTCCGGATTCTTCCATGTCCTCTCCGACGAGGACCGGTCCCGCTTTGCAGAGAGCCTTGCGGCCGCTCTTGCGCCCGGCGGGAAGTACTTCATGCTCTGCTTCAGCGAGCAGAACCCCGGCGAGTACCCCCTGCCAAGGAGGATTGCGCAGGAGGAGATCCGGGAGACCTTCCGGGAGGGCTGGTCCATCGACTACATCAGGCCGGCGGTCTTCGAGAACGCCATCCAGGCCGAAGGGCACCATGCCTGGTTTGCGTCGATAACGAGGAGAGTGTAGGGCTGCCGGTAAACGTCCCTGTTGCCCAGGAGCCACCAGACCTCCGGCCGGTCTCACTCCCGCCTCCAGGCCCCTCAAATTTCAGGAAAACATAATACAAAGCCATAAATCAATTTATAACACATAAATGCCTATGAGGGCATGGCACTCTATTATCTGCCTCGCAATTGCGCTTACGGTGCTCTTCTGTGGCTGTCTCACGGTTGAAGTCCATTCTAAGGTCGATGTAGACGCCACGGTGAGCTCGTACTCGTTCAATCTTACAACGAACCAGTTCGTGTATGATGCACTGAAGGAGAGCGCAAAAGAGCAGGGATATGCTACGTTACGGGAATCACTCCTATCGCAGACCGAACCTGGGACTATCGAATACAGCGAGGTCTGGGATGGCGATACGGTTACGATCCGCATGGATAGCCTGCGACCCACACAGTTGCTCGATCCAGGAAACTGGACGGTGCAAAAGGTCGACGGGTATATGATTTACCGGGATGCCAGGTTCGTATCAAATGAGTCTACCGATGATTCGGAAGAACTCGTCGATGAATCAGATGAGTTTGTTGATGATTCTGACTGGCTCGGCAATGAGTCGGATGAGTTCGTTGATGATTCAGATTGGCTCGGCAATGAAGCAGACGACCTCGGCGATGCGTTGTTAAGCGGTGTCAGCCTGCACTACTACCTTGAGATGCCCGGGAAGATCGTTGATACCAACGCAAACACGGTGAACGGGAATAAGGCGGAGTGGCACCTGACCGGTACGGACGTCTTCACGACTGAGATCTATGCTAAAAGCGAGGTCCCGGCCCTTGCATTGCCCGGATTCAGCGCGCTGGCCGCACTTGCCGGGCTGGCTTGTGCGCTGGTATGCCTGTACCGGAAGAACAGGTAATGGAGAGACGGCCCTGCAGGTGTATGGATTCCATCTCCATTTCTTAACCAACTCCTTTTCTTAAGTGGATATTTCGAGGCGCCTCCAGTATCCTCGCACCACTCCAGAAGTCTCATCTAAGACAGCCAAAGTTGCCGTACAGCCGTCTACGACCGATAAACATTTACAAATCTTTAAGTTACTTTTTCTGCAAAAATCTGAAAGCAGGAGTGTGCAGTATGGCACGTAAAAGAATCCCATTGATCAGTATAGTTGCCCTAATTATTGCCCTAGTCACCGTTGCTGCATGTGTTGGAACTAATGAGGCAGAGAAGGTGCCCGGGAAAGTAGTTACGCCCCCCGCAGTGACCGAACCAGCAACAAAGACGCCCACGCTGGATGATATGAAGGCTCTTGCCGTGGAGATCGCGAGTGCGATCGACGGCGACACTATGGCGGCGCTCAAGCCAGGGGATGAGACCACCCCGGAGTACGCTGCCATCCACGACCAGCTCGTGGCCTTCCGCGAGGCAAACCCGTGGGTCACCTACGTCTATACCATGCGCAAGACCGAGAATGTCACAGAGTTCGTCGTGGATGCAGACTACGGCACTGGTGATGCAGATGCATGCGCAATAGGCGAGATCTACTCTCCCACGGAAGAAGACACCGTGTTCCTTGCCGGGTTTGAGGAGCCTGCGGCCGAAATTGACGTTACCGTCTATGGCTACGCACCAATCAAGGACGCAAGTGGCGCCAGCGTTGGGCTTGTCTGCCTGGTACCCGGAGTCCCGATTGCACAGAGCGACCTGGAGGCTCTCGCGGCGGAGATCGCAAGTGCGATTGACGGCGACGCTCACGCCGCACTCAAACCCGGCGACGAGGACACCCCGGAGTACACTGCCATCCGCGATCAGCTCGTGGCCTTCCGGGAGGAAAACCCTGAGATCAGTGGAATCTACACCATGCGCAATGCAGGGGACATCACCGAGTACGTCGTGGATGCAGACTACGGCACCGGTGATGGATGGGCAATAGGCGACATATACACCCCAACGGCTCTGGACACTGCCCTCCTTGCCGGATTTGAGGAGCCCTCGGCTGAGATTTACGCTTATGTCTATGGCTATGCTCCAATCAAGAACGCGAGTGGCGCCGGTGTCGGGGCAGTGATTCTCGAAGCAAGAATCCCGATCACGCAGGAGAGGGTGAAAGCGCTCGCGGTGGAGATTGCAGGTGAGATCGACGGCGATGCCATGGCGGCGCTCAAACCCGGCGATGAGGGCACTCCGGAGTACATCGCCATCAGCGATCGGCTCGAGGCCTTCCGGAAGGAAAACCTCGGGGTCATCTATGTTTATACCATGCGTAAAGCAGGGGACGTAGCCGAGTACGTCGTGGATGCAGACTACGGTCGCGCGGAATCTGCCAAGATCGGCGACGTTTACGTGCCGAACGAGAGTGACGTCGCGCTCCTTGCTGGATTTACGGAACCATCCGTAGAACCCGGGTTTTACCTCGACGATTGGGGTAACAGGACCGCCACCGTCATCTCCGGATATGCTCCGGTCAAGAGCTCAGACGGTACCATCGTCGGACTCGTTGGTGTCGATCTGGGAATTCTCCACTGATCACTCTCCATTCCCGGTCGGAGGAATGTATCATCCCCTCCGGGGATCTTTTTTCCGGAAAAGATAACTCTCCATGCGGCAAGAGCGTATTATGAAAGATACAGTCTCAAGGACGGGCCAGTGTGCTGCAGGACCATCCGCGCCGAAGGCGGACCGCATGGCTCTCCTCAAAGAGATCGCCGCATTCACCCGCGAGTACGCCGATGTCCTTGCCCGGTACCACACCTACACGATGGACGACCTCAACCGCATCGAGCAGGAGTGCTGGAGGCTGCACGACGAGGCGTGCAGCAGGGGAGCCTGCGGGAGCGCCGGGGAACTTGCGGAACTCGAGTACCTCATCGGCCGGGCGAAGGAGATGATGGCGAAGATGATGGAGAGCGAGAGAGGGCCGGGATAAGCCGGCGCCCTCCAGCCGGTCATCGGGGCGGGTTGCCCGGGGAGAATCCTCCACCACCATCCCGATGCGGCATTCATGCGCATACAACTCCGGGAAGTGCCAGGATGGATTGTGTGAAGTTCTTTCTGGATGAGGGCGTCGACGTCTTCGCCCGGGTCGGGATCGAGGAACTCCCCGATGCGGATAGAGAATCGGTGCTGCGGTTCCTCCCGGCCGCCCGATCCGTGATCGTTTTTGGAAGAGAGGTCCCCGCTGCGGTATACCGGATGCCGCCGAACGAGGAGACTCGGGAGATGCTCCGGATCGCCGGGAGCCTGGACGACACCGCCCTGCGGCTCGCCGGCCTCCTGGGTGCGGAGGGTATCGCTGCCCGCCCCGTCCCGCTCTACCTGCCCGTGCGGGTCGTCGACGGGAGGGTGCAGGGCGTCGTCCGCTTGAAACAGGTCGCCGCGGCCGCGGGGCTCGGGGAGATCGGCACGAGCACTCTCCTCCTCAACCGGCGCTTCGGCCCGCGGCTGCTGCTCTCCGGCGTCGTGACCGGCCCGGGTGCCCCGGAATTCGGGAGAAAGGATGGGGCGGGCGGCAACGGTGCGCCGCTCTGCACCGGGTGCAGGGCCTGCATCCGGGCATGCCCGGAGGGAGCGCTGGGGCCGGAGGGTGTCGATGCGTTCCGGTGTCGGACGGTGCGTGCATGGGTTCCGCCCCCGGTCGTCCCGGCCGTGAAGTGGCTGCTCCGGCGGCGGCTCCTTCTCGGAGTTCTTGCCCCGCTTGCGCCGCTCGTTGCCAGGACGGCGACGATCCGGTGCAGCCTCTGCGTCACCGGGTGCCCGGCGCTTCCGGGAGCGGCTGAAGAGAGTTATCCGCGAAAATTTTCGTGAAAATCGTAATCAGCCGCTGTAAATTTGCGAGTCTTTAAGTTCCTGCTTCTGCAATAGATCCGTGAAGGCATATCGGATGACAGGCCAGAAAGTTCTGATAGCCGCAGTTATTGCGCTGATTATTGTTGCAGCAGGGATTATGCTTGCATTTGGGCCCGGCGCGACCGGGCCGGCTCCCGCCGAGAGCGTGCCGGTGAAGAAGGTGCCCACGCAGGATGAGATGAGGGCTCTCGTGGCGGAGATTGCGGGGCAGATCGACGGAGACGCCTTCGCCGCGCTCAGGCCCGGCGACGAGAATACCACGGCATATATCGCCATCCATGACCGGCTCAATGCTTTCCGGTCCGCAAATCCCGAGATCGTCTACATCTCGACGATGCGCAGGGTGGGGGACGCCATCGAGCAGGTCGTTGATGCGGACTACGGCAGCAGCGACGGATACGCAATCGGCGACGGATACTACGTTGCGGAACCGGACGAGCCTTTCCTTGCCGGATTTACGGAGCCCTACACTGAGGTCTACTCCAGGGTCTACGGGTATGCTCCGGTGAGGGATGCAAGCGGCGTCGCCGTTGGCGTAGTCTGCCTCGAACCGGATGGCCCGATCGAGCAGGAGCGGATCGAAGCCCTTGCAGCGGAGATTGCAGGGCAGATCGACGGAGACGCCTTCGCCGCACTCAAGCCCGGCGATGAGAATACCACGGCATTCATCACCATTCGCGACCAGCTCGAAGCCTTCCGGACCGCGAACCCCGAGATCAGCTACATCTACACGATGCGTAAGGTCGATGATACCGTCGAGTATGTCGTGGACGCAGACTACGGCAGCGAAGACGGAGTTGCGATAGGCAACGGCTACGCCCTGACGGATCTCGACGCCGGACTCCTCGCCGGCTATGAGGGACCCACCGCCGAGATCTACTCCATCATCTACGCGTATGCCCCGATCATGAACGCGAGCGGCTCCAGCGTCGGGATCGTCGGCGTCGATATGGGGTTCGTTCACCGGCCATAAGCGCTGATCGGGAAGCGGGGGCGCCAGCCCCTCCTCCCGAATGCTATGAAGGTCCCGGTCTATGGGCGATCTCGGGTGCACTGACGGGAGTTCGGCGGGGTTGCCCGCCTCCCCTCCTCACCAGACCTCTTGGCCGCCGGCAAAATGGGCGGTGAAGATCCTGCCTGGATCGTCCGTCTCTTCTACGTTGGGGATCTTCGCACCCGCGAGACTCCCGAACCCCGCGGGCACATAGAGGGTGAAGTCCAAGGGAGCCGCACCGTTCGAGGCGGCCCTTGAGATATGCAGCGACGGCATGGGGGTCACAGTGCAGCCAGTATCACAATATGCTTCGTAGTCACACCCCGCCGGGTACTTTTAAGTACTTCCACCTGATCCATCCTAACCGGGAGCGAGAGCGCTATGCCGGAACAAGCAGCCCCGGACCGGGTGAGCCTCGAACTCGTCGCAGAGGGGTTCACCATGCCCGTTGCGCTTGCATCCCCCGCAGACGGGACCGGGCGACTCTTCGTTGCGGACCTTCCCGGCGTCATCCGGGTCATCGACGCCGA
>LFRM01296971.1_pt3 | contig 63600 bp, 60 predicted proteins | sample 618341 | NCBI WGS metagenome assembly LFRM01 (sample SAMN03654438, study PRJNA283298) | anaerobic digester metagenome | isolation source: pool of bioreactors CSTR01a, CSTR02a, and CSTR03a thermophilic anaerobic... | place: Denmark: Kgs. Lyngby | collected 2014-05-21 | reverse complement strand
AGAAAGGTACAAGCCGCCATTTCTATAGTATTTTTCCTTGGCTGGATGAAAATATACTCGAACTAATCCGAAAAATGTTGTATAATAAATTCAGGAAAGAATAAAGAAACGAGGTAAAGAATTTGAGGCTCTCTTTCGACCCCTTCCCTGAAATAAGGACCGCCAATTTAATATTAAGGAAGCTCAGGGACCGCGATTTGCAGGATCTGTATGAGATCAGGAAGGATCCGCTGATGAATTTATATGTTGACAATGTTCCCGATCGGGATATTTCCGAAACTTTGGATTATCTGGAGCGAATGAACAGGGGCATTGAGGCAGGGAAGTGGATCATTTGGGCTTTGGAACTGAAAAGCGAGGCGCGGCTGATCGGCACCTTAAGCATCTGGAATTTCGGAAAGAACAACCTCCGGGGCGAGCTCGGCTATTGCCTAGACCGCCGCTACCAGGGACAGGGCTTCATGACCGAAGCGCTCCGGGCTGTGATTAACCATGCATTCCGAAGTCTCGGTCTGAGAAGCCTCTTGGCCTATACGGATATCAGGAACCAGCCTTCGGTCAAACTCCTGGAAAGATGCGGCTTCAAAAAAACCGGCGAGTTTGAAGAAAAAGGAGCGCTCACGTGTAGAGTTTTTCAGATGGGGGTTTTTGAACTAAAGGTATGAAGAAAACAATCTATGCTTCCCCGCTCGGTTTGCTTCTGATCAAAGAAGAGGCGGGAATGATTATGGAAATTGATTTTGTAGAAGAAGCTGAAGGGACATCGGAAACCCCGTTGCTTTTGGAGGCGAAAAGGCAGCTTGAAGAGTATTTCCGGAAAGAACGCCGGAGTTTTTCGCTCCCGATGAATCCCAAGGGCACGGAGTTTCAGAAAAAGGTTTGGCGTGAACTTTTGAAAATCCCTTACGGGCAGACCAGCACTTACGGTGAGATAGCAGTTAAAATCGGGTCTCCCCGCGGAGCCAGGAGCGTCGGCTCCGCCTGCAATAAAAACCCCCTGGCGATTGTCATCCCCTGCCACCGCGTTCTCGGAAAAAACGGCGAACTTGTGGGCTATGCCTCCGGTTTGGATATCAAAGCAAAACTTTTGGAATTGGAAAATTGAATAAAAACCTCCAAGCGGTAAAATAATAATGGCGAAGGAGGTTTTTTTATGAAACTAACACCGCTCAAGGATCACGATTTTGATTTGTTTAAAGGAGAATTCTTTTCCGATTGGCTGGACTTTCCCTTTTCCCGTTTCGGACGCAATATGCAAAAGATGAAAACCGACATCATCGAAACCAAGGATCAATACGTCGTCCACGTCGACATCCCCGGTTATGACAAAAAGGACATTAAGGTCCATGTCGGAGACAATTACCTCACGGTCTACGTGAAAAAGGAAGAAGAAGGCAAAGAAGCGCCGAAGGGCGGGAAATATGTTTACCGAGAGCGCTATGTCGGCACCGCTTCCCGCAGCTTTTACATCGGAAAAGTGAAAGAAGATGAAATCAAAGCTAAATACGAAAACGGCACTTTGACGCTTTGGTTGCCGAAAGTATCCGATTCGGAAAAAGAAGCGCGCTGGATCGACATTCAATGAGCCGCTGCCGCGGTTTTTTCATGGGATTGAAAACATGTTATGATTAAAGCGGCATCAGATGAAAACATTTCTTTGAATCTTATTAGTAAACCCCGTTTTTCTGACAATAATAGAAAACGGGTGTTTTTTTATGAAATTATCCCTCAGGTTGAACGCGGTATTAAAAATTCTTTTAAGCATTGCCAACATCCTCATCCCCTTTTTCGTCGGCCCCTATGTCATCAGAGTCTTAAGCAGATCCTCTTATGACAGCTTTACAAAAGCCACGGCTGAAATCCAACTCTTTTTGACGCTTGCGACCGGGGCGATTCATGTCTACGGAGTCCGCACCATCAGCCAGATCCGCAAAGACAAAGAAAAAGTGGCAGAGTTTTTTTCGGAAGCGTTCGCCATCGGTCTAGTCTTGAATTCGGTCTTTCTCGGCGGCTACCTCCTCTATGCAGGCCGCTACCGGGAAGCGATTTACTATGTCCTTGCCCTCCAATTCATCGGCAGCTCCCTCCAGGTCGAATGGCTGAACGAAGCGGAAGAGAATTATCTTTTCATCACCCTCAAATCGCTCTTTGTGAAGGCGGTCTACCTCGCTTCCGTTTTTGCTTTTCTAAAAACCGACAACCCCCTCCGCTACGGTCTTCTCGCTTCGCTGGCCTATGTATTGGAAAGTCTCATCAGTTTCGTATACCTCTTACGGAAAAACCGGATGCGCCTGCGCGGCATCAAGCCCCTCAGGCATTTCCGGAAACTGGCGCTCGCCTTTCTGATAACGAACATCTCCCTCCTCTATGTTCAGACCGACAAAATCATGCTCGCTCTTTTGGTGGGGGAAGCTGCGGTCGCGGCTTACACGATTCCCAATTACATCGTCACATCGGTCTACAACATCGTCATCTCCCTCTTCGTGGTCGCGATCCCGCGTCTCACCTCCCTCTTTCATGAGGGGAAGAAGGAAGAGTACCGAAAGCTTTACAACGAACTGGTTCAGGCATTTCTATTGGTCTTCATGCCCCTGCTTGTTTTTATCTTTCTGAATGCGGAAGCGCTGGTCACGCTCTATGCCGCAGGCAAGTACAGCGACTCCATCCTTCCCCTGAAGCTGTTTGTGGTCCACATATTTTTCAACTCCCTGGTCTACATCCAAAGGGAAGGCGTGCTCTATCTATCGGAGCGGGAAAAGCCGATCATCATTTTCAATCTTCTGGGCGGGCTTTTCAATTTGCTGGCGAACACGGCGCTTTACTTTTTGGGGCGCTTCACTCCCGCTGCCGCAGTCGCAACTTTGATTGTGTCCTATTTTTCGGTCGCCCTTCTCTATCGGATCTTCATCGCCAAGAAAATCTCTCCCGGGCTCCGGCTTCTGAACTTTCGCGCCTGCACTTATTTTCTTTTTTCGCTTCCAGCGATTTTTGTCAAAGCCTTCCTTTCCCGGTTTGAGCTTCCGGGCTTGGCGGCGCTCGCGCTTTCCTTTGCGCTCTTTTTGACCGCATATGTTATATTATTGATCTTGTTTAAAGACAGGGTTTTTATTAACAATCTGAAAACAAGTTTTCGTAAAGTGAAGGCTCATCTCTTCCGAAAAAAAGAATAAGCCCCCGTCAAGGACATATAATGAATTAAGGGGGGTAAAAATGGAGAAAAAAATTAAAAGCCTGGCATTCCATGTTTTGGTGCCGATCATGCTTTCGTTCATCATCTGGATGCTGATACCCGATTACACGGTTTTCTATAACGCCTTAAAGAAACCAGCACCCCAGCTTCCGGAGGAGACCTTCGTCATCGCTTGGTGCGCCATCTACTTTTTGATGGGAATCGCAGCGACCTGCGCAGAATTTTCCGAAGCTGACCAGGTTTGCAAACAGAAAGTTTTCAATCTCTATTATCTGAAACTCCTTGTGAATCTTTTGTGGATGCCGGTGCTCTTCGGGTTCAGGAATCTCTTCTTCGCTTTGCTTTGGACGGTATTGCTTTTGGCCATGACGGCGATTGTTTTTTGGAAATTCATCAAACTCAACCGCAAATGCGGGTATCTGTTGCTACCCTATCTGCTGTGGACATTGTTTTTGACCTATTATACGGCAGCGCTCTTCTTCATGAACAAGTAGCAGGGGAGATGCATGGAAAGGTATCGGGGATACCTTTTTCTTATTTTAGGCTCTTGTCTTGGGCAGGGGAGATGTGGTAAAATTGAAGCGTAAAGGAGACACCATGTTCAAAAGCAAATATTTACAGCGCGTTTTTTCGGAATGTTTGCGTAAAAATCCCGGCGAGGATGAATTCATCCAAGCCGTGAGCGAATTTATGGAAGCGATCGACTTAATCGTGGACGAGGATCCAGACATCGAAAGGCTGGGCATTATCGAACGTTTGGTGGAGCCGGAAAGACTGATTATTTTCCGGGTTCCCTGGGTTGATGATGCCGGCAGGGTCCGCGTCAATCGCGGCTACCGTGTCCAATACAATTCCGCAATCGGTCCCTACAAGGGCGGGACAAGGTTCGACCCGTCCGTGAATCAGTCAATAATCAAGTTCCTCGGTTTTGAGCAGACATTTAAAAATGCCCTGACGGGGCTGCCCCTGGGCGGCGCCAAGGGCGGAAGCGATTTTGACCCGGCTGGAAAAAGCGAAGGTGAAGTCATGCGTTTCTGCCAGAGTTACATGGCTGAACTCTTCCGCCATCTCGGCTCCAACATCGACATCCCGGCGGGGGATCTCGGCGCGGGCGCGCGCGAGGTCGGTTTCATGTTCGGCTACTACCGGAAAATCAGGAACGAATTCACGGGCACTTTCACCGGCAAGGGACTAAGCTACGGCGGGAGCGTGCTCCGGCCGCAGGCAACCGGATTCGGACTCTGCTATTTTGCCCGGGAAATGCTTTCGAACCTCCGGGGCGAGGATCTTAAGGGGAAACGCGTCGTCATTTCCGGAAGCGGGAATGTCGGCAGCAACGCCGCCGTCAAAGCGAAGGAACTTGGAGCCATCATCGTCGGCATGAGCGACATCAGCGGCATGATTGCCTCGGAAAAGGGCTTGGATGTGGAATTCGTGAAGGAACTCAAAGACGGGCGCAGGCTGATTTCCGAATACCCCCTCTACCGGACCGATGTTTCGTTTTCCGCCGATTACCGGGATTTATGGAAGGTTCAGGCAGACATCGCTTTCCCCTGCGCGACGCAGAATGAGGTCAAGCTGGAGGATGCGAAAAACATCGTGAAGAGCGGCGTGATGATGGTCTGTGAGGGAGCGAACATGCCCTGCACGGCGGAAGCGATCGATTTATTCCTGGAGAAACAAATCCTTTTCGCTCCCGGAAAAGCGGCGAATGCGGGCGGGGTCTCGACTTCCGGTCTGGAAATGTCACAGAATGCCCAACACATATCTTGGTCCGCGTCCGAAGTAGACGCGAAGCTCCGGGAAATCATGAAGAACATCTATCAAAACTGTTACAGGACGTCCGTCCGGGTTGGCCATCCCGGAAATCTCGTCATCGGCGCCAACATCGCCGGCTTTCTGAAAGTATACGATGCCATGAAGGCACAGGGAATAATCTGAATGAGGAAAGGAGAAAGCATGTTATCCGATATTGAAATCATCAATGCCTCGAAGATGGTGGAAATCAGCAAACTGACGGAGAAATACGGAATCAAAGAAGAAGAACTGTATCATTACGGCAGGTATATCGCGAAAGCTGAATTTGAGCTTTTGAAAAGAGTGGAAGGAAGTCCGGACGGGAAATTGATTTTGGTCACGGCGATCACGCCGACCCCCGCGGGCGAAGGCAAATCGACGACGACGATCGGACTGGTGGACGCTTTGAACCGCCTCGGGAAAAAAGTTCTCGGCTGTCTCCGCGAACCCTCCCTGGGACCTGTTTTCGGAATCAAGGGCGGTGCCGCGGGCGGAGGCTATGCGCAGGTGAATCCGATGGTCGATCTCAATCTTCATTTTACCGGCGACATCCACGCCATCACCGCGGCGAACAATTTGGTCAGCGCCGTGATCGACAACCACCTCTACCATGGCAATGAGCTTGGCATCGATCCAGAGCGCATCACTTGGAAGCGATGCCTGGATTTGAACGACCGCGCTTTGAGAAAAGTCAAAGTTGGGCTTTCATCGCAAAAGGAAGTGCCCCGCGACGATTCCTTTAACATCTCCGTTGCTTCCGAAATCATGGCCATCCTCTGCCTGGCCCATGATTATGGCGACCTGAGAGAAAGGCTGGACCGCACCTTGGTCGCTTATGACCGCACCGGAAAGCCGGTCACGATCAAGGATCTGGGAATCACGGGTTCGCTCATGGTCCTTCTGAAGGACGCTCTGAAACCCAATTTTGTACAAACGCTTGAAAACAATCTCATGCTCGTCCACGGCGGCCCCTTCGCGAACATCGCCCACGGTTGCAATTCCGTCGTTGCCACGCGCCTGGCATTGAAACTTGCGGACTATGTGGTGACGGAAGCCGGGTTCGGCGCCGATCTCGGAGCCGAAAAATTCCTCGACATCAAATGCCAGGAAGAAGGCCTGAATCCCAATCTCGTCGTGGTCGTCGCCACAATCAGAGCGCTGAAATACCATGGGGGAGTTTCAGTCAAAGGATTGAATGCGGAAAACTTGGAAGCTTTGAAAACAGGCGTGAAGAATCTGGAAAGGCATCTCCGGACCGTCCGCGCCTTCGGGCTCCCCGCCGTCGTCGCCTTAAACAAATTCGCATCCGATTCCGATGCAGAAATCGCCTTTATGGAAGCCTGGGCCAAAGAACAAAATGTTCCCCTCGCTTTGTCTGAGGTATTCACTAAGGGTTCGGAAGGGGGAGTGGAACTGGCGGAAGCGGTGCTTGCGTCCCTTACGGACGTAAAATACGAGCCGATTTACCGCACCGACGAGGATCTCTTCCAAAAAATCGAAAAGATCTGCACCAAGGTTTACGGCGCGACGGGAATCGAATATCTTCCGGAAGCGCTCCAGGAATTGGAACGCCTCAACCGGGATCCCGTCTACCGGAATTATTACATCTGTATGGCAAAAACTCCGAATTCGATTACCGACAATCCGAAAATATACGGCGTTCCGGATGAGCACACGATTCACATCAAAGAAGTCCGCCTGGCCACTGGCCCGAAATTCGTGATTTGCCTGACGGGCACGATTATGACGATGCCCGGCCTTCCGAAAGTGCCGATGGCAACGAAAATTTCCATGAATGACGACGGAACCATTTCCGGTATTATGTGACCGCCTTTCGGGCGGTTTTTTCCTTGTTTCCGGTTGCGTATTTCTGTATAATTTTTCGGATTGTGGTAAAATATATATGGTAATAGAGGGGAGGAGGTAGCATCAAAGGAGGCAAGGAAGTGCGCTATCTCTTGTTGGATAGTTATGTTCTTTTGAGCATCGTGAATACGAAACTGCGTGATTTCTATTCTTCTCTTAATGATTTGTGCGCAGACATGGGCATCAATCAGATAAAGTTGGAAGAAAAACTTGCCGGAGTCGGATACCGATACTCTAAAGAGAAGAATCAATTCATCAGCATCATTTAAAGGGAAATATGTATTGACTTTCGGAATGATTCCGAATATAATATAGGAAAATAAAGACTGCGATGAGGAGGAGTAGCAGCCCCACTTTTTCCCAGAGAGGGACGGTTGGTGGGAAGTCCCAAAAAGCGGCTGCGAAGGTCGCCTCGGAGTCGACGGTTTGAACCCCGAGTAGAGCCGTCCGTTTGATCAGCGTTATTTGATCAAGAGCGTCAAAACCAAATGGTTTTGAAATTAAGGTGGTACCGCGGAAATTTTTCGTCCTTAAGGCTTGTCTTAAGGATTTTTTTATTTATCAGGAGGTGCGAACATGAAACTGAAAGATTTACCGACAAAATATGATTTCAATGCGGTCGAGGAAGGGAAATATGAATTCTGGGTGAAGAACGGCTTTTTCACTGCCGGGGACCTTTCGAAAAAACCCTTCGCAATCGTGATTCCGCCCCCGAACATTACGGGGAAACTCCATCTCGGGCATGTCCTCGACACCACGCTCCAGGATATCGTCGCGAGGAGGAAAAGGATGCAGGGTTATGACGTCCTGTATCTTCCCGGGATGGACCACGCGAGCATCGCCACCCAAACCAGGGTTGAGGCCATGCTCCGGGAGGAGGGCATCTCCCGCTACGACTTGGGCAGGGAAAAATTCCTCGAAAAGGTTTGGGAATGGAAGGAATATTATTCGGAGGTCATCCGGAAGCAATGGGCGACGATTGGCCTCAGCCTCGATTACACGCGCGAGCGCTTCACGCTCGACGCGGGGCTGTCAAAGGCCGTGAGCGATGTCTTCATCAGGATGTACAATGAGGGGCTCATCTACCGGGGCGAGCGCATCATCAATTGGGATGTCCAAAGCAAAACCGCGCTTTCGAACATTGAGGTCATTTATGAGGACATAGAAGGCGCGTTCTATTCGATTCTCTATCCCTTCGCGGACGGGGATGGCGGCCTCGTGGTCGCGACGACCAGGCCAGAGACGATGTTCGGGGACGTCGCTTTGATGGTCCACCCGGAGGACGAGCGCTATCAAAAATACATCGGCCGGAAAGTCTATATCCCCTACACCGACCGCGCGATTCCGGTCATCGCCGATGCCTACGTCGACCGCGAATTCGGAACCGGGGTCGTGAAGGTCACGCCGGCTCATGACCCGAATGACTTCGAGGTCGGACTCCGCCACAGTCTCGAACGCCCTCTCTGCATGCATGAGGACGGCACCATGAACCATCTGGCGGGCAAATACGAGGGTCTGGAGCGTTTCGAGTGCCGGAAGCGGCTTGTACAAGACCTGGAGCGGGACGGCTATCTCAGGAATGTGGAAAAGGTGATCCATGCGGTTGGCCACAGCGAAAGAACGGGTGTCATCGTCGAACCAAGGCTTTCGCTCCAGTGGTTCGTCAGCATGGAGAAACTTGCCCGGGACTTGCTGGAAATGCAAAGGGGAGAAGGAAAGGTCCATTTCATCCCCGAGAGATTCGAGAAAATCTTTACGAACTGGCTCAACAACATCCAGGACTGGTGCATTTCCCGGCAATTGTGGTGGGGGCACAGGATTCCCGCCTATTACCGGGGCGAGGAAGTCTATGTCGGGCATGGGTCTCCCGGCCCGGATTGGGTCCAGGACGAAGACACGCTTGACACCTGGTTTTCAAGCGCGCTTTGGCCCTTTTCGACGCTCGGCTGGCCGGAAAAAACTCCGGATCTGGAAAGATATTTCCCGACCGATTGCCTGGTCACCGGCAGCGATCTGGTTTTCTTCTGGGTCGCGCGGATGGCATTCCAATCCAAGTATCTCTTGGGCGTCCGCCCCTTCAAAGAGGTTGTCATCCACGGCATGATCCGCGACGAAGAAGGACGCAAATTCTCCAAATCCCTCGGCAACGCCACCGACATGATGGAAATCCGCGACAAGTACGGCATCGACAGCCTCCGCTATTTCCTCACGACCGCGGGGGCGATGGGGCAGGACGTGAGGTTTTCCGAAGAAAAGGTCGAGGCCGCCTGGAATTACATCAACAAACTCTGGAACATTTCCCGTTATATCGGACTGAAATTTTCGGAAACCGCCTATCGGGGCGAAGAAATCGACGTCAAACTTTTGAACGCCGCCGACAAATGGATTCTGAAGAAACTGAACGAAACGCTTGCCCTGGCGGATGAATTCTATGACAAATACGAATTCGGAGAAGCCGCCAAGGGCATCTATAAATTCGCTTGGGACGAATTCGCTTCCTGGTATCTGGAAATGACGAAAGTGGTGTTTTCGGAAGGTAGTGCCGAGGAGAAAACCAATGCCTGCGCGGTTCTGCGCCATGTTTTGGTTGCCATTCTCAAACTCCTCCACCCCTTCATGCCCTTCTTTACCGAAGAAATCTACATGATGATTGCGGAGGAAAGCATCACCAAGAGCCCCTGGCCGGAAATCAATCCGGAATTTGATTTCCCCGATGCGAAAAGAATCGAAACCGTTTATGACATCATCACCGCGGTGAGGAACATCCGCGCCGAAAAAGACGTTTCTTTCAAGAAGGAAATCATCATCGAACTCCAGATCCGGGATCCGGAAATCAGAGAATTCATAGTAAACAATCTGAGATTCCTGCAACGCTTCACAAATTACCGGGAGATTATGATTTCGGATGCGGAAATTGAGACCGAGCAGAAGAGCGTGACTGTTCTTTCCGAGGCGGTTCTCGCGGTGCCCCTTCAGGAACTGGTCGATTTGGAAGAAGAGCTCGCCAAGCTCTTGGAGCGGGAGCAGAAGATGCTTTCGGAAATCGAGAGATGCGAACGCCTCTTAAACAACCCCGGCTTCTTAAGCAAAGCCCCGGCGGAAAAAATCGAACTGGAAACAAACAAATTGGAAGATTACAGACGCCAGCTTGAAGAAATCAGGAAGCTCCTTGCGGGCCTTCGGGGGTAGGGATGGCTTATTCGGTTCTCGTCCTCGGCGAGCCCGAGGACCTTTCCCTTAAAAGCTACTCTTTGAAATTTGCGCAGGGTGGAGAAGACCATGGCGATTATGATTTGGTCATCGATTTGCGCCTGGGAAAAATCTATTTCCCCGCGACCGGCACCAGCATAGAAAACCCGGGAATTGGCTTGAAGCAAGCTGTTGAAGAAGGCATCAGAACGCTTTCCTCGGAGGAGTATGATCCGCAACTCGCCATGGAAATGCTCGCGGGCAGCCCGGAACTCTTCCGGAATGCGCAGAGATTGTACGCTTCCGAATACGGAGATTTGTCCGAGCGATTTGAGGAACTGTTTTCGCGGCGTGAGTTTTCCGAAATGCGGGCGCTCGCCCATAAGGTTAAGGGGTACGCGCTCTACGCGGGCGGAAAACTTCTCCAGAAGGTCGCGGGGATTTTGGAAACGGAACTTAAAGAAAACAAGCACGGCCATTACCGCCATTTCTTGAGACTTTATGAAAGGCTTCTGGCTCATTGTCAGGTGGAAAATGTTCAAGAAAACTGAAGACTTGATCGCTTGGATTGAGAAACAAAAACGGCTCTCTCCCAGAACTTCGCTGGAGGGATTCAGGAAAATTTGCGCTCTTTTCGGTAATCCCGAAAAAAACAAGCAATACATCCACATCGGCGGAACGAACGGAAAGGGGTCCGTCGCCGCTTTTCTGAAAAACATCCTTAGGGAAGCGGGTTACAATGTCGGGGCTTTCATCTCGCCCTATGTATTGAAATTTAACGAAAGAATTTCTTTGAACGAAGAATTCATTCCCGATAGTGAATTGCTTAAAATCGGGAACCGCATCCTTTCCAAATACCCGCTCCTGGAAGAAGCGGGCCTCGAACCTCTTTCTTTCTTTGAATTCGTGACGCTCATGGCCTTCCTCTATTTTTCGGATACTGAACCCGACTTCATCATCCTTGAGGTCGGACTCGGCGGCCTCCTCGATTGTACAAACATCATCACTCCCCTGGTTTCCGTTATCACCAATGTTTCTTACGACCACATGAATGTCCTGGGGAAGACGCTTCCGGAAATCGCGAAAAACAAACTCGGGATCGTGAAGCCGGGCGTGCCCCTGATAGCGGGGCGGATTCCGGAATTGGAGGCTCTCTACAGGGAAACCTGCGAGCGAATCGGCGCGCCCCTGGTGTTCGCGCGGGAGGAAGGGATTGAAAATCTGCGACTGGGCCTCCGCGGAACCGCATTCGATTATCGGGATTTCAAGGATTTGCGGCTCCCCCTCTTGGGCAGGCACCAGGCAAAAAACGCCGCCCTGGCAATTGAAGCGGCGTGGGAACTCAGAAAAAGCCACCCCATTTCCCGGGAACATGTTTACCGGGGCTTGGCCGGAACGGAATGGCCGGGCCGCCTGCAGGTGCTCTCGGAAAAGCCATTGGTTCTTGTAGACGGGGCCCATAATCCCGGGGGGATGGAGGCGCTGGCGGAGTTCTTGCGAGAGGTGAAAAGGGAATGCTTGCGCGTGGTTTTCGCGGCATCCCATGACAAAGCCATCGAGAACATGCTCCCACCGATCGAAGCGGTCGCCGACGAGCTGGTTTTCTCCCGCTATGCCTATGCGCGGAGCGCGGATCCGCAAACCCTCATGGAAATCTCAAAGCACCCCCGCAAGCGCATCGAGGTGGATTTAGACCGCCTGATCGAGGAGGCGTGCGCGGATGAAAAAATGATGACTGTATTTTGCGGGAGCCTTTATTTCGCGAGCGACGTTCTCCAAAAATTCACCCCGACCTCTTGACAAAAACAAGAAAACAATTGTATTAAAAGCGTAAAAAAAAGATGGATTCGTCCATCTTTTTTTGACATTTTTTCAGCCCCCGCTCCAATAAACTTGTTGGAAAGGGGGAGTGTGCATGAGAAAGAGGGATATTGATATTTTTGGAATGCTTCTCGGTTTGATCATTGGCTGCATCCTGGGATTCTTCCTGTCATCGCGCATCAGTTTCAATAACAAACCCGGAACGGAAGAGGTCATGTCGGAAAAGGGTTCCGTTTATTTGTTGCAGATTACGAAAACGAACGATCCCACAAAAGTTAAAAACCTTCTGGAGGAACTGAAACTTGACGGGCTTGAAGCCGTGGACGTGAGGAAGGGGAACGATTCCTATTATATTTACGGCGGAATGGCCCTGGAAGAAGCGAAACTCGCGAATCTGGAAGCCGATTATCTTGAGAAAGGTTATCCTACCAGGATCGTCAAGGAAAACCTCTTGGACAAGCTCCGTGCGGAAATGGAGAACCAGGAGGAGATGGATTTTTTGACGGAATGCGTCGAAAATTTACTGAACAGTTTGGCCGGCAAAAGGGTGGAGATCAGCCCGAAATACATGGATGAACTCAAACACCCATGGATTCTGGCTTCGCTTTTATATCTGAATGAAAATTCGGAAGAAAACCTTATGAAACTCCAGCTTCTGGCTTATAAACACATCATGGAGGCTTTGGAATAAAAACGAAAAATGCTGTTCCCTTCCTAATATTTAGTGGGAGGGGACATGAGTTTTTTGGTAAGAGAAATCCCGGCGAGCGAAAGACCCCGGGAAAGGCTTTTGAAACATGGCGTCAGAGCGCTCTCCGACCATGAGTTGCTGGCAATCATTTTGCGAACCGGGACGAAGGATATGTCCGTTTTGGATCTTGCGAAGAAGGTGCTGATTGAATTTCAAAATCTGAACCGATTAAACGAAGCCACGGTTTCGGAACTGAAGAAAATCAAAGGCATCGGGGAAGCGAAGGCAATCGAAATACTGGCGGCGATCGAACTCGGGCGGCGGATAAACCTTCCCGCTTCCGGAAAAGTCATCCTTGCGAACCCCTACCAATCCTATTTATACCTGAAAGAATTGATCCAGAACGAAAGCCAGGAACACCTCGTCTGCGTTTATCTCAACACGCAGAGCGAAGTGATCGAAACGAAAACGATCAGCATCGGCACAGTCAATCAGACTATCATCAATCCCAAGGACATTTTAAAATGGGCGCTGAAGCATTCCGCGACCGGCATCATCGTCGCCCACAACCACCCTTCCGGAAACCCCACCCCGAGCAAGGAGGACATAATCGTTACGAGGAAGATTGTTGAAGCGGCGAAGATCATGGACATCATCGTCGTCGACCACATCATTGTCGGAAAAAACCGGTACTACAGTTTTCTTGAAAACAAGAAATTATAATATCTCGGACTGGTTCTTCATATAATGCTAGTAATCGGGGTGATGCGCATGAAAAACGAGGAACTCAATATCATTGACCGTTTCCTGTACAAATTGCTGATCTGCTCTTTCCTGCTCTTTGCGGTTGTAATCTTTGATAAAATCAATCTGATAAAAATCGAGAATGCCCGCCAGCCCTTTGCGGAGCATGCGAACATTCTTCCCTTCATCCAAAAAATCAACAAAGAGGGTATCCTCATCCCCGTGGAAATCACCGATCAGGTATCCGCTCCCACTTACCAGATCTACCAAAATTCGCAAATCATCACCAACGGAAGGTTGGTCATCTTGAATGATTACCAGGGAGTGGAAAATTTCAAAGCGGGAGTGGTTGTGAAGATAATGAGGCGCGAGGGGATGTATGAGGTCACTGTCAAGGGCATTGACGGTTATGAATATGTTTACGACAATCTGGAAACGATCGACGTGAACATGTATAAATTTGTAAAAAGCGGGGAGATAATCGGTCTTCCGGGAAGCAAGAACGGCAAGAATTTCTTCCGCTTCTATGTTTATTCGAAAGGCAGGCCGGTCGATCTCTTTTCATAATGAAAATTCGCATTCATTATTCGCTGGCTCTCTTCGGTTTTGTTTTTCTTTTCACGGGATTCTTCCGGGAATTCTTGCTGTTCTTTCTGGTGATTTTTGCGCATGAACTGGGGCATTTTCTTGTTGCCAGGCTTTTCAAACAAAGAATCGAACATCTGACCTTCACTGTTCTGGGCGGGATCTTGAAGATGGAGATGACCGAAATCTCCCGCTTTAAACAACTCTTGATTTATTCGGCGGGAATATTTGTAAATCTCCTGCTTTTTCTGATTTTGAAAACACTTCCCGATTCCCAATTCAAAAAATTATTTGCAAATTATAATCTTTTGCTCATTTGTTTCAATTTGCTTCCAATCCATCCCTTGGACGGCTTTCAGATTTTCCAGGTTCTCTTAAGTTTTTTCAATTCACCCTACCGGGAATTCCGGATTTCTTCTCTGGTTTCCTATTTGGTTTTGGGCGCATTTTTCCTCTTGGTATTTTTTGCGCGCCTGGGTTTGGGCGCATGGATCATCCTTGTCTTTCTTTTGTATCAGAACATTAATTACAGCGTCAACAAAAACAACATAATACTGAAGAAGATCATAAATAATTATAGAAGACATGTAAAACAGGAAGGTTTATGATATAATCTTAGGTATGGAACTGAGTTTTAAATTTCAAGAAAAAACATATCCGATTGTCATCACAAGAAAAAAAAGGAAACGGATAGCAGTCAAGATTGACCCTTCGGGTTGGATAAGGGTAAGCTGCCCCGAGCATTGTTCCCACAGGACGGCGGTTAAATTTTTGGAAAAGAACCGCGCTTGGCTTGAAAAAGCCCTCATCATCCATGAGGGGATGGAACGGAAGCTTGGCATTTCGGCCTGCCTGAAATACAGAAGGACCTATCTTTTCGGAAAACCCCATTTGCTTCGCGAAAAGCCTGATTTAAAGCCTCCTTACGAAATCAGGGAGGGGGTCATCTATTATCGGGGCAATCCCGCGGATGCTTTGGAAGCGCTCCGAAGGGACAACCATGCCTACATAGAAGAAGAGTTCGAGAGGGCGCGACACGCTTTTTCGGAAGTAATCAAACAAAAACCCTTCCTCACCATCCGGAAAATGAAAAGTCGCTGGGGAAGCTGCAACCACAGAACCGGAAGGATAACCATCAACCGCGCATTGGTTCACCTTTCTCCACGCTTGCTCCGTTTTGTCATGGTCCATGAATTCGTACACCTGATTCACCCCAATCACGGCCGTGATTTCAAAGAGCTTTTGGGAAGGCTGTATCCGACCCATCGGGAAGCGGAAAAAGAACTTAAGAACTATGTTTTCCTGCTGAAAATAGACTGAGCATATACAAGATTTATTGGCTTGCCTATAGCAAGCATTTTTTTTCATTTGGCAGTGAACCCTAATTTAATTTTATTGGCGGTGTCGCTTGATTCGCTTTATCACAATTGAAGATGAAAGTTTAGTTTGAATAGGATTTGAAAACCGGGTCTATGCATCAGCCCGGTTCTTGTTATTTCCATCCTTTTGATACCTAAGAATCGCTTTCAATTTCACTGAAATTTCTCAAGCCCTCGCTCTTGAGTTTTGTCGAAACTTGGGATATAATTGCCATAGGGAGGGGAAAGAATGATAACAAAGGCAGAAAAACTCAGCACACTTTTTCAAAGAAAAGTTCGCAACAGCAAATCCTATCTCTACGGCCAAATCATTAAAAACGAAAGGCTGAAAAGGAACATGACCTTGGAGGAAATGGCGAAGGGGATTTGTTCGGTGAGTTATTTATGCAAAGTTGAAAAGAATGCCATAGATCCCGAGGAATTCTACATCAGAGCGATTTTCGAAAGGGTCAATCTCGACTATGAAAAGGTCGGGAAAAACATTCTCGAAGACGGCATCAAGAAAATGCTTCAGTTTTATTTAAACCGGAATTTTAAGGGGATAGAAGAACTTTTCATGCAAATCGATGATTCGATATTCAACGCTTACAATTACTTAATCAAAGCCATGCATTATCTGATTAAGAAGGATTACGCCGAATTCAGAGAATCCATCCGGGTTTTGGACAAGATCAAAGATACTTTGCTGCGCGACGATCTCGGGGTATTTGTGTTTTTGGTTGTTGAATTCTACATCCAAACATATCAGTTCTGGGAGGCGTACGAGCACCTCAATTATCTCCATGACGAGGAGTTTGATTACCGGGAACTTAATTGGTTGATTCACGAGCAGCACTTCCTGGTCGGTCTCCATTTAGGAAAATATCCGCTGGCGATGAGCCATTATTTGGAGTTAATCAAGGACATCAACATCGGCTATCCAATTAAGAAACAAACCGTGTTCCAACTGATGTTGCTTTCCCTGAAAGCCGAAGAGTGCTATGAAGAAGTGATTGAGGAAATTAAGGATTTTCAGGTGGAGGATGATGATTACGATTATTTTCTGGATGTTGCTTACTGGAAACTGGTGATTCTTCTCAAAGGAAAGAATTTTCTGGAGGTCTATGATTGGATCATCGAACATGATTTGATCCATGATATTCGTTTCGTAGCGCTTTTGGTCTATGTTGCAGACCACATTAACGACGAGGAATACAAAAAGAATGCGGTAAGGATTGCGGAAGAGTTTCCGTATGAGGACACCGACGCCTTTTTGTATAAGCTGATCAGGTTTTTCATCCTCAAGATGACAGCCGACAAACCCCATCTGGTGATCGATTATCTAAAATACAATCTGCTCCCGGTGAGAAACACCTACCAACACCATCTTCTGTCGAAAGCATTCGAAGATTATTATCTCAGTTATTTATGCAAGAGTTCGAAATATAAAGAAGCGGTCAATTTTCTGATCAAACAAAAAAGCGGATGAGAACCCGTTTTTTTGCTTGTAAAAAGAGAGGTTTTGTTGTATAATAATGCATACTTAGGTGATAGCATGAATGAATATTTCAAAACCCTTAATCTGCTCCCGACAAGCAGGGTCATAAAGGAAATGAGAAAATATGCGGAAAACAATAAAGTGCCGATTATCAATGATGAGACGCTGCTTTTTTTCTTGCATCTAATTGATTTAATGAAGCCGAAAAAGATGCTGGAAATCGGCACGGCCATCGGGTTTTGCGCCATCAGCATCGCGACCTATGACGGGGATATCCTAATCGATTCGATCGAGAAAAACGAAACCCTGTTTTCGCTTGCTGTGAATAATGTCCGGAAGGCGAAGCTTGATGACAGAATCAATTTATTCTTGGGAGATGCCGCGGAATTGGAGTTGGAGAAGTTGAACCCGGAATACGACATCATCTTCATCGACGGCGCGAAGGCTCAATATGTCAATTATTTCGAAAGATACGAAAAATTGCTTTCGGAAGAAGGAGTAATCATCTCCGATAATCTTCTCTTCCACGGTTTCGTAAACAACAAGAAAATCATCGAGAGCAGGAATCTGCTCCATCTTGTGGAAAAGATTGAGGCTTATAATTCATATCTTGCCAGAAACAGAAATTTTGATACGAAATTTTTTGGAATCGACGACGGAATCGCCATCTCCAGAAGGAAAAAATGATGAAGCTGCTGGCTGATATATTGTCTCCAGAAATGATAGCGGATTGCCCCGCGGACGGAATCATCGTTTCCGACGCGGATTTTTCCTGTTTTCCCGAACCGACCTTCACATATGAAGAAGTGAAGGAAGTCGCCTCGCTTTGCCGGAAACATGGGAAAATGATTGTTTTAAACATCGACGCGATCATCGGAGAAGAAGAACTCCCGCTCCTCATTGAAAAACTTGACGCCTACCTCGCGCTCGGAATAGATTATTATCTTTTCGGCGATTTTGCGGTCTACGGCCATTTCCGCGAAAAAGGTGAGAAAGGGCTGATCTTCGATTCGAAAACCCTGATTACCAATAAAGAGGATGCTTTGATTTACAAGGACTTGGGGATAATGATCGCAATCAGCAATGAAATTAGTCTGGAGGAGATTCTGGAGGTCGCTTCCGCCGGAAACTGCCTCTTTGATATCTACGGGCACCGCCAGATATTTTATTCGAAAAGGCCCCTCTTGGGCAATTATTTCAAGAATGCCGGCCTGACCGGTGACGAAAAACTGTTTTATGAATTGCAGGAAGAAAAACGACCGGAAAAATACCCCATCCATCAAACAAAGCGTGGGACTTTCATCTACACGCCCTATCGCTACGCGCTTTTCAAGGAACTTTCGCTCCTGAAAGATAAATTGCTCTTCGGCAGAATCAACACCGCTTTTCTTTCCGAAGATGAGGCCATGAAAATAATCGGATTGTATAAAAAGGCACTTGCGGGTGATTGCATGGACACTCTCTATGAAAAATTATTGGCGATTAATCCGAATGTCGGGCGCGGCTTTTTAGACAAAAAAAGCATCCTTTTGAAGGAGGAAGCATGATTGAGCTACTTGCGCCGGCTGGGAATTTGGAAAAACTGCGGGTGGCCGTGCTTTACGGTGCGGACGCCGTTTATGTCGGCGGAAAGAAATTCAGCCTCCGGGCCAGGGCCAGCAATTTTTCGCTGGCGGACATTGAGGAAGGATGCAAGTTCGCGCATGCGCGCGGCGCCAAGGTCTATGTGACTGTGAACATCGTTCCCCACGGTGAAGATTTGGAAGGGTTCCCCGAGTATCTCAGAGAATTGGAAGCCGCGGGCGCGGACGGGATCATCCTCACGAGCCTGTATTATTCAAAAATGGCGAAACTCCACGCTCCGGGGCTCGAACTCCATCTCAGCACGCAGTTTTCCTCAGCAAATTCACTGGCGCTCAATTTCTTCAAGAAAATGGGATTTGCGCGGGCGGTGCTTGCCCGGGAAGTCGGTCTCTCGGAAATTGAGTTAATCAGAAAAAATACGGACATTGACTTGGAAGTCTTCATCCACGGTGGCATGTGTGCCTCTTATTCGGGCCGCTGCATGCTTAGCAACTATATGACCGACCGTGATGCGAACCGCGGGGGTTGCGCGCATAGCTGCCGGTGGGCTTACAGGCTTTATGGAAAAGGAAAAATCATGTCCGAAAGTTTTAAAATGGGCTCCAAAGATTTGTTTGCCCTCCGCGCCATCCCGGAGCTGATTAATTTGGGCGTGAAATCATTGAAAATTGAGGGCAGAATGAAATCAGTCCATTACATCGGCACGACGGTGCGGGTTTACCGGATGTTGATTGACGAATACCTTCGCGAAGGCAGGATCCGAGATTTTTCCTCCTACGAACAAGAGTTATACAAAGCCGAAAACAGACCAGCAGCCACCGGCTTTTTATACGGCATTCCCGGACCCGAAGGCCAACTCTACGAGTCCGGAAAAGCAGCCAGCAACGACTTTTTGGGAATCGTGCTCGCTTACGATGAGAAGACCGGCTGGGTGACCGCGGAACAGAGGAATAATTTTGCTGCGGGCGCGGAAGTCGAGTTTTTCGGACCGAAACTTTGCAACACGCGCTACGTGATACCGGAATTATTTGACGAAAATATGGAGGTGTTGGAGGTGGCCCGCCACCCTCGCCAAATCGTCAGGTTCCGGGCGCCGTTTAAACTGAATGAATATGACATGTTTCGGAGAGTCTAAAAAAACACGGTTTGAATATAATATATAAACGCCAAAGAAAACAACAAAACGCTTGTTTTTCAAAAGGCGTTTTGATATAATAACTATAAAAATTTATGGAGGATAATCATGGTTGAAAAACATCATTTGACGCTCGCTGGATTAGATAAACTGAAGATGGAGTTGGATGATTTAAAAAGCAAGGAAAGAGAACGTGTGATTGAATCCCTGAAAGAAGCGCGGTCGCAGGGGGATCTTTCCGAAAACGCGGATTATGACGCGGCGCGCGACGAGCAGGCGCGGATAGAAGCAAGAATCAAAGAACTGGAAAACATCATCAAAAATTCCGTCATCATCGACGGAAACAATTCATTTTCCTCAAATTTGGGAAAAAAGATCACTTTGGAATTTGACGACGGAACGGTCGATGAATTCGTTCTCGTCGGCACACTCGAAGCCGATCCCCTGTCCGGGAAAATCTCCTATGAATCCCCCCTCGGCTCCGCGATTCTCCACCACAAGGTCGGAGATAAGGTGCTTGTAAAACCGGATGGCGGGGATGAATTCTATGTGATCATCAAGGACATAAAATGATTCACAGCTTTTCGAAAAAATACGTTCCGCTTCTGAACTTGTTGGAAACGCAGAAAGCGATAAAGCTTGTGAAAGACAGTTTCGAAAGGAAGCTGGCGGAAAGTTTGAACCTGACGCGGGTGTCAGCCCCCCTGGTTGTTTATGAAAAATCGGGACTGAACGACCATCTGACCGGGGTGGAACGCCCCGTGAGTTTCACCTTGAAAGCAAACGGGGAGGTTGCGGAAGTGGTGCAGTCCCTGGCGAAGTGGAAGCGGATGGCTCTGGGGAAATACGGTTTCAGGCCCCGGGACGGTCTTTATACCGACATGAACGCCCTGAGAAAGGATGAGGAGCTCGACAATCTCCATTCCATCTACGTCGACCAATGGGATTGGGAACAATGCATCGAAAAATGCGACCGCAATCTCGATTATTTAAGGATGACCGTGAGGAGAATCGTCAGGGCGCTTGCGGAAACGAAAGCCTTGGTCAACCGCAGTTTTCCGCAACTGAAAATGGAATTTTCCGAGGATGTCTTCTTCATCACGGCAGAAGAACTGCAGCGACTCTATCCGGAAATGACTCCGGAAGAAAGGGAGAACGCGATTGCGAGGAAGCACGGCACCGTCTTCATCATCGGCATCGGCTGGCCCCTGGAAGACGGTCGGCCCCATGATCTCAGGGCTCCCGACTACGACGACTGGAATCTGAACGGAGACATCATCCTATGGTACGAACCCTTAAACAAGGCCGTCGAACTCTCCTCAATGGGCATCAGGGTGGACGGAGCATCCCTCTTCCGGCAATTGGAAGCCGCCGGCGCCCTTGACAAACTGCGATACCCCTTTCATCAGGACATCCTTCACGAACTGCTTCCTCATTCGATCGGCGGTGGCATCGGCCAGAGCCGGCTCTGCCTGGTCATGCTGGAAAAGGTCCACATCGGCGAAGTCCAGGTCTCGCTTTGGGAAGAAGAAGACCTGAAAGAACTGGAAAAACTGGGGATACCGATTCTCTAGGCTCAAAAACCATCCTGTTTCATATAATGTAATGAGGTGAAGCATGAGCAGGAAAGGCGTGGTTCTTGTTGCGGTCGTTTTGTTTCTGTTGGTGGTTCCGAAATTTTTGGGCAGCACATGGCAGGAAATGATTTTTTCGAATACGGAATCGAAATGAATCTGGCAAGGCCAGATTTTTTATTAAGCATATTCCCTCCTTTCTTTTCCGATTCGGTATATAATTAGAAAAAAGAAAGGAGTTTGCCATGCTCAAAGAAGGACAAACCGCGCCCGCATTCAAGCTTAAAGACCAATCCGGAAACGATGTCAGCCTTTCTTCCTTTAGGGGCAGGAAGACTGTCGTTTATTTCTATCCCAAGGACCACACGCCCGGCTGCACCCGCCAGGCTTGCGCTTTCCGGGATGCCTACTCAGCTTTTCAGGAAAATGGTATCGCCGTCATCGGCATCAGCAAGGATTCCGTCTCTTCCCACAAGAAGTTTTCGGAACGGCTCGAACTCCCCTTCACTTTGCTTGCCGATCCCGACCTTGAAGCGATCAAAGCCTACGGTGTTTGGACGGAAAAGAAAAGGTTCGGAAAGACCTATTTCGGTGTCAGCCGCACGACCTTCGTTTTGGACGAAGAAGGTAGGATTCTTAAGATCTTCGAAAACGCTGATCCGAACAATAATGCACAGGAGATACTGGCGCTGTTTTGAAAAACCGTCCGTTGGGTAACGGACGGTCATTTTTTTATTTTCAGATAGAGTTTCGTCAAAGCTCTTTTTTCGATCCGGGACACATAGCTCCTGGAGATGTTCAGGCTCTTCGCGATTTCCCGTTGCGTTTCGACTTTTTTCCCATCCAGACCGAAACGGCGGGAAATGATGTCGTATTCCCGCGGCGTGAGGGTTTTCAGGGCTTCTTTGATGGTCGCGACCTTTTCTTCGAACTCTAACTTTTCGAGCGCCGATTTGGAGGGGTCTTCGATAACGTCGCTTAGCTTGATTTCGTTCCCTTCTTTGTCTGACCCGATTGGTGAATCCAGCCAGCTGATCTGTTTTTTCCGTCTGGAGCTTCTGAGATGCATGAGAATTTCGTTTTCAATGCAGCGGGCTGCATAGGTTGCGAGTTTCGTGTTGGAACAGAAATTATATGTGTCGACCGCCTTGATCAATCCGAAGGCCCCGATCGAAAGTAGATCCTCCCTGTCTTCTTTGGTGTTTTCGAATTTTTTGACGATGTGCGCGACCAAACGCAAATTATGCTCAATCAGCTTCGTACGCGCGTTCTCGTCCCCCTCCTGCCACAGCTTCAGGTATTTTTCTTCCTCTTCCGGGGAGAGCACTTCCGGAAAGCTTTGGGAGCTCACGGCGCCCAAGAGCGGAAGCAGCAGGAGCGCAAGCAATTCAAACATAGAATTTCTCCTTTTAATTTAGACATTTGTCTGAACTTTTGATATAATATTCTAACGGAGGATTTTATGCTGCAATTGATTTATCCGCTTGAAAAATTCATTCCCCATGATTGTTTCAAAGATGTTTTTTCCATTGATTACAATAAATTATATGAGAACGGAAAAAGAATAATACTAATGGACATAGACAATACTTTGATTCCCTATGACATTGCGCTTCCGACTCCGGAGATCAGGGCTTTGCTTGAAAACATCCAAAAAATAGGGTTTCGGATCATTCTCATTTCCAATAATTGTTTAGCGAGAGTCCGGGCCTTTACCGAACCCCTCGGTTTGGAGTTTGTGGAAAAGGCATTCAAGCCCTTCGGGCGCGGCTACCGCCGGGCATTGAAAATGGCCTCTCCCCATGGAACCGGGGAAATTGTTGCCGTGGGGGATCAGCTGATGACCGACGTTCTCGGAGGGAACCGCTTCGGAATCGACGTTATTTTGGTGAAACCCTTGAAAAAAAGGAGCGAAAAATGGTATACCAAATTTAATCGCCTGAACGAAAATCATGTTTTGAAGCGGCTGAAGAAAAAATACCCGGAAGTTCATGAAAAAATAGCGAGGGTAAACGATGGAACTTAAATGCAAGGGTTGCGGAGCGAAGATCCAGACAGTTGATCCGAAATTGCCTGGTTTCATCCGCGCCGATGTATTGGAAAAACGAAGCGACGATTTCCGCTGCGAACGCTGTTATAATTTAATGCATTATAACCGCGGATTGGAAGTCGCAATCGACGAAGCGGAGTTGCTGGCAGAGGTCGGGAAAATCTCCAGGGATGCTTTGCTTGTCTGCATCGTCGACATATTTGATCTGGAGGGAACCTTTCCGGAAAACTTAGGGACTTTTCCGCAGAGGAAAAAAATCATCGTCGCCAACAAATTCGATTTGTTTTTGAAATCGGTCAAAAAAGAAAAAATTTTGGCCTATTTACGAAAATTCCTGAAGGAACGGGGAATTGTTCCGGAAGGGGTCATGTTGATGTCCGCTTTCAAAGGCTCGGACATCGAGGGTTTGCTCTCGGAATTATTCCGCCTGAAGGGCGGAAGCGACATCTGTTTCGTGGGCACGACCAATGTCGGTAAGAGCACTGTCATCAATGCGCTCGCTAAGAAACTGGGGTTTGAGGGTGAACTGCTCACGACCAGCACCGCCGTTTCCACAACCCTGGGCCTTGTGAGAATACCGCTTCCTGACGGGAGCCATCTGCTCGACACCCCGGGCATTCCCAACCGCAAACAGGCGACATATTATCTTTCTTTTGCCCATCAGAAACTCATGCTGCAGAAAAAATTCATCCGCCCCCGCGTCTACCAGCTCAAGCCCAAACAGACGCTCTTCATCGGCGGTTTCTGCCGTTTGGATTTTCTTTCCGGGGAAGCATCCTCCTTCGTCGTCAATGTCCCGAATGCTCTGACGGTGCACAGAACGAAAACGACGAACGCCGAGGCATTTTATGAGGGGCACAAGGATGACATCTTGAAAATTCCCGATGCGGAGGAAAGAGAAAAACTGGGCAATTTTCGGAAATATAGTTTTGCTTTCGGAGAAAAAAAACGGGAAATTGCGATTTCCGGGCTGGGTTTCATCGCTTTGGTCGGAAGCGGGAAGGTGGATTTATATTGTTTTGAAAAAATTAAAGTTAGCTTGCGCGAGGCGATCGTTTGAAAAAATACGAAAAGTTGCTCTGGGAAAAATACCAAAAATCCGGCCAGCCCGGCATCGAAGAACGCTTCCGCCATGCGCTCGGAGTGAAGAAGGAAGCCCTGGAATTGATCGATTGCTTCGGTTTTCCCATTGACAAAAACAAAGCCGCGGTCGCCGCTCTCCTCCATGATTATGCGAAATTTGAATCCGAGGAGCGTTTCCGGGAAGTCATCCGTAAATACAAACTCGACCCAGAAATATCGGAACTGAATCCGGTGGTCTGGCATTCGCTGCTCGGGCCCTATATCATCAGGGAAGAACTGGGCCTTGTCGATCCGGACATTCTCGCCGCCGTCAGGAACCACACGCTCGGCAGCCCGGAGATGGGATTGCTTGAAGAAGTGATTTATCTTGCGGACATTACAGAGGAAAACCGGCGGGGACCGGAATTCGAAGCAGCGAGAAGGCTTTCCCGCAGGGATTTTTACGGAGCGATACTTGTGAAGGTCGAAGCGCTCCTCAAAGCTTTTCCCGGCGAACACAATCGAAAACTGTATCAGAAATACACGGAGGTAAAATGCAGATTTTAAAAGACGTCATCAAATGTCTCTCTGACTCGAAGATGGAGGACATCAAAATTTATCGGACAGAAACGATTACCCCTTTCTATGATTTGGTCGTCAATTCCACGGCGAACAATTCGCGCCAGCTCTCCGCCGCGGTGCAGCGGCTCAGAAAAATGAGCGCGGAAAAAGGTTATTACCTGAAAGGCATCGAAGGCCTCAGGGGCGGTTACTGGGCGCTCGTCGACATGCGCGACATCCTTGTGAATGTATTTTTGCCGGAAGAAAGGGCGAAATACGATCTCGATAAACTTTGGAAGGATCTCCCGCAAATCGATCCCGAAACCTGCTTATAAAATGCTCTTTCCCGGACAAACTAATTCCGGTGAAGGACATGAAGAATTATTTCATTACAAAAACAAAGAACGGTTACCGTTTTTACATTCTCCACAGGGAAGGCAGAAAAAAAAGAAGGAGGAAGCGGGCGCAGGAAGAAATCGGGCTGGAGCTTTTGTATTCGGATAAGTACCGCGAAAAATGATGTATAATCTCTAATCATGCCTTATATAATGTATTGGTGAGATTATGCTTTTAGGCGACCTGCAATCCAAAGACGTCATCAACGTCGTTGACGGAAGCAAATTGGGTAGGATCTCCAATCTTGAGATCGACCCGACCAGCGGCCGCATCATCTCGATTACCGTCCAGCCCAATACCAGGTTTGCCAATTTCTTTTCTTCCGGGAACAACGCCGTCATTCCCTGGAATCAGATAGTGAAAATCGGTGGAGAAGTGATCATCGTCAATTATTCCAGCTATTAATGAGCGAAGCAGGAAATTGTTAAAGGGAATTAACAATTTCCTTTTAATATGTTATAATTTTAATAGAAGAATGGAGGATATTATGGGTTGCATATTCGGAATTGATATCGGGGGAACGGAAATAAAAATCGGGAAATTTAAGGGTAGGGAATTGGTCTTGAAAACCAGCATCAAAACGGACACATCCGCAGGGGGACGGTATGTTTTGCCGGATCTTTTCCGGAAAATCGACGAATTAAGCAAGGGGGAAAAAATCGCCGGCATCGGCGTCGGCATTCCCGGACCGGTTTTCAAGGGCATCGTGAACGGAGCCCAGAATCTCGGTTGGGGTAGAGTGGAAGCGGAAGCGCTGATCAGGGAAAGATATCCGGAAGCGCGGGTCAGGGTGTTGAATGACGCCAACGCCGCCGCGATCGGAGAAATGGCAGCGGGCAGCGCCAGCAAATTCAAAAATTTCGTCTTCGTGACCCTCGGAACCGGCATCGGCGGCGGCGTGGTCATCGACGGCGAAGTTCTGGAAGGGGAAAACGGCGCCGGCGGAGAGATCGGCCACATGCAGATTGCCAATGATGGAAAGCGACTCTGCAATTGCGGGAGGCATGATTGCTTTGAAAGATATGCGAGCGCAACGGGGCTTGTGATCACGGCAAAGGAACTTTCCGAGGGGCGGAAGACGCGCCTCCACCAAACCGGCTTTTCCGCAAAATCCATCTTCGACCTTGCCAAGGAAGGGGACGAAGTCGCTCTTGAGGCGGTCGACAAGATGGTTGAGGCGCTTGCGGTAACGCTTGCGAACATCGGGGCGGTGCTAAATCCCGAAGCCTTCATCATCGGGGGCGGGGTTTCGAAAGTCGGCACTTTTTTGCTGGACAAACTCTCAAAAAAATTCCGCGAAGTCTGCTTTTTCGCGCTCAAAGAAACCGAATTCGCGCTTGCCTCATTGGGCAATGACGCCGGAATCTACGGAGCAGCTCATGTCGCAGGCAAATAAACTCTCCGTCAGGCGGTTTGTTTCTTCCTTCCTGGAATGCAATCTTTATCTCTTGGAAAACGACTTGGGAGAAGTCATCATCGACCCCTGCGTGCCCTATGGGGTAGTTTATGGAAACAGAAACGCAAGGATTGAAGCCATCATCATCACTCACTGCCATTTCGACCACATCCATGAGATTTCGTCCTATTTGGAGAAAACCTCCTGCCCTGTTTACATGCATGCGAATGGGGTTGACAAACTCGAGGATCCCCGGAAGAACGCGAGCGCGCTCCTCGGCCTGGAACTGAAGTTCCAGGTGCCGGAGGAAAGAATAATTGCGATTACGGGGGATGGGGTTCACAAACTCCTCGGAACCGAATTTTATTTTCTGGAAACTCCGGGGCATTCGGACTGTTCGCTGTCGGTCCTGACAGGGGGCAATCTGTTCACCGGCGACACCCTCTTCCGGGGTTCGGTCGGTCGCACCGATTTGGAAACCTCCGACCATGAAACCCTGAAGAAGAGTTTGGATAAACTCCTATCACTGGGGGATTACCCGGTCCATCCCGGCCATTCGGCTCCGACGAGCCTTGCCCGGGAAAGGGCCTTGAATCCGTATTTGAGGAGATGAGGCATGTATAAAATTGTGAGGAGAAGGAATCTCAACGATTGCGTAACCCTGTTCGAGGTGGATGCGCCGGAGGTTGCGAAGGCTTTCAAGCCCGGACAGTTCGCCATTCTCCGCGTCGATGAGGCGGGTGAGAGGTTCCCGCTTACGATCGCCGCCGCGGATCCCGCAAGGGGAACGGTGACGATTGTTTTCCAAATCGTCGGGAAATCTACCCGGAAGCTGAACGCGCTTCAGGAAGGGGACCAAATTTTGGATTTTGCGGGTCCCCTGGGAAAACCATCAGACCTGGATGGCCTTCGGGAAGTCTGTTTAGTCGTGGGCGGGGTGGGAAGCGCCGCCGGGTATCCGCTCGCAAAGGCGCTCCATGATGAAGGGGCAACGGTGGACGCCGTTGCCGGTTTCCGCACCCGGGATTTGATTATTTTGGACGAAGAATACCGGGAAGTGAGCAAACTCTATCTGGTGACCGATGACGGTTCCGCGGGCGAAAAAGGTTTGGTCACCGACCGCTTGGCCAAACTTCTCGATGAGAAAAAATACGACTTGGTGATTGCCGTCGGCCCCCTGGCGATGATGCAGGCGGTCGCCAAGCTCACCAGAGCCCGTGACCAAAGAACCGTGGTCAGCATGAACCCGATCATGATCGACGGGACGGGAATGTGCGGGGGCTGCCGCGTGACTTATTACGGCGAGGTCAAATTTGCCTGTGTCGACGGTCCCGAGTTCGACGCATTCGGGATTGATTTTGACGAGGCGATCCTTAGGTCGAAAATGTACCGCAGAGAAGAGCGGGAAGAGGACTGCAGATTGCTATGAAAAAAAGAGTTCCGATGCAAACTCGCTCTCCCCGGGAGAGAGTTAAAGATTTTTCTGAGGTTGCTCTGGGCTATACCAAAGAAGAAGCGCTCTTGGAGGCCGAGCGTTGCCTGGACTGCAAGCATGCGCCCTGCGTCGGGGGCTGCCCCGTGGAGATTGACATTCCGAAATTCATCAGAGAAATCCGGGAAGGAAGGCTTGAGGAAGCCGCGAAAACCATTTATGACGCCAATTTCCTGCCCGGCATCTGCGGGCGCGTCTGCCCCCAGGAAAACCAATGCGAAGCCCGCTGTGTCCGCGCCCGCAAGGGCGAAGCGGTCGCAATCGGCCGCCTGGAGAGATTCGCAAGCGACAACCATCAACCGGAAATCAGGAAAATTGCCCCCGACAAAGAAAAAGTCGCGGTCGTCGGTTCCGGCCCGGCGGGGCTTTCCTGCGCGGCGGAACTTGCGCAGCTGGGTTACGAAGTCCACATTTTCGAAGCCCTCCATGCCGCGGGCGGGGTGCTCACCTACGGGATTCCGGAATTCAGGCTCCCCCAGCGGGTGGTGGATTCGGAAGTCGGAAGGCTGTTGGCGCTCGGCATCAAAATCCACTACAACACTGTCATCGGCAGGACGAAAAAGGTGCGGGAGCTTTTCAATGAAGGTTTCCAGGCCGTCTTCATTGGCAGCGGTGCCGGGTATCCGAAATTCATGAAGATTCCGGGAGAAAACTTGAACGGCGTCCTTTCCGCCAATGAATTCCTGACCAGGATTAACCTCATGAAGGCCCATCTTCCGGAGTACGACACGCCGCTGAAGAAAATGAGAAAAGTCGCGGTCGTCGGCGGCGGGAACGTCGCCATGGATGCCGCCCGCTCCGCGCTCAGGATTGGCGCCGAAGAAGTGCATCTTGTCTACCGCCGGGGAAGGGAAGAAATGCCCGCGCGCCTTGAAGAAGTGAGGCATGCGGAAGAGGAGGGGGTGAGGTTTCGTTTGCTTGCGAATCCCGTGCGGATCCTGGGAGAAAGCGAAGTTTCCGGAATCGAATGCCAGCGCATGGAACTCGGGGAGCCCGACGAAAGCGGGAGGAGGCGCCCGGTCGCCGTTCCAGATTCTGATTTCGTCATTTCCTGTGACGCTGTCATAATGGCAATCGGCAACCATCCCAATCCCATCCTGGCATCTTCCATGCCCGAACTTAAAACCAACAAATGGGGCTGCATCGAAGTTGACGAACGGCTCAGAACCTCGGTTCCGGGCGTCTACGCCGGAGGCGACGTCGTGACGGGATCAGCGACCGTGATCCTCGCCATGGGCGCCGGCAAGAAAGCGGCCCGAGAAATTGATGCGTATTTAAGGAGCCGCCATGCGCTTTGAGGAAGAATACCGGCGGCATTTTTTTGTTTTTGGGGACGAATTTACCGCTGAAACACGCTCCCGGAAGTGGGGCTCCTCTACAGGAAATGTCCGGGGCTGTCTTAAGTTGAAGTGCAAGTTATATTAAATATTTGTAGGAGGAATGGATTATGTATGCTTCTTTTAAACCAGGAATTCCTTGGAAAGATACAAACGGCAATCTGATAAATGCTCATGGTGGAAGTATTTTTGTTGAGGGAGATACTTACTATTGGATTGGAGAAGACAAATCCCATACCGCGGGCAAGGGAAAAATATGGACCTGGGGTATAAGAATATATTCTTCAAAGGATTTGTATAATTGGGAAGATTTGGGTCATCTTGTAGAACCGGATTTAAAAAATAAGAAATCCATATTCCATCCCACAAGAAGGCTTGATCGTCCCCATTTAATTTTTAACAGAAAAACAAAGACATATGTCCTGTGGGTAAAATGTAATGACGATGCTTCCTATGCCGTATTAACCTCGGATAAATTAAGGGGTTCTTATGAAATAAAAAGATCCGCATATCGTCCCTTTGGAGCAAAATGCGGAGATTTTGATTTGGCAGTAGATGAAAATGGGGATGCATATCTGTTTTTCGATGCGAACCATACGGATCTCTGGGGTGCAAAACTTTCTCAGGATTATACCGAGGTTGTCGGAGATAAAAAAATCATTTACACGGGTCTCTACCCCCCTTATGCGAGAGAAGGGGTAACCCACTTCGAGAGAAATGGGAAACATTACCTCTTAACCAGCGGAATTACCGGCTACATTCCGAATCCAAGCGAATACGCCATCGCTGACAGTATTCTTGGGGAGTATAGGGTTGTAAAAAACCCCCATGTTGGTGATGATTTTTCTTCATTCAACAGTCAGGTGTCCTGCATCTTTAAAGTGATGAACAAAGAATTATACATAGCAATAGCAGATAGATGGATTCCTGATTTTGTTGTTACAAAAGAAAGATATGAAAGCATCAGCAGAGCAATAGCGAGTAGATTTGATCGAACGCATAAAGCGACTCTGAAAGAAAAACTGAGTCTGTTAAAAATGCCGTTTATGGGGAAAGCCAACACATCAAAAGCCACCTATGTTTGGCTGCCGTTGGTATTTGATGGGGATGAGTTTTCAATTGAATATTTGGGCGAGTGGAGGATATGATTAACCGGTTTTACGCATATTACGATATTCAGTCGGAGTTATACCTATGACTTTTTTAAATTGATTTTGAAAGTGTGATTGCGAAGAAAAATTGAGAAGCATTGCGATTTCAACCAAACTTTTATCCGTAAAGATAAGTAGTTTTTTTGCTTCTTGAATTCTTAATGAATTATAATATTCGCTGAATGTTTTCCCGGTGTATTTCTTGAAAAGGGCGGAAAAATATTCCGGGGTTACTCCCAAATCATTAGCAATATCTTTTGCCTGAATATAATTATATTTATTATTTTTTATATATATGATGGCCTTTAAAATCAGGGGATTATTTATCTCCGGTTCTATGATTGCTTTTACGCGCGAACAGTAGTCATATTTTATTTTGGTAGAAAGAGAACTAAGTTCATTAACCGTTTTGCATTTTTCAATTTCACGGGCATATTTTTCCCCGACGGTACAGGCCGTTTCCCTGTCCATTCCCCCGGATATGGCCGCTCTCAAGCATAAGGAATTGAGAATGATTAGCTGGTTCTTTATGTTCCTTAAATACGTATCCCCCAGAATGCCGATTCTGCCCTTGGCGTTTCCGTAACTTATTTCATGAAGCTCATCAACCAAACCGTTTTTTATAATGAAAATCAGTTTTTCTTCAAATTCCCCTCCGACATGTCTTGCTTCTTCATCAAAATAGTTTTCCAGAATCGGTATATAATCATTGGAATCTTCTTTTTTCTCAATGGTTTCACTTTCCAATAATTTATTGGCTGAGCATTGACAACGGTTTATCGCATAATTGATGATGACTACGTTTTTCAAAAAAACGGAATGCTCTTTCACTGGAATGTTTTCAATAATGAATTCAATTGAAGGGCGGTAAATGTTGGGAACATGGTAGCGTTCCATTAGTTTGGTAATTTGTCCTTCGGTCAATATATCAAGTTTAACGGGACCAATCAAGAGGTACAATTTTGAATCCTGGATTTTCATTAACGCCGTCAGAAAAAAATCTTCCGTAAAAATATTCACGCATTCGTTTTCATCAATGAGCGGCTCTACATATTTCTGTTGATAAGAGAGGAAGTCTTTTGCGATGTCATCAAGCTCAAGGGTTGAAAAAAAGAAACCCTTTTCAAACGTGTACAGCGTCAAAGGGAAGTTAAACAATTGGTTATATAAATTAAGAAAAGTCTGCAATTCTGAAAGCTTGTTCTCCATTTTTTCCTCCGTATTCACATATTAAAATTTTACAATAAAACATAAGTAAATGCAAGAAATAAAGCGGAGTTTTTTGTATAATTAGGTTGAACTCTAAAAAAATGGGAGGAGAAATAAAAAAATGGGAGGAAAAATGAAGAGATATTTTGTTCACTTTTTGAAAACGTTTTTTCTGTGCGCGCTTACATTTAGCCTTTTTTTGACGCTGACTGCATGTAAGGATGATGAAAGACCAAATGGACCGGAAAATGGTGAGGATCCCGATGAAACCGAAACGGCAGAACTGACGGACGGAGTTTTTTATGTGGGTGTTCCCGGATATGACAGAAAGCAATTGATCAAATTCAAGACTGACGGCACTTTTTATGCTATCGGCTTGTATGGCGATGTGATAGCCGGAAAATATGAAGTTGTCGACATGGAGATTGAGTACCGCCTTGCGGGAACGAACGGAAACTGGGAAAACCCGGAAGCGGAGGACTCTGAAGCAGACGGGGATTCCGTTGAAGTTTTAATTTCCTCCAAGGCCATCAAGTTCTATCATTTGGATGGCTCCGTAATGCAAGACATGAGGAACGATAATTATGAGGGGCAATCAACCTTGAACGAGGGCATTGACTCCTGTTATGTTGCCTGGACTGAGGGATACATCCATATGTTGAAAATCGGGCAGACAACAAGAACAGTCAAACACGATCCCGAGTATTACTGGAGCGAAGAAGATGAAGAACCGATCGTTCTGTTTAAATTCATGATCAAAGAGGTTCCCGAAGAGCTTGCGGATGAATTTGAGCAAACCGAATTGACATTCACGATTTATCATAATGGTTACAAGAATGCCTTGGGAGTTAAAGAAGTAAACGGCACCTATACGATAGAAGACGGCGTTTATGTTTTGTCCAAAGGAGGAACTTTCAGAATCGGCGAAGACGGGCAGACAGCCGTATATGAAGACGATGAAGTAACGATCGAATGCGTGGTATATGCGGAACCCAATGAAAAATTGGTTGCAACCCTGACAACCGCACATGGACAAAAGTGCGAACTCTACAATGACCACACCTGCAGCATTGAAGGTTCTTTATTCGGCACCTGGTCATGGTCGATGGCCACTTACACGCTCACCATAACCATTGAAGGTTTTGAACCTGCCTACAGCGACATTGGAAAATTGGCAGAAGGAGTTTTAAGTATCACTCTCCCCCTAACTGATACTGTTTCATTGGAATTTACCGCTCCTGCCACTGTTGTAGGAGACTTGAATGCCGTTCCTGAAGGCCCCCAAGAGGTCGCGACACTCGAATGTGAGTATCCTCAGGTTGAAGCTGTTCTCGTTCTCTATGATGACCATAGCTGCGCCATCGTCGAGAACGGGGAAGCTTTATCCACTGGAACTTGGTCCTTTGCCAACTACCAATTGACGGTCGAGATTAATGGCGAAAGCGCAACTTCCTCTGGCGAGGATTTGCAGGCTGGGAAATTGAAGGTTTCAATTTCCATGGGCGGTTATCCGGTTCCCTTCTCTTGCGACGCATCGATAGTCGCAGATCTTATGGCAATGGAATGAAAAGGAGAATAAAATGAATAAATTCAGCACTTCTTTAATTATCCTGCTATTTTCCCTCTCTTTGTTTGTATTGACATCCTGCATGGATGAAGAGATTCTTGCGGATGCGGCGCACACATATAAAATCTGGCTTGCAAATTCCGAAGATTCATCCTATTATTCCGATTATAATGAAAACGTGGCTTTGAAATATTTGAACACATTGAAATTCAAAGGCCGCGACGGCAAACTCCACCACGTTCACATTGAAGTGGAAACGGGCATAACCGGAGAACAGGAGAAGTTCTTTAATACCATGATAGCCACGGGAGGTTGGAAAGAATATGACTACATTGATTATTCTTTCAGCTCCTACTCGGTTACGGAATTGTATGAAGCGGGCATAGCGTTGGATCTCACAGACTACATGGAAGAATGGCTGCCCAACTACATGAATTGGCTGCAAGCCAACCCCGATTATGCAAGGACCGCGGCGAACATCGTCAATGGCGAACGCCGCTACCTCACGCTCTATTCTTACCATGATGATGTCGAAAACTGGGGCGGATTTGTTTATCGCCGGGATTGGGTTTTAAAATACGGAAAACATCCCGAAGGTTCTCCGAAAGCCGGACAACCCTTCACCGGAGGTTTCGACGAGAACGGAACCTGGAACGACGACATCACCTTCCCGAGCTATTATACGGAACTAGGACAAATTTACAAGGAAAACATAGATCCTGAATGGGACGGAACCTGCCCCGTATTCATTTCTGACTGGGAATGGATGCTTGACATCTTTTCCACAGCTTTGAAAGAAGAAGGAATTACCGACGGGTATTGTACAACGATTTATTATCCTGGTTACATCGGAACAGGTGATCTCATTTCCTCCTTCGGCGGCGGCGGCGTAATGTTCTATCTTGACGAGGAAGCCAACGAAATCAAGTTTGGCGGCACAAGCGAAGCTTTCAATACTTATATTAAGATGATGCAAATCTGGTATAAGAAGGGCTGGCTTGATAAGAAGTTTGCGGAACACACGAGTGATATTTTCTACCAGGTGGACATGAAAACAACCCATTCAGGCAAAGCGGGTATGTGGTATTCCAACATCAGCAGTCTGTTTAACAGATTGGAAAAAGAAATTGCTCCGGCAACCAAAGGCATTTATGTCGTTGCTGCCCGGCAGCCGATCAATGATGTCTACGGAGAAGGCAAAGTTAAATTTTCCAAAGATAATATTTTCACCCCCAAAGTTTTCTATAATACCTCTAAAGAATTCAGCGGCGGCATCTTCACCACTGCCTTCAAAGAAACCGGCAAGGATATTGAATGCCTGATGAGCGTCCTCAATTTCTTAAATGAATGGGAAACCGAAGACGGCTCACTACCGGGATATCTTTTGAATTTTGCCGGTTTAACCAAAGAACAGTATGAAACGGTAGCGAAACCAGGCGACATGTATGACAGGTTTGGTTTAACTGAAGGCTCTTATTTTGTAAAAGAGGATTATTCCGACAACGGCATCAAATATAAAACCAATCCGATTATCGGAAGCAATGATGCCTTACGCAATCCCAGCACCTTGAATAGGATAGTCGGCGGGCTGCAAGGGCCGCTGGATAAATGGAAAGGAGAAGAAGACCACCAAGTCCAACATGAATGGGGCTTTTACATAAACTCCGGATATCTGCTCCGTTCCTTTGAAGGACAACTCGGTTCCAACATCTCCAAAAAGCGGAATAGCACATTCAATGACATAGAAGAGTATTTAGAGCAGCATGTTCCGATGATGATAAAAGGCGATGATGCAACCTTCGACCGCGAATGGGCGAACATAAAGAAATACATCAATCGCCTGGAATATCTCGAGGAAGTATTGGAAGTATATAATCAATTATTGAATGATTTATCGTAACTTATGTTGCCTGAGGTTAATATAACCTCAGGCGCATATTAACTCAGGAGGAAATAATGGTTCAGAAACCGAACACAGAATTCCAAGCCAAACAAGCAAGATTAATTCATTCAATACCGAAATTATCGTTCGGCAAAAGATTAAAAAAAGACCTGAAAAAGAATTGGGTCGTTTATGTAATCTTTTTACCCGTGCTCCTTTATGTATTGCTTTTCAATTATGCCCCCTTGTTTGGTTTGGTCATGGCTTTTCAGGATTTCAATGTTTTAAAGGGTGTTTTCGGCAGTTCTTTCAATAATTTCGCCAACTTCAAAACCTTGTTTTTCCGGGATAATTTCGGAATCGTCCTTAGGAACACTGCCGGAATGGCATTGCTTAATTTGACGGTTGGTTTCATCGTTCCAGTCATATTTGCCCTGCTTTTGTCAACAATCAGACATAAACGGTATAAGCGAGTAATTCAAATCAGTTCATACATTCCCTATTTCATTTCCACGGTGGTTGTGGTTGCCCTGTGGAAAGAATTTCTGGATGAAGGCGGAGTCATTGCCAACTTCCTTTCCTGGTTTGGTTTTAGAAACCAAAACTGGTTGGCAAATAATAAAGTTCCCGTGTTTTGGCTCATCAATACTGCAATCGACATCTGGGTCGGTTTCGGATACGGAGCAATAATCTACTGTGCGGCAATCGCAAATGTCAATCCCAATTTGCATGAAGCTGCCGCCATTGACGGAGCTGGCGAATGGAAGCGGATGTGGCATGTCTCGATTCCGTCAATCATTCCGTTGGTTGTCACAATGTTGACCTTGAGAATCGGAACGGTATTCCTGCAAGGTTTTGATAAGGTGTTGCTGCTTTATTCACCGTCGATTTATTCTACGGCTGACTGCCTCACCACCTATATCTATCGCATTGCCTTCGCTGGCTCGGCCGACTACGGAGTGTCCACCGCTGCCGGTTTGTTTCAATCGGCCATCGCTACCACACTATTGATCATATCCAATTATCTTAACAGAAAGATTACCAAATCATCACTGTTTTAGGAGTGGAGAGTATGCATGAAATTTTAGTTAAAGCTCGGGAAGAGCACTATATTCCGCCGGAAAAACGATCAAATAAATACCACGGAGGAATGGTTGAACATAAGAGTTGGCTTGGTGTTTTATACACCGTCATACTCTATGCTTTCATGGCAATCATCATTCTGATCTGCATCGTTCCCATGTGGCATGTGCTAACCTCATCATTATCCGACGGAAGCATTCTCCTTTTCAAAAAAGGAATTGTGTGGTGGCCCATCCAGGATAGTGGTGCGGAATCAATGTTCAACTGGGGTGGCTATAAATTATTGTTCAGAAACAGAGGGATTTGGAGCGGTTTTTTAAACACATTCATTTATGTGGCCGGTTCCACAACTTTAGGTTTTGTCTTAAATGTTATTGGCGGCTATACAATCAGCAGAAAATCCATGCTTTCAAGACCTTTGGCATTAATGCTGGTTCTGACATTGATGTTTCACGGCGGCTTGATTCCCACCTATATGGTCATTAAGGCATTGGGAATGGTCGGAACGCGCTGGGCATTGATCATACCCGGCTGCACATCGGGAATTTTCATGGTCATCATGGCCAATGCTTTTAGAAACGTTCCGGAATCTACCATTGAAGCCGCCGAAATCGACGGCGCCGGCCATTTCACAATCATGTTCCAGGTTGTCCTACCCCAATCTTTGAGCATAGCTACGGTCATTATTTTAAACACAGTCATTCTTCATTGGAATTCTTGGTATCCGGCATCGATTTACGTTCCGACCAAGAGAAACCTTTGGCCAATTCAGCTCTGGATCAAAGAAATTTTGGCTCAAAACCAACCTTCATCCTTCCTACAGGCTGCCAACCCCGATTACAATAAATACTTGTTGCAATACTGCGTAATTTTGATTGCAAGTTTACCCGTTCTCCTTTTATTTCCCTTATTTTTGAAATATATCGAAAAGGGCGTCATCATTGGCGGTGTGAAGGAATAAAATGGCGAAGATCAGTTTCCAGGATTTTTCTGCTTACTATAAACTGAAGAAGAAAAAATATGTTCTTTCCTTAAACAAAATAACTCTCGAAATTCCGAGCGAATCATTCTTTGTTGTGGTCGGTCCGAGCGGCTCAGGAAAAACAACCTTGCTTAAAGCAATTCTCGGCGGAGTCGAATTGACGGACGGCTTGCTCATCATAAATGGAACGAGCGTCGAAAACATCAAAAAAAAGGAAGCAAACATTTCCTACCTGTCCCAAGAATACAGCCTGTATCCGCACATGACGGTATATGAGAATGTTGCTTTTCCCTTGCGGAGAATGCGGACCGATTTCCAGGAAATCGATCTGAGGGTCAAAACCGTTCTCGATTATTTGAAAATTGATTTTCTTGCTTCCAGAAAGCCCAGGCAACTGTCCTATGGACAAATGCAAAGAGTCGCGATCGCGCGTGCCCTTGTAAAAAACCCGCGGATTATGCTGTTTGATGAACCCTTTTCCAATCTCGAACCGACCCTCAAGAATGAGCTGCGGCTGACTTTGAAAAATATCCACCAAGAGTTCAAGCCGACCATCATATACGCTACCCATGATTTGACCGATGCTTTCATTTTGGGAGAAAAAATAGCGGTTCTGAACGGAGGAGAATTGGAAGCGATCGGCACAAAAGAAGAAATCGAAAATAGCGACAAAGCTTTTGTGAGGAGTTTTTTAAGCAGATGATGACGATTCTAGGAACCACAAAAGATCAATTTCAGAAAAAATTAAGAAAACTGGTTTCAATCATCTTTACGCTGATTTTTGTGGCGATTGCAATCAACATTGCCCTCATTTTCCTCTTTAACAGGAAAAATGTGGCTTTTTTCGTTCTCGTTAACTCAATGGCAGACATTGTCTTTTTCTCCATTGCCTACTTCCTTTATTCTTTCTTTTATCTTTCTCAGAAACAAAGATACGCTCTGTATGAAAAGCTCCATGCCGAAGCGGAGGAGTTTCGGGGAAAAATCATTGAAATAAGAGAACACACTGAAAGATATTTAAAAGTTGATTGTATAAGGGTGCTTGCGGTCATTGATGGCAATGTTAGGCGTTTCTATTTACCTTTTGCTCATGATATTTCAGAAGGAAAGCAATTGCATTTTAAAGCAAACGAAGGGCTGGTTTTGGAGATCATTGATGAAAAGTAAATTGAAAAACCATTTTATTTACAATTGGACTGTCTATCTTGCCATCGCCGTTTTATCGGTGCTCATCTGGAATTTCGCTTTCAAAACCTTGTCCGAACCCAAAGCAAATGAGAGAATCAACATCGCGATTTTTTGCGAGGCCTTTGACGACAAAGGATTTGCAGAGTACGCAAAAAGCATTGTATCAAACGAGAAAATCCTGCAAGTGAATGCCGTGTGGATGCAAACCATAAATGAATATGTGATCAACACGAATCTCTATGTGACCTCGCAGGGCGAATTTGATTTAATCATTATTGAAAAAACTTTAATGCCGGGAAACATCGGTCGGCAATACTTCCATCCTCTCGACCAAGAACAAATGGACTCTTTGCTTGGACCGCAAACCTATTATCTAGAGGAAGGTTCGGCATACGGATTTCTAGTCCCCAAAAAGTCAGAGCTGTATGATTTTGTTGAAGAAAAACCGGAATTAGTAATTTTTGTATCGCCGGAAACCAAAAATTTCATGGCCATCAACGGTAAGGGCTCCGTTGATGACAAAGAATTAATAAATTTTTTGGAAAAATTCCTGGGTGAAAGAAATGCTGTTTAAACCGAAACTTGCGAAAGAGGATTTCCAAGAATCCTCGCTTCCAAAAACTAGAACCGAAGTTTTTTGGGACGTAATGAATTTACATTTTGTAAAATTCTTGTTCTATGGTTTGATAATCCTGCTGTTTTATCTCCCCATTTTCTTCAATAGATTGGCAAGCGATGCTTACATTCTTGGTTTAAAAAGCACCATCACTGAGGCTTCAACGGCTGAGGAGATAAATCAAGTCACAGCCAGCATCGCGGGAAATAAAATCACAACGGCTTTAATTGACGTTCCGCTGATTGTGCTGTTCTTTGTCGGCCTATCCGGAATGGCGAGGATTATCAAGCGGTATGGATTCTTGGAGAATGTGTATTTCAAATATGATTTTCCGAAAGGGATAAAGCAAAACTCGCCGCAATTCATCCTCATCGGTATGACATATGCAATTTTGCGGTTGGCTTCCGAATATGCTCTGAATCTTTCCTCTTTTTTGGAAGGAAATTTATTCTTTGTCCTGGGAAGGGTTCCAAGCGTGTTGCTTTCCGTAATCCTGGGGCCCATCGGTTTCTTCATGACGGTCTGCATCCCGGTTTACGACAACAGTTATACGACTAATTTAAAAATGTCCACGCTGCTGTACGGAAGAAGCATCCTCAAAACCCTTGGCGTTTCCGCGTTATTGTTGATCCCTTTCTTTTTCGGATTTGTCGAGAATTTTTGGATTTCAACCATCCTGCGGTTGGTTTCTACATTTCTAATCCCATTTCTCATGCTGATCTTCTTTTTGTACAGTTTCAATTTGCTTGATGAACAGTTTAATAAAACCAACGTCCCTCAGCTTTATCGCAAGGGCTTGATAAAAGAAGAAGGAAAGGAAATTCTCTGAGGTGAATTATGGCATACGTAACACTGAAAAATATTTATAAATTCTACGAAAAAAGCGATGTTCCTGCGGTTGCCGATTTTAACCTTGAAATAAAGGAAAAAGAATTCATTGTTTTGGTCGGCCCTTCGGGTTGTGGGAAATCGACCACCCTAAGAATGATTGCCGGGCTCGAGGAAATTTCTTACGGCAATCTCTACATAGACGGTGTGAGATGCAATGATGTTGAACCGAAGGACAGAAACATCGCCATGGTTTTTCAAAACTACGCCCTCTATCCGCACATGACCGTCTTCAAAAACATGGCCTTCGGATTAAAAATGTCCAGGGTCAAAGAAGTGAAACAGGGCAAGAACGGAAAAGAAGTTGTAATTAAAAGGAAATATACGAAGGAAGAAATTTGGGAAAAAGTTTTGGAAGCGGCAAGAATTCTTGAAATTGAAGAATATCTTGACAGGAAGCCAAGGCAACTCTCCGGCGGTCAGAGACAAAGAGTTGCCATTGGCAGGGCAATCGTAAGGAAACCGAAGGTTTTCTTAATGGACGAGCCCCTTTCTAATTTGGACGCGAAATTACGGAATCAGATGCGCAGCGAAATTTTGCTGCTCAGAAAGAAAATCAATACGACTTTCGTTTATGTTACCCATGACCAAGTCGAAGCGATGACACTCGGCGATCGGATAGTAGTCATGAAGGACGGATTCATCCAACAAATCGGTACGCCTTCGGAAGTGTTTGACCATCCGGCTAATTTATTTGTTGCCGGGTTCATCGGCACGCCGCAAATGAATTTCTTTGATGCCGTAATCGAGAAAATAGACGGAAAATACCGGGTGTTCTTCGAAAACCGGCATTTAGAGGTGCGGGACGATGTCTCCGAACACTTTGATAAAATCAATCTCGGAAGAAAAGAAATCGTTCTTGGCATCAGGCCGGAACACATCAAAATCGTTAGAGAAAACTTCCCGAAACAAAAGGGAGTGCAGTATTTCAAAGCCAATGTCATTGTTTCCGAAATGATGGGAAGCGAATTGCATTTGCACGTAAAAACAGAAAACAATCAAAAATTAGTTATCCGCGTTCAAACCATTGAACTATCAAAACAGGATCGACTAAACCTTGAGAAAAACGGCTCCGTTGAATTCACTTTTGACAGGGAAGTGATGCATCTTTTTGATAAGGAAAAAGAAGTAAATTTGGTGCCAACAAAAATAGAAGAGGATGGTAGAAATGGTAGATTTAAAAGCAAAACCCTTTTATCTGAACGATGAACAAATCAAATGGGTCAATGACACGATTAGCAAAATGACCCTTGATGAGAAAATCGGGCAGCTCTTTGTGCATTTCACGGCTGCAGTTGAAGAAGAAGATGTGAAATCGGAAATCAGGGAATGCCGCAACATGGGCGGAATCCGCTTCAATCCCTTGGAAAAAGAAGCGATTTGGGAAATGAATTATAATTATCAGAAACATTCAAAAATCCCCGTTCTTTCCGCAGTGAACACAGAGTCCGGCGGTATCGGTGCCACAAAAAGCGGAACTTACATCGGAAATGAAATGAAGATCGCCGCGACGCGCGATAAAAAATTGGCTTATCAGCTCGGTTTGATATCCGGCATAGAAGCAAAAGCCGTAGGTTGCAATTGGGCCTTCGCTCCAATCACCGATCTGGTTCTCGATTGGCACAACCCAGGAATATCAACTAGGGGCTGGGGCAGTGATCCGGAATTGGTATTGGAGTTTTCCAAAGAATATTTTCGGGGAATGACGGACGCGGGAATGGTTTGTGCAATGAAGCATTTTCCCGGAGACGGAGCGGATGAACGCGATCCCCATGTTTCTTCGAGCACCAATCCCCTTTCCGTTGAAGAATGGGATAGAACCTACGGATATGTGTACAGGGGAATGATTGAGGCGGGAATTCATTCCGTCATGCCTGGTCACATCATGCTTCCCGCTTATCAGAAATATTTCAATCCTGAAATTGAAGACAGGGATTTGTTGCCGGCGACCCTGTGCAAAGAAATCCTTACCGATTTGTTGCGGGGAAAACTCGGGTTCAACGGCCTGATTGTGTCCGATGCATCGCACATGGTGGGAGTCGCGGGCAGGATGAAGAGAAGCGAACTGGTTCCGCGCGCGATTCAGGCGGGCTGCGACATGTTCTTGTTTTATAATGATCCGGATGAGGATTTTGAGTTCATGAAAAATGGATATCTGAACGGAATCATCACTGAAGAAAGATTGCATGAAGCCCTGCAAAGAATTTTGGGGCTGAAAGCAGCAGCAGGACTGGCCAATTTTTCAATCGACAAATTCCCCCCCTTTAGCGGGCTTGCGGTTGTCGGAAAGCCGGAATATAAAAAGATTACCCAGGAAGTTTCCGACAAAGCGATCACGCTGGTGAAGAGCATTGAAGAAGAAGTGTTTCCAGTGACTCCGGAAAGATACAAGCGGATATTGCTGGTTCCCGTCGGTCCGGAACCCGATTCCATGCTCAGTCTGGCGGGAATGGGAGTTGACGGGTCGCAATATGTCAAACAGCTTAAAGAAAAACTGGAAGCGAGGGGCTTAACCGTAAACGTCTATGTCGATCCCATCAAGAAAAACCTTGAGAGAATGAAAAAAGCGCCCAAATGGCTCATGAAGTTGATTTTGCGGAGGATCGCGAAAAAGTCGAGAAAATCGAAGGGCGCTTATGGTATGAAACAACCGATTAGGGCATTGACCGAAAATTTCGATTTGGTTCTCTCGGTTGCCAATGTCACATCGACCATGAAAACCGTGCAGAGGCTTGAATGGGCGATTTCCAAAGGCGGATGGGACAACCCCTGGTATGTCAACGACATACCGACGATTTTCGTTTCCTTTGCCTGCCCCTTTCACTTGGCGGATGTTCCGCAAGTCAAAAACTACATCAACTGCTATGATGCCGATGAGACAACTATCGATGCCCTGATAGATAAACTGGCCGGAAAATCTGAATTTAAAGGAACTTCGCCGGTCGATGCTTTCTGCGGTTTCATTGACACAAGAATTTAATATAGGCTAATGAACTCAGATTGTTCTGGGTCGGCCTATTTTCTTTTTCTTGCTTGAAAGTAGAAAATTTCCACTTAGGAGGCAATTATGAATGATTCTGACATAATGGCATTATATTTTAACCTTTTTCGGCTGAAAAACATCATCGAAAACGAAGAAAAAATACTGATGAAACAATACTGTCTCAGCAAAAACGAGATTTTGGTCTTGACTTCTTTGAGCCTTTCTCCTTCAACAATGAAAGATCTTTCCTTGACTCTGAGGATAGACAAATCCTCGATTACAAAAATAGCGAAAAGATTGGAAGCAAAAGCATTAATCCAAAGAGACGGCCTTAATAAAAGAGGTTTCAAACTGCATTTGACCGAAAAGGGAACTGCCTTTATGAATGAGGTCAGAAAAATTTACAGAAGAATTGCTTCCGGTTTGGCTGGCTTCTTTAAGAAAGAGGAAATTGAAGCGTTAAGTTCACTCAAAGACAAATTATACAGGATTGATATTGAAAGCATCAGCATAAAAACGGAAGAAATGATTTCCGGAGGAGAGAAATATGAAAATTAAAAGACTGCAGGTCAACCGTTCAAATTTGCGTTTTCTTTATGGCGAGTCCTATGTTTTAAATTGGATTTACGATGAAGAGGTCCAACATTGCTTCCAAGTGGACATTGTGATAAATAAAAAGCAAAAGTATTCCGAGCATCTGGAAACGGACGCCAACTATTTCCGAATCCCCATCGAAATCAAAGAATTTGACCAAGTGGAAATCTTGCTGACCATCAATAATAAAGATTCCCGGGCGCTCAGTTTTGAAGTGCCGATTTATCCCGAAAGCATCACTGCCGAATGGATAAACGGGGAGGACATAGAGGCCTACCAAGTCTTTCCGGACCGCACGGAAGGGGAAGTGGAAATCGGAAGGGATGCTTTTAAATCAAAATTCGGGGAACTTGCCCCAAAACGGAATGCGGTGATTTATAAAAAGGATTTTGTCATCGAAGAAATTCGGGACCCGCGGTTATACATAACTTGCCACGGAATCTATAAAGTAAAAATAAACGACAAAATAATCGACTCAATTCTGGAGCCGGGACCGGCAGAATATGACATTCGGATTCCGTATCAGACTTATGATCTGAGCAATTATCTCCGTCTAGGCAAAAACGTTATTGAAGTCACGGTTGTGAGCGGCTGGTATCGGGGAAGGATGTACAATTCTGGCTTGATTAACAATTTCGGAAATGACAATTCCCTCCTTCTTGAAATCCATTCCGGTACCCAAATCATCAAAACCGATGAAACTTGGGTTGCCAGCACGGACAACGGGATCTATTTATCGGATTTGATGGACGGAGAAATCGTTGATGCTCGGATCAAACCCAGAAATTTCCGCCCCGTTAAAATAGAAAAATTCCCGAAAAACATACTCTTTCCCGATGACCAAGAAGAGACAATCGAAGCTGAAGTTTTTGAACCGCAATTGATAATCACTCCCAACGGAGAAAAAGTCCTTGATTTTGGTCAAANNCTGATTTTGGTCAAAACATCGCCGGATACATAAAAATCTCTGTTGAAGCCAAAGGCGGTGAACACATACTTCTTACTTGCGGAGAAACGCTTGACGAAAACGGCAATTTCACACAGAAAAATTTCAACACCAACAAAACAATCCGCCAACAGATTTCCTACATTTGCAAGGAAGGAAAGAATGATTATAAACCAATCGGAAGCATCTTCGGCTTTAGGTATGCGAAGTTAGAGGGCGACATAGCTTGCCCATCTGCTTTCAAAGCCGTTGCTGTTTATACGAACATTGAAAATGTAGGGGAATTCGCATGCGGCAATGATAAAATCAACAGGCTTTTTCAGAACGCGGTTTGGAGTCAAAAGGGCAATTTCCTGGGAATCCCGACCGATTGTCCGACTCGAGAGAGGAGCGGTTTCACCGGCGACATCCAAGTATATATTCACACCGCCCTCTATTTATCGGATTGCTATTCTTTCATCAGAAAATGGTTGCGGGAATTGGTGAGCACGCAGTATGACGACGGCTGCCTGAAAGGGATTGCTCCGGATCCGTCAAAGAGGACGATGTTTGACGGGTCTTCTGGATGGCTGAACGCCATGGTCATAGTGCCCGACAAAATTGAAAAATACTATGGCGACTGTGAATTATACCAAGAATTTTATGATGCCATGAAGAAAACGGTTCTGTTTCAACTAAACCGCGCCAAAAGCAAAACAAGATCGCATAATTTAAACAATCCCCTTCATGAATATCTGTACGACAATTATGTCCATTGGGGAGAATGGATGGAACCGAACACCAGTCCCGTAAAAACTTTGAGCGAAATCATAATGAATGGCGATCCCGAAATATGCACAACCTATCTTTGCAATGATCTCAGAATAATGGCGGAGGTTTCCAAAAAGCTTGGAAAAGAAGAGGATCATTCCTTTTTCAAAGAAGCTGCGGAAAAGACCCTTAAAGCCTATCAATTCACCTGTTTGGATGAAGGAAAAGTAAAAAACGAAGAAAGAATGTGCCGTTATGTGCGCCCCCTTCACTATGAAATGCTTTCGGAAGAGGGAAAGAGGGATGCCGCACGACGTTTGCACGAATTGGTCGTGAAGAACGGCTATCATTTGAATTCCGGTTTTTTAACCACCCATATTTTACTCAGAACGCTTGCGGAAAACGGTTATGTGGAGACGGCCTATAGGCTTTTGACCCAAGAAACCTATCCTTCCTGGCTGTATGCGGTCAACAAGGGCCTTACGACTATTCCCGAAACTTGGGAAGCAATTGATGAAAACGGCGTTCCCCATGAGTCGCTCAATCACTATGCCTATGGATCGGTAGTCGGTTTTCTGTTTGACACGGCTGCCGGGATAAAAATTGAAAACGGAAAGATTGTCATCGCTCCGAAACCGGACAGGTCGCTTAAATTCTTAAGAGCCAAAACCCTGTCACCTTTCGGTACCATCGAAGTTGCATGGACTTATGAAGGGGAGGAGATAAGTTATCGGATAACCGTGCCTTACAATGCGGTCGTAACCATAATTCTTCCTGACGGCAGGGAATTTGAAGTTCATGGAGGAGAATACAATTATTAGGCATGAAAACATTGATTAAATTGGCTACATTTCTCTCTAGGTCTAAACATCCTTTTCCCGAACACCTCCTTCTTTCCAGAAAAATTGCAGCCGAAGGCATGGTTGTTTTAAAAAACGAAAACCAGTTATTGCCCTTGCGGAAAAAAAGAGTGGCGCTGTTTGGCCCCGGTTCCGTCGACACTTCCTGGTGCGGAACGGGTTCCGGGTATGTCTTTGTTCCTTATCACGTTAACATTGAGGAAGGCTTGAGGAAAAACGGAATCGCTCTTACAAGCAAGTCCTATCTGAAAAGATTGAAAAAGGAATTCCTCAGGGTAAACAGAAAAGACAAAACCATCAGTTTCCTGCAAAGGTTCTATAGCGGGAGGCGCATACTGGTGGAGGATATTGCGATAAACGAATCCGAGTTGGAAGAAGCAAAAAAAGCTGACACAGCCATTTATGTTCTCAGAAGAAGCGAAGGAGAGAACCATGATCGGAAGCCGATAAGAGGGGATTATTATCTTAGCGAAATTGAAGAAAAAAACCTCAAAACGCTTAACGATAATTTCCGGAACATTATCTTGCTTCTTAACACCTGTGTCATTGATTTGAGTTTTGTTTCCAAGTATCCCAATATCAAAGCCATACTCTATGCGTCCTATGCCGGAAATGAAATCGGGAATGCGGTTTACGATTGCCTGACCGGAATCACACCCCCAGATGGCAGGCTTGCAGACACTTTCGCTTTCCGTTATGAAGATTATCCCGCAGCAAAAACCTTTTCGCTCAATGATGGGGAAGCTGACCAGGAAGATTATCTTGAGGACATATTTGTCGGATACCGTTATTTTGATACTTTTAACATTGAACCGCTATATCCATTCGGTTATGGGCTTTCCTATACTGAATTTGAAAGCAAATCAGAAATCAAATCTGTAACCGCGGAAGAAATAAGAATCAAAGTGTTTGTGAAGAACCTCGGAAAGCATCGGGGTCGGGAAACAATTCAGGTTTATGTCTCGGCTCCGCTCGGAAAATTAGTCAAGCCCTTCCAAGAACTGAAAGGCTTTAAAAAAACCAAACTTTTGGAGCCCAATGAAAGCCAAATTCTGGAACTTGTCATAAGAGTGAGGGATTTAGCCTCATATGATATGGACAGGGCAGCCTATGTTCTTGAGAAAGGTAAATACATCATTCGCGTCGGAAAGAATTCCCGCGCGTCTGAGGCGATTGGGGTCATAAATCTTACCGAAAATGTGGTTACCGTCAAGCTTGCTAATAAAGCGGTTTGCGGTAAAAAAATGGAATTACTTGCGCCCCGAATGCGTCCTTTTGAGGATTTATCGGGGATTCCTGAATACGACCTCGATGCTTCCGCAATCACAACTTTCGACTCCTCCTCAAAAATAAAAAGAGAAACCGTCATCTGGGTTCCGGAGGGAAAGCGCTATGATTTGGTTGCAGTCAAACAGCCTTATCCCAGCAAACAAGTTATCCAATATGTCAGGGATGTTCCGGAGGCAAGCTTTTTTGACGTTCTGGAAGGACGGTGCACTCTTAAAGAGTTTGTTGCTTCACTGCCCATTGAGGTGCTATTAAGATTTTGCACGGGAGTGAGCTGCGAGACAAAGCACAGAATCAAACCGCGCCTCAAAAGAAAAATTAAAAAAATCAAAGGACCGAGGTCCTCCGGTTCCACAACCGCCCTTTACCTTAACTCACTAGGAATTCCTCCCGTCAAGATGACCGACGGTCCGGCGGGCCTTCACATTCCCCTATTTCCCGCAACCTGTTTTCCCGTCGCGCTCGTGTTGGCCCAGACCTGGGATCCGAATTTGGCATATGCTGCGGGGAAAGCAATGGGACGCGAACTGGCTTATTACAAGCACTCGGTACTTCTCGGACCGGGAATGAATATTCACAGGGACCCGTTGGGAGGAAGAAATTTTGAGTACTACAGCGAAGACCCATTATTGACCGGAATAATGGGCATTGGCCAAGTTCAGGGAATCCAAGCAAACAAAGGCTGCTCGGCAACCATCAAGCATTTTGCATGCAATAATCAAGAAGAAGCGCGTACGACAATGAATGTCAGCGTTTCGGAAAGAGCTTTGCGGGAAATCTACCTCAAAGGATTTGAAATGGTGGTAAAGGAAGCAAAGCCGAAAGCGGTGATGTCATCATACAACAAAGTGAACGGCATCCATACATCCTCAAATTATGAGCTATTGACCGACATTTTGAGAGGAGAATGGGGATTCCGGGGAATCGTGATGACCGACTGGGGCAGCAATTCTACAAAACCCTATGACCTGCATGCCGGAAACGATTTGATAATGGGCGGTTACAAAACCGAATTGCTGGCAAATGCGCTGGTTGACAAGGAACCTGAATTTTTAGAAAATGGATTTGTACAAGTGGAAACTTTCGATGTTTTCGGCGGGTTCTTTAAAGAACAGGTTGAAAAATGGAATTCCTTCAGGCCTTGCAAAGAAGGGAAGGACACTTACAGCGTGCTTGTGAAAAGTAAGGAATTCCTTGCAAAAGAGGTCGATGAATATGTGAAAAAAGGCATTGCCTTGGTTAAAGAAAATGAGGGCGGAAGCCTTATCGTGACCTATAAAGGATGGAAACTTGGTGCGTATTTATCTTTGGGCGATGTTCAGAAAAGCGCTTATCGAGTATTGAAGTTTATCCAAAATAGTTTGTCCATGGAAATCATTAGAGAAAGGGAGAAGACATATGCAAAAATTCTTGCTAGGAACGGCAACTGCGGCCCATCAAGTTGAGGGGAACAACATTCATAGCGACTATTGGGCAATGGAGCACATGAAATATCAGAATTTCAGCGAACCGAGTCTTGCTGCGGTGGATCATTATAATCGCTATGAAGAGGATATTAAAATGATGGCGGAAGCGAATCTCAATGCTTATCGCTTCAGCATTGAATGGGCCCGCATAGAACCTGAAGAAGGGGTCTTTGACCAAAATGAAATCGAGCATTATCGCGATGTCTTAAAAATCTGTCATAAATATAACATCGAGCCCGTGGTGACTTTGCATCACTTTACTTCTCCGAAATGGTTGATTAGTTTGGGAGGATGGAAGAGCGAACGCGTCGTCTTTTATTTCACGCGCTATGTGAAAAAGGTGATCTCCGAACTTGGTTCTCTATTTGACTATGTATGCACGATTAATGAAGCCAACATGGGAATACAGGTTTCGGCAATCATGGAAAGGTATAAAAAACAAATGCTTGCGGGAAGAAAAAGCGATGCTGAGGGCCAAGCGCAGGTCGGAATGAATTTTAACCAAATGCTTGCAAACAGAAAATTGCAGGAGGAAGAATGCGTACGGGTGTTTGGAGTTCCCAAACTCGCCACCTTTGTCTCTCCGCGTTCAAAGGAAAGCGACCAATTGGTAATGAAGGCGCATGTGGAAGCGCGGCGCATCATAAAGGAACTTTATCCGCACATAAAAGTGGGACTGACTTTATCTTTGCATGACATTCAGGCGCAGGCAGGCGGGAAAGAGCGAGCGAAAAAAGAGTGGGATGATGAATTTCTTCATTACCTTCCTTACATAAAAGACGATGATTTCTTTGGGTTACAAAATTACACCAGGTTATTGATTGGCCCCGAAGGACAACTCCCTTATCCTGAAGGTGCGGTTTTGACGCAAATGGGTTATGAATACTACCCGGAAGGATTGGAAAATGTCATCAGAAAAGTATACCAAGACTTGAAAATCCCGATTATGGTTACTGAAAACGGGATTGCGACGGCCGATGATGATTTAAGATGCGCTTTCATCAAGGAGGCGCTGAACGGAGTCCAGAGGTCTATTGCTGACGGCATTCCGGTAATCGGTTATTTGCATTGGTCTTTCTGCGACAATTTCGAATGGCAAAAAGGTTATTCAATGCAGTTCGGTTTGGTCGCGGTCGAAAGAAAGACAATGAAGCGGGCAAAGAAAAAGAGCCTGGATTTGCTCGGCTCCTATCGATGGTTCGAAGAGATGTTTTCACGGAACAGGGGGACGTAATGAAAAAACTGGTATGCAATCCGCTGAATTTGCCTTATAAATACCAATTCATCAACATGCGGGGAAAGAAAACAGTGTCCAGAGAAGCGGCGGATCCAACTGTCTGCTTATACAAAGGCATTTATTATTTATTTGCTTCAATGACGAAAGGCTTTCTTTATTCAAAGGATTTGGTCAATTGGGAATTCAAGGAATGTTTGGAGTTGCCGTATAATGATTATGCGCCGGATGTCAGGGAAATTAATGGGCTTCTTTTCTTCTGCGCTTCAAACAAGTCAAAATGTGATTTTTATTATAGTTCCGATCCCTTAATAATACCCTTTCAAAAAATTGAAGGCAGCTTTCCTTTTTGGGATCCCAACATGTTTCAAGATGATGACGGACGCTTATATTTTTACTGGGGATGTTCGAACAAAGAACCGCTTTACGGAGTGGAGCTTGATCCGAAGACCTTTAAGCAGATCGGCGAACCGAAGGCGCTGGTATCCCATGATCCGAGCCATGGGTTCGAAAGGCGGGGAGAAGACCACCTGCCTTCTAAAGCCAGTTCCTTGCGACAAAAAATGATTGAGGCTTATTTGGGAAAATCTCCTTTCATAGAGGGCGCCTACATGACAAAGCACAACAAGAGATATTATTTGCAATACGCTGCGCCCGGTTCACAATTTAACATCTACGCTGACGGGGTTTATGTTTCTGACCATCCACTGGGCCCTTTCACTTATCAGAAAAACAACCCCTTCTCCTATAAACCCGGGGGTTTCATGGCCGGAGCAGGACATGGTTCGACCTTCAAAGATTTGAACGGGAATTATTACCACGTTTCAACAATGCGCATTTCTGTCAATCATGTCTTTGAGCGTAGGCTGGGCTTATTTAAAACGGCATTTGACGAGGACGGTGAAATGTATTGCGATCAACGCTATGCTGATTGGCCTTTTGAAATTGACAAAGAACATAGAATGTTCGAAAAACCCAAATACATGCTTTTGTCCTACGGGAAAGATGCTTTTGCGTCAAGCCATACAAAGGGCCATGAGCCTAAATACATAACCGATGAGAATTGCCGGACCTGGTGGCAGGCTAAAACAAACAAGAATGAATGGCTTGTTTTGGATTTGAAAGATGAATACCAAGTCAATGCCGTACAAATTAACTTTGCTGATGATCGACTGAATATAGAACCGCCATTCTATGAACCGGAAAGCGAGTATTCGGAAAGATTCATTGACAACAGGAAACATAGAACCAGATACATACTTGAAGGCTCTTTGGATAACTATAATTACCATGTAATTTGCGACAAAAGCGATTGTGAGACGGATTTGCCCCATGATTTGATTGAGCTTGATGAAAGGCTCCGATATTTGCGACTCACAATCATTGAAGTGCCTTTCAATGCCAACCCCTGCATTTCTGGTCTGAGAGTTTTTGGAAAGGGATTTAAGAACCCTCCCAAGCAAACAAAATTAAAAAAACACCATTTCAAATCTCCCATCGATTTGTACATTGAATGGGAAGAAGTAGATGACGCCCTTGGTTATGACATCATTTACGGACATCAAGAAAACAAGCTTTATCATAGTTACATGGTCTATGGCAAAACCAAGCAATATCTTGGGGGAATCAATGCAGGCGATGATATTTACCTACGGATCGACACATTCAATGAAAACGGCATTACCGAAGGGGAAGTAATGAAACTGAGGTAAAATGATTATTTGCAGGTGTGGAAATTGAAAAACAATAACTATGAATTGGAACATTTACAAATAGTGGCAAATAATGCGGGAGAATGTTGCTTGTTTTTAAAAAGGAATGCGGACTTTCCATTAAAAGAGGTGGTGAAAATTGCTGCTTTCGGTTCGGGCGTCAGGCACACCATAAAGGGCGGCACAGGTTCCGGAGACGTTAATTCGCGCTTTGTGGTGACGATTGAGCAGGCGCTCAGGGAAGCCGGTTTTGAGATAGTTACGGAATCCTGGTTAGACGGTTACGATGAAGCCAAAAAGCAAAGGCGAAAAGAATTCATCCGCGAATTAAAGGAGCGGGCAAAGAAAAAGCGCACCTTGGCGATGCTTGAAGCTTTGGGTGCCGTGATGACTCCTCCTTCCTACCAAGGCAATCTTGAGAGTGATGCCGGCGTTGCCATTTATGTTCTCGCAAGGGATTCCGGAGAGGGAAATGATCGCGAGCCCGTTTCCGGCGACATTCTGCTCACTGAGCAAGAGATTTCCGACATCCTTTATCTCAACAAGCGCTATGATAAATTTATGTTGGTCCTAAATGTTGGGGGGCCGGTGGATCTCTCCCCGGTTTTGGAAGTTGATAACATCCTCCTGCTTTCTCAACTGGGAGCCAATACGGGTAGGGTTTTTGCGGAAATATTGCTGGGAATTCAAAATCCGAGCGGAAAACTCACGACCACATGGTCTAAATGGGAAGATTATTGTGTTCCCTCTTTCGGCGATAAAGACGACACTTATTATGAGGAATCAATTTATGTCGGATACCGTTATTTTGATTCCGTGAAAAAGAAAGCTTTGTTTCCCTTCGGCTACGGGTTGTCTTATTCCGATTTTGAACATGAATTTGTGGGCATATCTGTTGAGGGAAACGTAATCACGTTGAAAGCGAATGTAAAAAACAGGAGTGATTTCGAAGGAAAAGATGTGCTGCAGTTGTATTTGTCCAAACCGCAGGGCAAACTCAATCAACCATACCAGGATTTAGTTGCTTTTAGAAAAAGCCGGAAACTCAAGAAAGGTGAAACCGAACTGCTCGCTCTTACCTTCGATTTGACTCAATTTGCTTCGTTTGATGAAGACTCTTCTTCATATGTCTTGGAAAAAGGCGATTACATTCTTCGTCTCGGCAATTCAAGCGTTGATACTAAAGCTGTCGGAATTGTCACTCTTCCTGAAGACTTCGTTGTGAGAAAAGTAAAAAGGGCCTTTACGGAATGCGATGTAAAAGAAATGAAAATAGAAGTGGATTACCAAGATGATTTGTCAGGTTTGGAAAAAATCATCATAGATGAGATCAAGACCGAAACGGTCTCTTATGAATTGGTTGCAGAAAGGGATGGGTTTGTAAGCTCGCTTTCAGATGAAGAATTGGCTTATTTGGCCAATGGCTCTTTCGGCGGCAGCGTCTTTTCCGTCATTGGCCAGGCTTCAAAAACCGTTGCCGGCGCGGCAGGAGAAACTACGAGAAAAATAAAGGGTCTCGACACGCTTGTGATGGCTGATGGGCCGGCGGGCCTTAGGCTGTCCCCGCAATATTATGTGGATAAAAAAGGCGCGCATCCGGTAGGCATCAATAATATCATGGTTTCGTTAGTCGATTTTGCACCGAAACTGCTCAAGCCGATAATAAAAAAGCAAGCTTATAATAAAGCGCCAAAAGGTCATGAAATCAAAGAGCAATACACAACTGCGCTTCCGATCGGCACCGCTCTTGCCCAGAGCTTCAATTTGGAATATGTAGAAGCGTGCGGCAGCGTTGTTGGCCGGGAAATGGGGATGTTCAATGTTGATTTGTGGCTGGCACCGGCCTTAAACATCCACAGATCAATCCGTTGTGGGAGGAATTTTGAATACTTCAGCGAAGATCCGCTTGTTTCCGGCCTGATTGCCTCCGCAATCACCAAAGGCGTGCAAAAAAATAAAAACAAGGGTGTCACTCTCAAACATTTTTGTTGCAACAATCAAGAAACCAACAGATACAACAACAATGCCCATGTTTCCGAAAGAGTCATTAGAGAAATCTATCTCAGAGGTTTTGAAATAGCCGTTAAGCAAGCTAACCCGATGGCAGTGATGACCTCTTACAATTTACTGAACGGCGAGCATACTTCCGAATCCTTTGCGCTCATTCACGATATTTTACGCTGTGAATGGGGGTTTAAAGGGATCGTGATGACTGATTGGATCGTAATGGGCGGAACCTTTGATAAAACCTCCATCCACAGAGGCCCGATAACAAGTTTGATTGTAAAAGCGGGAGGAGATTTGGTGATGCCCGGAAGCAAGCGCGATTTCAAAGAAATATTGAGAGCTTTGAAGCAAGGAGAACTTTCAAGAAAAGTTTTGGAAGAAAACGCAACGAGAGTTTTGAGATTGATTAGAAGAATAAAGGGTTGATGAAATGAATAAATCTCTGAACAGTTTTAAGAAGCAGCATAAGCACATCATTTGTCTGGATTCAGACGGAACGGTCCTCGATGCCATGAACGTAAAACACAGAAAGTGCCATGGTCCGGCTTTCATCGAAGTGTGGGGGTTGGAAGGGCACGGAGAAGAAGTGCAAGAAATATGGAATCGAATCAATCTATATGATAGAACCAGGGGGATAAATCGTTTCCTGGCTTTGCTTGAGATAATAAAAGAGCTTAACGGCAGGTTAATGAAACTCTCTCCGGAGGATATCCAAATATTAGAGAACTGGGTGCTCAACAGTACGGACTTGTCCAGCAAGGGGCTGAAAAATGAAATAAAAAAAAATGCTTCCGAGATTCTGAAAAAAACTTTGGAGTGGAGCGATTTAATTAACGCAAAGATATCCGCATTGAGCCCCGTCGATAAGCCCCCTTTTCCGGGAGTCATTGATTTTTTAAAAGAAGCTTCTAAAAAGGCCGACCACGCCATCGTTTCCAGCAGCAACATAGCAGCGCTTGAAGAGGAATGGGGTTATTATGGTTTGCTGGATTATGTTGATTTGGTCACATCGCAAGAGACCGGAACAAAAACTGATTGTCTTCGGGCCATCATCGAAAAAGGATATTCAGAAAAACGTGTTTTGATGGTCGGTGATGCGTTGCCCGATGTTGTTGCAGCAAAGGTAAATGGTGTGTTCTTCTATCCGATATTAATCAACAACGAAGAAAAGAGTTGGAAGGATTTGAAAGATAAATTTTTGCAGGTCTTTTTGGAAGATAGGTTTGAATTATATCAGGATGAGTTGCTTACTTGCTTTAACAATAACTTCACTTCAATAAATGACGGTTAAAGGTGAGAATATGAGAAGAAGTACCTGTATCAATGACGATTGGTTTTTTTTAAAAGATAATCTGCCCCTGGCAGATATTGATGCCGGAAAGATGGAAAGAATTGATTTGCCGCATACCTGGAACAATGTTGACGGCCAGGACGGGGGCAATGATTATTATCGTGGGACTTGCGTTTATTATAAAAAAATAAAAATCTACATCTCCAAAAATGAAGCCGCATATCTCGAATTTAACGGCGTGGCGATGACCGCGAAAGTCTATTTTAATGGTAGGGAACTCTTCACTCATAAGGGCGGTTATTCGCGGTTTAGGGTGAACGTCACGGAGCATCTGAGTGTGGCAGGGGAAAATGACCTTGTGGTCTACGTCGACAACGGCAGGAATCGCGAAATCTACCCGCAAAGAGCTGACTTTACTTTTTATGGTGGGATTTTCAGGGATGTGAATCTGATCATCACCGGCAAAAACCATTTTGCTTTGGATTATTACGGCGGCAACGGGGTGAAAATAACGCCGAGCGTAGACGGCAATGTTCATGTGGAATGTTTTTTTAACCAAGCGATTCGGGATGTACTAAAGGTTTGCATATTCGATGGAGGAAAAGTCGTATCCGAAAAAGAAGTAACTGTCAACAGGGACAGATGTTCTTTGGATTTGCGGGTTGAAAATGTCCGTCTTTGGGACGGAGTGGAGGATCCGCATCTCTACACATTGGTGGCCTCTATTTCCGATGATGAGGTATCCGCCCGTTTTGGTTTTAGAAGCTTTGCAATCGATCCCGAAAGGGGCTTTCTTCTCAACGGAAGGGAGTACCCCTTAATCGGCGTTTCCAGGCATCAGGATCGCTTCGGGGTCGGAAGCGCCATCACCAAGGAAATGCATCGCGAAGACCTGGAAATGATTTTCGAAATGGGCGCCAACACCATCCGCCTTGCGCATTATCAACACGATCAATATGTTTATGATTTGTGCGATGAAATGGGCTTCTTGGTTTGGGCGGAAATACCCTATATTTCCGAACATATGGAAGAAGCCGTCGACAATATTTTCACACAAATGACCGAGTTGATTGTACAAAACTACAATCACCCTTCAATTTACTGTTGGGGTTTATCCAATGAAATAACCGTTGTCGGGGGTGAGACAGAGGAAATAATCGATGTCCACAGAAAACTGAATGAATTATGCCACAGGTTGGATGCGACCAGAGTCACAACGATTGCAAATTTATTTACCCTGGATACAGACAGCGAATTGAACAGAATCCCCGATGTCAGAGCTTATAATTTATACTTCGGTTGGTATGTGGGTGATTACTCGGAAACCGGAAAGTGGTTGGACGAATTCCATCGGAAATATCCTAGTTTGGGCATTGGGATTTCCGAATACGGAGCTGATGCCAATGTTCAGTTCCAAACTTCCTCTCCGATAAGGGGGGACTATTCTGAATCCTATCAGGCTCTCTATCATGAGAACATGCTAAAAATGCGGGAAACCAGGCCCTACATTTGGGTGATGTATGTTTGGAACATGTTTGATTTTGCTTCCGATGCCCGCGATGAGGGCGGGAAAAAAGGAATAAACCAAAAGGGACTTGTTTCCTTTGACAGAAAGATAAAAAAAGACGCTTTCTACATTTACAAAGCCTATTTGTCCCGTGAACCCTTTGTCCACATTTCCGGAAGAAGATATCGGAAAAGGAACGAAAGCCGGACAGAAGTAAAAATATACTCCAATTTAAAGGAAATCTCCTTATACGTCGACGGGATGTTTGTAGAAAGGAAAGAAGGCAACAAAGTATTTGTTTTCGATATCGAAATCAGTGGCGTGCATACCGTAAAAGCTGTGAGCGGTCCTTATTGGGACGAGATTGAGATTGAATATTCGGAAATTTCCAATGAGGAGTATGTATGCGATAAAAGAATGGAGATCATCAATTGGTTTGAAATCGATCTTATCGAAAGAAAAGAAGGTTATTATTCGGTTTTTGACAGTGTTTACGAAATCAAAAAAAACGAAGCATCCAGAAACATTTATGAAAATTGGATGGCAAAGATTCTTGCTCCCTTAGGAGGGATTGCAAAAGAGACGAAATTATCTGATGATCTTCAGGAAAGACTGGACAAAATGACGCTAAAGGACCATCTGAAAATGATGGGGCGTTTGGTTAGTGAAGAGACAATTTATAATTTAAATGAAGAGCTAAACAAAATCAAGAAAACCATTTGATGTTGTTGAGAGTTATGCAAGCATTCAGCTAAATCTGAATGCTTTTTAAAATTAATGTATACTTTCATTTTAAAAACATAAAATAAATTAGCATATATCGCTTGACAGTGCTAACGAAAAAGGGTATAATATTCTTAGCATTTAAAGGCTTAGAGTGCTAAACAGGAGGTGCCTATGTTATCCGACAGGCAAAAAATGGTGTTGAAGGCGATTGTGGAAGAGTATGTCCGCACCAACGAGCCCGTGGGTTCAAAAACCCTGGTCAAAATTCGCGGACTCAATGTCTCTTCCGCAACCATCCGCAACGACATGGCCCTCTTGGAACAACGCGGTCTGATAGAGAAAACGCATAGTTCCAGCGGGAGAATCCCATCGGAAGCCGGATACCGGTACTATGTGCAACTGATCCTGTCCGAAAAGGAGAAAACCGCCCTTTCATTTCCCTTGATCGACCATATTTTCAATAAGCACATGATCAGCCGCGAAGAGGCGATCAAGGAATCAATGTCCCTGGTAGCGGAGCTCACCAATTATGCGACAATCGTCCTCGGCGCGCAGAGCCATAACTCGCGGATCAAAAAGATCCAATTGGTCGCGCTGGATGAAAGGCGGGCGGTGATTTTGATCGTCACCAAGGACGGATATGTTGAAAGCAAGAAGATCTATGTTCCGGAAGAATTCAACATCCGCGATGTGGAGAAGGTCGTGCTCCTCTTGAACGGCATTCTCGAAGATTGCCTGATGACCGAAATCGACAAGACGATCAAAGCGCATCTGACCGACGAGAAGATCAGGGGCTACATCACCTACTATGACGATCTGGTGAGCACTTTCGTCAGGGTCTTCACGGAAATGGTCCAGGACAAATTCTACCTTTCCGGGCAGAGCAATATTTTGAATTTTCCCGAGTTTCAGGATGTGAACAAGGTCAAGGAATTTCTGAACGCTGTCGAAAGCCAGGACATACTGAAAGTCGTGGAGACGTCCGCGGACGGGATTACCGTTCGGATCGGACAGGAGAATACCGTTCAGGCTCTGAAAGACTGCACAGTAATCACCGTTCCCTATGAACTGGACAACGGGAAGCGGGGAGCGATTGCCGTGCTCGGTCCGACCAGGATGGCATATCACAAGATTATTCCCCTCCTGGAATACATAGCAGAAAATATTAAGAAAGTGGTATAGGTGGTATGTATAATCGTTATCGCGAAGAAGAACAAGAAGAAATGCTGAAAGAAAGGGGAGAACCCAAGGAGGAAACGGTGAGAGAAGAAGCCGAAGAAAAATCTGAACCGAAGCGGAAGAAAAAAGCCAAAGCTTCCGAAACGGAGGCTTTAAAAGAAGAAATCGAAGCGCTTCGGGAAGAAGTCAAACGGCTGAATGATCTCTATCTGCGCACCTTGGCGGATGCGGAAAATTTTAAGAGGCGAATCAATGAGGAGAGGATTCGCGAAAGAAAATACGGAGCGCAGTTTCTGTTGGAGAAGCTCGTCAATGTCGTTGACATTTTCGGAAAAGCGGTCAATATAGAAACCGATGACGACAAGTTGAAAAACTTTCTCATCGGCTTCGATATGATTCACAAACAACTCCAACAGATTCTTGGAGATGAGGGCATCAAAAAAATAGAAACCGCGGAGCGGAAATTTGATCCTCTCTACCACCACGCGCTTGAAATCGACTGCGTCGAAGGCCTGGAAGATGACATAATCATTGAAGAAATCCAAACCGGCTACATGTATAAGGACAGAGTGCTCAGGCCGGCTTTAGTAAGAGTCAATAAAATTCAGAAGGAGGAATATGAAGATGGCGAAAATAATAGGAATTGACTTGGGAACGACTAACTCTTGCGTCGCCGTCATGGAAGGCGGCGAGCCTAAGGTCATAGCGAATGCGGAAGGAGGGAGAACCACTCCTTCGGTGGTCGCATTCAAGGACGGAGAAATTTTGGTCGGGGAGGTTGCGAAAAGACAGGCGATAACCAATCCGAGTACCGTGCAATCGATAAAGCGTCTGATGGGAACGAGCGAAAAAATCGACATCAACGGCAAGAAATACACGCCCCAGGAGATTTCCGCAATGATCCTGCAGAATCTCAGGGCGACCGCGGAAGCCTATCTTGGCGAAAAAGTTACGGCGGCGGTCATCACCGTGCCGGCGTATTTCAACGACGCGCAGAGGCAGGCGACGAAGGACGCGGGCAGGATCGCCGGGCTCGATGTCAAGAGAATCATCAACGAGCCGACGGCCTCTGCCCTGGCATACGGGATTGACAAAACCGACAAGGAACAGACCGTGCTGGTCTATGACTTCGGCGGCGGAACCTTCGACGTTTCGATTTTGTCGCTTGCGGACGGGACCTTCGAAGTCATTTCGACGGCAGGCAATAACCGCCTGGGCGGCGATGATTTCGACAAGGTTATCATGGATTACATGGTTGCAGAATTCAAAAAACAGGAAGGCATCGACTTAAGCAAGGACAAAATGGCGATGCAGAGACTCCGGGATGCCGCGGAAAAGGCCAAGAAAGAACTTTCGGGAATCACCAAGACCGAAATCAATCTTCCCTTCATTTCCGTCGGGCCCAACGGCCCCGTGCATCTGATGATGTCGCTCACGCGGGCAAAATTTGAAGAACTTACGAGCCATTTGGTTGAGGCCACTTTGGAACCGATCCGCAGGGCTTTGCGGGATGCGAAAATGACGGCGCGGGACATTGACCAGGTCCTCCTCGTCGGCGGCTCCACGAGGATTCCCGCCGTGCAGGAACTCGTCAAGCGCGAACTGGGCAAAGAACCCAACAAGAGCGTGAACCCCGACGAAGTCGTCGCCATGGGTGCGGCGATTCAGGGCGGCGTCTTGGCAGGCGAAGTCAAGGACGTTCTGCTCCTGGACGTCACGCCTTTGTCCCTCGGAATCGAAACCTTGGGCGGCGTCTTTACGAAATTGATCGAAAGGAACACGACGATTCCGACTTCCAAATCGCAGATTTTCTCCACGGCCGCGGACAATCAGCCGGCGGTGGAAATCCATGTTCTGCAGGGCGAACGGCCGATGGCTGCCGACAACAAAACGCTCGGGCGCTTCGTTCTGGGAGACATTCCTCCGGCACCGCGCGGGGTTCCCCAAATTGAAGTCACCTTTGACATCGACGCCAACGGCATCGTCAACGTCAGCGCCAAGGATCTCGGCACCGGCAAAAGCAAATCCGTGACGATTACGGACAGCACCGGGCTTTCCGAAGCGGAAATCCAGAGGATGGTTCGCGAAGCGGAGGAGAATGCGGAAGCGGACAGAAAGAGGAAGGAAGAAGCGGATTTGCGGAATGAGGCTGACCAGGTTATCTTCTCGGTCAAGAAAGCCGTCGAGGATTTGGGAAGCGAAGTGACCGAGCAGGAGAAGAAGGATGTCGATGAGAAAACCGAAGCTCTGAAGAAAGCCCTCGAAGGCAATGACGTCGAAGAAATCAGAAGAAAGAAGGACGAATTGCTCAGAGCAAGCCAGGGAATCGCAACCAGAGCTTACCAAAAGGCTCAGCAACAGCAGAGCCAGACAGATGAGAAAAAAGATGATGACAATGTAGTGGAAGCGGAATTCGACGACGTCAGCTAAACTTCGGAAGAGAGTGATTATTTATGGCCAAAAGAGACTATTATGAGGTATTGGGGGTCCCCCGCAATGCGTCCGATGAAGAAATAAAAAAAGCATATCGGAGTTTGGCGAAAAAATACCATCCCGATGTCAGCAAAGAAGAAAACGCAGCCGAGAAATTCAAAGAAGTTCAGGAAGCCTACGAGGTTCTGAGCGACCCCGGAAAACGCCAACAATACGACCGTTTCGGGCATAACGGCCCGCAAATGGACTTCGAAGGGTTCAATTTCGGCGGTTTCGGCGGCTTCGGTGGCTTTGAGGACATTCTCTCGCAAATGTTCGGCGGGCGCTCGCGGGCATCCGAAAATGCCAGAAGGCCGACACGGGGAAGGGATCTCCGCACTTCCCTGACAATCTCTTTCGAAGAGGCAGCTTTCGGAACGGAAAAAGAACTTTCCATCAATAAATACGAAACCTGTTCCCGCTGCAACGGCATCGGCGCGGAGTCGAAAAACGACATTTCGACCTGCTCACGCTGTTACGGAAGCGGCAGGATCATCGTCGATCAGACGAGCATTTTCGGCCGCATCCAGACGGAGACGACCTGTCCGACCTGCGGAGGGGCGGGTGAAATCATCAAAAACAAATGCGGCCTCTGCGGGGGCGAGGGCCGGGTCAAGCGGGCATCGAAAGTCAAGGTCCGGATACCTTCGGGAATCGAGGACGGCCAGGGGCTGAAACTCTCCGGTTACGGGGAAGCGGGACGCAAGGGCGGAATGAACGGCGATCTCTACATCAACATCAGAGTCCGTCCCCATGAACTCTTCCAGCGCGACGGTTTGGATGTTTACATGGAGATGCCGATCACCTTCAGCCAAGCCGCCCTCGGCGCCAGCATCATCGTTCCCACCCTTACCGGGAACGTTAACCTGAAGATACCCAGCGGCACGCAGACGGGAACGAAATTCAAACTCGCGGGAAAAGGCATCCGCAATTCCCGGACCCTGGAGACAGGGGATCAATATGTGATCGTGAATCTCGTCACACCGACGAAGCTCTCGGGAGAGCAGAAGGATCTCTTCCGGAAACTGTCGAAAACGAACGAAATGAGCGAATCTGTTTTCTCAAAAATAAAGAAATTCTTTAAGAATTAATGCCTGCATATGCAGGTATTATTTCTTTAAATTTTCTCAAGAATAAGGTATAATGAGATAGTAAGATTTGAAGGTGCGCCATGCAGAGATATTTCTTAAAAAACGAAGCGATAAAAGGAAAAAAAGCCCTGATCAGGGGCGGCGACCACCATCACATTAGGAATGTGATGCGGATGCGCTCAGGTGATAATGTTTCGCTTTGCGATGAGGACGGGAATGCGTTTCTGGCGGAAATTGCGGAAATCAGAACGGAAGAAACGCTCTTAAACATCCTTGAAAAAATCGAAAGCGAAAGCGAACTCGGGGCTGCCGTCACCATTGCCATGGGTCTTGTCAGGCGGGAAAAACAAGAGGAAGTGCTCAGGAGAATCACGGAATTAGGAGCGGCGGGCTTCCTCACAGTTTCGATGGAAAGAAGCGTGGTCAAAGCGCGGGAAAAATCCGCCCATCTTGAGCGGCAGAAAAGAATAGCGAAAGAGGCTGCCGAACAATCCCAGCGCCGCCGCATCCCGAATGTTTACGGAAACCTCTCCTTTGAAGAATTCTTGGATTTTTCCGATCAATTCGAAATCCGCATCTTTGCTTATGAAGAAAGAGCGCATGAAAAAGATGCAGCATTTAAAAGACTGATCAGAGCTTCACTTGGGAAAGAAGTTTTGGTTCTGGTCGGACCTGAGGGAGGAATCAGCCCCGGGGAAGCGGATGCATTGAAGGAAAGGGGCTTTGTTTCCGTGGGGCTCGGACCGAGAATTTTGCGGGTTGAAACCGCCCCCCTCTACATCATGAGCGCCTTCGGGTATGAATTGGAGTTGGAAGATGAGAGTTAGTTATTGTTCACTGGGTTGCAAAGTCAATGAATATGAAGCCGTATCCGTCATCAATCAGTTTTTGGATGCCGGGTTCAGGTTGGTGCCCTTCCACGAACCCGCGGATGTCTGCATCATCAACACCTGCACGGTCACCTCGACATCCGACGCGAAATCCCGGAAGATGATTCGGCGGGCGGCGAGAAGAAACAAGGATGGCGTGATCGCGGTCATGGGCTGTTTCTCGCAGCTCCATCCGGAAGATGTACAGGAAATCGGCGCCGACATCATCATCGGCACCAGCAACAGGCACCGCCTTTTTGCTTTATGCATGGAAGCGTTGAACGCAAAACAGAAGCATTTTCTCATATCCGACATGAGGGACTACCGGGAATACGAAGAAATAAAAGTGCAGCGCTACCTGAGCCACACCCGGGGCTACATCAAAATCGAAGACGGCTGCGACAATTTCTGCTCCTATTGCGAGATCCCCTATGCTCGGGGCCGCGTCCGGAGCAGGAACGCAACGGAAATCGTCAACGAAGTGCGGCAGCTATCCGCCATGGGAATGAAAGAACTCGTTCTGACCGGAATCAACACCGGCGCTTACGGGAAGGACTTGGAGGATTTCGGTTTTGCGGATTTGCTTGGGGAAATTTTGAAAGTCAAGGGTTTCAGAATCAGGATTTCCTCCCTGGAAGCAACGCAACTATCGGACGAGCTCTTAGCCCTGTTTTCGGAAAACCGTGACCGTTTCTGTCCGCACTTCCATGTACCCCTGCAGAACGGGGACGACG